>Ga0172379_10005790_pt1 | contig 17045 bp, 15 predicted proteins | sample GrowelOW334metaG_FD_119756 | JGI IMG/M metagenome (GOLD analysis project Ga0172379, IMG submission 119756) | Groundwater microbial communities from an aquifer near a municipal landfill in Southern Ontario, Canada - Groundwater well OW334 metaG | ecosystem: Environmental > Aquatic > Deep... | reverse complement strand
CCTTAAAATTCATTTCAATTCTATTTGATATTTTCATTTCAATTTCTATTTTACAAGAGCAATTCATTTATTTCAAAGAGGAGCCGAAATGAAGAATAGTTCACAGTCCCAATCACAAGAAAACATAACATCCGTGATGGACGAAAAACGTGTGTTTCATCCAGATAAAGAATTTACAAAAAGCGCCAACATCAAATCGATGGCGCAATACAAAAAAATGTACAAGGAGTCTATCCTCAATCCTGAAAAGTTTTGGGGAGACGTTGCCGGTGAGCTACATTGGTTTAAGTATTTCACAAAAGTAAAACAATGGAATCCACCGCATGCTAAATGGTTCATCGGTGGGAAAACAAATTTAAGCTACAACTGTCTTGATCGCCATTTGACAACCTGGCGAAGGAATAAAGCCGCAATTATTTGGGAGGGGGAACCGGGCGAGACTCGTATTCTGACCTATCAGGTGATGTATCGCGAGGTTTGTAAATTTGCGAATGTTTTAAAGCAATTGGGAATTGGTAAAGGCGATCGCGTTGCTGTATATATGGGAATGGTGCCTGAACTTGCAATTGCAATTTTAGCATGTGCGAGAGTTGGAGCTGTGCACACAGTCGTATTCGGTGGTTTCAGTTCCGAGGCTTTGAAAGATAGAATTAATGATGCGCAAGCTAAACTTGTTATAACTCAAGATGCTGCACTGCGTCGCGGCAATTTAGTTTATTTGAAACCTGCCGTTGATAAAGCTCTCGAAGGGACACCAACAGTTGAAAATGTTGTAGTGTACCGTAGAATTCCCGATTCAAATATTTCAATGTATCCGGGACGCGATCACTGGTGGCATGAGATTATGCAATCGGTAAATGATATTAATCCCGCTACACCGTTAGATTCCGAGCATCCTCTTTTCATTCTTTATACTTCAGGCACAACCGGTAAACCAAAGGGAATTCTTCATACAACCGCAGGTTACATGGTTAATGCTTATTTAACAACTAAAACGGTTTTCGATTTAAAAGATGAAGACATCTTTTGGTGTACTGCAGATATTGGCTGGGTAACGGGTCATACGTATGTAGTATATGGTCCGATGCTTAACGGCGCTACATCGGTTATGTACGAAGGCGCACCAAATCATCCGGAGCCTGATAGGTTCTGGCGAATCATTGATAAATATAAGATCAATATTTTTTACACGGCACCGACCGCTATACGCGCATTTATCCGCTGGGGAGAACAATGGGTACTGAAACATAATTTATCAAGTTTGCGTTTGCTTGGAACCGTTGGCGAACCGATAAATCCCGAAGCATGGATGTGGTATCATAAAATTATCGGAAAAGGAAAATGCCCGATCGTGGATACCTGGTGGCAGACAGAAACCGGTTCAATTATGATCTCTCCATTACCGGGAATAACTCCCACGAAACCTGGTTCTTGTACGCTGCCAATGTTTGGAGTTCTGCCTGAAGTAGTTGATAGAAAAGGGAAACCTGTCCCTCCCGGTTCAGGCGGATTTCTCATCATTAAGGATACGTGGCCTTCAATGCTTCGAACAATTTATGGTGATAACCAGCGATTTAAGAAACAATACTTTGGTGATTACAAAGGATACTACTTTACAGGAGACGGTGCGCGTAAAGATAAAGACGGTTATTTCTGGGTGATGGGAAGAGTTGATGACGTGATCAACGTTTCCGGTCATCGTTTAGGAACAGCCGAAATTGAAAGCGCGCTCGTAAGTCATCGTGATGTTGCGGAAGCGGCAGTAGTTGCTCGTCCCGATGAAATTAAAGGAAGCGCGATTATTGCATTTGTAACTTTGGAAAACACAAAAATTCCTTCTCTTCTTTTAAAAGAAGAATTACGGAATCACGTTGCGCAAGAGATCGGGCATATTGCCAAACCCGATGAAATAAGATTCTCTGAAGGATTGCCGAAAACAAGAAGCGGAAAGATCATGCGCCGATTGTTAAGGGAAATTGCAACAAGCGGAACGGTTGTCGGCGATACTACAACGCTTGAGGATTTTAGCGTGTTAGAGCAGTTGAGAAGTGATGAAGAGTAAGAAGTAGTAGATAGTTGAAAGTTAAAAGTGGAAAGGATTTGGAAGAATGAAGACTGAAATTAAATTCGGACTTTTATTTTCAGCAGCTCAATTATTTTGGCTGTTGTTTGAATATGTGTTCGGATTGCAGACTACGTATAAAAATTTCCATGCGGTAATAACAAATTTCTTTGCTGTGCCTGCAATTGTAATTATGACTTATTCTATCCTTACTAAAAGAAGTGAGCTGGGAGGGGAAATAACTTTCTTAAAAGCTTTACTTACCGGAGTGTACGTTTCGGCAGTTGTGGCGGTGTTAAGTCCGGTAGTGATTTTAATATTTCACTATCTCATCAATCCCCATTTCTTTACGGATTTTCAGGAGTATTCAGTTAAGATAGGAAAAATGTCAGTTCAGGAAGCGAAAGACTATTTCAATCTAAAAACTTACATCCTTCAAGGCATCTTCGGCGCATTGATGATGGGAACTGTAACTTCGTTAGTTGTTGCGGCGGTGATTAAGAAGAAGGTGAAGGTTTAGGAAGAGATTTGGGAATGATCATTTGTCCTTAGTCATTGGTCATTCGTCATTGAAGATGAAGAAAATATTTTGGGTTTGGTTATTGACTGATGACTGATGACCGCTGACTAATTCCCCGGTAGGTGCGGTTCAATACTTCAGGGTAAAGTTGATCTATTTGTTAGTATTTAAACATCATTCCTAAGATGCGTTCGATGGCTCCTAAGATGCATGAAGTGGCTCCTTAGATGCGTAACATGGCAGTAAAGCAGGTAAAGGTGGCAGAATAGTTGCTAAATGTGATAGAATAGTTCCGAATTTTGGCTCCTTAGATGCGAAAGATGGCAGTAAAGTAGTGAAGGATGGCAGTAAAGTGATAAAAGATGGCAGTAAAGTAGCGAAAGATGACAGAATACTTGCTAAATGTGATAGAATAGTTGTGTAAGATGGCATCGCAGTAGGAAAAGTTGACAGAATAGTAGGACAATTTGACAGAATAGTTGCGCTTGGGAAGAGAATAGTGGGAAAATGAATCGGAAATGGGCTTTTGGGTGTTGGAAGAGTGGGAATATATGAAGGTGTGACGGTGGGACTTTGGGACGATGAGATGAGGGAGATGAATGAATTTTACCACAAGGTTCACAAAGAGAAAAACACAAAGGGCTCAAAAACCTTGTGATCTTTGTGAAAAACTTTGTGTTCCTTGTGGTTAAGTTTTCTTGTTCGCCGTAAAAAAGTATTTGACATTTATTTTTATTTGCAGTAAGATTACAGCGGTTATTTAAAACCATGGGGAACGGGGTTCTCTCTTGAACTTACTTTCCTAAACAAGGTTGTAAAAACCTAATCTTTTTCGTACAAGTTTTTTTTACACGGGATTCTTTTGCGGAGAGATGACTTCAGATCGTTTTTGTTTTTGCATGTAACACATTCATTAAACAATAGAGGAACACGTTATGCAAGTCGAGATCAGAAAACTGCCGGTAAGTAGAAAAGTTTTACTTACTGTAGCAAAAAAATGTTACGCAAATCTGGCAGATAAACCGGAGATGAGTGCGCAGGGTATAACAGAGGCATACATCAACCAATTTAAGACTGATATGTTAGCCGCTGAAAATTTCAAAACCAGCAAGAACATTCAAAAAGAACAAGCTGCCTGGACGGTGCTGTTAAAAGCCAAGCTTAAAGCATGTCAGAAGTGGTTAAAACGGGGAGAGTTTTTTCTTGAACTCGCCTTCCAGCCAAAATCACCTCAAGTAGATGAATATCCCGATTATGTAACCGCAAAGAAGGACGCAGTGTTAACCAAAGACGCACTGACCGCCGCTGGAAATGTACTAACCAAATATTTAACCAAAGTTACAGAAAAGGAAATGCCGGCAACATTTTTAGCCGAAGGCGTTACGTTAAGTGAAGAACTGAAAACGTTAGCTGCGCAGGTTGGTTCTGCTGATGATGATTTTGAACAGTACACAATCGAGAGAAATCTTGCGCTGTTAAAAGTCTATGATGCGGTAAACACAATTAACAAAGCGGGAAGAATAGTTTATGAGAACGACCCGGCGAAGTTGAAATCTTTTGAGTCTCCCTGGCCTAAGAGTGGAAGCGGGAATGAGGCAGAGGAAACGCCGCCGGTTGAGCCGATAGTGCCACCGGTGAGTTAGTAGGCAGTTTTTAGTTATCAGTTTTCTGTAGTCAGTAAGTAAAAGGTGGAATGGGAAAAAACTGTTTACTGAAGACTGAAAACTTTTTCAGGATGTTAGATGAGAGGAGGGCTTGTTTATTCGAGTTGGGAGAAAGGGGTATTAAGGTTGGGAAGTGATGGAATGATATCATGCAGCATCGTGCAGATAGATATATATTTCCTAATTAACTAAACGGTGCAGGATAATAAATAATAATTAGACAGTTTTAAATAAAAGATATTATGAAAACAACATCAGAGAAAATTAGATCTGAATTAAACTCAATAACCAAACGACTATGCGAACTTATTAGAGAACTTCCAATAAAAAGATTAAATAGGCATGGTACAGGTGTCGTAATTTTTGCCCCTGAATATTTTTTTGAAGAACCATCACCCATTCAACGAAATATCCAGCTAAATCTAAAAAATCAATATGATAAAATATCTGAATTACTTAAACTCATTTTTCAGAATGCCCCAACTGATATAACTTATAAATTAGATCAGGTTGATAAATTATTTAGGATATGGTTACAATTGGAATCCAATTGGTCAGTTGAACCAAATCCCAATCAGAATGTTCAAAAATTACTAAAAGATTCCGCACAATTTAATCCAATTTTGGATATACTTGATGCTAGTAATACCAAAGATATTTCGATAATACCAGATACTAATTCATTATTGATTTCTTGTGATCCCTTGGCATATAAAAATTCGCTTAATATAGAATCATTCACAATTCTTTTATTGCCAACGGTTTTAAGTGAATTAGATAAATTAAAAATATTGCATCGTAACCAAGATGTTAGGGAGAAAGCCCAAAAAGTAATAACAAGAATTAAAGGATGGAGGAATCAAGGTTCATTGACTACCGGAGTTACAGTTGAAAAAACAATTACAGTAAAAACTATTCCGTATGAGCCAAATATGAATTCCACTTTAACTTGGCTCGATAAGGATGTAGCTGATGATAGAATTATTGCAAGTGTTATTGAAATTCAGTCTCGATTTCCTTCTTCAGTTATTATTTTATTTACAAGTGATATCAATTTACAAAACAAAGCAGAAGCGACTTTAATTGAATATTGTGAGTTAGAAAATCCCTAACCACTTTAATAAGTAAAGAGTCAAGAGCAAAATAAATTGTTAAATAATTAATTCGGTAGCGTTGGATTTTAACAGAATATACCGTTAGATGACTAAAGATGTGCTTATGGGAAATAACCCTTGGACTAAATACTGCCAGGCAATGGATAAGGACGAAAAAGAAAGAATTGGAGCACCAACTAATCCAGATGTTATTGTCTGGAGGTATTTGAGTTTTACAAAATTCATATCAATGTTGGAAACCAATAGCCTTTTCTTTTGTCGATCTAATTTATTAGAAGACAAGTTTGAAGGTTCTTTATCAAAAGTTAATATTGGTGAGAGTGGGGAGTTTACAACAGAGGGAGGAGTTTGGACTTTTGCTGAAGTTCGCTCTTTTTATGAAAGACAGAGACAAAACACTTTCGTAAATTGCTGGTGTATTAATGATTATGAATCAGAAGCAATGTGGCGTTTGTTCGGGAAGACAGAAGCGGTTGCAATACAATCCACGTATAGGCGTGTACGAGAATGTCTGTCAAGTACCATCTACATCGGTACAGTTCGCTACGTAGATTATGAATCGGAACCGATTCCTTATGGATGGGTATTCGAACCTTACTTACGTAAAAGAAAATCATTTGAACATGAACATGAATTACGTGCTTTGTATCAACGTCACCATCTTGATAAACAGCTAGCGGGTGAGTATGAACATGTTAATCTAATAGAATTGATAAGTTCAGTCTGTGTTGCGCCAGGCTCACAAGACTGGTTCTATGAACTTGTAATAAAGATGCTTAAAAAATATGGACTCGATATTCCATGCATGCGAACTAAGCTCGATGAAAAGCCATTCATATAGTAGCATGCGCCTATAACCTGCACCTCAACAGCGACTGCGTCGTTGATGCGGTCTAATTGAGTCGCTTCGAGTTTGGCTTTTCCTGAGTAGTTTGTTATGGTAAGTTGATTTAGTCCCTTAAACTGATTAATAAATAAAAGTTGCGTTGACAAAACTGTCATTGTTGTTCTGGCGAGCTAAAAGCAACTTTGTTAGGTTTAATACAATATATGAGATATGTATATCTAGACGAGAGTGAATTTTCTCAACCATCAAATCTTGTTGGTTATGGTTCTTTAACAACTGATGGAGCTATTCCTGATAGTTTAATCCATGTCGCATTAGAAAGACTTCGAAATGACCCAGACATAAATGATATATCTACAATGAAAATTGATAAAAAGACTTTATCAAGTGGATATTTTCACGCATCTGAAGATAGTAAAAATTCACATTCACATTTGTGCTCTCAAATTAATAATGAAATATCTGGGGTGTTTCATAGTCATTTTTTTGATTACAAGGAAAAAAACGAAAGAATTGATAAGTTATTAGATCTGGCTTCAAATTTAAGTTCACTAAAGTCATTATCATTTCGTGAAAAAGTAAAACTGATCTTTGAACGAAGAGGTGCGTTGACTGAAACTTTTTTAAAGAAATCTTTTGGTGGTTTATACGATAGTTTACATTATTCGAGTTACGACCATCCCTATATTCCAACATTCTTTCCTGAAATTGAGTTTAATATTGTTAATAAAAGAAATCCCGGGGTTCAATGTACAGACTTTTTGCTTTGGGCAATAAATCGGCACCTTAATAAAGATAGTTTGTGGTTCAATCGTATTAAAACAAAGCTAAGAATGGAATTCTCTTCTCAAAGCAAAGATTGGGGTGGATGTGATTTTGACCTAAATAACAGTATAGTAGAACCGAAATCTTATTATACTATTACAGACATGCCGAAAAACGATGAGGAAATTGTAACGAATGAAATGTTAGTGAATTTCTATTTGCATGCAGAAAAAGTTAATTCTTACTTTGCGCAGAATGATTTACCAAATGGAATTAGTTATATAAAAAATAACCTTTTAATGGTTTATCAAAAGTTAAAGGATTCAAAAGATTCTGAACATATCACAAATCTTGCTAAAAATTATATTCAGTTATTTGATATGGTTCCTTTAATTGGTGAGAACACATCTCAAAAGGATAAAGAATTTCTTTTATTATCCAAAAAATACTTGTCATTGATTTTGAGAAGGGACTTAATACATGGGGTTAGGACAAATATGTATTTATCTGAAAGCAGAAGAATTATTATAAAAGACAGAATTGATTTACTAGAATTCTAAGCACAACCTCTTTAATAAGTAAAGAGTCAATAGGAAAATAGATTGTTAAATAATTAATTCGGTTTTGTTGCATTTTAACATAACACAACATTAGGTTGTCATAATCTTTATCATGAGAAACAAAGAAAAATACGAACTGTTTATTGCACTTGTAGCGGTTATTATTTCTATAAGTGCCTTTAAGGAAGAACTGAACAAAATATCTCTTGATTTAGGTTTTGTTTCATTTTCTTTATCAGACTATTTCTTGGTACTAATATTAATTTTTGTTTTTGGTCTTCATCTTTATTTCTTACCAATTTTAGTCGGGAACACCAAGTACTCGAACTTAAAAATCCTAAAATATTTTGAAATAGGTGCATACTCTATACTAATCCTTGCTTTAGTCTCTCCATCCATTCTATTGATAATATGGATAATCAGTTATCTCTCAAATTTATTAAATGCAATTTCAAAAAATATACTTGAAATGATGCAATATGTTTTACAAGTCCTTGTTATTATTTCTACAATAATACTTATAGTCTTGCAATCATTTTTAATTTTTACACAAAGAAAAAAAGCAAAAATTGAAGAAATAGAAAATGAGAAAATCAAAGATTTAGAATTAGCCAGAAAACTCTTCAAAGATGGATATTATTCTCAATCCATCTTAGAATCTGATAAAGTAATTGAAAACTATTTTAGAAAGATTCTATTAGACAATGATTATTTGAGTTCTAATTCTCGATCAAATGACATACTGAATTTAGCTGAAAAAAATGGGTTACTGGATCCGGATAAAAAAGAATTAATTATAAAAATTAAAACGATGAGAAACGCCGCGGCACATCTAAGCGTGGATTTTACAAAAGAACAAGCGGAACAAGTCCTAACTACGATTAATGATCTTATTAAAGGCTTATAATCTTGTGATCTAGCATCTTTTATAATTAATGGGTCAAAAGAAAAATTGACTCAAGTGGCAAACCGTAATTTGAAGTGCATGAATTATTGATGTTCAAAGGATGATTTAATAGGAGTAAAATGCAAATGGATGGATTTAAATAATTAATCCATTTGTGTTGGGTCTTAAGGCAACACGCGGTTAGGTGGTAATAAGATTGTATCAAACGTAAGATAGTAAGGAACCAATTAATGTCAAAGAAAATAGGGTTATATCCAGAAATATTATTTCACTTTACTGACCGCCTCGGCTTGTTCGGGATATTGGAATCTAACTTCAAAGTTTCTTATGCGAGGGAACGAATTGAAGGTTTGGATTTAATAAAATCCTTTGGTGTTCCAATGGTTTCTTTTTGTGACTTAAGGTTATCAGAGTTAAAAACCCACATAGATAATTATCGGGACTACGGGATTGGTTTATCCAAAGACTGGGCCAATAAAAATGGATTAAATCCTGTCATGTATATGAATTCAAAATGTCCATCTACGGATTTGTTTCTGAAATCTGTTGAGGATATATATAATAAATTGGAAAACGATAATTCAAATTCCTCGTACAATGAAAAAGTAATAGCATACATGGGGATTCTTAATATGTTTAGATATATGAAGAATTACGAAGGTACATTGATCCGTCCAAACAAATGGCCGAAACAAAATTATAGGTTTGCCAATGAGAGAGAATGGCGATTTGTGCCTCCACTGGCAACCGATATTCCAGCTTTTGTTCCTATTGACGACATTAACACATCAAAAAAGAAACAAGTTCTTAATCAGAAGATATCCCACATACAACTGTTCTTTGAACCTGAGGACATAAAGTACTTAATTGTCAAGGAAGATTCTGAACGTTTGGAACTACTTGACCATTTAGAACATGTTAAAAGACATTTTAATCCCTCCGTTCGTAGGAGATTAGCTAGTAGAATTCTTACCGTCGAACAAATCAAGTACGATGTGTAGGTGCAATTGTGAATGAACATCCACAAGGCATTATAAGTCGCCGGAAGGTGTCATAAAATTTATGGTTGAAAGAAATTATATAAATGATTTTCCTATTATTATTAGAAATTCTGAATCACTTCTTAATTTCTTTGATGATAATTATAATAGGCGATTTGAATATACTGATGACGATCATTTCTCTTTTATGATTTTATGTTTTCTTTTCAAACAAAGGGAGCATATGAGTTCAATATTAAGTCTAATAAATGTAGGCTCATACTCAGATGCAATGCTCATTGCTAGAAATATGATTGAAGGTGTAGGAATTATTTTATGGGTCTCTGAAAATTTACAAAAAAGGGCATTGCAGTGGAGAAAGTATAGCATTATCACTGACTATCGATTGAGTCTTAAACAAGCTAAAGGAGAAAAATCAAAGATTGATAAAAAGGTATTAGCGCGAAGTATTGAGGAAGGATATGAGTATCTAAAAGAGTGTTACAAAAAGCCGAAAATTCAAATTAAAAATCTTCCACCAGATCCGTTTAAGAGTACCTGGCTCTTTGACGATACTGGTGAAGAAGTAAAAATTTACAAGTTTTTTGGAAGTGAGAATAAAGATTTATATGATAGTTATAGTGAGATGAGTGATTGGGCTCATTGGAATGTTAGTAGAATTGGGACACGAATTGATCGGAATAAATCAGAAGTGAGTTTTTTCAATAGTCCTATTAAAGACGGATGTTTTGCATTAACATCAGCTTTTGTTTCATTGCATTATTTCTATGAAGTTATAAACAAACATTTGAAGCTTGGGCTTGATAATAAAATTAAAAGTTTAAAAGATAATTATTTAAAAGAATTAGGGATTGACACCTAACTTCTTTCATCATCCGTAAGAGGACAAGTAAACAAAGAGGTATGAGAAAAATAAATATCATTGACATTCCACAAATGCGTGTGTTTAGAGAAAAGGTTCTTTGTATTTAGTGAACCAGAGTGTTCCTTCTTCTCTCAGGAAATATCTACTAATATAGGGACGAAGCTGTAGTGGTTTAGTTAAGGTGCTAAAATTTATAAATCCTCTACGAGGATTAAGTTTGAGGGAGTGTTGTTTTTTACAATAATATGACCTCTACGAGGTCGTTAGTAAAAAGATTGGAGTGTATTATTACTGTTGAAGATTCTTTCTCGGTCAAGGGGTGTTTCTTGAATGTAGATGGATTTCATTTAAATATTTCTTTCTCTTAAATATATTTTCACTTAGTTTGCAGACAAAACAATAATTTATTAATTACAGATACTAATGGGCAAACAAACCGGATTAACTAACGAACGCGAACTTGTAAGCAGGGTTACTGAATGGTTTAACGAAACTATTCAGCGTAATAAACTTCCATTTAAAGAAGCGACTAACGAATCCCCCGCTAAATACGATGCCAAAACATTCTTTGGCGATATTGTTTTATGGGTAAACCGTGAAGCAAGGCAAGCCTATTCGTACATAGAAATTAAACCTCCGTTTGCCGCAAAGGAAAATCTCGACACGCTTAGAATGAAAGCGATCAGTTACGAAGTTAAGTATTGCTTTACGTGGGATTTCCAAAACTTTAACGCTTATGAACTGAAAGAGAACAAACTTACTCTGCTTACAAGCGAACCCACGCAGGTAATGCAAGATATTAATGATTGGCTGCGCGGAGATGTGCAAGCGGTTATTAAAAAGTACGTCAACAGTATTTGTGAAGAAATTGTTAATCTTAACGAGACGGGAAAGTTCAGAAAATTTGTTCCCGACAAAGTTTATTTTGTTAATTACATCAGGGAAACGGTTAATAAACTTGTCCCTCAATTTGAAAAACATTACTCCGATATTGCGAAAGACAAAGATAAACGAACGCGCATAATTAAATATGGAAAAGAGCAGGGGATAGCATACAACGATCCCGGTGATTATTACCGATTGATTGCCCGGCAGAGCGTTTACAATCTTGTAACAAAAATTATTTTCTATCTTACCGTTAGGAGATACTTTAGCGAACTTCCCGACCTTTATGTAACAGGCGAACCGGACTTTGAACGTTATTTGAAAATTGCTTTTGCCAAAGCGCAAGAAAAAGATTGGCAGGCGGTTTTTGAAGAATCCGAAATAGAAGAATTCGGTATCCCGAAATCATGTCATAAAGACCTGCTCGATTTCTTTTCCGAAATGAAAGTTTATCACTTCGGTGAATTGCCTGAAGATGTTATCGGAGAATTATTCGAAGAGATTATTGACCCGGAGAAACGTCACTCCCTTGGACAATATTTTACGAATGAAAATCTTGTTGACTTTATTCTCGGTTTTGTTGTGCAAACAGAAGAAGGATATTTTGCAGATACCACATGCGGTTCCGGTACGTTTCTTATCCGCATCTATGACAGGTTAAAGTATCTTTCAAAAAAAATAAAACATAACGAGCTGCTTGATAAGATTTGGGGTTTTGATATCGCGAAGTTTCCGGCAGAGCTTGCTACTATAAATTTGTTTAAGCAGGATGTTTCCAACTTTGAAAACTTTCCCCGTGTAAGGCGCACCGATATTTTTAAAGTGAACAAAGGGGACGCGTACGATTTCCCGCCTCCATCTGCAAGCAAAGCATATAAGAAAATTAAAATTCCTATTCCTCCGTTCAATGCTATTGTAGGGAATTTCCCTTTCATCCGGCAGGAACTTATTGAAAAGGAAGAGAAAGGGTACAAGCTTTATCTTACAAAAGTTTTAGCGTACGATTATTTTCTAACCTATCCCAAACTCTTTATTATTAAGGATATTAATGCAGGGATGAGAGAACATTTAGAAAAACTTCCGGTAGAACAATTACGCAAAGAACTCAATGAGCGTGTTGATAAAGGGAACATTCAATTAAAACTTTCCGGGCAGGCTGATATTTACACCTATATTTTTATCCACACTGCAACGCTGCTTGCGGAAAAAGGGATGTTCGCGGTTATAACTTCTAATTCATGGCTTGATGTTTCTTATGGTTCCGTTTTAAAAGAATTCTTTTTAGATAACTTTAAAGTAAAAGCCGTAATAGGCTCTTGGGCTGAACCCTGGTTTGATGATGCCGCGGTAAATACAGTGGTAACGATTCTGGAGAAGGAAAGTGATAAGAAAGTACGCGATAAAAACATCACCCATTTTGTAAAGTTAAAAAAGAAATTTACAGAACTTATTCCTTATCAAGATTTGAAATTGGAATCTATTAAAAGATGGCAGACCATTGACAGGCTTGTAGAAACTGTTGAGAGCGCACAGTACAATGTTAAAACGGAATCCGGCGAAGGTGGAGCGGAAAACATTTCTTCGCTTGATGTTGACGAGATGCGGGTGCGAATGGTTAAACAATCTTTCCTTGCAAACGAAATTGAAATGGACGGAGAGCTCGCAAAATGGGGGAAATATTTACGCGCACCCGATGTTTACTTTGAACTTTTAGATAAGTGCAAAGACAAACTTATTCCGCTTAAAGATATTGCTGAAGTGAGAAGAGGATATACAACCGGTATTAATGAATTCTTCTATCTCCAAACCCCCTCTCTTTCTCCCCCTTACCAAGGGGGAGATGTCCGAAGGACAGAGGGGGTCGTGCACTGCGAAAACGCGCGCGGTTGGGAAGGATTAATAGAAGAAAAATATCTTAGTGCAGTTATTAAGAGTCCGAAAGAATCTGAAAGTATTACCATTGATCCTTCAAAACTGAAGAATAAATTATTTCTTTGCAATGAAAGCAAAGCCGATCTACGAAAGAAAGGTGACAAGTACGCACTTAAATATATTGAGTGGGGAGAGAAACAGAGGACAAAAGAAAATATTTCATGGATGGAAGTACCTTCGGTTCAAGGAAGAGTGCATTGGTATGGCATACTCGAGAAAGAACCGGCAAGAATCTTATTGCAAATGATTAACAATGATAGGTTTGTTGCTTTTGATAATGAATCAAGAGTACAAGTTGACCATAATCTTTTTGAATGGATGATTGAGGATGATTATTTCGATGCAGCAAAACTATTTCTAAATTCGACTTTCTTTAGTTTGATTAGAGAAGTTAATAGTAGAATCAGTCTAGGTGACGGCGCTTCCAAAACTGAGGGTGTTGACTGGAGTAATTTGATGCTCGTTCCAAAGAAAGAATTGAAAATTAAATTTAACAATTCAAATTTGTTCTCAAGGAAAGTTCTTCCGATATACAATGAAGTTAAACTAAGGGACAGAATAGAACTCGATACAAAAATAGTAGAAGCTCTTGGCTTAGACGCAAAGATTTATCTACCGAAAATATATGACGGTTTGTGCGAGCTTGTAAAAGAACGTCTTGAATTGCCAAAGATGAGGAAGAAAAAACAAAAGGAAGAAGTAAAGTTTGCGTATAGCAAAGTAAAGGAAGATGTAATTGAAGATTGTCTGCCGGATGGAATAAGAAAATTTCCGCAAGACTTTTACACAAAAGGTAATTACGACGAACTTGAATTTGAAACACACTCAACCAATGGCAAACCGCTAACACCGGATGCGTTCTTTAATAGATTTCAGATGAAGACGGAAGAAGGCGAAACCATTCTTGAACTTGACAGTGAAGCAAAAGCGGAATTTGCCGGATTACTTTCACGGCAAAAAACATATCAAATAAAAATACCCGCAAAAGAAAAAACCGTTGAACAACTATTAAAGAATTATCACGCGTACATCTCAACGCTTAAAGAACAACTAACGGCAAATGCTAAAGAAAAACTGCACGATTGGGCGCTTGCGGAAAAAATGGCAAATGAAATATTGGATGAGTTTGGAGTAGAGGAAAAGGAAAGCAAATAAAGATGATGTTGTTTGGGGTATGGGGTCTTAAAAACGGAATGGTCTCGACCAATCCCTACAATTGGGAAATAATTGTTTTGATGTAGAGAACGCTTGCGAGCGTTACGTTGTACTTAATGCTGCAGAAAGACTTGATGATCTAAGAATTCCTCCCGGTAATAAACTTGAAAAATTATCCGGCAATTTATCTGGAAAATATAGCATCCGTATAAATGATCAATGGAGAATAATTTTTCGATGGCAAGAAAATAACGCATACGAAGTTGAAATAATAGACTATCACAGAGGATAAAAATTATGAATAAAAAAATAGAACCCATCCATCCGGGAGAAATATTACGGGAAGAATTTTTAATTCCGATGGAAATCAGTCAATATCGTTTGGCGATGGATATAAGTGTCTCCGGACGCAGAATAAATGAAATTGTACTTGGCAAACGGGCAATTACTGCTGATACGGCATTACGTTTATCAGCATATTTTGGTTTATCCGAAAACTTTTGGCTTAACTTACAAATGAAATATAATTTGGAGATAGAAAAAGATCGCCTGAAGGATAGGCTTGATAAAGAAGTAAAAAGATACTCCAAAGTTAGTTAGTACAGTAAATTATTAGGAGTTCGACCTGTCTGCGCCGGGGGTTCCCATCATGCAGTTATTCTGACCAAAATGATCGCGACGATTGCCTATAAAAATGATTTTGATGTAGGGAACCGCTCGAGAGCGTTCCGTTGTAATGAAAATAGTATAGTGTTTTTAAAGAAGTTTTCATTTATTTTTATGTAAGCAATAAAAACAAAACAAGCAAAAACATGAGTAATGAGTTAACTGATTTAATTGCAAAATGTTTTGCCAATAAACCGGTAAAACGAGCATTTTTATTTGGGTCTTCTTCACGTAATGAAGCAGATGATAATAGCGACGTAGATATTTTAGTCGAGTTGGATTATTCCAAACCAATCGGTCTTGGTTTTGTACGGATGCAATTAGAATTGGAAGATATATTAAAAAGAAAAGTTGATTTAGTTACAGGGAATAGTGTTTCAAAATATATCCGTCCGTTTATTGATGCTGATAAAGTGCTGATCTATGAAAAGTAGAATTGGCGATAATGCACGTATACAACATATTTATGATGCGATTCTTGAAATAGAATTGTATGTAAACCAAATATCGTACGAAGATTTTAATTTAAACTCCATGATGCAATATGCTTGCGTGAAACAATTGGAAATTATGGGAGAAGCTGCAAATCATCTAACTCCAAGTTTCAAAAAACTTTATTCGGAAATACAATGGCGGGAGATAATCGGCCTAAGAAACATTTTAATTCATGAATACTTTGGAATTGATACGAAGATTGTTTGGGATATAATTAAGACTGATATTGTTTCCCTCAAATCCGAAGTACAGAGAATAATTGAAAAAATTAAAACGCCCCCCACACTTTTTAATCCGCAATAATCTAAGAAAACTAGAAAATCGAATATCTTAATTTGGGGAAGTTTTGTAGTACCGAATTTCTATATGCTTTCAACTTTTCATTAAGGTTTGTTTCTCTTAAACCGTAAAAACTCTTTCTTCGTTATAATGAAAACAACTCCAAGAATAATGAAAAGAGCGGCGAATAAAACCCGCGAGGTTATTTCTTCTCCGCCGATTATCCATCCAAGAAAGACCGCAATTACCGGATTAACGTAAGCATAGGTAGAAGCCTTTGCCGGACCCGCTGCATCCAACAGCCAAATGTAAGAGGTAAAACCAATCACCGAACCAAAAGCAATAAGATATAAGAAAGCTGAAACGGACGAAGATGTTACATTTGCAAAGTGAAAATTATTCCACTCACCGGTTATTATTCCGGCTAAAACAAGGAGCGTGCCTCCGGCAAACATTTCCATTGCAACGGTAAGAAATTTTGATTTCGGAAGATCGGCTTTTCTCGAATAAACAGAACCCGCCGCCCATGAACATGTTGCAATTAAAAGAGCAACCGCCCCCATAGGATTTACATGTTCTCCCTGGAAAATTGAAGTTGGACTAACCATGATTAGCAATCCGGCAAATCCTAAAACTAATCCGATGACTATTTTTAAAGTGGGTTTGTTTCCATGTGGATGTATCCAATCAAACAGCACCATCCATATCGGAACGGTTGCAACGATCAGAGCGGTTAAGCCGGAAGGAACGTATTGTTCTGCCCAGACGACTCCGCCGTTTCCACCAAGCAGTAAAGCTCCGCCAATGATGAAAGCATCTTTCCAGTAACTTAATTTTATTTTTTCTTTGCTGAAGATACGAGCAATCCCAAAAATTATTAGAGAAGAAATAAGAAACCGGAATCCCGCCATCAAAAAAGGTGGAATTGAACCGATTGCAAATTTTATTGCCAAGTAGGTCGAACCCCAAATAATATATACTGACGCAAATGCAGCTATCAGTTTATAACGTGAGGGAGTATTTTTATCCAAGTAATTTCCCGGTTGATTTTATAGTTTTATCAAAATGATTGACTTACGCCGACAAATATTCTATTTGATGTTATTCTTTTTTCAGAGACGAATTCATAAACAAAATTCAAGTAAAGAGATTTGAACATCATCCAGCGGAGATCGGCATCCACTATGTTTTGAGCAATTCCGTCGGAAGTATTTCGAGCGAAGAGATAATCAACCCGTCTAAAACCGATTCCCGCGTTAAGATAATTCGTGAGAAAATTTTTATTAACCTTTACTCCATAAGAAAATCCGTTAAGATAATTGCTTTG
>Ga0172379_10005789_pt1 | contig 17046 bp, 17 predicted proteins | sample GrowelOW334metaG_FD_119756 | JGI IMG/M metagenome (GOLD analysis project Ga0172379, IMG submission 119756) | Groundwater microbial communities from an aquifer near a municipal landfill in Southern Ontario, Canada - Groundwater well OW334 metaG | ecosystem: Environmental > Aquatic > Deep... | reverse complement strand
TATGAAAAAATTTTTAGATAATAAAAAATCCCACAAGAATGCGTGGGGAGGGACCGACCTAGGAAATGACTCAGGAGGCCGGTCGTTTACGGGCCTGGGTCGGCGGAGCGTTGGAACCCGGCCTGCGAGGCGAGAGGTTCATGAGAGCGGCTGTGATTGCGGCCGGTCCGGTGAATCTGGTGACCGTAGGCTTTGGCCTGATGGGCGGCGCGGCCGGTCTCTGATCCGCATTTTGATTCTGGGAAGCGGACTTCTCGTGATCCATGGCAGATCTCCTGGGCGTTTGAGCGATCAAATTTAAAAAGAAAGAGCGGTTGAGAATAGTAGTTATTCATTTCATATATAACATAGCCTTGACAAAATGGCCATTTTATGCGAATCTGCTATGTTATATACGGAATGGAGATGGTGCTTTTTAAGGCGCCTTTCATCTGTAATAATATCGGGAATTTATTCCCGGTTTGCAACGTTGACAACCTACCCAGGAGGCTACAAATGCAGATCTTGCGTGTTCTTTTTCTCGTTTTCTCGATCCTGTCCACGGCGGCCTGCGGCGGACGTACGTCCGGAAACAATGATTCGCTTCTGGGCGACGCGGCGCCCATTCCGGATGCCGCACTCGAAGCGACTCCGATGGCCGATGCCTTGGTCGGCCTTGACGCGGAAGGCGGAACCAGTGCGGAGTCGGACGCGGATGCCGCAGAGCCTTTGCCTACGCTCGAATTCGCATTTAACGGTCCAGCCGCGAACGACATATACATGGGCGAGGCGGCGCGGATGTTTTGCTTCTCGCTTAGGGCGAACGGCGCTAGCTTCGATCTCGGCCTTCCGCTTTCAAAAGTTCGCGGCGTCTCGGACGGGAGCGTCGTAACCGATTCCGTCATGGGAACAGTCTTTGGCGGCGGCGTTGTGTGGGAAGGATCCCAGCCGGTCGTCGATACGGGTATGATCGATTCGACTCCCGACGCAATCGTATTTAGCAATCTCCCCATGGAGACGTTTACGGTCGCGAAGGACACGACGCGGCTTCTGTGCATCGATGTCGATGTCACAGGGTGGAGTAAAACACCGGACGACTTCTATGGCAAATCCTATAGGTTCGAAATGGGAGACTGGATTGAAGGCAGTGTCGTATTCAGCGGCACTACGCAACCGCTTCCGCGGGCGCAGATTATTGCTCCAACGAATGTGAATGGCAATACCTTTCGCATTCTCTCGAAGGATGGCAGCACCCATCCGGAGCGGTATGCTGGCACGCTTCACGTCGCGCTCGGGTCGAACACGCCGCCCGGCATGAATCTGCTTCCCGGGGCATCGTACGTCCGCATGACGACCATCCAATTTTCGGCGGACGGTACGGGGAGTTGCTTGCGCGAATTTGTTACGACCGATCACGGGACGGGCAGCGACGGCGGCATCGAGTACGTGTGGCTCTATACGGATCCGTTGCCGGGTCATCAGACCGTCCTCTGGGCAGACGGCACGCAGCTGACCGGAAAAAAGTCGACGATCAGCTACAACCCGGGACACGAGAAGAGCGGATTCCTCTTTTGTCTGGACGGCGGCACCAGCACTTCTTTCACCATCGCCGTCGGCATTTCCGCGACAGCAGAGCCCGGCACGACGCATGAGTTCGACATCTGGAATCTACTGACGGACGTCAATGTCGTCCAAGGCAGTGTCGACGGATTCTCGCCCATCGTCGGTAACACGTTCACAATCATCTCTCCTTAGTGAACGGCGCACCTTTATCTAAGCGCTTCGTCCCACGCGAAACGGGGCAGAGCGGTTCGGACAATTCTCGTTCGGACCGCTTTTTATTTATGATGAATAATTTTTTAAGAAGCCCAGGTCATCTTTACGGAATTTACGGGATATTGTACACTTATGTCTCGTTGATGGCTGTTCCTTAACAAAAAAGGAGGTTAAGACTGAAAGAACAGGGTAGAAAGTTCCGTTTTCTGGAAGAAATTTAGTTGCAGAGAAAAAGGATAAGGTGACTCATGTTTGTTAGAAGATTCTGGATGGTTGTTCTGGCGATGTTGGTAGTCATGGGGTGCTCAAGCGCCCAACCAACCCAAGGGGGAGGAGAGCCGATCTCAAAGGTCCAACAAGCCGTGTGTTCGCGCAAGTGGACCGGAGTGTCTGCCGGCTATGACCACACCTGTGCAACCACTAATGACGGCCGTCTGTATTGCTGGGGCCACAACAACGTGGGCCAGGTGTCGAGCACGCTTGACGAAGAAGTGCTGTCGCCAATCATGATCTTCAACGGAATAACGGGCGGCACCGGGATGGTAGTGGATCAAGTATCTACGGCCGCCAACCATACGTGCGCGCTCGTGAGCGAATACCCACCGAGCAGCTACTCACGCAATCTGTGGTGCTGGGGAGACAACACCGACAAGACGGTTGGAGACCCCAATCACAATCCAGTCTGGTCGCCATATCATGTGGTTACCGGGATTGTTACGCCTGTGAAAAACGTGGCAGTCGGGATCGGCAATACGTGTATCGTTGATGCGAACGACGATTTGCGTTGCTGGGGAAAGCGGGATTACTGCCAGACAGGTACGCAAAGCGGCACGCCCACGATCACACCCACGCTTGCCCCGACCATGTATCAGGGCGATACGTGGCCCAACACGGCCAAACAGGTGTCAGTCCAATTTAGCACGGTTTGCGGTGTTGGGTTGGATGATACGCCTCGTTGCTGGGGCAGCAATACCTACGGGAATTTTGGCAGTGGTTCAGGAGGCGGTTATTCTTGTACGCCAGTGTCTCCTACCAGTCTTCCCTTCGACGACAGTGTACGAGACGTACAAGTCGGGGCAGGATTTACCTGCTGGAGCGATCTGAATGATTCCTATCTGCCTTATTGCGCCGGTCATAACTACTATGCGCAACTGGGTCGCGGATCTCAGACGACAACCAGCCCCTATTACCTGAGCACGCCTGCTGCGGTTAGCGACTACTGGTTGGACGAAGGCATACCTCTGTTGCAATTGGGCGCTGGCTATGGATTCAACGCCGTTGCCCTTGCTGAAGGGTATGTCTACACTTGGGGATACGGTCTCTACGGCGCCAATGGCGATGGCTCGACCAATGTGCGACTACGTCCTGAGATGGTCGTTGTCGGAGGCTACCCGATTTATACGCCGCAAGTAAGCGCAGGTGCAAACTATGACTGTGCGATCAGCTCCGACGGAACTGAACTGTGGTGCTGGGGCCTCAACAGCCACGGCCAGCTCGGCGACGGGACTACGACCAATCGCACAACGCCGATTACCATTGCCTGCCCGTAGCCAGGCTTGAGCTGAGCTTGCACGGCGAATCCTGAGCGTCTTCCTCGACGCTCAATACTCTCTCGCTATGCACCGTTCTGGTGTATGGCATTCTCTGAGCCCTGTATCTCAACGGGCTCGGAGACGAAAGCAAGATCATGATTTCATTCACGGTTTTACTTTCGCACTAATTATCTTACAGAGGCACTCACCATTAGGTGGGTATTTTTTAATTTATATGGTGATTTTTTATCACGCCAAAGGCGGATCCCGCCGCTGATATATTTTTAATGAGGCGGGAAACTGAAAACCGCACCCCGAGGAGCTCGCAAATGCGATTCTCAGAGATGCGGTTGGAGAGACATTCTTGTTCAGCGGCGCTTGCGACGACCGAGCATGAACGCTATGGCGAGCGAGATTCCCCCTAACAATATGCCCAGCAGGAAAACTGGACCCATGATTTTCGGCGCGGCGAGGTACATGCTCAGCGGCATTGGCAGCAAAGCCGCAACTATACAGACGAACTCGAGGGTGTCGAAAAACTTACGCCTCGGATCAAAGAGCGTTCCGACTTTGATATAGTGCCGATGAATATGGATATTCGTCCAAAAGGCGCCTACGCCCCAAAGCACCATCCATAGGAACATCAGCAACGGATACCGCGTAAAGATTCCCGTCAGTTCTGGCATCTTATGCTCACGTTTCTCCGACGCGCGTCGGTGGTTGGGATTTGCGTTCAATCCGCTTCTTGCGACCGAACAGCAAGGGTCGGAACAAGAGTGCTAGGATCAAGGGAGTCACCGTCCCCATATAGAGAGGATACGCGGCTTCCGCCAGCGTCCAGTGCTCGACGGCCAAAAGATTCAGGGAGTTGCCGGAGACCCACAGGATCCAGGCGAGCCGATCTTCTTTTTCTGGTTCGTGATAGGCCTTTTTGATCGTGGGGATCGCGCCGAAGAAGTCGAGGCTGATGTTGATGAACAACGCGATGCGCGGCTCGATGAAGATCCACGGCACGCTGACAGCGGCAGCCAGCAGGCAGAGCTTGTCGGTGCGTGTCCATTCTTTTTCACCATACTTGAGAGTTAGGAGCATGATGATGAACGGACCGATGAAGTAGCTGACTGGGACCCAGATGGTGTGGCTCGCTCCGGATGAGCGATAGCTCCACGCGAGCAGAAGACCCACGACCGACCAGATGATCCAGGTGGCTCGGTTTGGATCCGTCTTCCGGCGCAGGATCGCGATGATGTAGGGCAAAAAGGCGACGAACGACACAATGCCCGCCAGCCTTCCAAATTCTTCGTGTGTAAGGTGCACTGTACCGTCTCCTTTTGATGTCCACGCACCATGCGTGAATACAAAAACCTAGCATTTTTTGACCGGCGAGTCAAGATTCAGGTTCTAATAAAAAACCGCACCCCGAGGAGCTCCCGCCAAAGGCGGACTATCGCGCAAAGGCGATTCTCAGAGGTGCGGGAAGCGGTCGGCCTATCCAAGTTCTCCTACGTGATTCCGCTCCATCGAAGCGCGGAACTTTTCGTAGTCTAGCTTATCCGCGTTGTCGTGCCATGCTTCGGCGAGAGCGGCCATGCACTTCACTTCGAGCGCGGCTCCAGTTGTGCAACCAGCGGAAATAGCGTTGCCCTCGCCCTCTTTTTTGGAGACGGCCTTTGCGCCGGAAAGATAGGGACTATCGACTACGCCATCCATCATCGGGCTGCCGAGCACGACGGGATAGGACTTTTGATAGAGTTGCCAGAGGCAGTCGACGTGACTTTGTTCCGCCTCGATCACACCCTCGTCGCGCACGTTGCCCGCGCCGAAGGTGATCAGCAGCATGGCGCTGCAGGTCGGGTCAGATGCATCGTACAAGATGGACTCAGACGGCGTGGCCGGGCTGATGCGGACGACCTTGATCCCCTCGCGGAATCGCGGACAAAATTGAAGGCGAGCGGACGTGATGATGGGGCTGCGTCGCGGAGCATGTGAGTAGATCCGTAGCTCGTCGTCGTAATGCCCGAACAGGTATTGATCTGGGCAAGCGAAAGCCTTACGGCGCTTGTCTTTGACCTTGTGCACATGCGCACCGTCCATCAGTTCGTCGCCGAACATCAGGAAAGGACCTGAGAGATCGCTGGCCGCTGCCGTAATGGCGAAATACAGGTTGTTGGTCGCGTCGTCTCCGAGCTCGATCATGGGTATCTGAGCTCCCGTGGCAACAATCGGCTTACCGATGTTGGGGAACATGAAGCGCATGGCAGCCGCCATATGCGCCATGGTGTCGGTGCCGCCGCACACCACGAATCCTGTCGCCAGGTCATGGAGGAGCCTAATTGCGTTGCCGATCGAGACCCAGTGCACCCAACGGCCGTTGGTCGAGTCTATGGCCTTCTTGTATACGGGCACCCACACGACCTGGATCTTGTCCTTGAGGCCCTTGATGGTGAGCGGTTCAAGCAGTTTCTCCGCGTCGTCCGTAGGTCCGTAGACCATCTTGTCGAACGCGGCCTTGAGCTTGGTCATGCCGATGGTACCGCCGTAGTAGAGGACGAACACGACCGGCATGCCATGGCGCAGGCAGGCGATCTGGTCAAGCACCTGGCTCGGGAGCTCATCCAATGTCGCATATGGAACGACGGCTGCAGCTTGCATCTGATAGCGTTCGCTTTGAGTTCTCATCCGCTTCTCCGTTCTTGGGGCGACCCCCAGTGTTTGCCTGATAAAAGGCAATATCGTGGCTTTTTCTTAGCATGAGACGCGACATCCGTCAACGTTCCAGACAAGAGTGCTGTTCTAATCAGTCTATCTGAGCCGTTTTTAAAAGAGTGGTATAATCCTTGCATATGAACCTTTCTTTTTATAAGCGAATCGCCGCTGTCAGTGCTTTTTTATTAATTTCATTCACTTTGACGGGCTGCACTTTCGATTTAAATTCCTTCGGAATAAAAAAAGTCCCGCAGGACTTACAAGAAACTGCGACCTTTAATCCGGAAATCCAGAAGCAACTGGAGCAATCACTGACGGAAGTCATGATTCAGTCTAAAGTCCCGGGAGTTATCGTGGGTATCTGGTCGCCTAAAGGCAACTGGGTACATGCGCAGGGCTATGCGGACATAAAAACAGGCAAGCAGATGTCCGTGAGCGATCATTTTAGAATCGCGAGCAACAGCAAGATGTTCACGGCCAAGGCAATCATGCTCTTGGCAGAGCAGGGCAAGCTTAGTTTGGATGACAAGCTCTCAAAATATGTGGCAGGCGTCAAAAATGGCAACACGATCACCATCCGTCAATTATTAAATATGACGGCTGGTATTTATGATTTTACTGAGAACGAGGAATTCAACGACAAGTATATAGAAAACCCCACGATGCCATTCTCTGACCAGGATTTTTTGAAAGTCTTAGCCAAGGGCAAGCCGACGTTTGCGCCGGGCAAGAGCTGGAAATACTCAAATTCCAATTATTATCTGTTGGGCATGGTTATAGAAAAAGCTACGGGTAAAAAAGCCGTAGATGTGATTATGGATTTGGTAATCAAGCCCATGAATCTGGCGAACACATTTTTCCCGGCCAGCAATGAGCTAACCGGTGAATATGCTCACGGATATAAAGACATGGACGGGAAGCTCACGGATTACACGACTCAAAACCCCATGATTCCATGGACAGCCGGAGCCATGGTATCTGATGTTTCTGACATGAGGGATTGGGTCAAGGCCTATGCGACCGGAAAGTTTTTGAGCCCGGCCATGCAGGCTGAACAACTCAAATGGATTGATAAGCCGAGCGAGAATGGCGATGTGCGCTATGGCCTGGGTACCATGTACGTTGACGGCTTTATCGGCCATACGGGGGTGATTTTTGGCTACAATACATTCATGGGCTATTCGCTCAAAAATGATGCGACCATGATTATCATGACGACTACGGACGATGACCACGAGGGCGCGGCCGTGAAACTATTTGTGCAATTCATGAAGACTCTGTGGCCCGAGGACTTGGTCAAATCCCGTTTAGCGAAATAAAAAATACTGAAAACCGCACCCCGAGGAGCTCGCTAATGCGATTCTCAGTGATGCGGTTGAGGTCTGGGCTATCGGTTGGCTACCCTCCAGGCAGAGTAGTCGTCATATGAAGTAAAGCGTCCGGCCTGGATGCGCGCCTTGGCGAGCGGGTGGTTTTCCCATGCCACCCATTTCAGGTTCTCGGGAGTGAGATGGAACTCGGTCGGGTCATCATCCCACATGGCGTAGTATGCGAAGTTGTCCACGAACCAATAGCAGATTTCCGAAGCACCGAAATCAACAGCGTCCTTGAAGACAATCTGGTTGAATTTCTTGATCCACGTTCCCAGGGCCTGCACAAACTGCAGGTCGCTACTATGGCGCCGATCCTCATACAGGTTGAAGATGAATTCGTTCAAGCACCACAGCCAGCGCCTGCGGCCCTCGGGCGTGTCCTCACGCAAGTCGAGGAACTTTTGGAGCGCTGCCTCCACATGTCCCAACAACCCTCGGTGCGTAACCGCTCTCGCCAGCGCGGCCCGGACGCCCAGCTCGGCGTCAACGATGTTCGTGATCTGGGAAATCGCCTGCATGGCCGCCTTGCTATCATTGGGCAGCAGCAGTGTCATGCGCTCGTAGAAATCAGTGGGTTCTTCCAGTTCTTTGGTCATGTCAACCTCCAAGGTATCGCGGGAGCTGTGCGACGCTAGATCTATTTTTTGGTCTTACGGATTTCTCCAAGGAGCGCCTTAAAAGCCTTTTTCCATTGCTTCGTCGGCGATTCTTTAGTGTGATCGTCTGAGGCGTCGACGATCTCCGGAAGGCCGAGTGCCCTCTGAAGGCAGCAGATCCACTGGTTTCGGCTGCCATGATGAGAGCCATCGGTGTTGAGGATGCAGGGAATTCCCCGTTCCTTGCAGAGCACCATCACCATCGCCCCGATGGGCTCCGGCTGAGACCAGTTGGGATTATCGCTCAGGGGAAAGTGGATGTCTGAGATGACACCGTCAATCTTTCCCGAGGTGAGATGCCTCTCGGCTTCCATGTACGTCTTCGCGAATACGACTTTGGCCTTGCCGCTGAAATCGGAGGAATAGCACATCATGGCGTCTACCTGATGTTTCCGGTTGTCTTCGATAATCAGGATGTTTAGCTTGGCGTTTTTCATGAAAGCCTCCTTATGATGGCATGCTGCAAGATGCGCCGCCCGCGGGTCCATCCTTCCCGAAGGTGAATTGCATTTCACCGAATGGCTGCTTTTCACCGGTGCGGAAGAAGCGGAATGCCAGGCTGACAGAGCCGGGCTGAATAGGAGAGATGCTTGCGACGACACAATCAGCTAGCGTGAACCCTTTTTGGGTCGTCTTGCTTTCAGCATGGCAACCGCAGATGAATTTGTTGTAGCCCTGCTGGCAGACGATGGGCTTGGTCCGCGGAACGCGCGGATTTGTCCCAAAGGCCACGAATTCTCCGAAGAATTCGAGCGCCAACTTGGATGCAACGGCGTGCGTCTCGTTCAGGCGCTGATTGAAGGCAAGAGTGATTTTTTTGGTGCTCATCGGTTCCTCCGCAAGTTGTCGAAGTTCGATGCCGATTGATTCCTTACCCAGGCGATCTCCAAACATCGCCTAAGAGGGAATCCCGTCTAAGAACCCGACGGGAAGGGGAAGGGAGGTTTTATTTGCGAGCGGCTTTCCATGCCTCGAATTCAGCTCCTGACTTGAATGAGCCGTGATTGATGCGAGCCTTGATTGGCTCATCACTTTTGACCCATTCGATTTCCTTGATTCCTTTGAGCACATCCGGAGTCAAGTGGAAGGCTGCGGGATCATCGTCCCAGTCCGCGTAATTGCTGAAATCCCTGATCAAACGGACACAGCTATTGTAGTTGCCGGTCTTTACGGCGCCGTCGAAAGCCCGGAAGTACAGGTCTTTGAGGAGCGTGTCGAAGCTCGCCTCTGTCCTTCGTTGCCACAAAGCTGAAGTGAAGTGGCTCAAGGAATGGACCCAATATCCATGCTCCTTGGGATTTTTGGGTTGGCTGCGGGCGAAGCACTTGAGCGCTGTTTCGATCACCTCGAGTTTGCGGCCCTCTCTGAGCGCGATCACTACGATCTTCTCTTCGAGGATGTAATCGTGAAGAAAAGAGATCGAGGCTTGGGCGTCATCGCTCTTGACGCGATTGATCTGGTCCCGAATGTTGCGAATGATTTGATTCTCGAAGCGCTGTATCGCTTCATTAATCCCGTAGCCACGACGCTCCGCATTGTCATACAGCACGCCCGAGAACTGCTCGATCGGCCCGCCGCTGTTCGCGAAGATGATGCCTCGATAACCTTCATTGCGCAGGGCGCGCACGACATCTGCGCCGGTTACGTCTTTGGCGCCCAAACCATAGCCAACCAGCACGATATCTGGTCCCAGCTCTTTGACATCGCAACAGGTCTGCTCGACCGAAACAAATGGTTGCAGGTGCAGTACCGTGTGCCGGTCGCCAAAACCAGCCTGTGCGCATTGTTGCTTGATCTCGTCCATGCGGTCATCTACGAACATAATTGTAGCCATGACATTGCTCCTTGTTGCCGAGGTCCATTGCTGACTAATAAGGATACCCCAAATCTTGATTATTGTCAACGGTTTAGCCAATATCATGGATTAAAATACAGAATTTAGGCTAAATAATAGGAGTTTATTGTCGTCAATATGATTTGACACCAACGTCATTTTATGGCATACTACTCTCATATGCCAAGAATTGATGAGATTTTAAAGGCGTTTTCCCTCACGGATATTGAGGCCAAGGTCTATTTATCGGCTTTAAGCCTCGAAAAACCGGCGGTCGCGCAGATCGCCAAGAAAGTCGGACTTAACCGCACGGCCGCTTATCATCATATTAACCATCTCTTAGAAAAGGGTTTTTTAAAGCAAACGCGCAAGGGCAGGGTAGTCCAGCTCGTGGCTGTGCCACCGGCTGAATTGGCTGAAAGGTTTGATCGTATCACTACGGATTTTAAAAGCATGGTTCCGCAGTTGGAATCTTTGCAGAAAATTTCGCGAGAGACGCCGATCATTGAAATCACGGAATCACGGCGCGGTTACTCTCAAATCTACGGCGAAATTTCTTCCATGCCCGAGGGTTCGACTTTTCGCGTGCTAGAAGGCGCGCAAGCCTGGCAAAAAGAACTGCAACTGCAGTCTGAGAAAGATTTAAACGCGTTTTTCTCGCGCGTGATTGAACGCAAGATTGTGACGCGTGGGATATTCACTCAAGAAGTTTTTGAGATTATAAATAAAGGTTTGAGTAAGACGAATCGTAGCGTATTCGAGAAGCGCATCTGGCAGTTAAAAAGTTTGCCCACGGCCATGCTGCCATTTCAACAGCTTATGTTTATCTATGGCGATAAAACAGTCTTTGTTTTTCCGAATTCTTCTTTGGTCATGTCGATTAAACATAAAGATATTGCTGAAATCATGTTGGCCATGTTCGAGGGACTGTTTAATTTCGCCAAGAATGTCACGTTTTAAACTGAAAACCGCACCCCGAGGAGCTGAAGCGCGAATGCGGTTTCAGGCGGGATGCGGTTGAGATCAGATCTGCCGGATGATCTGTTCGAGATACGCGCCGAGCAGGGGAGAGGCTTGCTTGGCACGGGCCTGGTTGGACTCGTGCGAGTGCTCCTCGCTGTCGGTGTTGGTGATGAGCGAGAGGCAGAGCGCCTCCGCCTTCGGGTAGAGCGCGACGACGCACATCTCGGGCAAGGTGCTCATGCCCACGGAGCTGGCGCCGGTCAGGCGCAGGAAGGCTTTGTCGTAGCGGCGGCCTTCGAAGAATGAACCGCGAAGCATGACATAGCCCCCTTGATGGGTGAGCAGGATTTTGTCGTCCTTGTGGACCTTGGCCTCGAGAGCGATCTCTCTCATGCGCGGTGAGAGCTTGTCTTCGGGCGAGCAGAACTCGCCCGCAAAGAGGGGCATAGCAGGCGCGAAGAGCGTGACGAACCCGTCGGCAACCACGACGTCACCAACCCGGCATTCAGCCTTGAGGCTGCCAGCGGCGTTGGTGATGATGAACTTGTGCACGCCCATCTCCAGCATCATCTGGATCTGGAGTCGGACCATCTCCGGGATGTTCGGATCGGTCGAGTGCTCGTTCAGGTGGATGCGTCCGGAAAGGGCGATGACGCGCTTGCCAGCGATTTTGCCGCAGATGACCTTACGGGCATGCCCTTCTATCGGTTGTAGGAACCTTTGAGGGAATCCGATCTCATCGAAAAACTTCGCTTTATGGTCATGGAAGACGAGGGCGTTTCCCCATCCGGTCCCGAGAACGATCCCGATTTCCGGGACCTGATCGTCAGCTAGTTCTCTCAGGATCTTCGTGCCGACTGTCAGAGCGATTTCACGGGCGTGTTCAATAGGCGTCATTTTATCTTCCTCCTGTGAATGGAACGTTAGAGCCCAAAGAAAGTAGCAATTTTTGACGAAACAGTCAACTGTCATTGGAGAGGGCTGAATAAGGTTATAAGCGTCATATAAGTGCTATACTATTTCCATATGAAACGTTTCAATATTAAGCCGGGTTTTAGGAATGTCTTTTTGATTATGGCCTCCGGCCTCGTGATTGGTCTCGTGATCTGCGCGATAGCCCTGGCCGTCACGCTGCGTTTTAAGACAAGGCCGGTTGTTTTTAAAGTTGTGGAACCGGTTGCTCAAACCTCAAATTTTTTAGTAGTTGTGACTTCCACCCAGGCGACCACGAGCACGGAGGTTGTAGCCTGGAACCCGGAAATAGCGACCAATGAATACTGGGATTATGGGACTCTGAACAATCTCAAACTTTACGTCAATAACACGGACCGCAGCGTTATCTACGCGCTGGATCCGCAGACCGGAAAAATTGTATGGACCGTTTGGGGCAAGGATTACGGCATCAACGGTTTCGAAATCCGCATGTCGCACGACCATCTTTTTATTTCATCCAGCACGGGCGATAAGGATTACGCGGGGCTTTGGGTCTTTGATAAGAATGGCCGATTGGCCTGGAATCATCCGTTCCTCGGTTACTTGGACATGCCCCAAATGCTTTTTATTCCGGAAGATAAAGTCGTGATCGAGAGTCGCTCTGACACAGACTCATGTCTCAAAGGTTGCGGAATTTTATGCAAAGGCACTAAACCGCCTGAGTCATGGTGTACCACGCACGAGCTTTGGGCTTTTGATCTCAACACCGGAAAAGTTATGTGGGTCAATCGCACCGCGACTTTATATAATATGTATTTAGGATTGGACGAAGCGAACAACATCACTGCTTCCGGCGGAGGTTGGGGAGGGTTTAATCATGCTTATACTTTGGATCCCAAGACGGGCGAAGTTTTAACGCATGTGGCCACTCTCGAAGAAAACGGTATAAATAACTTAAAGTTGTTTGAGTACAATCAAAACGCGCAGACTGTTTCTTACGTATATAACCAATATCCGGCACGAGTGGTGAAATGGCAATTAAAACCAGGAGATGGTTTATATAAATTGGTCAGTGAGCATGCGGATTACAATAAATTGCGGTTTTTAGCGTTGGAAAATACGCTGCTGGTTATAGAAACACTTGAGAACGGTTCGAATTTGACTTACGGAGTCGATGCTAAAAACGGTAAGATTCTCTGGTCAGCGGATTTAGATTCTGGACGTTATAGCTTGTCGCATGCTCGTGAAAATGGTGACGTTCTATTGCTTGATCTGGAATATATTTCCACTTGCAAAAAGGAATGTGATACTTGCGTTTCGTGGATTTGTGTTGATACGGAACCCACAAAAGAATGTAAAGCATGTGAGACCAAAGAACAGTCGGCTCCAGATTATTCACCAAGTCAGATTTGGTCCGTTAACCGCCAAGATGGATCAATTAATTGGAAATGGCACTATGGGAAAAACAGAATTTCTTTGCAATCGATAGATGCGGAAAAAGGTATGGCTCTGGTTTTGGTAAATTTCGACACCAAGGAGTATCGCGTGATTAATCTAAAGACAGGGGAGGACAGAGCGGCGACTCCCGAGGAATTGCCTAAAGAGGAAGAGGGTGGCCGATAAAACTGAAAACCGCACCCCGAGGAGCTCGCGAACGCGATTCTCAGAGATGCGGTTGAGGGTTGTTAAGCCGCGGCTTTGCCTTTAGACTTGCCGCTTAGTTTGGGCGGAGGAATGCGAACCTCGCGTTGCGGATCATGGAGGGGTAGATGTCGTCTGTTCAGCTCGGCCACGAACCACTCGCGGATGGCTTGCGCCTGCTTGGATTGGATGAAGCGCTTGGATTGATCCAGCAGCCCAATTGAGGTCTCGATAAAGTCTGAGAACTCATTCTCGAGCTGTATATCGTCGTTTGCGAGCTGGTTCCAACGGACTGCCAGCTCGTCGAGTTTGGCTTGAAGTTCGGCCAGCTTCCGGGTACCGCACTCCACGTCGATTATATACCTTGATAGGATGGCTCCCCAGTCGCCGGACAGGCCCTTAAGCCGAGCCACAAACTCGTTGAGAATCTGCAAAGCGTTCTCAGCGCTTGTGCTGACGCGGTCGCCGTAACGATCCTCAAGGCGAACGATAACTACTTTCGTTGCCTCGTGGATAGCCACAAGTTTGACTCGCCATTCTGCCAGCATCTCATTGGCCGGTATGTCGTTCGGGCAGTACGATTGCGAGCAGATGATTCGCGGGCGGTTGAACCATCCGCCGAGCGGGAGAATGATGGCAAAGCCCTTTTGAATCTCGGGGTCTCTCCAGTGCTCGCGTAAGTAGATGACGTGAGGAGGCAGGGGAGGATCGGGCAAGTAGTAGCACCAGATCTCAAAGCCCGCCACATTTCGGTGCCAATAGGCTTTGAGCCACAAGAGTCCTGCCAACGGCCCTGCCATTTTTTCTCCCTCATGTTCAAATGAAGAGCAGCACAGGTGGACCACGAGGAGGAGGGCAATCAAGGTTGAGGCCATGGTGGCGATGGCTTGGAGCAGGGGCAGGAGAGATTGCTGGGCGTGACGAAGCACGTCAACAGTCTGCTTGAGCGCGAGGGGCTCGCCGACTAGGAAGATGAGTATTCCCAGCAGGATAAGGCTTCCGTGTCTGATTGGACGTTTTTCTTTGATTTCGAGGAACATGGCAAACTCCTTTCCGATCCAGTTTTGGCTGGATGGGTGACGCTGTGAGCGGGTCTATTATCCCGCCGACACGCCAGGGAAATGCCGCCGGCTAAGTCCGAACGGCGCGTATTTCTTATCATTGATTGGTTGAAATATCAAATTGAAAACCGCTCGCCAAAGGCGAACGGTTTTTTTGGAAGGTACACATGACCTCACCAACTTTCGTTGTTGAAATCGTGAGTACTCCGGAGCGCCGAGGTCCAACGTGATGTTGGGTGGCGCTCCGGGTTGGAGATGGGAAGATACGTGTAGGATCGAGGTCAGCTCACATCTAGGCGGCTGTTGTTGACCTCGTTCATTGCTTTGTCGCGGAGGTCAAGGTCACGGATGGACCTCGCGAGCCGTACTGCCATAGGCGTGTCAGTCTTCGCCAAGCCCACCAAATGGAGAAGAATACTATTGGTGCAAACTTCCCGATGGTCATCTTGCGGCGAGATCAGCTCGAATCGGCTTAAGGCCGACCTGAAATCAGTTTCGTCGTGGTAGATCTCGCTAAGATCGAGGAAGCTGAATACGTAAAACCATTCTCGGCCGGTTTCAGTCAGCTCATCCTTGTTCAGGAGCTCGCGCACGATGGCCTGGTCCATGGGAAGCTTGAAGGTTCTAGCGATCTTGATGCAATCTGTGACCGCCGCGAACGCATTGCTCTCATTCAAGGCTACGGTGCGTGCATAGTAGATGTCGTTTTGGCGCTTGGTTACGGATGCGATCTCGATACAGCCATCGAAAGGTCCCAGGTCGCTACACGATGACCGTCCGCGTTCTATCTTTTGGGCCGCTTCGCGCGCCAAAGCGATTTCTCCTCGGGCCGCCAGGACGCCGGCCAACTCGCGATACATGGCATTGACGTGATCCCCTGAGCCAAGGGGATCATTTGCAGGCAACTCCTCAAATTTCGAGATGCATTCGAATGCTGCTTTGTTGCCAGCTTGATCTGTCAGATTCGCAAGAACCCGCTCCAGATCTCCGCAGTAATCCCATTCCTCAAGCTCTAGTGCCTGATCGGAATTGAGACTCATCATCGAGTCGGCTTCTCTGGAGTCTCTGTCTGCGATCTCGCATAATTTCGCGAGGGCTTCTTGAATGGCTTGGTCTCTATCCATGAGCGCGCTCCTCTGGTTGCATTGTTGACTACGCCGAAGCGCAGGGAATCTACTAATAGGAAGGTACTCATGACCCCACCAACTTATTGTTGATGAAATCGTGAGTACTCCGGAGCGCCGAGGTCCAACGTGATGTTGGGTGGCGCTCCGAGTAGGAGTGGAAGGGGCTAGTCGACGACGATGCTGATGGCCCTGTCGTAGGTCTTCGCGTCGATGCTGAGCTCGTCGCAGTGAATTTTGGTGAGTTCTTGACGCGTACGGTCGATCTCATCCGAAAGATCGTCAGCCGTGCCATGGTCATACGTGCTCTCAAGCAAAGCATCCAACTTGGCATGAATCCTTCGGAACGATTCCTCAACCGCCGAGATCCACAGCTTTGCCGCTTCGAGCTTCCTGTTAGTCTCGTACCGGCTGCACATTGCTTCGGCGATGGTTACGATGTTCAGCTCGCCGTACTCCTTCTGGACTTCCTCGATGAGGCGGCGCATGTAGGCCACGTAGAGGATCTTGCGATCCGGGTACATGGTCTTGCCCTCGAGAAGGTTGGAAGTTTTGTCGTAGAGCTTGAGCAGGACGATCTCCTTGCCGCGGCTCCAGACCAGTTCCCGCTCTTGGTCGATGCTCTCGAAGGTCATGCCTTCCACGAGCGCGCGAACCTCGGGCGAAGTATCCTCCGGCAGACTGGCTGTCGTGTCTTCCAGGATGTCGTGAAGGAGGAGAGCCTGATATCCGTCCAACCGGATGTCTTCAGGCAGATCCGTCTCCTGCAGGATGGTCATGGCGCACCAGGTAGGGTGGACGCCGTAGGGTGTGGTCTTGTCCCACAGCCGAGTTGCGTTGCGCAACTTTCGGGCATGAGTCGCGTGGGTTGTGAGGGCAAAGTTGATCCGTTTGGCCAGCTTGTGTGCCGTATTGATAGCAGCCTGACGAGCATCGGATTCGAACGACATGACCGTCTCCTTGTATTGGGCGAAAGCCCAGTTGAGTTCCCAAAGCGCAAGCTTGCGACTTTAGCTAAAATCGCAAATTTGCGCTTCAGGAAGCACAATTTTCCAATTTAAAGAACGTCTAACTATAGCACAAAAACGCCTTTTTGTCAATCCCATCGCCTTTAACATGGTTTAACTAAAAATGGCTAAGATTAGCCCATTTCAATTTGTTGTTCTTTCTCTGTTACTTTTTGTCCGCAAAAAGTAACCCCTCCAGAGGCGGGCAGGCAAAAACTCTTGGGGCTTCGGATTCCCGCCATAGGCGGACGCAGCGCTTCTCTCTATGCTACTACTCATTTCATGTGGGCCGCTCAGCCCCTCAGCCCCAACCCCCTCGAGATACAAAGTAACTAAATAATCTTCTGGAAGAGTGCGATTTGAAATGACATGGGGGTTTGGGGGGCTGCGCTAACCGTAGAAGGTAAAAGAGAGAAAGCGCTAGTTAAGCCGAGAGGGCATCGCAGACCCCCAAAACCTTT
>Ga0172379_10005788_pt1 | contig 17054 bp, 15 predicted proteins | sample GrowelOW334metaG_FD_119756 | JGI IMG/M metagenome (GOLD analysis project Ga0172379, IMG submission 119756) | Groundwater microbial communities from an aquifer near a municipal landfill in Southern Ontario, Canada - Groundwater well OW334 metaG | ecosystem: Environmental > Aquatic > Deep... | reverse complement strand
TTCACTCCTTGCGGAAAACGGTTTGGAGAAACGGTAATCGTATTTGTTTCTATGTTTTTTGCAACAACAAAATGAGCCGGCACATCACTCTCTCGATTATTAAGGTCAAATCCGTGGCGTTGACCAAGCGTGTAGAGCTGTGCACCCTTGTGGACCCCAAGTACCTCCCCACTCTCAGAGAGCACCTCTCCCGGTACCGGGTTTGTCTCTTGCATAAGCATATCCTCAAGCGAAATATCGCCAAGGAAGCAGAGACCTTGACTGTCACGCCGCGCGCTGTTTGGCAGCCCAAATGTGCGCGCAAGCGCGCGAACATTTGTTTTTTTCATACCGCCCACGGGAAAGAGTGTGTCGCGCAAGTGAGTCTCCGGCACCACCCACAGGAAATAGCTTTGGTCTTTAGTGTCATCGGCTCCGGCAAGGAGCTGCGCCCTTCCGTCCCTCACCAACTGCGCATAGTGGCCGGTCGCCACAAAATCGGCGCCGTGCGCTTTGGCAAAATCATAAAATACGCCGAATTTGATCTCACGGTTGCAGAGCGCATCGGGATTAGGCGTGCGTCCTCGCTCAAATTCTTTAATCGAAAATTCGAACACGCGCTTCTCATACTCTTTCGAGAGATCAATCTCAATGAACGGTATTTTGAGGTGTGCCGCCACGCGCATCGCTTCAATCCGGTCCTGCGCGGCCGGGCACGGGTAGCCCGAAAGCGCGATGCGGATAAATACGCCGGTCACCTCATACCCCTGGCGCTTAAGGAGCGCTGCAGACACAGCAGAGTCGACCCCACCGGAGAGTCCCACAAACACCTTCCCTTTTTTCTTAAGAGTAAACGAGAACATTATTGGAGGGTACCCTGCACGCAGCTAATTGTCGAGATACTTTTTCTTCTTTGCGAGATGCTGTTCGTAGGTGGTGCTGTAGTGTGTCACCCCGTCCATATCCGAAAGATAGTATACGTAGCTTGTGGTAACCGGCGTCACCGCAGCCATAATGGAGTCGAGGCTCGGGCTCCCAATCGGCCCCGGCGGTAAACCTTTGTACAAGTAGGTGTTGTAGGGTGAATCTATCGTCAAATCTTTTTTAGTAAGCGTAAAAGTATTTTTGCCGTTTATGTAGGGAAACACCGCGTCAACCTGGAGCTTCATACCGTTTTCGAGCCTGCGCCAAAGAATGCCGGCAATGATGCGCCTATCTTGGGTATTTGCCGCCTCCTTTTCAAGGATAGACGCCATAGTGAGCACTTCATTGAGTGGCTTGCCGAACGCGGTGATAGCCGCAGCCACCGGCACCCGCCGAATATGCTCGTTAAAATTATCAACCATTGCCGAGAGTACGAGCTCGGGGTCTTCGCCCGGCAAAAAGAAGTAGGTGTCCGGATAGAGCGTGCCCTCTTTGGCGCTTGCGATGGCATAAAAATCATCAGCATCAAAATCAGGGAGTGTTTTTGCAAGCATTTGGGTTATCTCCTCGACACTCATCCCTTCGATCACCCGCATACGAATCGGTTCGAGCTCAAAATCTCCCGAGGTGAGGCGCCGTGCAACGGTGACGATATTCTGCGGATTCTCAAACGAGTACTCGCCGGCAACAATGGTGCCGTCGCTGCGGTATATATGTGCCACCACTTCAAAAAGCATCGCGGAGTTGATGATGTCGCGCTCTTTGAGGAGACTTGCGGTACTCTCTAGTGTGCTTCCCTTTTTAATGCGTATTAAAGATCCTTCTGCAAAATGTGCAGGGGGTGCGAGCAGTAGGCCGTATATGACCGCGAGCACGAGCAAGAGCAGCACCGAAGCTTCAAGGATTTGTCGCGACTTTTGATGCGTACGTAAAAACCAATACGCGCGCAGCACAAAATGCGCGCACCAAAGCGCCCATGCCCATAGAAAACGAATTGTGTTCGTTATAAATCTTCCGATCATGTGGGGAGTTCAGGGAGATCCGGCGGCGCCTCAGAGCGCTTACTTGCAACTCGGTTAAGGCCCGGTGTTCGAATCCCTGAGCTTGGGAAGTGCCAAATGGTTGCAAGCTCCTCCACAGTCATAAACATTGGTGCCTGATCGATCGGCACATAAAAGTATGCGCGATTTTGGAATAGAAAGAACAGTTTCTTCTTAAACGCGTTACGACGGATATTTTTAAAATCTTGCCAGGGGTAGTCGAGCGACGCCATCCAGCGAGCCGGGTTGATAGCATTGAGCTCGTTTGAACGAAATGGGTCAAAAAAACGCGGGATACCGGGAATATTTGAACCGCGGAAATTTTCTTTCTTTGCCATATAGATACCGCGCATACCGCACTCAAAAATGAGTTTTTCAATCGAGTGTTCCATCGCCTCTACTTTTAATTTCTCGCCTGGGGTAAGAAGCGTTAAGCCGCGCGCTGCCGCCTGCGCTTTTGCAGCCTCGTCTTTTACAAGACTTCCGGCACGCTCTGCCGCAGCTGCCATAATTGCCTTTAATCCTTTTTTAAATCCGTCCTTATAGGCATCGTTCTTATTATCATAAAAACCGTACCACTCGTCTTTTTTTCGTGCCTTCATAATGATCTGGAACCAGAGGTACTCGCCCTTTCCCATCGAAGCCAGGTACTCGAGTGTGTTTGAAATCGGGTCCACCTTAAACTCTTCGTCAGGATCTTTGTCGAGCCCGTAGTCTATGTAGGTCTTTATAGGGAGCGCCTGAGGTTCGCCCTTCTTAAACTCTGCTCCCCATAACTCGTACTCTTCAAGATTGAAATGTACTTTGCGCGTATAATCCTCCACCTCCCGCACCTGTGCTTCGGGGAACTGGCCGTAAAGGCGGGCTTCTACGACACTCCTGAGGCCCTTGCGCATATGGATATAAAAATTGACCTGCCCCTCGTTTGAGGAAATTTCGAGTGACCAAATAGGGCGGAAGGTTCCCTCCCAGAGGCGCTTAATAAAGGTAACCTCGCCGCTACTGTTCCAGAGTGCGGTTATAAACAGCTCCATCGCCTTGGGCGACTTGGTTACCTCGCCGGGAAGTTGTATCTCAAGCAACACCATTTCCTGCGCAAACCAAAATTTGTAGCGCACATAGTGCATCCACGTGATCCAAAAATATTTGAAGAGAAAAAACGGCAACCATAAGGGTGAGGTCGCCGCGAGCGCGGTAAAAACAGCACTTACAGCGGCCGGATCGTTGGTAAAAACAAAAACGATGAGGCCAAGGTAGAGTATCGGCGCCACCAACGCGAGTTCGATGCCGAACTTTACCTTTTGTGTAAGCTCATGCGCCGCATGATACGAAAGCATACGTGCTATACTATATCACGTATGCAGGAGGCCCTGACATTTATCACATCGCATCCGTTCTCTGTGATGCAGATTTTTATGAGCCTCTGGGGCGCATTTGGCGTTGTAGTGTTTTTTTGGGGATTCATCGGCTATTTCCTCTCCCACGGGCACATCGAACACCAAGACCATGCGCGTTCACAAATGACCTGGGGCTTCCTCCTCACCGGCGCCGCTATCTTAGTTTGGGAGGGCATCCGCTGGCTCGCCGGTCTTTTTTAGGAAACACAAAATAAAAACCCCGCTTTCGGCGGGGGTTTTTATTATTTGATGAGGGTGAACTTATTGTCTTTGCCTCGCTTGAAGTATTTTTGATTCTGGAGGTTTACTACCACAGTGCCGGGCTTTACATGGCGCTCTTTAAGTACCTTCTCAATGATCTGCTCTTTGGTGAGCGGGCCCGAGAGGCGGAGGATATTGCGCACTACGTCGCGGACCACACCCGAAGCGTAGCCCCACTCCTTTAGAGCGTACATACCGCGGCCAACAAGCACAAAACGGTCGTCTTTGATGAGCTCGTTGTGGGTAGTTGCCACGTGTGCTGCGCGATTAAACATTTTTTCTATGAGCTTAGACACTTCGCGGAAATGGAGCGGAGATCCGTGCTTCTTAACGGCGAGGTATGCGTAGTCGCGGATACCCTTGGTCTTAACATTTGGAGATGCCGAGTGGCCCCACTCGCCGAGCGGGTTTTTACCGACGCGTTTTGAGATCGAGAGCCAGCGCTTGAGCACCTCTTCGTCGCGGTGTTTGTCGTTGATGTCTTGGAGCTCCTTAAGGAAGCGGTCGATCATATCGCCCTCGGGGATGAGGTCTTCGTCAGAGAGACCTTCGTAGAGGTTTTTGAGCGACTTCTGGATCTTTTCGGAGAGTGCCGGGTCGACATACCAGCAACGGCGCACCTCATCGTCTTCTTTTTGGTATTTAAACGGGTCGCCAAGCACGAGCAAGAAGTAGATGTGGTTCTGCATACTCTTGTCCTTGGTGATGAAGTTGAGAAGATCATCTTCGCAGACAATGCCGCCAAGGCTATCGATAATGCGCTCGAGTTCGTCAAAAGCCGTCTGCGCCTCGGTAAATGCCGGCGATTTGCGCAGTGTTGCGAGACCGTGGTTCTCGATCTGGCGAACGCGCTCGCGGGTGATGCCCCACTTTTTGCCGATAGACTCGAGCGTGACACGCTCAGGGGTTGTACCGAGACCAAAACGCGCCTCAAGGACGGTACGGGAGCGCTCAGGAAGAGCCGCAAGGAGCTTTTTAACGATTGCTTTTGGCTTAAAGCCTGTTTTGTCTGCCTTGTCTACCATATATTTATGTGTTTATTAATATCACGCATTGATTTAATGGTCAAGCACCTGCTACACGGCTACAAAACTAAGGATTCTCCCGGGAACATATATGACTTTTACGCCTCCTTCTCCCTCCTGTAAAGGCCTCGGCGGGAGCCATTTGCCGAGCTCCGGGTTGGCATAGGCTGCCTCAACCGCCTCTTCTTGCGAAGCATTTGGGGCAAGCTCTACGGTGCCGCGCACTTTGCCGTTTATCTGCACCGCAATAGTTTTAGTGCTACCCGCAAGTTTAGCTTCATCAAACGCAGGCCATCCTGAGGCTTCGATTGTCTCAACGTTCTCCATACGCTCCCAGAGCTCGGAGGCGATATGTGGGGCAAACGGGTTGAGGAGCTGCAAAAAAGTCTTCCACTGCCCCGCGCTGATCGAACCTTCCTTCTCTATCGCATTAAGGAGCACCATCATTTGGCTGACAGCAGTGTTAAATTTAAACGCCTCGATATCTTCACTCACTTTTTTAATGGTTTGATGAAGCAAAGTTTCGAGAGAGCCTGCGGTGTCTGCGCCTCGGCCGGCTCCGCGACCGACATCTCCTTCGGCTTCAGCCGCTTTAAGATCTTCGGTAACGCTGGTTGCGGAGCCAGTCGACGCAGAAGCGTTGCCGGAGATCTCCATACCAATCTTCCACACGCGCTCGATAAAACGCCTGGTGCCGATAATAGACGAGGTGCTCCACGCAACCGTGTTTTCAAACGGGCCCATAAACATCTCGTACACACGGAAGGAGTCGGCGCCGTAGGTTTTGACCACGTCGTCGGGGTTGATCACGTTGCCGTAACGCTTGCTCATCTTGCGCCCGTCTTCGGCCAAGATAAATCCCAAGAACTCAAGCCGCGCAAACGGCTCAATAGTAGATACCGAGCCTATGTCGTACAAAAATTTGTGCCAAAACCGCGCGTAGATGAGGTGGCGCACCGCGTGGTCGCCGCCCACATATACATCAACCGGCGCCCAGTACTTTTCTTTTTCTTTCGAGACGAGCGTCGTGTCGTTTTTCGGATCCATAAAGCGCAGGTAGTACCACGAAGAGCCCGCCCACTGCGGCATAGTGTTAGTCTCGCGCTTAGCCGGCCCACCACAGGTCGGGCACGTGGTGTTGACCCACTCGGCAATGGTGGCAAGCGGAGACTCCCCTGTGCCGGAGGGCTCATAGTGCTCAACCTCAGGGAGCATAACCGGCAGCTGACTCTCAGGCACCGGCACCGCGCCGTCTTTCTCGCAGTGGATGATCGGGATAGGCTCGCCCCAGTAGCGCTGACGGCTAAATACCCAATCTTTGATTTTGTAGGTCGAGACCATTTTGCCCCCCACCTTTTTAACGATCTCTTCGGAGTTTTCAAGCTCAATTTCTTTGATGGGCAGGTTAAACTTCTTTGCAAACGCAAAATCTCGTTCGTCGTGCGCGGGCACGGCCATAATGGCGCCGGTGCCGTAGCCTCCGAGCACGTAGTCGGCTACGAAAACAGGGATTTCCTCATTGTTTGCCGGGTTAATTGCCTTGATACCCCGAAGCTCAACTCCTGTTTTTTCTTTTTCATCTTTGGTGCGCTCGATTTCGGTCTTGGCACTTGCTGCTTTTACATATGAAAGAATTTCTTCTTTATTCTCTGCGCGCTCTGCAAGTTTTTTTACGAGCTCGTGCTCGGGTGCGAGCACGGTGTAGGTGGCGCCAAAGAGCGTGTCGGGGCGCGTAGTGAATACTTTTATCCTCTCATCGCTGCCTGACACGGCAAACTCGATTTCTGCGCCCTCCGAGCGGCCGATCCAGTTGCGCTGCGCTTCTTTGATGTGCTCGGGCCAGTTGAGGCTGTCGAGGTCGGCGAGCATCCGGTCGGCATAGGCGGTAATTTTGAGCACCCACTGCGGGAGCGTGCGCTTTTCGACGATGGTGCCGCAGCGCTCGCACGCGTTGCCGTCGAGATCTTCATTGGCAAGGCCCGTCATACACGAGGGGCACCAGTTGATGGGCTCGTTGCGTAGATCAGCCAATCCTTTTTTGTAGAGCTGCAAAAATATCCACTGCGTCCATTTGTAGTAGGCAGGGTCGGTGGTGTTTATCTCGCGCGACCAGTCGTAGTCGAAGCCGATGTGCGCAAGCTGCGACTTAAAGTTCTCTATGTTCTTTTCAACAGCAATGCGCGGGTGGATTTTGTTTTTGAGCGCAAAGTTTTCTGCCGGCAAACCAAACGCATCCCACCCCATCGGATGGAGCACATTTTTACCGCGCATACGCATATGGCGCGAGTACACATCGGTTGCGATATAGCCCTTGGGGTGCCCCACGTGGAGCCCTTCGCCCGAGGGGTATGGGAACATATCGAGCACGAAGATTTTTTCTTTTGAGCTTTCATCAGAAGCACGAAAACTCCCCGACTCACCCCATCGCTTTTGCCATTTTTTTTCTATTTTGTCGTGATCGTACGTGTCCATCTGGGTTTCTGTACGATATTTTTTACTTAGTGATCGGCGGATAGCGCTCCGGATCTATCGTGCGCTCAAAGCACACGCGGCCCGCGGCGTGATCCCAGTTATCGGAGAGGTCTTTGCTATATACATCAACCGGGCGGGTGATGTTTGTCTGGCTCGCGAGTTGGCGATCGTTCTTAAAGGTTGCACAAAGCTCGAAAGTGGTACCGCTCTTTACTTTGTACTCATATGCAGCGGCAGTTTCAGGATCTACCGGCGCCCTCCAGCCTGAAATGGAGTCATTGAGCTCTGCGAGCGCCACGGGCATCTTCTGCTTCTGCTGCCAGTAGCTAACAATCTGCCATTGGATGTTTTGGAGGTCAGAAACGCGCTGCTCGTCGAGCCTGTACTGGCGCGCATCCCAGGGAGTGCCGATGATAAAGAATCCCGCCGCGATAGATATGAGCACCAAAACACCGGCGCCGTAGCCAACCATACGCGCACGGTCGGCGTTGGCGAGCCAGTAGCCTTTTAGATCCGCGAGGAAGTGGAGAAAGCCGGCTCCCGCAACGAGGAGTACCACTGCAACCTTAAGCAAGAAGCGCACGGTGATGTCTTCGCCCTGGAAGAATGTGGTGAGGAGGACGATAAGATCGACTGCCATCGTTGCACCCGCAACAAAGAGCGTAAGGAAGAGCGCCCAGCGGCGTACCCAAATTTCGGCGCGGCTCGGATCCTTTGCGATGTCCTTGCGGATGAGGCGCATAAGAACGAGGAAGAGCGGTACGAGCACGATGAGCGAGGCCATCTGGTAGCTCATCCCACTGTCGTAGGGGTTGGAGTAGTAAGAAAGAGTGTCGGCAAATACGTAGTTGATGTAGCTAAAGAGCAGCGTGATAAACGCCACAACGCTCGAGTAGAGCGCGACCATCGCACCCGCCCACAAAAAGAAATCCTTCGGCGTCGTCCTCGGTCGTGTTTGTTCCATAAAATATAAAATAAAGTGCTTACCTGCTAATACTGACAGCATAGCACAAAACTCCCCTTGTCAAAGTTGCGCTGGAGTAAATATATGTTTTAACTAACTCGAAAATTTTTGAATTGCCACGGGTCTTCGGCGTCGATGTCTTGCGAGAAGAGCGGTTGGTCCTCCGGCATACGGCCCTCGAGCGGTGTCCACTTGCTGTACTCCCCCGTCACCACGCCAAGATACGGTTTTGCTATTTCAAGTACGCGCGAGTGGTCGATCTCGTCTGCTTCGAGGAGCCCTTTCTCCGGATTTTCTATCGCCCACACCACGGCACCCAAGACCGACGCCGCTACTTGGAGCGAAGTTGCATTGTTGTATGGCGCCAACACGCGCGTTTGGTCGATCGAGAGTTGCGAGCCGTACCAGTAGGCGCCTTTTGAGTGACCCATCAGGAGCACGCCGAGCTCGTCGATGCCTCCCGGCATAATCTCCTCGACAATAAGTTTGTGTTTGCTTTGGATCTTGCCGTTTTTGCCCGCGACTTCGTGGAGCGAGAGCACCGCGCCGTCGCACGGGTGGTAGGCATAGTGCACGGTCGGCCGGTAGGTCACCTCCCCTGCCTCGTTTTTTACCGTCATATAGTCGGCAATCGAAATCGATTCGTTGTGGGTGATGATAAACCCGTGGTAGGCACCCTCAAGCGGGGTCCAGCTACGCACTTGGGTCAAAAACCCCGGCTGCTCGAGATAGATAGATGATTTGCGGCCTTTGTCGTGCTCGCGGCCGTCGCCGGGAAAATATTTTTCGTGGCTACCCCAACCGATTTCTGCCGGCTGGTTACCCTCGGCGTAAAAGCCGCCGATAGACCACGTGTTTACGAACTCGCCCACCTGCTTGGGGATGTAGGAGCGTTGATTGTCGCGCTCGGCGATATGGATCACCTTGACACCGAGTCTTTGTGCGAGTGCCGCCCACTCTTCGCGCGTGGTAGGCTTTTTGCCGTTGAGCCCGAGGTCGGTGCGTAAATTGAGCAGCGCTTCTTTAAGAAAATGCGAAACGAGGCCGGGGTTGGCGCCGTGCGCCACTATCGCGGTCGGAGTCGGCGCATCTGTTTTGAGCTTGAGCGCCTTTTCGCGCAGCGCATAGTTGGTGCGCTCCGCCATCGAGAGCTTTGGCTCGTCGTAGCCGCCCACCCACGGCTCGATGCAGGTGTCGAGGTAGAGCGCCCCTACCTCGCGGCACAGCTCGATGAGCGCCATCGAGGAGACGTCGACCGAGAGATTGATGAGGAAGTCGCCCTTCCCCACAAGCCGCGACATTTGGTCTTTGAAGTTGGCGCGCGTGATCCTACGCTTTTGAAAGTTGACGCCATATTTAAGCGCGATGTCGGCGCCGTACGGGTCGGCCGAGACGATCGTAACGTTCTCAGGGTTGACGTTGATATGGCGAAGAAGGAGAGGTAGAACTCCCTGCCCAATGCTTCCGAAACCGAGGATGCAAATCCGGCCGGGAAATTCTGCGTACTGTTTGACCATTTCGAGATTAGTTCGGCGAAATTAATTTTTATACCGTTTGACTATAGCGGATATCTGCAGAGAGTCAATAAAAAACGGCTTCTAACTGTGCAAAAATTCCCGACCACAGCTTTAGCTGTGGAGAAATTCCATAACATCCCCGTCTTGGGCCACGTACTCGCGGCCCTCGGTGCGCACTTTCCCCTCCTCGCGCGCCTTTGCATACGAGCCGCAGGCAAGAAGTGTGTCGGTGCCTATCACCTCGGCGCGGATAAATTTGTCGCGGAAGTCGGAGTGGATAGCAGCCCCAGCCTCGGGTGCCGTGGATCCGTTTTTAATAGTCCACGCGCGGGTCTCGCCCTCGCCGGTAGTAAAAAAGCTGATGAGCCCCAGGAGGCGGTAGCCCGCACGGATGAGGTTGTTGATCCCATCGTCAAAAACGCCGTACTCTTGGCGAAACGCCTCTTTGTCCTCGCCCGGGAGCTCGCGCAAGTCGTTCTCTACGTTGGCATCCACAGTGGTGTAAACCGCGTTCGTTGATTCAAAAAACTCTATAAGCCGCTCATAGCGCCCATCGCGGCTTTCGTCGAGGTTGTGGCCGTTTGCCTCGCGGTTAAGCACATAGAGCATCGGTTTCATCGTGAGCAGGTGGAGTCCGTTGATAGCCAAGCGCTCGTCTTGCGTCAGCTCAACCGAGCTGGCCATCTTCCCGTCTTCGAGCGCGCGGTTAATTTTTTCGGCGGCGGTTTTTTCGGCAATCGCTTCCTTTTTGCCGGCGCGCACATCGCGCTCAAGCGTGCCTAAACGCTTTCCTACCGTCTGCATATCGGCCAAGATCAGCTCAAAGTTGATGACCTCGATGTCGCGCATCGGGTCAACCTCGGCCGCGACGTGGGTGATGTTGGTGTTGTCGAAGATGCGCACCACGTGTGCAATAGCGTCCGTCTCGCGAATGTTAGAGAGAAATTGGTTGCCGAGGCCCTCGCCCTCGCTGGCGCCTTTAACGAGCCCGGCGATGTCGACAAACTCAATCGCAGCCGGGATCTTTTTTGCCGAGTTAGAAAAGCTGGCCAACTTATCCACCCGCTCGTCCGGCACGGCAACGACACCGACCGACGGGTCGATGGTTGCAAACGGGTAGTTGGCTATAAGCACGCTCTTTTTGGTGAGCGCTTGAAAGAGGGTCGACTTCCCCACGTTGGGCAAGCCCACTATGCCGATCGATAATGCCATATAGTATTTGTTTATACCTTATTTTCGTGTTATTGTCGCGGCGGATTTAGTTCAACATGTAAAGCAACCAAAGGAGCAAACCGTGCTGAAAGAGAAAGACGACGAGATCATCGGTAAGCGCGTACGCATCAAGGAATGCCAGGCTCGCGAGCACGGCGACAACGAGGGGTGCGTTTGTCACCTCATCGGTAAGGTCGTCGTGATCAAGAAACGCTACGAGACGCTATTTGCTGGCACACCCTCGTACCACATCAAGGGTATGAGTCAGCGCGTCCGACGCAACGAAGTCACGTTGCTTCGAGACCAGACGACGCCCGTGAGCAAGGTGTCCTGAAATCTTACCGGCCTGATCGACCATATCAGCCAGCCCAGGCGCGCCCCCTCATCGGGTCGCGCTTTTTCTTTTTACATACAGTCTATTTTCCTAATTTGCCAAGAAGTGCCACTTTGCGGCGCCAGGAGTTTTTGAGCCACTCAGGCGCTTTTTCCGAAGGCCCAAGTTTGGTTGAGCGCACGCGAAAGCCGGCAAACCAGAGTATCGAGAGGCGGATCTCGTTGGTGTAATCGCCGTAGAGAACCTGCACAAAGAACGGGTGTGAGGCTGACAGTGCGATAATGCGCGCGGTTTTGCCTTTAAGAAGCTTTTTCCATCCAAACGCCTGCGTACCGTCTTTGTGCTTGCGCATCCTAAACGCAAAGCTCGGCAGCCACATACGGTCAAAGAGGCCTTTGAGCGGCCCCGGCATTGACGACCACCATACCGGGTAGATGAGCACAAAGTGGTCGCACGCTTTAATCGCCTCTTGGAGTTTTAAAAGGTCGGGCTCAAGCGGCTGTATCGTGCGGTATCCTTCGTGCAGCGTCGGATCAAACTGCATATCATAGAGGTTAAAGCGCGTCACTGTGTGGCCAGCCGCTTTTGCAGCAGTTTCATACATAAGCGTCAGGCTTTTCGAGAGTGTGTCGTTTTTTGCATCAGGATGTCCGAGGAGCAGGACGATATTTTTCTTTTTGTGTTCGCTAAAGATGCTCATAGGTTATGCGGTTTTCTTAACTGCGGCTGCGGGAGTAATGTGCGACTTATCTTCTAGCTGCGCCGGGGTCTTTGGCATCACGTGTATAGCCGGGAGCCAGTGCGAGTAGCGCTCGTCCGGAACTGGAGCTGAAGGTGGAGGTGGTGGTGCGGGAGGCACAGGAGCAGCAGGAATCGGTTTTGGAGCAGGAGGAATCACCGGCTTAGGTGCGACCACTGGTGCTGGCCTTGCAACCGGTGGCGGAGCGGGTGCTGTCGGTGTCGGGCGAGGAGGAGATGGTGGTTGGGGCGGAGCTACTTTCACTTGTGGCGCAGGTGCGGATGCAGCAGGAGCAGCCGGGGCTGCAACCTGCTTTGACCGATCGCGAGAGAGTACTACTATCGCACTCCACACAGCGACAAATCCGACCATAAACACCGCATACAGCGTAGCAAAGTTAACCCACGTAATATCCGGAGCTAAAATATGCACCAAGAAAAGCGCATACCAGGTGCCCCCAACTAAACCCTCGGCGACAAAATGAGAGAATGGCTTCCTTCTCTGCAAGAGATATGCGCCTGCAAGCACCGCGACAAGTAGCCATTTAAATAAAAAGACCGGGGCAAACACAACACCCTCACCGAGCACACTATGCACCGCAGTGATCGCTGCGCCGGATAGGATGATACTGGCGATGCCAACCGCAAGTGCGCGGTGCACCGCGCGAGAAAACCTGGTTTCAATCTCATTGACGGTGCCGTCGCGCATCGCAACCACATAGCTGATGAGCACAATGGTCTCTGCACCCACGGCGAGCATTACGCCCAATTGCTGTACGCAATATAAAAGCAAATCGAGTACCTCGATCGAAAAGAGCATACAAAAAGTATACACCAAAAATTTTACGCAAAAGAAAACAGGCGCTCCGTGCGGAGCGCCTGCGAAGTATCTTCGGCGACGCGGCCAGTTACGCGGTGCCGGTGCGAGCACGGTTCGGCTTCAGCGGGCCATTGTACGCCATCATGCGCTGTCCTGCGCTCAACCTGATCGCCGCCTCATCGAGCTTCTTTTTCTTCGACGAGATCGGATATGTGTAGGAATTGTTAAACTTGGTGATCTCGGCCCAGAACTTGTACTTGTCGATGAGGATCGGGTCAGCCAGATGCAAGCGCGCCACAACGCCGTAGATCTTGTCCTCGGTGGGCTTGCAGGAGAGATCCACATACACCCCCTGCCTTTGTTGCTTCACGAGATGAAGCGGCGTTCCATGGAAGTGGAGGCACTCGACGTAGGAAAGGATCTCGATCCTGCTCCACGCCAGGAGTGTATCGTCGGCAGGATTCGGGAAGAAATGCGATTTTTCGAGAAAACTCTCGTAGATCTCCATCATGTTGGTATCGCCGCAGAACGTGTCGTCGCCGGACTCAGCCTTGAGTCTGTCGAGAGACTCCTGTTGAAATACGAACAACCTTCCGCGATTACCAACTTTTTGTCCGATCATTCAGTCTGCTCCTCTTTATTTGGCGTGTGATACACGCGTGCTAGTCCAAAAAGGATAGTACCACTAAATATCTATAAAACAACCGCTTCTGTTTTTACAAAATAACTGTGATGCCGTCGCGGCGGACTTCGAGGACGCCGCTTTCTATTTGAAATTCTTTCTCGCCTTCCCCGTCGCGCACCACAATGGTGCCCGCTTTAAGCGTGGTAACGAGCGGCTCGTGATTTACAAGCACGGTCATCTCGCCGTTTACTCCGGGCAAAGTAACCGAGGTTGCTTCCCCGTCAAAAAGATTTTGGTCTACTTTTGCAATTACAACTTTCATATTTTATTTGAAACCAATATGTTCTTGAAAAACAGTCTGGCCTCGCTAGCGAGTGCCGGAGGACACGAGCGAGACGAGGAGAACCGAGGACTTTTTGAAAGAATATATTGGCGGAAAATTACTCTGCCTTAACGGTGTCGATCGAACCCTTCATATAGAAGGCGCTCTCCGGCTTGTCGTCGTGCTTACCGTCGAGTATCTCGCGGAATGAGCGTACCGTCTCTGCAACCGGCACATACACGCCCGGTATGCCCGAGAAGACCTCTGCCACGTGCACCGGCTGTGAGAGGAAACGCTGTATCTTGCGCGCACGGTACACCAAAGTCTTATCTTCATCTGAAAGCTCTTCGATGCCGAGGATGGCGATGATGTCCTGCAAATCTTTATAGCGTTGGAGCACCTGCTTTACCTCAAGCGCGGTCCTGTAGTGCTCCTCTGAGACGATGTCCGGGTCGAGCGCGGTTGAGTTGGAGCCAAGCGGGTCCACTGCAGGGAAAATGCCTAAGCTTGCGAGTTCGCGGGTAAGTGTAATTGTTGAGTCGAGGTGAGCAAAGGTTGTGGCAGGCGCCGGGTCGGTGAGGTCGTCGGCCGGCACATAAATTGCCTGCACCGAGGTGATGGAGCCGTTCTTGGTTGAGGTGATGCGCTCCTGGAGTTGGCCCATTTCCTCGGCGAGAGTCGGCTGGTAGCCCACCGCCGACGGCACACGGCCGAGGAGCGACGACACCTCAGAGCCCGCCTGCACGAAGCGGAAGACGTTGTCCATAAAGAAGAGCACGTCTTTGCCCATCTCATCGCGGAAGTACTCCGCCATAGTGAGGCCCGAGAGTGCGATGCGGGCGCGGGCGCCCGGCACCTCGTTCATCTGGCCGAACACGAGTGCCATTTTATTAATCACTCCCGACTCGGTCATCTCGTGATAAAGGTCGTTACCCTCGCGCACACGCTCGCCTACACCGGCAAACACCGAGTAGCCGCCGTGCTCGCTTGCCACGTTGTGGATGAGCTCCTGCATAAGCACCGTTTTGCCCACGCCGGCACCGCCGAAGAGGCCCACTTTGCCGCCGCGGATAAAAGGAGCGAGGAGGTCGATCGACTTGATGCCGGTCTCAAACACTTCTGCTTTGGTTGACTGTTCTTTAAACGGAGGAGCGTCGCGATGGATAGATGCACGTGGAGCATCCGTTGGTGCCGCCTTGCCGTCGATAGGGTCGCCCACGACGTTGAAGAGGCGGCCGAGCGACTTCTCGCCGACGGGTACCGTAACCGGAGAACCGGTGTCTTCAACTTCCTGTCCGCGCACGAGGCCGGTCGTGTCTTGGAGTGCAATTGCACGCACGCGGCCCAAGCCTATGTGCTGCGCTACCTCAAGCACCACCTTGCGGTCACCCACATAAGCAACAAGCGCGCTCCGCATTGCCGGCATTTTACCCTCGGCGGCAAAGTATACGTCGACCACCGGGCCGATCACCTGCTTTATTTCTCCTTTGTTGTTTGTTTTAGTCATCTTTTTAATTTTCTGTTTTATTTTCTAGCTCCGCTAGTGTGCCATGGCTTCCATGCCGCCGGTAATCTCACTCACTTCGCGGGTTATGGCCGCTTGTCGCGCCTTGTTAAATTTGAGAGTCAGCGTGTCTCTCATCTCCCCCGCTTTGTCCGACGCCGACTTCATCGAGACCATACGGGCGCTATGTTCGGAGGCTTGGGATTCTAAAAGCGCGTGGTACACAAATATGCCCGCCAGTTTGGGGATGATCGCATTTAAAATGTCTCCCTCCGACGGTTCGATCGTGTAGGTGTGCGGGGCTTCTGGAGCCTCCGCTTCGGCAAACGCGCCGCGCGCCGGCACGATGTCGCTCACCACGGTCTTGAGTTCCTCCAAAGAGAGCGGGAAAACGGTGCGCAGCGTGGGGCGCTGCTCGAACGTTGAAATAAAATTTTGATACGCAATTTTTACTACATCAACCTCTGCATTTGCAAAGCGGAGTGCCGCATCATCTACGACGATGCCCACCACAGAAGAGGTGATCTCGTCGGTGTTGGGGTAAAACGCCTCAACCGAGAAGCCGCGGTTCATAAAAAAGTCGTTCGCCTTGCGGCCAACAGCAAGGATGGAAATTTTTTCTTTTGCGAGGCCCGACTCCTCGATGTCTTTAAACGATGCGCGCAGCACCGCCGAGTTGAGCGCCCCGGCAAGACCTTTGTCGCTCGTGATCACAATATAGAGCGCAGAAGACTTTTCCTCCGTGCCGCGCACGAGCGGATGGTTTGCTACCTCGCGAGAGCCGGATACGCGCGAAAGGATAGAGACCGCTGCGCGGGCGTAGGAGCGGCCCGAGAGTGCGCGCTGCTGCGCCTTGCGCATCTTGGCAGCCGAAACCGCCTCCATGGCTTTCGTCACTTTTTTCGTCTTTTCGACGGAGCGTATTTTGGTTTTGATTGCTTTAAGGCCTGCCATACATTTATTTATGCGAAGAGGTCTGGGTGTGTCTCGGCAAACTTGCTCAACGCCTCTTTAAGATCATTCTCAAGTGCGTCGGTGATTTCTTTTGCATCGCGGATGCCCGGCAGGAGTTTTGCATAGTTTGCGTTGAGGAAGCTCAAGAATTTTGCCTCGTACTCCGGCACGCGCGCTACCGGCACAGTGGCCACAAAGCCGTTGACGACCGAGTAGATAGACACCGCCTGCTCTTCAAAGCCGAGCGGCTTTCCGTTTTTCTGCCTAAGGATAGCCATCATACGCTCGCCCGAGTCGATGCGCTTCTTGGTGTCGGCATCAAGATCTTGAGAGAACTGCATAAACGCCTCAAGCTCGCGGAATTGCGCTAGCTCAAGCTTGATGCGGCCTGACACTTTTTTCATCGCTTTGGTTTGTGCCGATGAGCCCACGCGAGAAACCGAGATGCCGGCGTTGATAGCCGGGCGCATACCTTTGTTGAAGAGATCAGTCTCGAGGAAGATCTGTCCGTCGGTGATCGAAATCACGTTGGTCGGGATGTAGCCCGACACGTCGCCTTCTTGCGTCTCAATTATCGGGAGTGCGGTTAGAGAGCCGCCGCCGCGCTCTTTTGAGAGCTTTGCGGCGCGCTCAAGCAAACGAGAGTGGAGGTAAAACACGTCGCCCGGATATGCCTCGCGGCCCGGCGGGCGGCGCAGGAGCAGCGAGAGCTCGCGGTATGCAACAGCGTGTTTAGAAAGATCATCGTAGATGATGAGCGCATCCTTCCCTTGATCCATAAAGAACTCGCCGATAGCAGCACCCGCAAACGGCGCTAGGTACTGGAGCGATGCCGGTGCCGAAGCGCCTGCATCAACCACAATGGTGTACTCCATTGCACCCGCTTCTTTGAGGCTCTGCACGAGGCGCGCGGTCTTACTCTCCTTTTGCCCTATCGAAACATAGATGCAGATCGGGCGCTTCTCC
>Ga0172379_10005787_pt1 | contig 17055 bp, 19 predicted proteins | sample GrowelOW334metaG_FD_119756 | JGI IMG/M metagenome (GOLD analysis project Ga0172379, IMG submission 119756) | Groundwater microbial communities from an aquifer near a municipal landfill in Southern Ontario, Canada - Groundwater well OW334 metaG | ecosystem: Environmental > Aquatic > Deep... | reverse complement strand
CATCGGCATCGGCGATTTTGTTTGCCTGGTGATCGGGACGTCCTCTCTGTTTTCCTATGTCACAGTGCGCCACGCGGCGGAAATCCGCATGCCCTTCCTACAGGACATGCTGCGTTCCCTGACCGCCGCGGAAACCGAACGGAGCAAGGAGTTCGTGCGCGAAAACCTCAATGCCATGGCGGTCAAGCTCGGACAAATGCAGGCACAGATGACCCATCTCGATTCCCTCGGCGAGCGACTGATGAACATGTCGGGCGTCATGCCCGCGGAACTGCGCGCCACCACCCCGAGCAGTACCGCAAAGGACCGGCGCGGCGGTCCGCTGGTGAATCCGTCTCCCTTGTCGCCGAGCGATTTGCAGGCTGCACTCGATGACCTGTCCCGCCAGATCGAGACACGTGGCGACCTGTTGTCCTTGATCGAAGCGCAAATGCTCGATGAGCGGGTGAGAAAAAGCATGCTGCCGACCACCTTGCCGGTCGCGGGGCTATGGAATGCATCGTCCTTCGGCTGGCGCATCGACCCGTTTACCGGCGAACGGGCGATGCATGAAGGCGTGGATTTCGCCGCCGACCCGGGCACCCCGGTCGTCGCGGCGGCGGGCGGCGTGGTGATTACCGCCGAACGGCATCCCGAATACGGGAATATGGTCGAAATCGATCATGGCAACGACCTCACCACGCGGTATGCCCATGCTTCGAAGATTTTTGTCAAACCCGGGACGCTGGTCAGACGCGGCCAGGTGATCGCTGACTCAGGATCGACCGGCCGTTCCACCGGCCCTCATCTGCATTTCGAAGTGCGCCTGCGCGGCATCGCGCAGAACCCCAACCGCTTCCTCCAGACCGCCAAGGCCAACGTTACGCTGGTTCGCCGCTGATCGATCACAGCGTTCGCGAGATCAGCTCCTTCATGATCTCGTTGGTGCCGCCGTAAATCCGCTGGACACGGGCGTCGGCCCAGGCCCGCGCGATCGGATATTCCCACATGTAGCCGTAGCCACCGTGCAGCTGGACGCAGGCGTCCATCACCTTGAATTGCAGATCCGAGCACCAATACTTGGCCATCGAGGCAGTGGCGGCGTCGAGTTTGCTCTCCAGCAGCAGCGCGATGCAGCGATCGACGAAGACCCGGCCAATCTGCACTTCGGTGGTCAATTCGGCCAAGGTGAAGCGGGTGTTTTGGAACTGCATGAGCTCCTGGCCGAAGGCTTTGCGCTCGTGGCAATAACGAGTGGTCCAATCCAGTGCCGCTTCGGCCGAAGCGATCGCACCGATGGCGATCTGCAAGCGCTCCCAGGGTAATTCCTGCATCAGGTAGATGAAGCCGTTATTTTCCTCGCCCAGCAGATTCCTGGCCGGCACGCGGACCCGGTCGAAGAATAGTTCGGCCGTGTCCTGCGCCTTCATGCCGGCCTTCTTCAACGGTTTCCCCTTGGTAAAACCGGGCATCGCGGTGTCCACCACGAACAGGCTGGTGCCCTTGGCACCCCGCGTTGCATCGGTCTTGGCGACGACGATCACCAGGTCGCAATGCCAGCCGTTGGTGATGAAGATCTTCGAGCCGTCGATCAGGTAATCGTCGCCATCCCGCACAGCGCTGGTGCGCACCCCTTGCAGGTCGGAGCCCGCGCCGGGTTCGGTCATGGCGATGGCGGCGATCATCTCGCCGCTGGCCATCTTCGGCAGGTAGGTCTGCTTGATGTGGTCATTGCCGTAGTGCAGCAGATAGGGCGCGACGATTTCCGAATGGAGGCCGAAGCCCAGCCCTGTGGCATTGACGCGCGCCCCCTCCTCCATCAGCACCACACTGTAGCGCTTGTCGGCGGCGGCACCGCCGAACTGTTCCGGCATGCTGGAGCACAGCAATCCATTGGCGCCGGCCTTTCGCCAAATATCCCGATCCACATAGCCTTGCTCTTCCCAGTGCCCGTGATGGGGCGCCACCTCCTGCTCCATGAAACGGCGGACGGTGTCGCGGAACAGGTCGAGTTCCTCGTCGAACAGGGTGCGTGGTATGGCCATGGATCGCCTCCGGGAGCGCTATTTGCGGCTTTCGCTTGAGGCTGAGATGTTACCAAGCAACTGATTGCTTGACTAGCAGGCGGAGTCGGACAACAATCCTGCCAGAATGAAATCCCCCGGAGGATTGCCATGAATCCCGCTCACCCGCCGCTACTGGCGACGCACGAAGTCTTCAACCAGGCGCCGGAACTGGTCGACTACAACCTCTATGCCGGCAACCCGGCGTTGCAGGAAGCGGTGGCGCGCGAAGGCGCCAGCGTCGCCCAGCAGACCCACGACTGGCTGCTGGGGCGTGGCGGCGAACTGGGCAGCCGGCAAATGCTGGAATGGGCGGGCCAGGCCAACAAGTCGCCGCCGACGCTGAAACTCTTCGACAACGGTGGCAACCGTCGCGACGAGGTGGAGTTCCATCCGGCCTACCATGAGTTGATGTCTTATCTCAAGCGCCACGGGGCCTCGGCCGGTCCGTGGGCCAACCCGGTAGCCGGCGCCCACGTCAAACGCGCGGCGTTTTATATGCTGTACGCCGAGATCGAGGACGGCACGCTCTGTCCGACCACCATGACCTACGCCGTGGTGCCATCGCTGATGCGCGACCCGGCGCTGGCCGCCGAATGGCTGCCGCGCATCTATTCGCTCGACTACGACAAGCGCTTCCTGCCGGCGGCACAGAAGCGCGGCGTCACGCTGGGCATGGGCCTGACGGAAAAGCAGGGCGGCTCGGACGTGCGCGCCAACACCTCGCGCGCAGAACTCATCTCCGGCCGGGAATACAGTATCGTCGGCCACAAGTGGTTCTTCTCGGCACCGATGTGCGACGCCTTCCTGATCCTCGCCCATTCTCCCGGCGGACTGTCGTGTTTCTTCCTGCCACGGTGGACGCCGGACGGCCGACTCAACGACATCCGCATCCAGCGCCTCAAGGACAAGATGGGCGACAAGTCCAATGCCGGCTCCGAAGTCGAATTCTGGGGCGCGCGCGCCTGGCTGGTCGGCGAGGAGGGACGGGGGGTGCCGACCATCCTCGAGATGGGCACTTATTGCCGGCTCGACTGTGCGCTGGGCACTTCGGGGCTGATTCGCCAGGCGACCTCGCAGGCCTTGCACCACGCCCACTATCGCTCGGCTTTCGGCAAGCTCCTGATCGATCAGCCGCTGATGAAGAATGTCCTGGCCGACCTGGCGCTGGAGTCGGAGGCCGCGACCGCGCTGGCTTTGCGTCTGGCGCGCGCCTTCGATGCGCAGACCGACGAAGCCGAGTCGCTGCTGCGCCGGGTGCTGACGCCGGCGGCCAAGTATTGGATCTGCAAACGCGGTCCGGCGGTCGGCGGCGAAGCCATGGAAGTGCTCGGCGGCAACGGCTTCATCGAAGAAGGGGTGATGGCGCGCATCTATCGGCAAATGCCGCTCAATTCTATCTGGGAAGGTTCCGGCAACGTGATGTGCCTGGACGTGCTGCGCGCCATAGGCAAGCGTCCGCGCTGCCTCGAAGTGCTCGCCGCCGAAGTGGCGCCGGCGCTGGGTCGCGACGCGCGCTTCGACGCCTTCGTCGGCAAGCTCAAGGACGGCTTGTCACAGACCGAGCATATCGAGGCCCGCGCCCGCCAGCTGACCCAGGGCATCGCCCTGGCGGTGCAAGGCGCACTGCTGCTGCGCTTCGCCCCCGACTTTGTCGCCACAGCTTTCTGCGCGTCGCGCCTGGCCGAGGCCAATTTTGGCGGCGGCGCCTTCGGCAACCTGGCCGGTACCAGCGATTTCGACGCAATTCTCGAGCGCGCCTGGGCACTGTGAACCAGTGAACTTTTCGTGAAATCCATCCGTATCGGTGCCGGCCTGGGCTTCTACGGCGATGCCTGGGCGCCGATCGCCGCCACGCTGGCGCGAGGCGAAGTGCAATACATCGGCTCGGATCACCTCTCCGAACTGACCCTGGCGATCCTCCAGAAGGACCGCATGAAAGATCCCGCGGTGGGATACGCACGCGATCTGGTACCGATGCTGACGGCACTTTGGCCGTCGGCGCGGCAGCAGGGCGTGAAGTTCCTGCTGAATGCCGGCGGTCTCAATCCGCAAGGCGCGGCCGCGGCGCTGGCTGCCGAGTTTGCCAAACGCGGCTGGCAGGCACGAATCGCCGTCGTCAGCGGCGACGGCGTGCTCGATCGCCTCGACGAACTGCGTGCCGGTGGCGATACACTGGCCCACCTGGATAGCGGCGCCGACATCGTCGCTGTGCGCGACCGCATGCTGTTCGCCAACGCCTATCTCGGCGCCGGGCCGCTGGTGGACGCCTTGCGCCAGGGTGCCGACATCGTGCTCACCGGCCGCGTCGCCGATGCCGCGCTGTTCATGGCGCCGCTGATCCACGAATTCGACTGGGCCTGGGACGACTGGCAGAAGCTGGCCCAGGCGCTCACCGTCGGCCATCTGTTGGAGTGCTCGGGCCAGGGCAGCGGCGGCAACTTCAACGCCTACGGCCAGCAGGGCTGGCAGAGCATTCCCGACTATCCGCACCTAGGCTACCCGATCGCCGAAGTGAGCGCTGACGGCAGCGCCGTCATCACCAAAGCGCCGGGAACCGGCGGGCGCGTGGACTTCGACACCTTGCGCCAGCAGTTGCTCTACGAAGTGCACAATCCCCATCGCTATGTATCTCCCGACGTGGTACTCGACATGGGAACGCTGAAGCTCACCGACCTGGGCAACGACCGCGTCGAGGTCAGCGGCGCGACCGGCTTGCCGCGCACCGAGTCCCTGAAGATCGTCGGCGGCTACGCCGACGGCTGGGCCGGAGCCGCCACCATCGGCTACTGTTGGCCGCAGGCCTACCGGAAAGCCCAGGCCACCGAGCGCATCGTCCGGCAGCTGTTGGCCGAGCGCAAGCTGGAGTATGAAGAAATCCACACCGAATTCATCGGCCTCGATTCGCTGCTTGGCCCGCTCGCGGACATCTCGCGCGCCGAGGAACTCAACGAGGTCTATCTGCGCATGGTGGTAAGAACGCCGGACAAACGTCTGGCCGAGGCGTTTCCGCGCCAGATCCCCTGGCTCGGACTGTCCGGACCGCCGACCGCCAGCGGTTTTTCCGGTATCGAGCCGGCGCGCGCGCTGCTCGGTCTGTGGCCGACTTTGGTGCGACGCGAAGCGATCGAAGCGCATGTCACCGTGACGGTAAGCGACATATGAAACTGGTCGACATCGCCCACGCGCGCAGCGGCGACAAGGGCGACCGGGCCGACATCGGCCTGTTCGCCCGTAATGCGGCCGATTACGAAGTGATCAAGCGGGAAGTGACCGCCCAGCGCATCGCCGAACATTTCAAGGGCATCGCCGCAGGGCCGGTCGAACTCTGGCCGCTCGACAATCTCTGGGCCATCAAGATTGTCCTCAACGGCGCCCTGCAAGGCAACGCGGCGCGCTCCTTGCGCAGCGACAACCTCGGCAAGTGCCTGGCCGCCGCCCTACTACGCATGGAGATCGACACCTGATGATTATTCACCCAGACTGGCTGGCGCCGACCCGCTTCCTCAATTTCGAACATCCGGCGGTGCAGGATTTTGTTCATGCGGCGATCAACGGCGCCGATACCCCGCGGGAAAAGGCGGTGCGCCTCTACTACGCAGTGCGCGACGGCATCCGCTACGACCCCTATCTCTTCCGCATGCAGCCGGAGGTGTTCGAAGCCAGTACCACGGTGCGGGAGAGGGCCGCCTATTGCGTGCCCAAGGCGCTGCTGTATGCCGCCTGCCTGCGCGCCGTGGACATCCCGGCGCGGCCCGGTTTCGCCGACGTGAAGAACCACCTGACCACGCGGCGCCTGCTCGAGGTGACCGGTACCGACGTGTTCTCCTGGCATGGCTACGTCGCCGTGCTGCTCGATGGCCGCTGGGTCAAGGCGACGCCGGCCTTCAACATCGAGATGTGCCAACGCTTCAACGTCCTGCCGCTGGAATTCGACGGCACCGCCGATTCCCTGATGCATCCCTATAACGCGCTGCAACAGCGCCACATGGAATACGTCAAGCAGCACGGCGAGTTCGACGACCTGCCTTATGAACAACTGAAGGAGGAAATGCTGCGCGACTATCCACAGTTGATCGTCGCCTCGCAGGGGAAAATCCGGGGCGACTTCGAACACGAGGCCATTCATACCGAACCATGACGGCCCGCAAGACCCCCCCGCCCTCGGCGGACGAAGGCAACCGCCGCGCCGACCTGATCCGCGCCGCCGGACGCCTGTTCCGCGAAAAAGGCTACGCCGCCACCACCATTCGGGATATCGCCGCCGCCGTCGGCATGCGTTCGGGTTCGCCCTTCTACCACTTCAAGAGCAAGCAGGAAATGCTCAAGGCGGTGGTGCTGGAAGGCATGTTGTCCGCGCTGGCCGCGGTCGAGGCCGTCGCGACGCGACGCCTCGCTCCGCGCGAAACCTTCCGCGCGCTGGTCCGCGCACACCTAGACACCATACTCGCCGGGGGCAGCGATTTTGTTCCGGTCCTGCTGCATGAGTGGCGCTCGCTCGACGACGCATCGCGTGCCGAGATCGTCGCCACCAAGGACCGCTACGAGGCCATCTGGCAGAAGACCTTGAAGGATCTGAAGCGGGCGCGCTTGATTCGGGACGATTCGAGCCTGGCCCGGCTGCTGATTTTCGGCTCGATCAATTGGACCGCCCAGTGGTATCGGCCGGACGGGAAACTGACCATCGACGAACTCGCTCGGCAGGCGGCGGATTTCTTCCTGGCCGCTCAGTCGAAGTAGGTTCGGGCTTCCTCCAGCCGGCTCGCGAACCAGCCCTGCGTCAGGCTGTCGGTGCGCACCTTGCCCTGGCTATTGGGCGCATGCACGAAGCGCCCATCGCCGATGAAGATGCCCACATGCGAGTGCGGCCTGTTGAGGGTATTGAAAAACACCAGGTCGCCGGGCCGGATTTTGGCCAGGTCCACCGTCTTTCCGCGCTTGGCGATGTCGGCGGCGCTGCCGCTGATGCGCAGACCCGTCGCCTGCCGGTAGATATGGCTGACCATGCCGCTGCAATCGACCCCGGCGGACGGGTTCTTGCCGCCGTAGCGATAACCGGCGTCGATCAGGCCCAGCGCATACAGGACGATGTCGCTGCCTTTCTCGGATGCGGCGGAAACAGCCTGGGGCTGACGAGACGAAGGAATGAAGCCGGTGATTGCCGGAATCGTTCCGCAACCCGCCAGGAACGGTAACATTGCCAACAATGAAATCGACACGGGACGATGCAGCATGGCGCCATGGTGAACGCTTTTCCGGACGTCGATCCGCGGAAAATCAGAACTATTTCAACTCACATTCTTGCGTAGGCCGCGGCGGCGATCCAGCCACCACGCCAGCATCGGCAGCATCAGGAACGAGCCCGGCAGGGCGAGCACCAACAGATAGGGCGACAGCCTGCGCAACGCCCGCAATTGCTCCTGCAACTCGGCGCGCTCGGCGCGTGTCCATTGCATGCCATTGCGTGGCTTCATCAACAATGGCATCAAGCCCCGGACCCGAATAGCCTGGGCGACGATTTGCTTGCGTTCCCGCTCCTGGGCGGCGAACATTTTGCGCATCATGCCGCGAATGACCCCTTGCTGTTGAAAACTGAAATATAGCGGCACGTCCGCCGCGACCGTTGGCGGTATTCCGCAGCCATGAAACTCATCGATTCCGCGTTGGATTCTGTTGCAGCGCGCCGCGCAGTTTGCTCAGCGTTTGCCAGGCAAAGAAGCCGCGTTGGACCCAGCGCAAGGCGGCGCGTGGATGGCTAACCAGCAAGGCCACCATGGCTGCCACCGGCAGCAGCGGGTGGCGGCGTAGCCAGCGCAACGCCGAACGTCCCCGATCGGCAAGCGCCAACGCCGGCCTCCAGTCGGCGGCGTAAGCGGCGAAATCCTCGCGCAATACCGCGCTGCGCATCTGCAAGCGCTGCTTCTTCAGCGCCAGCTCGACCTGGCGGGAACTCACGACTGCCCCTCGGACTTTCCCTGCAAGGCCTGCCGATCCTGCGCCAATTCCGCCAGACTGGCCGCAAACAGTCGCGATCCGGCACGCACCTGACGCAGCACCAGCAACATAGCGCCAAATCCGCACACCAGGAAGATCGCCGTCAAGCCGCCCAACACCAATAGGCGGTGGCTATCCCAGAACAGCACAGTGAGAAAAATCGCCAGCAGCAGCACTCCGGCGTAAAGCATGAAGAACGCGGCAGCCGCGTACATGACGATGCTGAGCAGGCGCAGCCTTTCTTCTTCAAGCTCGGTGGCGAGAAGTTCGAGACGCGTCCGCAACAACCCGATCGCAGTCGCGATCAGGCCACGCAGCGAAGCAAACAGCCCGCCCTCCGGCGGCCGGTGGTTCACCAGTCACCCAGCCGGAAGCTCAGCGACGACCAATCAGCAAGCCGATGAGGAAACCGACCCCGGCGGCCACGCCGACGGCGCCCCAGGGATTATCGTGGACATAATCGTCGGCGGCCTGACCCGCCTGCTTGGCCCGATCCATGATCGCCGCTTCGGCATCCGCCAGCTTGACCTTGGCGGTGGCGAGGTGATCCTGTGCCTTGGCGCGCAATTCCGAGACCTTTTCGCCGGCCTGGCCGGCAGTGGCGCGCAACAATTCCTCGGTATCGGCGACGACAACCCTGAAATCGGCGATCAGTTTTTCCTTGCTGACTTGGCTCAACTCGTTCATGGTGCTCTCCTTAAAATGAGGGAAACGACGATATCTGCGTCAAGTATAGACAAACTATCTCTCTCGCGCAGTTGCTACCCTGATCGGGATCAGATTTTCCACTGGTAATCGATAGTCAATGGCGCGTGGTCCGAAAAGCGCTCGCTGGTATAGATAGCCGTGGTGCGCGCCGCCGCGGCGACGCCGGGCGTCGCGATGTGGTAGTCGATCCGCCAACCCACGTTGTTGGCCCGGGCCTGGCCGCGATTCGACCACCAGGTGTATTGATCCGGGACATCCGGACGCAGGCGGCGGAACACGTCCACCCAGCCCAACTCGTCGAAAACCCGGGTCAACCACTGCCGTTCCTCGGGCAGAAAACCGGAGTTCTTCTGATTCGAACGCCAGTTCTTGAGATCGATCGGTTGGTGGGCGATATTCCAGTCGCCGCACAGCACCACCTCCTGTCCCCTCGCTCTCAACGCTTCCAGATGCGGCCAAAACTGCGCCATGAAGCGGAACTTGGCCAGCTGGCGCTCTTCGGAACTGGAACCGGACGGCAGGTATAGCGAGACGATCGAAAGCTTGCCGAAATCGGCCTGGAGATAGCGCCCTTCGGCATCGAATTCGACGATGCCGAGTCCCTCGACGACCCGCTCGGGTTCGTGCCGGGAATAGATGCCGACGCCGCTGTAACCCTTCTTCTCGGCACAATGGAACCATCCATGCATATCCGCGGGGAGGCGCATTTCGTCCGTGAGGTCGGCGGGCTGGGCCTTCAGCTCCTGCATGCAAACGAAATCGGCGTTCTGTTTCGCCAGCCAGGAATAGAAACCCTTGGAGGCGGCGGAGCGGATACCGTTGAGGTTTATGGAAATGATGCGTAGCATGTAAAATATTGTTTTTTCGGGATCGGACCAAGCTTGTGGATTTTAGCCGGGATTTCATCGAATTTGCTTGTGATCGCAAAGTGTTGCGATTCGGCGAATTCAAGACCAAGGCCGGGCGCTTGTCGCCCTACTTCTTCAATGCCGGGCTGTTCAATGACGGCGACTCGCTGGCGCGCTTGTGCGGATTCTATGCCCGCGCCATCCTCGCGGCGGACATCCCTTTCGATGTGCTCTTCGGACCGGCCTACAAGGGCATTCCGCTGGTGGCCGGCACCGCCATGACGCTGGCGCAACAGGGCCGCAATCTGCCCTACTGCTTCAACCGCAAGGAAACCAAGGATCACGGCGAAGGCGGCACCTTGATCGGCGCTCCGCTGGCCGGCCGCGTGCTGATCATCGATGACGTCATTTCCGCCGGAACCTCGGTGGGCGAATCGGTAAATATCATCAAGGCGGCGGGCGCCACGCCGGCCGGCGTGGTGATCGCCCTCGACCGCATGGAACGCGGCGGCGGCGATAGCAAACGCTCCGCCGTCCAGGAAGTCGAAAGCAGCTACGGCATCCCGGTGATCAGCGTCGCCAACCTCGACGACCTGATCGGCTATCTGCAAGGCAGCGCCGACCTGACTCAATACTTATCGGCCGTCACCCAATATCGCGCACTATATGGCGTCAAGGAAAACTGACATGAAACGACACGCAACCCTGTTGTCCCTAATCCTATTCGCCATTCTGGCGCCGTCGGCCCATGCCGCCAAGAGTTACTGCTGTAGCGACGAACGCGGCCGCCAGGTGTGTGGCGACTCGCTGCCGAAGGAGTGCTACGGCCGCGCCTACCGCGAAGTCAGCGAGCGCGGCACGACGCTGCGCCAGGTCGAGGCACCATTGACCGCCGAGCAGCAGGCCAAACGCGACGCGGAAGTGGCCGACAAGAAGAAGGCGGAGCGCGCCGCAGTCGAGGAGAAACGCAAGAACCAGGCGCTGCTGAATACTTATGCGAGCGAGAAGGACGTCGATTTGGCAAGGGAACGCGCGCTTGCCGACGTGGAGAATCGCACCAAGGAAGTGCAACTCAAGTTGAACGATGCCATCAAGCGCAAACAGAAGCTGGACGGCGAACTCGAGTTCTACAAGAAGAAACCCATGCCGCTGGAACTGACCGAACAAATCAAGGCCAGCGAAGGCGAAATCAAGGCGCAGCAGAACGCCATCGAGGCGAAGAAGAAGGAAATCGAACAGGTGCGCGTCCGCTTCGATGGGGAGAAGAAGCGCTATCTGGAATTGATACGTGGGGCGAAGAGCGCAGCGGGGTCGGGGAAATAGAATGACCGAAGATCGCGAGCCAGTGATGGTTGTTCAAGACAACGAGACCAAGGATGTCATCCTGGAGGCGGCTTCTTATGAGGAAACGCTGGCTCTTCTGAAAATATTGACGCTCGGCAGCCGGGAAATCGAAGAAGGCAAGATTGAGCCCATCGCCGATGTTGTCAAACGGCTTCGTGCCAAGAAAACTCCCGCCTGATAAAAACCACGAACAGGATGAGTTTTCCTGGGAACCAGAACCCGCAACGAACATCCGCTGATGGGCTCGCAACCCGCAATTGCCGGGTCTCGCCCCGGCGGGCGAGTTACTTTCTTGTTGCGACAAGAAAGTAACCAAAGAAACGCTCCCCGCTGCCCCGGCCCTACGGGCTTCCCTCGCTCCGAACCACCAGCCCGGCCGGCCGCTAAACTCGCTGCCACTTCTCCGGGTGGTTCCGCCTTGGTTCCTACGCTCGAACAACGCGGCCGGACTGCCCCGGTCTGGCAGTCCTCCGCTCGGCGGGTCAGAGGGGATGGGAGATCAAAGACGCCAGTTGAAAGTTCCGCCGAAACAGACCCTCAGATGCACTCGGTGTATCCTTATGCAATATAAGCCACCGTCCAGATGGATGGCCGAACCGACATTGAGCAAATAGGCCGACTACCAATGTTGGCTAACACAAGGTTCGGCGCCATAGCAACGACCCATTGGATCGCTAGATGCGAAAGCTCATTCGCTCACTCAAAGAGCACCAACTTCCCAAGAACTTCACCAGGGCTGACTGGAGTGCTGCAACACGGAGTGCTTTTGCTCCGTACGTTCGCCGTCCGCGACAACTGGCAAAGCATATCGATTCATTTCACGTTGAGCTGAGGAATTTAGCGCGCATTGCTTTATTTCCCGAGTACACGAATCTTCTCTCTTGGTGTTTGCGGTTGCATCGCCGGGTACTTCGAATCGATCGCCCAGGGGTGTATGAAAATCTGCTAAAGCTATTTAGCAACATGCAGACTTCGGACGACCGCTGGTTGAATATGTTCGAAACATCAGCACCGCTTGAGCCTGATGCGGCGACTCAGGATCGTGCCTACCAGTTGTTGTCAATGATCGATGGACTAGCGGAGGGTTGCTTCAAACCCCAATTCCAGATTCTGTTCTCGTTCGCTCAAAGAAGCTTGGGGGAACCCTGGCCGGGTAATGTTTCCAAAATGGATTTCGGCGCGCTCGTCGCCGAATTTCCAAGCATATTGCGAAATCAGGTTCCAGCGCTCTTGGCGGATCCTGATTTATCGATTTCGATGAACCAATGGCGCAACATTGCAGCACACAAGACGTTCCGGTTGGTTGGACCACGAACGATAGAAATATCTTACGGCAAGGGAGTCATTCAGGTCCGTCGGCTCGGACTTCACCGGCTCAGGAGTGTGTGGCATTGGTTACTCAAAGTTCACACGGCGGTGCGACTAGCGAATACGATCACCTACGTTGAGCACATGCCGGAATTGTATGCTCTTGGTATTCCACAGATCGACCTGCGCTTGTCGACCACTCTGTTAAATATTGCCCATGGCCTATCGACAGTTGGCTTCGAAAGTATTGGATGGCAGTGCGTGAAAGGTGATGGTGTTCTTAGCGTAGTCGATCGTTTGGGCCGACCTGCGCGAAATGCGTTGATTCATGCCTCGCAACTTCTTGATCAACTCAGTGCTGGAATACTTCTCGATCCTTCGACAAGGAATAGGCTGGATAGAGCTGGAGTCTCCTTGGTTCTAAAGGACGGATCACGCTTTGGTAGTGCGCTTATTCCAGTTCAAGTCGCTGACGCATTTACTCTCGGCAAAATTTCCCTAATCGAATACATGGAGCAAATTGCGTGGATAATCGAAAAGCCTTTGAACGGACAGCCCAATCGGAGTTCGCAGCGGGGAGTTTGATTTACCATCCCCTCTGACCCGCCGAGCGGAGGACTGCCAGACCGGGGCAGTCCGGCCGCGTTGTTCGAGCGTGGGAGCCAAGGCGGAACTATCCCAAGAGGTGGCAGCGAGTTTAGCGGCCGGCCGGGCTGGTGGTCTGGAGCGAGGGAAGCCGAAGGCCGGGGCAGCGGGGAGTCCCCCAAGGGGATTTCCTCCGGGCACGTTTCTTTGGTTACTTTCTTGTCGCCACAAGAAAGTAACTCGCCAGCCGGGGCGAAACCCGGCTTAGATCAGCCAGCCAACTTCTTCCGCAACAATTCATTCACCTGCTGCGGATTCGCCTTCCCCTTGGTCGCCTTCATCGCCTGTCCCACCAGCGCGTTGAACGCCTTGTCCTTGCCTGCCCGGTACTCCTCTACCGACTTCGGGTTTGCCGCCAAAACTTCATCGATGAGCTTTTCAATCGCACCCGTGTCGGTGATCTGCCTCAACCCCTTGGCTTCGATGATATTGTCGGCATCGGGACCGGCCTGGTTCCACAAAGCTTCGAAGACATCCTTAGCGATCTTGCTGGAAATGGTCTTGTCGGCAATGCGCGCCACCATCCCGGCCAGTTGACTTGAGGAGACAGGCGAGGCGGCGACGCCCAGGTCGGCTTCGTTCAGCCGCGCCGCCAGTTCGCCCATCACCCAGTTGGCGCAGAGCTTGGCGTTGCTCTTTCCGGCGGCGGCCACGCATTCCTCGAAGTACCCTGCTGTTTCGCGGCTGGCCGTCAGGGTCGTGGCGTCGTAGGCAGAGAGACCGTAGTCACGCTCGAAGCGCGCTTTCATCTCACTTGGCAGTTCGGGCATGCTGGCCCTTGTCTCCGCTATCCATGCCGAGGAAATCTCCAGCGGCAACAGGTCGGGATCGGGGAAGTAGCGGTAATCCTGCGCATCCTCCTTGCTACGCATGGCGCGCGTCGTTCCGGTGGCGGGATCGAACAGTACGGTGGCCTGCTGGATCGCTCGACCGTCCTCGATTTCGTTGATCTGCCAGTGCACCTCGTAGTCGATCGCCTGCTGCATGAAGCGGAAGGAATTGAGGTTCTTGATCTCGCGGCGCGTGCCGAGCGGCGCGCCGGGGCGCCGCACCGAGACGTTGGCGTCGCAGCGGAACGAGCCTTCCTGCATGTTGCCGTCGCAGATACCGATCCAGCGCACCAGGGCGTGCAAGGCCTTGGCGTAGGCCACCGCCTCGGCCGCCGAACACATGTCCGGCTCGGTAACAATTTCCAGCAGCGGCGTGCCGGCGCGGTTCAGGTCGATGCCGGTCTTGCCGTGAAAATCCTCATGCAGCGACTTGCCGGCGTCTTCTTCGAGATGGGCGCGGGTCAGATGCACTGTCTTTTCATAGGGCTGCTCGCCGGGTTTTCCGGCAGCGACCAACAGGGTCAGCTCACCGCCTTTCACTACGGGCAGTTCAAACTGGCTGATCTGGTATCCCTTGGGCAGGTCCGGGTAGAAGTAGTTTTTGCGGGCAAACACCGAACGCGGCGCGATCGTGGCATTCACCGCCAGGCCGAACCTAATAGCGCAGGCCACCGCCGCCTTGTTCAGCACCGGCAACACGCCGGGCAGGGCCAAATCCACGGCGCAGGCCTGCACGTTGGGCGCAGCACCGAAGGCGGTGGACGCGCCGGAGAATATCTTCGACTGCGTCTGCAACTGGGCATGGGTCTCCAGGCCGATAACGATTTCCCACTGCATCATAGGCCCTCCGGCATGTGCAAGTGCCAGTCGGTGACTTGCTGATAACCGTGCGCCGTCCTGAGCATGCGCGCCTCGTCGAAATAGTTGCCGATCAGTTGCAGGCCGACCGGCATGTTGCCGGCGCCGAAGCCACAGGGAAGCGACATGCACGGTAAACCGGCGAGGCTGGCGGGGATGGTGTAGATGTCGGACAAATACATCTGCACCGGATCCTCGCTCTTGGCGCCGAGCTCGAAAGCCACATTGGGCGCGGTCGGACCGGCAATGACGTCGCACTGCTTGAACACCTCGCGGAAGTCATCGGCGATCAGGCGCCTGACCTTCTGCGCCTGTAGGTAGTAGGCGTCGTAATAACCGTGCGACAGCACATAGGTGCCGATCAGGATGCGCCGTTTGACTTCGGCGCCGAAACCCTGCGAGCGCGTCTTGCAGTACATGTCGGCGAGGTCTAGGTAATCCGGGGCGCGGTAGCCGTAGCGCACGCCGTCGAAGCGCGATAGGTTGGAGCTGGCTTCGGCCGGTGCGATCACGTAATAGGCCGGCACCGCCAGCCCTGAATTCGGCAGGCTGATGTCGACGAGGGTGGCGCCGAGCCTGCGGTATTCGGCCAGGGCCGCGTCGATGGCGGCGCGCACGTCGTCGGACATGCCGGCGGCGAAGAATTCCCTGGGCAGACCGATGCGCAGTCCGGCCAGCGGCTGGGCCAGGTCGCGGGTGTAGTCCTCGGCCTGGCGATCCAGCGATGTCGAGTCGCGGCCGTCGAAACCAGCCATGGCGTTCAGCAGCAGGGCGCAATCTTGCGCCGACTTGGCCATCGGCCCACCCTGGTCGAGGGATGAGGCGAAGGCGATCATGCCGTAGCGCGACACCACGCCGTAGGTCGGCTTGATGCCGGTCAGGCCGCACATGGCCGCCGGCTGGCGGATCGAGCCGCCGGTATCGGTGCCGGTGGCGACCGGCGCCAGGCGCGCCGCCACGGCGGCGGCCGAACCGCCGGAGGAGCCGCCGGGTATCCGACGGATATCCCAGGGGTTTTTCACCGGCCCGTAGTAAGAGCTTTCGTTGGACGAACCCATGGCGAATTCGTCCATGTTGCACTTGCCCAGCGTCACCATCCCGGCCTGTTTCAACTGCTCGACTACGTGGGCGTCATAGGGACTGACGAAATTCGACAATATCTTCGAGCCGCAGGTGGTCAGCCATCCCTGGGTGCAATAGATATCCTTGTGAGCCAAGGGGATGCCCAGCAACGGTCCATTTTCGCCGGCGGCGCGGCGCGCGTCGGCGGCCAACGCCATGGACAGGGTCCGGTCGCGGTCTAGGGTGATGAAGGCATTGAGCACAGGGTTGAGGCGCTCGATGCGATCAAGGAACAGCTTGGTGAGCTCCACGCTGGAAATAGCCTTCGCCGCCAAGGCATCTGCCAGAGCTGTGAGGCTGGACTCGACGTATGCGCTGGTCATTCAATCACCCGTGGCACCAGGTATAGGCCGGCTTCGGTCTCCGGCGCAATGGCCTGGAAGTCCGAACGCCGGTCGGTTTCGCTGGGACTATCCTCGCGCAGGCGCTGGCAGGCATCCACCGCATGGGCCATCGGCTCGATGCCGGCGGTATCGACGGCTTGAAGCTGCTCGATCAGTCCAAGGATGTCGTTCAAGCGGTCGCGGGTCTGAGCCGCTTCCGCCGGGGAAATTTCGATATGCGCGAGACGCGCGATGCGCCCGACTTGATCAAGGGTTAAAGACATTCCGGCACTCGGGAGGCTTAAATAACAAAGCCTGATAGGGTATCATAAGGCGCTTTTCCCCCGCACCCTCTTCTTTACGCAGTCCGGTCGACTGCTTGACATTACTGATTGGAACTACTGATGTTCAATTTTTTGCGTTCCTACTTTTCCAACGACCTGGCGATCGACCTGGGTACCGCCAACACGTTGATTTACGTGCGTACCAAGGGCATCGTGCTGAACGAACCGTCGGTCGTGGCGATCCGCACCGAGGGCGGGCCCAACGCCAAGAAGACGATACAGGCCGTGGGGATGGCGGCCAAGCAGATGCTCGGCAAGACCCCGGGCAATATCACGGCCATCCGCCCGATGAAGGACGGCGTCATCGCCGACTTTACCGTCACCGAGCAGATGCTCAAGCAATTCATCAAGAAGGTGCACGATTCGCGCCTGTTTTCGCCCAGCCCGCGCATCATCATCTGCGTGCCCAGCGGCTCGACCCAGGTGGAGCGCCGCGCCATTCGCGAATCCGCCCTGGGCGCCGGGGCCAGCCATGTATACCTGATCGAGGAGCCGATGGCGGCGGCGATCGGCGCCGGCCTGCCGGTATCGGACGCCACCGGTTCGATGGTGGTGGATATCGGCGGCGGCACCACCGAAGTCGGCGTGATCTCGCTGGGCGGCATGGTCTATGCCGGTTCGGTGCGGGTCGGCGGCGACCGTTTCGACGATGCCATCATCAACTACATCCGCCGCAACTACGGCATGCT
>Ga0172379_10005786_pt1 | contig 17058 bp, 15 predicted proteins | sample GrowelOW334metaG_FD_119756 | JGI IMG/M metagenome (GOLD analysis project Ga0172379, IMG submission 119756) | Groundwater microbial communities from an aquifer near a municipal landfill in Southern Ontario, Canada - Groundwater well OW334 metaG | ecosystem: Environmental > Aquatic > Deep... | reverse complement strand
CTCTTTCCATTGCTTAAGCACTGATATAACCTCTTGCAAATCAGTTCTTTGCAACCCGACAAGCGGGCGCACATGGGCCTCCGATGTCAAAAATTTTCCGTCCCCTCGTGGGGACAGTTGACACAGAACCGCCCCGGCTTGCGACCACCGAAAGGCGTGCGACTTTCCGTAGCCGAACCGCGTTTGCATATACGCAGGGAAATTCGCTTTAAGGAGGCCCTGCAGCCGGCTGCACGCTTTGGCTTTTTTGGAAAACGCCTCGTAGCTGCTGGCGGACGCGGACGCCGCCTGCTGCTCACACGCCGTGATTTCCGCCGCCAAAGTTTCGAGTTTTGCGCGCTGAGCGGCCGTGAGCTCCTTGGTCAATTCCACCTCGGTCGGTCCGGGCTCGGTCACTTTCTTGGCTGCGGGCCGTTTTGGTTTTGGCGTGGAGGCTGCGCGGGTCTTCGGCTTGATGGCGGCGACCTCGGAAGAATTCGCTTTCATGGTGGTGACTGAGGATGACGGTAGCAAGGCACCGGAAGAAGGGAAGCCTGCGCCGTCGTGATTCAAACCAAGCCATGCCGGGTGGGGCAGTGGGGCAAGTTCACCACATTTTCATGGCTAACCTTGCATGATGACGTTTTTCCCACGGACTTCTCGAAAACTTGTGTCACTGCTCCACCCGAAAACGCCCGGCAGGGTGGGGCAGTGGAGCATATTTGTCGGTTCTCCATGGCAGGAATGAGATGAAACAGTTTTAGCTATGAACTTCTCGAAAACTTGTGTCACTGCCCCACCCGACGCCCGGCCATGTCTGGTGGGGTGTCGTGACCGGCTTCCCGCATCCCCTCTGGGTGGAAGCCTTGAAAATGCAGTTTAGCCACCCTCACGAAGGCCTTATCTGCATAAACCGCGCCTTCGCGCTGTGGATGGGCCGTGGGCGCTTCGGAGCGGCGAACGACCCCAACGTCGGGCTGTGCTCTCCCGATGCATCCTGGGGCCGAATAGGCGCGGAGAAACCGCATGGCATGGTGTGAAGGACGGCGGGGCAGTTCAAACCACCCCGCCGTCGATCCACGATCAGGCAGCCAAGGCCAAACCCGCCGGCGGGCGTGGAGGTTCGCCTTCATCTCCCGCGCGGGTCTCAGCGCGATGACGTGGCGCACAGGCATTCGCGGGTGGCCGTACCGTCCAACGAGTCTGGCCAGTGACGACCCGGCTGGCAACCCGGTCAAGCCGGGGCGTTCTCTCCAAGCGGCCCAACAAGGTGCCGCACGTGGTCTGATAGGACAGGAGCTTGGCGGCTTCACGTGCCACGGGACTCCCTTCCTGCGTCAACCGCCGCTCCAACTCCAACGCAGTACCCTCCCAGGCCCGGCAATCTACCCCGTGCTGGTTCAGACCGGCGTGCTCGCGGAAGTCGAGGCCGAGGTCGATGAGGTCGAGCAGGCGATGTTCCGGGGCTGCCTTCTTAAGCACCTCGACCAGGTCGGGGTGGTGGAAATGCGTTATGCCAAACCGGGGGCTCCGCAGTCTTTCGGGAATCTCCCACGCGCCCAAGAACGCCGCGAAGGCCGGCAGCTCACCGGTCAGCCGCTGCTTAAACGCCTCCAACTCTTCTGGAGTCGCGGTGGGCATTGGCATCGCGCACGCCTGGGTTTTCAGCAGGATTACCTTGTCGGCCACATCGTCATCGAGCGGCGGCAACACCAACAGCCGCTCGGGATCATCGTTAAGGCTGATCGTCAGCCGCCAGATCGGGGTGAGCGTCAGGGCCTGCTTGTGTTTCCCGTGACAGTAGTGATTCCGGTTCACTGCGATGCCCTTGATGCCCGCCGCGAAATGCCGGCGGGCGCGGAAATCTTTCGACTCCGCCTCATCCTCGACCATCAGGTGCTCGGCCCGGAACAAGTCGCCGTTGAAGGTCGTGTCTCCGGTCAGATATAGATACGGTTTGGCGCTCCGCCCACCGAGCAACCCGGTGATGAGCTCTTGAGTGAGTGACTTTGCCGAATTGATTGGCCCCGCCATCGCGAGGGCTTGCCCAGGCATCCAGTGTCCGCTCCGTGTGGCCTCGATGCCGCGCTTAAGCCAGCCGTAGAAGTAGGGCAGCTGGTCGCAAGTGGAGTCCGCGAACATCCGCTCGAAGAGCAGCCGCAGCGTCGGCCACTCCCCCGCTCGCGGCACAATCGGTCGCGGGGATTCCGTTACAAGGACATCGGACTCGTTGATGCGATAGTGTCCGGCACGGTAGCCCGCTAGGGGCGCGGCGTAGGTCACGTTCTGCCGCGTCTGGAGGTCCAGCCGGCAGCGATCCGCCTCGCTCAGGTCAGCGGGGCTCTTGGCGTCAAAGCCAGCGGCCCGGATTTCGAGCATCGCCGAACCTTCGTTGATTTTTATCCACTTGCCGCTCGAATCGGCTTTCCAGTAGGAGCCGTCGTTCGGCAGGTAGTAGAGCGGGGGCAGCGGGAGGGCGTTGGTAACGGTGCTCATTCCACCACCTCGCTTCCGAGATACACGAGCCGCTGATGCCGCCCATCACGCAACGCGCCCGGCAACCTCACCGGCTGGGACGCCGTGAACAGCTTCGGGTCGCAACCCAGCACGGGCAGGACGAGCTTCAACTCGTCCACCACGTCGGGTGGCGGATACACAAACCACGCATGGAGGCTCTTGCCGGCCGTGTCCACGATCGCGGTCAACGGCAGCTTCACATCATCCTTCAGCCAGCGAAACACCGACCCGACCTGGTCTTTGCCAAGCGTGTCGGACTCGACGACGAGGAAACGGCGGGACACCACGTCATCGTTGCTTCGGTTGATCGAACCGGGCCGGAACGTCGCGGGACAGATGAGGGGCGCAGGGGCTTCGGGCGACTCCAACCACTCGCCGGCCGTTCTAAAGTGCCTGGCGTGCTCGGGCTTGCCGGAGTCGAACTTATCGCCCATCCACACCACGTCATCGGGATGAAACCGCTGCAACAGGAGCCGCCAGTGACCACCGGCATCCTCGGGCAATCGCACCGGTGAATCGCCGATGATCCGGGCCAGCGGCCACGACCACTCCGAGAGGATTCGCTCGCGCGAGCTCGCAGCCCGAAGGCGGATGCGCTCACGGCATCGGGTCTGGGCCATCCTCAGTTTCTCCTCGGCCGTCAGCCGCCTGGGCTTTCCAACCTCCGCATCACCGCCGTCAGCCAAGGCCCGGCGCAACTCACGGTTCTTCGCCTCCACCACTTCCCGGCAACTCGCGTGGACGCAGTAGAGCGTCGGCGCGTGGTCGAGATAAACCGCGCAATCGCGGCGGCCGTCCGGGCTGGTGTGCTGGGCTCGGCCGGGACACTCACAGTAGCCCTGCGAGTCATCGGCCCACTCAACACGGCCTACGACGCGCTCGACGATTTCCGAAGCCGGGCGTTTCGTGCCCGGCAGAACCTCGATCATCTCAGCCGGCTTAACCACGCCGGCTACTTCAGGTGCCAAGACGGTCGTCTCGGCCAATTTTAACTTTTTTAACATAGAACAATTTAACAGACATGTCCGACGCCGCAGTGAACGCCGGGCTACTACTCTCAAGCCGGTCTCGTCGTCGTGCTCATGCACCGGTCATTTCCACAACCGCAACGAAACCACCACTGGCTAATGGGTAGTTTGCCATGGAAGATGCGGCGTAAAAAATTCCCAGGGGTGCTGAAGGAGAAATACCGGCTGCCAAGGAGAAATCCCCACGTTCAAGCGGTGAAAACACAGCTTCGCCAGGTTCGCCAAACTACAAAGTGTCGTCCGTCACGAGCCTGCTAACGGTATAACAGTCGAAGGAGCGCACGAATTATGGCCTCTGCGGGCACGCTCTTGAAAACCAGTCCCGAAACGCTTCGTCGCCCGCAATCAATCGCGTTATCCAAGTGCGCAAAGAATGCACGCAGTTCCTTCACCGCGTTGTTGAACGTCTTGCCAGGGTCGTCCGATGGCTTGCCTTGGTAGAGTGTCACGAACTCCTCCACCGTGAAATCAACCCGGTTTCGCAACAGCGCCAATGCCAGCAAGGCCCGCAATGGCGCGTTCTTTTTCCCAAACTTCACGACCTCTCCGTCACGCTTGATTTCCAACTCACTCAACTCCTTGCCGGTTATCGTGACCACATGATGAGGACCAGTGACCGCAGCCCCGGCCAACGCGGCAGCGAATTCACGCAAAGCAGTGAGCAAGGCAGGAATCACCTTCTCGCACTCAAGGCACTCAGCCGATTTGCACTCCTCGCCTCGGGGCACCAAGTCGATTCGTATGAGGTTCTCGGTCGGAAATGTGGTGCAGAACACCCTCGCTGCCTCCACCAGCCACGCATCGATCTCCAGCAAATCGAGTTCGGTCTTGGCCACATCGGCGATCCGCGTGTCAAAATAGCCCGGCAGCACGAGATCCCACGGCAGGTTGACTCGGCCATGCTCACCATCGGCCTCCACCTCGACGTGCACCTTCTGCATCTGCCAATATCGAGGTGCAAAGAATTTAGCCAAGCGCTTCGCTGCCTTCGCTACTGCTTGAGCTGCTTCGATTCCGTCATACTTCAGACTCACAGCCTCGATTTCGGCTCCAGCGAGATCATTGGGATCCAACGACGCGAATGCCGCAAGAGCAGCCGTGGCAGCGCGCTTCAGCTCCTCGGTGATTCGCACAGGAAGATGCACCACTGCCTTTTTCGCAGCCTGTGATTTCCTGGGCTTTTTCGCAGTAACCTTCTCCTCGGGCTTGCCTGCGATCCCCTTCATCCTCGCGGCCGCCTTCTTTTTGAGTGGAACCTGATTCGGTTGCTTCGCTCTCGTGGCCATGCTCTCGACGTTGTGTAACCGAGAAAATCCACGTTGCCAACCATACAGAGGGCCGCAACGACTTCACCGATGCATCACTCCTCATCAATCATCGGCAGCTTCTCGATCGCGGCACCCAACGGTTTCCGATCCAACTTCGTGTAGCGGTCGTTCATCGCGTTGGAGGAGTGGCTGGTGAACTCGACGCGGATTTCCTGGCTTACACCGGCGTTGTGTCCAAGCCGGCCTCTGTTGTTGGACGCCTGATTCGAATTCGCATTGTCAGCCACATGCGTTCACCGCATTCTGCAAAGGATCACCGGACTTGAACACCGGGATTGACGTTGCCGGGTGCAGCGTCCTCCTCCGCGATCAAAGGTGGTCGCGGTAGTGAATGGTCAACCGGTGGTCTCGAACTGCTGGTTGCCCGGGCCAACGACGGGAAGGGCGACCAACCCGTCACCAACCCGGGAGGAGACATGAATAATGCCTCTCGAAACCATCGATCCTTCAAAACGGATTTTCTTCTCCGTCGAGGAGGTCGCCCAGCTCTTTGGGACCAGCAAGAAGACCGTTTACCGGTTGCTGGATCGTGGGTTGCTGAAGTCGTCGAACGCCGTAAGGCACAAGATGATTTTGCGCGCCTCGGTGGATGAGTTCGTCGCGAAGACTGTGAATAACGGCTGACCGGCGAGCTGATCTGCAACGAACCAGAATGATCCCATGGTAGCGGCAGGTTGTTTCGACGACCTGCTTGTTCTCCGCCGAAAGGCGGCGGGGTGTCAGGCGCAAGCCTGGCACCCTTTCCTTTGTCAGGGATGCTGGGGCTTGGGTTCTTTCTTCGGCTCAGTCGCTGTAGACTTCGCGACACCTGCGGCCGGGTGTGCAGCCTTGGGGACTGCAAAGGTGACCTTCTGAGCCATCGCGCTGGAATGGGCATCGCGGAGGTGGCCGTAAACTTTCATGGCCAACGCACCCCCGTCTTTGTGTCCAAGCCAGCGTGAGACGGTAGGAATATCGACGCCGCTTTCTATGCAACGCGTGGCAAAGAGATGCCGCAGGTCGTGGTGAGTGATCCGTTTCATGCCCACAAGTTTTGCCGCGCGGTCCATCGAAGTCTGACATTCGCCGATGGGCATGACCCGCGCCTGGGGTTCAATGGTTTCCTGTCGCGTCCGCAAACTTGTCAGCAGTTCCACCATGTCCGGAATCATGGGGACCACCCTCGTCTGGCTGTTCTTGGTGCCGGTCTCGGGATCCCCTTGCACAGTGATTTCCTGCTTGTTGAAGTCACAGTCGGCCCAGGTGATGTTTCTGGCTTCGGACTTGCGGAACCCTCCGAAGGCGAGGAAGCGCACGAGATCGGCCGCCTGATAGCAGGAGCACACGCCAGCGGTCTGAATCGTCTCCACGAACTGCTCGAACTGAATCTGGGTGGGCAGGTGCAGTCGCTTTGGGCGCTCCCGCTGCCGGTTGATGAATCGGACGGGGTTGTCGTAAAGCGTCCCGGTCTCGATTGCCATTTCCAAGATGCGCTTGAGGGTGCCCACCGTGTGATTGAAAACCGAAGGGCAGGCCTCCTTGCCCAGCCGTGCTGCCCAGTCTAGGCAGGCGGTCTTGTTGACCAGGCGGACATCCGTGGCCTCGATCTTTGGCCAGGTGCGCAGAAGTTTGCTGATGCACTCCTCGCGATAGGCCTTGGTCCGGGGCTTGAGTGAACGATCACCGTGAAGCCGCGTGCGGTAGGTTTTCAACGCATCCCCGACGGTCATTTTTCCACCCGCAACCGCCGTGGCATTTTCGGCCAGAAGGCGCTCGGCTTTCTCCAAATCTGCAAGCCGAAGGTTGGCGACCGAAAGCACCTTGGTCTTCAAGCTTTGGCGAATCAGCTTGCCCCGAACCCTGATCCTCGCAAAATATGCGCCCGATGGAACGTAACGGATCAAGTTTGCATACGGCGTCTTCTGCCACGCATCCAGCGCGGCAGACGGAGCTGGCTTGCACTTTTGTGATTTCACGCAACCAGTATCAGATTGCAGTATCAGATCGTCAAGTTGCGGGTTTCAAAAGCGACGTAAGTCGCTGCAGTTAAGCGGTTGGAGAGGTGGCTGAGTGGTTTAAGGCACACGCCTGGAAAGCGTGCGTGGGTAACACCACCGGGGGTTCGAATCCCCCCCTCTCCGCCATGCCTCATTATGGAAACGCTGATTTGACGCACTGGTTTTCGATTTATTACAGACGCGGGGCGGGTGTTTTCCAAACTGCACGGCATGATCCACCAGATCAGTTTTGCCCAAGCCGGGTTTGCGGCCAATAGAAGACCACCCGCCGCGAAAAGTTTCTGGCCCGCATGGGGAAAATCATCTCGTGGGCCAGGCTGCTGGCCGTCATCGAGCCGCATCATCCCAAGTCACAGGCAAGTGCGGCCAAGAGATTGGAACAAGAGCGCAGTTCCCGGGTCTTTCCGGCATTTTCAGAACAGCGCGCATTGCTACGCCACACACAAGCGGGTGTGATCCCGGGGCCTGCCCCGGCACTACGGCACAGGCGGGGGAGGAGGAGCGCGATGGAAAAACTTGGTCACGTTGTCGGCGTCGGCGTCGGCGAAGTCCACGGTGGCGCCCGGCGCGCGATGACGCGCGATTTCCAGCAGCTCGTATATGCCGATGACCGGAGGCAGCACTGCGTCCTCAACCTTATTCCCATCTGCGTCCGCACGGAACACCACGACCAGCAGGCAGCTGTCATCCACCTGGCGGATGAGCGTCTGGTAGGTTGTGCCTGTCACGCGCAGCTGAGTGAAGTAATTCTCCTTGAGCCGCCGGGACATGGCCTGCGCGGCATTGAAAGCGTTCGCGGCGAGGCTGGCAAATTCGGCGGGGACGGCGGGCGTCTCGCCAACGTGATGGATGACGTAGCCGGCGCTCTCCACCATGAGCGCCGCCAGCGCACCACTGCGCTTGATGAAGTCCTTCAGCAGCGTGTCTAGCTGCTGGACATCCTCCTTGCCGAGCTGGGGAAAGCCCTTCATGGAAACGCGGAACGCGGAACGCGGAACGCGGAACCGAATCCGCTGATCGCTGTCCGCTTCATTTACTTGCCGGTGTTCAGGAACTTGTTGAGCAACAGGCCGGTGATGGCGTTGAGCGTTTCGAAGACGCCCTCGCATTTCGGAGCGACGGCGGGAAAGCTCGGCACCTGGATGTCCCGGTTGTTGAGGAGAAAATCCATGTATTCAGCCGGCGCCGGGTTGGCGACGTCGCGCTTGTTGTATTGGAGGACGTAGGGGATGTCTCCCAGGTTGAGCTTCAGAGCCCTGAGGTTGTCCTCCATGTTTTTGAAGCTTTCGACGTTCTCCTCCATTTTCTCGTAGGTGGAGTCGGCGACGAAGACCAGCCCGTCCACGCCGCGCAGCACAAGCTGGCGGGTGGTGTTGTAGATGACCTGTCCGGGAACGGTGTAGAGCTGGAATTTGGTCTTGTAGCCCTTGACCGTGACGGTCTCGAGCGGGAAGAAGTCGAAGAACAGCGTGCGGTCGGAGCTGGTGGCCAGGGAGACGATCTTGCTTTTGCTCTCCGGGTTCGATGTCTGGACGTTGCCGTAAATGGATTCGAGGTTGGTCGTCTTGCCGGACTTGGCGGGGCCGTAGTAGACGATCTTGACCTGAAGTTCCTTGGTGGCTTGGTTGATGATGGCCATAGGCTATTTGCGCTGGCGGGCGACTTCGTTGGCGATGGTTTGGAGCTGTGGCAGCGGGAGCAGGTGACCCTTGCGGCTCATCACGGTGAAGAAAATCTTGTCGAGCTTGAAGACGGCCCAATGGCGCTCCTCGGCGACGAGGGAAATCATGCCCGGGTCGCCGAGCTTCATCTGCCGGGCCTGCTCGCCGGTGGCGGAGAAGAGCTTGGGCAGCGCATACGCAAGGAGTTCCGGCGGCAACGTGGCCTGCATCTCGGCGGCGGCGAGATGTCCCTCCAGAAGGGAAAGCATGGCGCCATCGATGCCGGGGATGGCGATGACGGCCCGGATGATTTCCGTCGGCGTCCAGTGGACCTTGTCCGGGCGGCCGAGGGCTTCGCCGAGCTTGGTTTCAGTTGCTGCGGTCGCAGCCGGAGGGGGAAGGGCTGCGTCCGGTGCCGGAGGCGCAGGACGATTCACGAATGTCGTTGTGCCCCCGGTCTCATCGCCGAAAGCAGTCCGCTTCGGACTCTCGGCGGTCCTCATGTTCGCCATGAAGGGCTGCACAAGGACGCGCAGGGGAAGCTGCAACGCCGTGTCGTCCGCCGCAGACGGGCCAACGGCAGGCCTCGTCCAGCTCCGCAACTGGCCCCAGGTGAAAACCACCTTGCCGCTCTTCATCGCGTTGCCAAGTTCCTCGCGCGGAAATTCCACCGTGACATCGCCAAGATCGGCGGCGTTCTTCCGGATGTTTTCCGGCCAGCTCACGGTGAGGACGGCGAGCTTCACCGGCACGACATTTGACTGTTGAACCCCGGGCGCGGCAGGAGGCGGGGCGGGGGCTGCCGGTTCGGACGCGGGCTCGAAGGTGGTGAAGGTCGTGCCTGAAGGCACCTCCGGTGCAGGATGGAGAGCAGGCGCAAACGCTGGAGCCGCCAGAACCGGGGGGATCACGGGGAAAACGGGTGCAACGACGGGCACAGGCACAACCGCCGGCAAAGGAGCCGGAGCCAGGACCGCAGGAGGTGCGGGTGCCAGCCCGGCAAAGAAACTTCCCGCCGCCGGCTCGGCCTTTTGCGCGGATTTGCGCTTGAGCAGCGGGCCGGCAACGCGGAGCACCTCCGGCAGCGGGAGATCCACCAATGTTTCTCCCGAGCCGCCGACGCTAAACATGCCTGAGGGCGCGGCGGACTTGAGCTCCTCAAACGTGATGCGCACCGCGCCGGTGGCCAGCTGGGCCAGCACCTTGGCCGTGGGAACGCTGATTTTTTCGTCTGCCGCTGCTGCGCGGGTGACCAGCGGCTTGAGCCCGGCAGGAAGCCGGTCAAGCACCGACTTGAGCGAGATGGCGAGGCTCTCTGGCGCAGCTTCCACAGGCCGCGAAGCCGGACCGGGCGGCGGTCCTCCGCCTGTTTCTGATGTCCGTTTGATGGATTCCAACATGCGGTTTGGCTGCCTTTCCGGGCTGTTCTGCCGCGGCGAAAATGCGCGGCGAGTGTCCGCCCAAATCACTTGAAGTGGCAAACAAAAAGCGCACAATCCCGTTCGCGTGGACGCGCAAAAAAAAATCCTCATCCTCGATGACGAGGCACAGTTCCTGGAACTGTGCCAGGAATTGCTGTCCACCCTCCCGGTCAAGCCCGAGGTCCGCACGGCCTCTTCAGGAGCGCACGCCATCGCCCTGCTGGAGGCCGAGCCGTATTCACTGCTGCTCACCGACTTGCGGATGCCGAACATGGACGGCTTCCAGGTGCTCGCCATCGTTCGGAGGCGTTTTCCCGGGTTGCGCACGGTCGTGATGACCGGCGTTTCAGATGACGAGTATAGGACGCGCGCCTACGCGATGGGGATCGACCTGTATCTGGAGAAGCCCAAGACCGCGCAGGAAATCAAAATGTTTGTGGACTGCGTCGAGTCGCTCCTGTTGCGCGAGGAGACGGGCGGCTTCCGGGGCGTGCAGAGCAAAACGCTCACGGACATCGTCCAGATGGAGAGCCTTTCGCAAAGCTCCGTGACGCTCAAGTTCACCAACGGCCCGTTCATCGGCAAAATCTGGCTGCTTAACGGCGATCTGATGGATGCCGAGATGGGTGATCTCAGCGGCGAGGAGGCCTTCAAGAAGATCATGTCGTGGCGATCAGGCACGTTTGAAAGCCTCCCCGCCGACCCGGCTCGCGAGCGTCGCATCATGAATTCCGTCCAGGGGCTCCTGCTCGACTCCGCGCAGATGCTCGACGAGATCGCCGCCGGCGAGGTTCCCGGCTCCGGCGGTGAGAAAGCGAAGGCTGCATCACCTCTCGCGGAACTCGGCCGCCAGCCCGGCGTGGAGTTCGTGCTCACGACGAACATCGGCAAGGGCCGCGAGTTCGAGCACTTCGGCTGCGACGCACCCGACAAAACCGCCGTCTGGGCCGCCGCCACCGCCGAGCGCTTCAACCAGCTCGGTGAAAAGATCAAGGCCGGCACGCTCCAGCAGGTCATCACCACCGGGTCTCAACGCGGCGCGGGCCTGACCACCCGGGGGGAAAAGGTGCTGTGCGCCGGTTTTCAGCGCGGACGCACCGCCGGGCAGATTCTGGAAGCTCTCAAAAGGATAACAGCACAATGGGCCTCCTAGATTTCTTTTCCTCGAAGAAAGCCGCGCCGGCCATCGAACGCCTGCCCAGCGGCAGCTTCACCGTGGACCGCGAGGGCAAGGTGCTCACGTCAACCCTGCCGCAGGGCTTCGCGGAGGCCAGCGTGCGGGAGATCGGCAGGACCGTCGTCGAGTCAATGGTTTCCGCGCGCGGGGCGAACCTTCCGGTGACCGAGCTGGTCGTCCACTACAGCGGCCTGAAGATCACGGCCAAGGAACAACGGGGCGGGGCCATGATTTTTCTTGCCCCCGTCCGTTGACGCGCACTAAATCGCCGCGTCGGTCGCGGCTTATGCGCAACAAAAAATTGGACCAGCTCATTCTTGACCTCGAGACCCATGTCGAGTGCTGGAAGCAGTTCAACCACTTTCTTGCCCTCGCTAGGTCCAAGGCATTCACGCCGGAGGACGAAACCCAGTTTCTGGAGGTCAAGAGCAACATTGCCCAGGGTCTGGAGATGCTCATGACCCAGGTGGAAGGCGGCGGCGCGCCCGCGCGCGAGGAAGTCATCGCGCTCCTCACGAACGCCCCCTCCATCCGCTACATGAGCGAGCTGGCCGACAACTCCCTGCGCGGCCTCGAAAACCAGTGGCACAAGGTGTTCCTCGGCTGGCAGGGCATTCTCGGCCAGCTCAAGGTGAAGCAGAAGAATCTGGAGGGGCAATCCTTCTGGAGCGGGCTCTTCGGCAAGAAGTGATCCTGGTTCCCGGGGTCACGCTCCCACGGGCACGATCCCTCTCGGGTTGCGAACCGTTCCTTCCTGTCAGGTTGGAGCGAGCCTCCTTCTGTTCCGAACCACCACACACCCCATTACGAACTCGCGCTGGTGTAGCGTTTGAGCGCCGTTCTCCAATGAGTTTCATCTGCTTCCCCCCGTGGGTATGAGTCGAGAATCCATGCAGGCGGTTCATGCCTGCACGGCACATCTGCCACTTCAAACCCGTGAAAACCGGCTTTGTGTCTGAAATTGAATGGTTTGCACATTTCAACACTGACTGTTGCCGATCCGCTTCCGTCTGTTTTTAGCCCGTCTCCGGATGAAATCAGGCTGCCACCGGGTAAAAATAACACGTCGCTGCCTGAAATTAAGGCGTCGCCGGGTTCTGATAACACGAATCCATTAAAAGTTAGCATGGGCCGAAGTTTGGATAGTGCGACTCCAAGTGCTGACACGACGAGTCTGGCTGTTCGTAAGCCATGGAAGTCCACTTTTGAAAAATAACCTGAAATGAGAACCTGTAAAACAGGCCAAATGCGTGAACCGGAAAGTGGTTGACGATGATCCGCTGGAGAAAAATGTCCTGTCGGCTGGGAGTGGAAACTTGTCGAGTTCGAGGCCTTTCATGTGTTTCGACAGCAACCCTCTGGAATCCTGGTTTAAGCAGAGAATTGAATCTGATGATCGCACCGGCAGCCTGGGAAAACTTCGTCGTCTCATGACGGGCAGTCGATGTGCCTATCTGCCCGTCGAAGATGCCGGTCCGATATGCGCGTATTCGACCAGCCGCAGATAGTCTTCCTGGCCCAGTTTCCAGCGAACCGTGCGCTCCGCCCGTGAGTAGGTGCGGATGTCACCGGATCCCATGGCGATGACGATACCCGGCATGCCGCGCTCCGGAACGTAACAGGAGATTGAATTGATGCTGAAGACGCCGACGCGATTGCGATCATACATGTGGCAGTGGAGACACGTTTGCACCACCGATTGCTGACGGCCGAACGAGCCCCAGTCCTTGCCGGCGGTCATCAGCACGCGATACGTGGGGGCGTCGTCGGGCTGGCGCTCCAGTCCGCCCTGCTTGAGGCCGTCGAACAGCAGCCGGCGCCGGGCCACGTATTGCCGGGCAACCAATCCGCGGCCGGTGTTGCTCTGCGGGTCAGCCGCACCATCCACGTTCCTGTAAACGAGAACATGCGCCAGCTCCACGACCCGGGTCGGGACAGGATTCAAATTCTCGTCGAGGACGACCATGAACTGGACGATGGCGGTCTCCGTGCCGGCGGGGATTTGACGCACGCTGCGCTTGAGGGCGACCGATCCCTGCCGGGCGCTCTTCTCCCAGTCCACACCCTCGCGCTGGAGGTAGGCGAGGTAGTCCTCGAGAGCCGGACGGCCCCCGGGAAAGCGCCAGAAGACGCGGTGGTAGGACCGCCCGCGAATGCTCCAGGTGGTGTAGGCAAGTTGTCCTTCCCGTTTGTCGTGGTGGAGTGAGCCCGGTGCGTTGTCAATCTCCACCCAATCGCTGGGCTGGGTCAGCAGGCCGGATGGGAGATAGTTGGTGCGGCTGTCCGCGGCCTGCCAGGCTGAAAACGCGCCCGAACGGACCGCCGCCGCATAGTTGTCAGGCAGGGCTTCGATGGCGGCCTTTGACAGCGCGAGACGTTGGATGACCACCGCCAGTTTCCGGCAAAGCGTCTCGCGGTGCTGGATGGCCTCCGGGTCACTGTGCTGCAAATCCTCCGCGTCGACCCTGTAGTCCGGGACCGCGGCACGCCGCCTCGACAGGTCGGCGTCACCGAAGCGGGCGATGTTCTGGCCAACGAGATGGTCGAAGACCGCCCACAGGTCGCGCTGAAAGAAGGCCCGCTTCAGGGGATCGTCGATGAGCCGTTCGCCACGCGTCTCCAGGAACTCTTCGAGCAGTTTGTCCGTGCGCTGGAAAGTCGCCGGTTCGGAAAAGTGCCGCGTTCTCGGCCACGCCAGGAATCCGGGCACATCGCCGCCCTCGATGCGCCTGACCACCGGGCCGGGCGGGAGTTTCCCGCTGCGCATCTTCCGGTCCCACTCATCCAGCTTCGTCGAATCCGGAGGATACTCCGGCCGCGATGGCAGCTCGCTCGGGCGGATGTAGAACGCGGCAAACAGGCGGTTCCAGAGGTGCTCCGGTTTTGCGTCGTAGAGGGGCAGCGGGGCGTCGCTTTTGAGCGATCCACGCAGCGGTCCTTCCGCGTGATACCATCCCGGCGGCACGTCTGCGGGCGACAAGTCCGCGCTCCGGGTGGGCGCGCCAAATGAGGTCAGAAGGGCCAGAAGGAAGACGAGCGGACTTGGGCTTTGGGGTTTCATGGCCATCTCTGGGTGGGCCTGCGGTTGATGATCGCACCGGCAACCTGCGCTGCCACCAAGTTCGCTTCGCCATTGGCAGCAATCGAAACCATAGCCGTCCATCGGTTTGAAACAAGAGGAGACTGGGGTTGCCCCCGCTTGAAGGACACTTTGCGACCGATCAACCTGCAGTTCGTTCCTGGATCGATTGAAACTGCCAAAGCCCGGCCAGACGCGAACAAGAGATGGTTGGGGCACCGCCGATGTAGGTGTAGGCTGGCGCCCGTGAGCCCGACGCATATGTTATCTTCCTGCAGCCACGCATCGCCCAGAAAGCAAACTCCCACCATAAAGACCCTCGCAACATTCTTCGGCGTCACCTTGTGGACCATTGCCATCGCAACGGCCGCAGGGGACGACACGAATAGGGTGGTGCTGGAGAATCGTGTGCTGCGCCTGGAAATCCGCAAGCTGCCCGCACCGTTCATTGACCGGCTCGTCCACAAGGGGAGCGGTCAGGTCTTGGTCGCCACGCCAGCCTCCAAGAGTCTCTTCTCGATCATCCTCGCGAAGGAGGGCGGCAATTCGGAGACGATCGAGAGCGCGCAGGCGGTCGAATCGAGCGTGAGCACGACGAAGGCCGGCTCTGCAAGCAAGGTGGTCATCCAATACGCGAAGTTCCCGGCGCTCGATCTCGCGGTCGAGGTCACGGCGGTTTGCGACGAGAAGAATCCTCTGACGCTCTGGACGATGCGTGTCTCGAACAACACGGGCCGGCGCCTGAAGGCCGTGCGGTTCCCGCAGTTGCTCGCGGTGCCGGTCATCGGCGACGGCAAGGACGACTGCCTTGTGCTGCCGGCGCTCGCGGGCACGCTCATCGAGAATCCGGCGGAGAGCTGGCGCAACGGCCAGAGCGTGACGCTGCGTTATCCGGGCGACATGTCGGCGCAGTTTCTTGCGTATCAAGATCGTGCGGCGGGGGTGTATCTGGCCGGCATGGACACGGCAGATCATCCGATGTCGCTGGCAGTGTTGAAGCAGGCAGACGGGTTCCGGTGCTGGCACGAGTTCACGCTTCCAAGCGACGGGCAAAAGCAAGCTGCGGGCACATGGCAGAGCCCGTATCCGGTGGCGCTTGGCGTGACGCAGGGCACCTGGTGCGACACCGCCGACCAATACAAACAGTGGGCCGTGCGCCAGAAGTGGTGCGCGAAAACGCTCGCCGAGCGTCGTGACATTCCCGCGTGGTGGAAGGACGGGCCGGACGTGCATGTCCTGGAGGTCCGCACCTACGACAACAAGCGGACCTGCACCGGCTCCTATTATCCAAAGCTCCAGGACCATCTCCGCGTGTTCCGCGAGAAGATCGACGGCCCGGTCGTCGCGATGCTCGCCGGCTGGGAGAACCACCGGCGCTGGACCGGCGGCGATTACTTCCCCGTCTTCGACGCGGAGAACTTCCGGCAGGTCATCCCGCAGCTCAGGCAGGACGGGTTTCGTCCGTTCTTTTTCCTCTCGGGGCTGTTCTACACGTATCGGAACGAGGGGCGCGACGGCGGGGAAATTCCCGCCGCGCAGAAGCACGCGGCGGCCTATGTCATCGACGAGAAGACCGGCAGGCCGAAGGAATACGTGCTGAACGAATCCGACCCGTCCGGCGACTGGAAGCGGCACTCCTATCAGTTCTGCGTGGGCGCGCCGCAGACGAAGCAGTTCTTCTGCGACGTGATCGACCAGGCGCACGCGCTCGGCGTGGACGTGTTGCAGATGGACCAGACGACCTCAGGTGCCGGCGACGTCTGCTACTCGACCGCGCATGGCCACGCGCCGGGCGCCGGGCTTTACCAAAGTCGCGATTTTCAAAAACTGCTCGACGCCCTGCGCCAGCACGGCAAACGCCGGTCAAGCGACTTTGTCCTGCTCCACGAAGAGCCGCACGAGCAGTTGATCCAGCACCTCGATGGCTTCCATGTGCGCGAGTATTACGAAAAGCGCTGGTATCGCAGCCAGCCCGGCGCGGCGGGCATTCCGTTGTTCTCGTATCTCTACCACGAGTTCGCGTCGGGCTACGGTGGTGACAGCGCCGGGTTGGGCAGGGAGAACAGCCGCTGGAACGTCCGCTGTCACGCGATGAACCTGGTCGCCGGCCGCACGCCGGGCGGCTCCATCTGGATGTCGCACCAGGCCATGTTCGACGCGCACCCGGACCAGATCGCGATGATCCGCAACCACTGCCGTCTCCTGAAAACGCGCGCCAAGGAATTCCTGATGCTTGGCAGGATGCTGCATCCGTATGAACTGGCAGTGCCGAAGGTGGCCATCGGCGTCCCCGCGCAGCGCGGCGGCAAATGGGTGAGCGAAAACCTGCCAACGCCGGCGATCCTCACCAGTTCCTGGCAATCTCCGGGCGGCACGATCGGCCATCTGTTCGTGAACATCTCCGAAGCCCGGCAGTCGCTGAAGGTCAACCTCAATTCACGAAACACGACCGCAGCGAAATCATACGACGCGGAGATTTACCGCTCGACCACCGGGGAATCGTTCAAGCCGCTCTGGAAGAACGTGCAAACACCGCAGGAGCTCACCATCGAATTGGAGCCGACCGAAGTGGTGTTCGTCGAACTCCGCGGCAAAGGCAAATATTGATGAGCTTGCGAAACCCGCCCTCCTGAAAACCGGATGTTCCTGGAGTTTCGTGTTTCACCTGGCGGTCAGGAAAAAGAAAAAGCGCACCAGGAGGTGCGCTTTCGGGTGACAAAACTGCCGGTTGGATCGCTCAGAACAACGTGTAGATGAAAGGGGCCGCAGCGGTGCCCCCGAGGATGAGCAGCGCGCCGATGGCCAGGAAGGCCAGCAGCAGCGGAATCAACCAGTATTTCTTGTTCTCGCCGAGGAAGGCGATGAACTCCT
>Ga0172379_10005785_pt1 | contig 17058 bp, 9 predicted proteins | sample GrowelOW334metaG_FD_119756 | JGI IMG/M metagenome (GOLD analysis project Ga0172379, IMG submission 119756) | Groundwater microbial communities from an aquifer near a municipal landfill in Southern Ontario, Canada - Groundwater well OW334 metaG | ecosystem: Environmental > Aquatic > Deep... | reverse complement strand
CGGTAAGTAAATTAGGTTATACTACCCATGAAGGAACTTTTGATGTAGTGGATACCGATGTTACCCTGAATATTGAACTGACCTATGTTGACATCTATCAGTTGACCAACAATGGGTTTCAGGTGTATCCAAACCCTGTTTCGAAAGATTATCGGGTGCGGGTAACTTCTGTTGGAACAATGGACCAGTTACAAGTGTTTAGCTACAATGGAGCGTTATTAATCAATTATTCGGAGCCAACGAAGGAATACCTGATTGATTTTTCAAAATTCTCCAAAGGAATTTATATCTTACAAGCCCGTGTTGGAGAGCAGGTGCACTATGAAAAAGTAATTGTAGAGTAATATTTTAAGTAATTCTGTTTCAATTAATTAATATGAAATGAACCATAACGACGTTGGGTTTTAATCAACAAAAAACGTTACAGTTCATTACCAATAAAGTAACTTATTAAGTTATTGACTGCTGTTTAAAATACTACTCTTCGATAAATGAAAGGTTATGAGAAGAGTAGTATTTTTTTTATCCCTCCTGTTGGTTTCTTTGGGTTTGCAAGGACAACCCCGTGCTATATTTCTCCAGGATAAAACGCCGAATGTTCAAATACTCAGGGAAGATGCCCATACAAAGACTTTTTCATTTAACTATTCCGAAATAAGCTTTATTGAAGTTGAAACCCCACAAGGAGTTTACAACCAAATGGCCATTCCCGGAACATACCGTAGCGGAAAAGCGGGCGAACCGCAATTGGTCAGCTCCCAAAAACTCATCGTCGTCCCCAAAGGAGCTCAGGTAAAATTATTTGTAAAATCCTTTCAAGAAGGAGAATATAAACTAGAGAACTTCACTTCAAAATCGAAACTGATTCCGTACCAACCCAGTTATGCCAAGGATGTTCCTGTTGAAGCCCAGGAGTGGGTCATTTCGGAAAAGGCATATCAGAAAAATTCATTCACTAAAAAACCAATTGCTGAAATTGAAGTCTTGGGAATACTGCGGGGAATGCAAGTTGCCAGAATTACTGTCAATCCGGTAGCATACAACCCGGTGAGCCATAAAATAAAATGTTACAACAACATTCAGGTAGAGGTGAAGGTGAGCGGGACAAAGACATGGAGTGAACCGCTTCCGGCATCATCCTATTCCCCATATTTCACCAATATTTACTCAGCTTTAAATGTAACCAGTGCTTACCCCGATCATCCCGACCTGGTAAACCATCCGGTACGATATTTAATCGTGAGTCCGCCTCAGTTTGTAAATTCTTTGCAAAGTTTCATTACTTGGAAAACCCAAAAGGGTTTTGATGTGGTTTTAGGAAATACAAGTACCATTGGAAGTTCACCTGCTCAGATAAAGTCTTGGATACAAACCCAATATGCCGATACCTTGGATGGAAGAACAGTTCCAAGTTTTTTGATATTGGCGGGCGACATTGCTCAGATTCCTGCGTCGCAAACAGGTATTCGCACAGCCAGAGCCACCGATTTGTATTACGCCAGTGTCGATGGCGACATGTTTCCCGATATGTATTATGGGAGGCTTCCTGCCCAAGATACTGTACAGTTATTGGCTATGGTTGCTAAAATATTGCTTTACGAGAAGTACCAATTTATCGACGATTCTTTTTTAGACCATGCAACTTTGATAGCAGGAGCCGACGCCACATGGAATCCCAGGGTGGCTCAACCCACCGTGAAATACGGAACCGAGAACTATTTCAATGCCATTCAGGGCTATTCGGTAGTAAACAGTTATTTGAATAGTTATACCGATTGTTATACAAATGAAAAGGTTTCAGTTGGTTTTATAAATTATACCGCGCATTGTTCGCAAACTTCATGGGCCAATCCCGTACTTACGGCTGATAATGTATCCAGTTTTATCAACCAGGGAAAATATCCGTTAGCAGTTGGCAATTGTTGCACTTCGGGCGATTTTAGTATCGGAACGTGTATTGGCGAAGCTTGGGTACGGAATCCCTTGGGAGGAGCCATCGCCTACCTGGGTAGCGTTCCCGATACCTATTGGTGGGAAGATTTTTATTGGGCAGTGGGTGCCCACGATCCCGTTTATAACAGCTATCCTACGGTTGAAGGCAGTTCATTGGGAATGTTCGATGCCCCCTTTAGTTCAGATTATGTGACAACCGGAGCCTTGCTTTTTTCCGGGAACTTAGCGGTTACCGAAGCACATAATCAAGGATACGCCAGTGATGTGGATTCAAAATACTATTGGGAAGCCTACCACTGCTTGGGCGATCCCTCTTTACTACCTTATTTCCGTAAAGGGAAAACTCAAACGGTAGTTCATCCGCCTAGGTTGGAATCAGGGGTTGGAGAGTTTATTGTTGAAGCCATGGAAGGTTCAACCGTCACACTTTCCACCAAAAGTGGGATGTTGGCCACTGCACAAGTTTCGGGTTTAGGTAGCACAACCCTTTTTTTTGATACCCAATTTGAAGGCGATTCGGTGCATCTGGTGGTTACAAAACCAAGCCATCAACCTTATATTATTGATGTTCCGGTTACAGTTTCAGATAAAGCCTATTTGGCTTTAAAGTCATTTCTGGTAGATGATGAAATGGGAAACAACAACGGATTGGCCGACTTTAATGAAAGAATGTTCCTGAATTTGACCGTTGAAAATATCGGGGCGGCCACATCTGAATTTATCGAGGTGGATATACAAACGGAAAGCCCTTTTATTGTTTCTTATACCGGAACAATTTTTTCGCATGATTCTTTAGGAATTGGTTCAGTCTTCTCGTTAAATAAAGTAATCGAAATCAGAATTACCGATTCGGTACCCGATCAAACAGAAGTTTGGTTCAATGTACAGCTTTCCGATAGTTTTCCTGGACTTCCCCGAAGGTATTATAACTATCAACGGCCATTGCTTATCCATGCACCAATTTTGAAGTTAATGCCAAACTTAATTGTTGACGATTTTTATGGAAACGGCAATAATTTGGCCGATGCCGGAGAATCGTTAAAGTTATCGGTAAGTTTTACCAACGCAGGACAAGCTATGGTCAGTTTGACCGTTCAAATGCAGAGTTTATTTGGAAATTCCGTCACCACGATTGACCCCGGCAGTTTTTATTTTGATCAAATACTTCCCGGGGATACCCTGACAGCATCTTTTGATGTTGCAGTTTTAAATACAACGGCTACCTACGATTCGTTACAAGTTGCACTTACAAATGGAATTTACCTGAACCAAAACATCTTTTCACTTTCCATTGGATTCGATTCCATCGTTCAGTTAGGAAACGAGGAACAACTTTTGGCCGAATATCCTTTCAACAATTATTATAAAAACAACCGGACTCAAATCCTCTTTAAAAAGGAGGAGATGTACCAGGGGAACCAACTACTGAAGGCCATCCGGTTTAACTTCTCGGATATAACCTCAGATGCTTCATTCCGCGATCTTCCAAATTTCACAGTCAAATTAATGACGGCTCCATTGGAGCAATTGTCCGCTTTTGTGGATATGCAACAGGCACAAAGCCTTTTTGACACCACCATCTTTATGTTGCCAAACCAAACCGGGTGGTATCAAATCAACTTTATTGATGCTTTTTGGATGCTGGAACCAGAAAACCTGATCCTCGAAATTAATTGGGGGACTTCTGATAACTATGCACCAAGTCTGGTTCGGACAAAAGTGTATGGACATTCAACTTCTTTTAATTCTGTTGCTTATGGTGCCGATGATGACACGTATCCGGCACCATTTGCAGGAGTTTCAAAGTTTAGGCCCAATGTGCAATGGGTTTACGATACCCTGGCGGTAACCTGTGTTGAGGTAAAAGGTGATTTGCCTCTTGATGGATCTACCTTAATCAACAATTGTCAGATAAGTATTGGCAACAATGTTTTGTATTCAGATTCCTTGGGGCGGGTTAAACATTTTAGCACAAAATGGCCTGGAGTTTTTGCCGTTTCGGCTCAGGCCTATGGGTATCGTGATACACTTTTCAATTATTCTAAGGAGGCTCCTTATAGCTTTATTCCAATTGAATTAAAGCGAAACCCCCAAACAATTTTTGTAGTTAAAAACCAATGGGGCATGCCCATCTCTGGGGCAATGGTTACTTTAGGTACTTTTACAGGTACTACCAATGCTCAGGGAATATGCGAAACATTTGGAGCCAAAGCAGGGTTATATTCTACATTTATAATTGCTAAAGAGGGTTACCACGCTATAACAGATTCCATTCTGCCAGATTCTTCCTTAGAAGTGATTGGAATTACCTTGTCCAATGATTTTGCCGATGTACATTTTGTGCTATTAAATTCTAAAAATCAACCGATTCAGGAAGCATTGCTTTTGGTGGATGGCCAACCGGTATATACCGATTCAATAGGATCAGCATTTGCAACTGATTTGGTGCAAGGTCCGCACACTATTTCTATTCACCACATTGGGTACCAAACTTATGATGGAGCTATTTTAGTTGGGGATATTGATACTTCTTTCACATTTGTATTAGCCACTCTTGGTACCGTGAATTTCACGGTTACCGATGGTTGGCAGCCCCTAGCCAATGCAAAGGTGATTTTTAATGACGATATCCTGTTTACAAATCCGTTGGGTAATGTTTCTAAAACTCAGGTTCTGGAAGGAAGTTATTTTTGGAATATCTCAGCTACCGGATATTATTCAACTGCTGACACACTTCAAATGTTTGGATCGGATACCAGTATCCATATTGTATTGGCACCCATTCCCGATGTGATTCTTTTTGTATATAATGGGAAAGTGCCGTTGGTCGGGATTCCGGTGGATATCAATCAACAAACCCATGTAACAGATAGTTTCGGGCTTATCAAGTTGGTGGATTTTGGTTTAGGCGGGTTTGACTATGGAATACAGTTAGCGGGTTATTATCCGGTTTCGGGTCATTTTAGTTCCACAAATTCCGATACCCTGCTATCCATAAAAATGAATGAAATCGCAGATGCAAAAATCATCGTCACACACCAGGGGATTGGGGTTGGAGGTGCTTTAGTTGTATTGAATTCTGATACTTTGGTTAGTGATTTTACTGGTGTAGCTACTTTTGTTGATTTGGGAACAGGCGATTTTAATGTTCTTATCCGCAAAGAGGGTTTTTATGACATTGAAACCGATATTCAAATTGAAAATTGCGATACGGTTTTTAACTTCGGATTGCAGAGAATCCCCGAAATCACATGGCAAATTACAAGTAGTGGAACACCCGTGGATAGCGCGATTATCTTATTTGATAGTGTTACACATATTACCGATATTTTTGGACAGATACAATTATATGAACCCATTCAAGGTTGGTATTCCTATGAAGTTTCAAAAACAGGTTACTTTTCCATTTCCGATTCTCTTTATGTGGGAGAGGGTGATACTATGGTGCATTTGGAAATTGAAAAGATGTTGGAATTATTATTCACAATTACCGATGGTATAAGCCCAATAAGCCAGGCTCTGGTTAATCTAGATGAAAATGAGATGCTTACAGATGACAATGGAGATGCACTATTTCAAGGGCTGTATCATGGAAAGTACCATTATTCGGTTATAAAAACAGGATATTCCGCCAAAGAAGATTCCATTGATCTATCTACTGGTTTTACTCATGAATTTGTATGGCTGGAGGAGAAAAACTATCAGGTATCGTTTAAAGTGACTGATGAATTAGGAAACCCCATGGCTGGGACTCTTGTCACTTGTGCCGATTTTGAATCCCTGACCGATTCTTTGGGTGTGGCAATTCTGTCTCCATTCTCCCCCAACCAAACGTATAGTTATACCATTTTTAAAGCTGGTTATGTAGCAACATCAGGTGATTTTACCATCGCGAATGCCGACCTTTTTATCGAATTACAACTGGAACTGGAAACATTTGATGTTACCTTTAACATACTCGATGAACAAGGGACTGTTCAAGGAGCCTCAGTGACCTTCGACCAAAAGGTAAAAACCACTGGACCAGAAGGTATTGTTGTTTTTTATGATTTGCTGCCAGCCGTGAACATGCAATATATTGTACGAAAAACGGATACCCATATCCCGGATACAGGATTTGTAACCTTTCAATCGGATACATTAATTGTTGTTCCTCTGGCGTTATTGTCCAATCCTGAATGGAAACCGAACGGATTTCTGGCGTATCCAAATCCAACCCACAAGGTTTTATATCTTTTGGCAAGTTGTTTTGAATCAGGTAGCCATTTCCAGATATACAACGCCCAAGGCTTGCTCATCAGCCATGGAACATTGGAAAACCCTCAAACCAGAATTGAACTTCCGGATGTACCTGCGGGTTCTTATGTTATAAAGGTAATTTGTAGTTCCTATACCATGCAAAAAGTATTTATGGTATATTAGATAATTAAGAACTACATCGAAAGGCCTGTTATTCAATATTACTAAGGAGTATCCGTGTAGGTTAAATTATTCAGAAATAATAAGTTCCAATAAAAACGTTTTAACCGATTTTAAAGGTTACATTTGAGGTTTAATAGAAAGTAGCCATCATGTTTGAAAAGAAGCCCAGTACCTTTAAATCTCCCGACCTATCAAAAATGCAAGAAGTAGTAATCGACTTCAGAACAAAGATCTACATTTCGATGGACGAAGATCCGATTAAGGCAAAAAAGAAATACATTTCACGCCATAACTCCAAGTTTGAATAATCCATTCTTGAAAACTTATTTCCCTGAAACCCTTTATTAGTCCATTTTGTAGCTTGATATCCAAATTCATGTAAACCTTGTTTCCACAAGTCGGGTATCAAGATTACAGGGTTGAATGGTTACAGGGTTGGTCATTAGCTAATTTGTTAATTATCTCATTAGCTAAAAGACTAAAAACTTAATAGTCTAATTGTTCTTGTATCTAATTTCTAATTTCTAATCTCTTGTTTCTTGTCTCATATCTTGATACTGACTACTTGATACTAAAATATCCATTCTGCTAACTAAGCGACATAGAAATTATGTATGTAAAGCACTTTCAAGGGACGTAAATATGCAATGAATTCTTTTTACTTTCGGACAGTCTGAATCTGTAACCTTTTATGGTTTCCGGTGACAGATAGGTAACTAATATTCCAAAAGCAAACTAAAATGAAAACGAAATTGAGTATGTTGTTGGTTCTTGGCTTGGCAATGGCTTCGTGTAACCAAAAATTTGTAAACAATCAAAGCATGGAAAACCCATTATTGACAAAATTCGATACCCCATTCGAGGTTCCCCCTTTTGAAAAAATAAAAGCGGAACATTACCTTCCGGCCTTCAAAGAGGCAATGAAACAGCAAAAAATAGCGGTCGAAAAAATTGTAAATAATGCCGAAGAGCCAACCTTTGAAAATACCATCGAGGCTTTTGAAAACAATGGAGCCTTGTTGGAACAGGTGGGAAATGTTTTTTACAATATTACCGAAGCAGCTACAAACGATGAACTCCAAAAAATCTCGGAAGAGTTGGCCCCATTGGTAGCCGAACACTCCGACGACATAAGCATGAATCAGGAATTGTTCATCAAAGTGAAAAGCATTTATGATAAAAAAGACCAATTGCCGCTTTCGGTGGAACAGATCACGCTTTTAGATAAAATGTACAAAGGATTTGTCCGTGGGGGTGCCAACCTTGATGAAACGGCAAAAACACGCTTCCGCGAGATAAATAAAGAACTTTCGGTGTTGTACCTGAGATTCAGCAACAACGTGTTGCAAGAGAATAACCGGTTCCAGTTGGTGGTTAACGATTCTGCTGATTTGGCAGGCCTTTCTGAATCATCTGTTGCCGCTGCATCCGCAACTGCCAAAGAAAAAGGACTTGAAGGGAAATGGGTATTTACCATCCAAAAACCAAGTTTGTTGCCCTTCCTCGAAAGTTCGCAAAACAGGGAGCTCCGCGAGAAAATGTTTAAGGCTTACACCTTGAAAGGCGACAATAACGACTCCATCGATAACAAAGAGCTGATATCAAAAATGGTAAATCTTAGGCTAGAAAAGGCTAAATTATTGGGTTTCGGTAACTTTGCTTCATTTATTTTGGATAAAAACATGGCCAAAACAACCGATCAAGTATATGCATTGTTGAACAAATTGATGCCAAAAGCATTGGACGTAGCCAAACAAGAGGTTGCCGATATGCAGGAAATCATAAAATCGGAAGGGCATTCTTTCAAGTTGGCACCCTGGGATTACGATTATTATGCTGCAAAAGTTAAAGAGCAGAAATTTGCTTTAAACGAAAACCAGATACGGCCATACATGAAATTGGAAAATGTCCGCGAAGGAATGTTCTGGGTAGCCAACCAATTGTATGGAATCACATTTACCCGTTTAGAGAACATGCCTGTTTATCATCCCGATGTGGAAGTATTCGAGGTGAAAGAAGAGACTGGGCAGCATGTGGGAATTCTATACCTGGATTATTTTCCGAGGGATTCAAAAAGGGCAGGAGCCTGGTGTACCTCGTTTAATACTGAGAAATATATCAATGGGAAGCGGATAGACCCAATCATGTCTATTGTTTGTAATTTTTCAACTCCAATTGGCAACAATCCCGCATTATTATCGGTAGATGAAGCCGAGACCCTGTTTCATGAATTCGGACACGCTTTAGACGGTTTATTTGCCAACAAGCATTATGGAAGCTTGGGCACACCCCGCGATTTTGTGGAACTTCCTTCACAGATTATGGAAAACTGGGCTTTTGAGCCCGAAGTGTTAAACCATTACGCGTTGCATTATCAAACGAACGAACCCATGCCCAAGGAATTGATTGAGAAGATACAAAATGCAGGAAAATTTAACCAGGGATTCGTAACTACGGAATATATTGCCGCCTCCCTTCTTGACATGGATTGGCATACCATTGCTGAACCCAGAATATGGGATGTTAACGTTTTTGAAAAAGAATCCATGTCGAAGATAGGGCTCATTGATGAAATATTGCCACGGTACCGTAGCACCTATTTCCTTCATATATTTTCGGGCGATGGTTATGCCGCAGGTTACTACAGCTACATTTGGGCCGAAGTCCTTGATGCCGATGCTTTTGAAGCATTTAAAGAACATGGTTTGTTCGATAAAACAACCGCGGCCGCTTTTCGTACCAATGTCCTTGAACTTGGAGGGACTGAGGATGCCATGAATTTGTATAAAAAATTTAGAGGCACCGAACCTAAAATTGAACCTTTGTTGGAACGCAGGGGCCTGAACTAAAAATTCAGCAGTTAATAGTAATGGCTTGAGAACTCCGGTTTTTAAAACGGTGTTCTCAGGCTTTTTTTATGTTTCTCAGGATAACTGGGCAGTTATACATAAAAAATATCATCTAAAATCATGGATTATCAATTATTATTTTAAATTTGTTATAAATAACCTTCGTTGCATCTTAATGAGGGGCATTGATTTACTAACATTTTTATTTTTTTACGATTATGAACATTTATGTAGGCAACCTAAATTACAAGGTTCAGGAGAACAAACTAAAAGAAGTATTTGATGATTATGGTACAGTTGAATCTGTAAAAATCATTCAAGACAAAGCAACGGGCCGTAGCAAGGGATTTGCATTTGTTGAAATGCCGAACGATGCCGAAGGTCAAGCTGCCATCGACGGACTTAACAGTTCTGAATTTATGGGACGTAAATTGGTGGTAAACCAAGCCAGACCAAAAGATCAGTAATAACCTTTAATTGTTATGTATATGCAAACTGGTACAGTCAAATGGTATAACGAAACAAAAGGTTTTGGTTTCTTAGTTGATGAGCAACAGAAAGATGTTTTTTTGCACCGTTCTGGATTAATTGGTAAACAAATACTTCAGCCAGGAACAAAAGTTGAATTTGAAATTAAAGATGGGGAAAAAGGTCCGGTAGCTGTAAAAGTGAAAGTGATCAAATAACATAAAAAAAACCCGGTAACTCCGGGTTTTTTTATATCATAAGGTTTTAATCAGCATCCTCCGCAGCAACCACCACTTCCACAGCCATCGGTAGAACAGCCGGTTCCACAGCTTTCAGCCAATTCTTCAGGTTTGGGGTCACGTACTTCAATCACTTTGCCTTTGAAATGCAAATCTTCACCAGCCAATGGGTGGTTAAAGTCCATTTTCACAATAGATTCGTTCGATTCCACTACAATTCCATGTAAACGGTTTCCGTAACTATCCATCATTGGAATGGTATTACCCACGGCAATCAGTTTTTCATCTACTTTACCATCCACTTCAAAAGCTTCCATGGGTACATCCACAATGGCTTGCTCGGTAACAGGGCCATAAGCTTCTTCGGCAGTAAGTTTAAAATCAAAACTGTCGCCAACAGCTAAACCGGCCAGGTTTTTTTCAAAATGTTCCAGCATCCGGCCTTTGCCATATAAAAAGGTTAGGGGATTATCTTTTTCAACTTTCTCAATAAGTTGTGCATCGGTGTCATCGTATTTTAACTCATAAACAACCGAAACCATTTTTTCTTCTGCAATGTTCATCTTAATATCTAAGGTTTAATTTATACTCTTTTTGCTGCGAAATATAATTCATTCAAAAACGGTGCAAAGTAACATCCAAATAATCGTTATTCAAAATTTTTCTAAATAAGAATTTGGCATTTGAAATGTAAATACAATCAAGTGACTGTTAATGTTTTGTTAAAAATATGGACAAAAGGAGCTAAAGTACATTTTAGCAATTTTTAAAAATATATAAAAGGTGAAGCACTATTTTTACATTTGGAAAACTTAAATTCAATCGAAATGAAAATTGCCTTTAAAGATATTGAAGAAAAGAATCTCTCTGAGGTCAAGAAAATCTATGACTGGTATATTCAAAATTCTACAGCTACTTTTCATACGGAACCAATCACCGTTGAGCAGCTTAAGGAGTTTATTTTCATCCTACATCCCATCTACAAATCGTACCTTATTTATGAAGCAAATAATGTGGCTGGTTATTGTTTCCTTACCTATTACAAAAAGCGGCAGGCTTATGACCGAACCGCCGAAATTACCATTTATTTGAAGCAGGATTCTTGCCAGAAAGGGATTGCGGGAGATTTCCTGTCAAGCTACACCAAAGTTAATGCGGTGCAGAATATTTGAATTATCACTGAAACCCTTATTGACTGCTACACTTTGTTATAACCATGTGCATTGTTTATGTTGTTCAATTGTCAGTTTTTATTTAATATTTATTGAAATATTTATTTACTAATGCAAGCAATTCATCTTTTTTTATGGGTTTTGAAATATAATCATTGCAGCCCGAATCTATTGCTTTCTCCTTATCTCCAAGAAGACCAAATGCAGTCTGAGCAATAATGATAACTTTTATATTAAATTGTCGTATTTGACGAGTTGCTTCATATCCGTTCAAATCGGGCATTCGAATATCCATCAGGATTAAATCAATATCAGGATTGAAGCGGCATAATTCAACAGCTTCACTTCCGGTTCTTGCGTTTATAACTTCTTTGCTAAATTCTTTGATGATTATTGAAATCAATATTTCAGAATCTTCATCATCTTCGGCAATTAGTATTTTAAGGTTTTCAACCTTTTTGCCTGTTTTATAAGGATGTAAATCATTCTCAAAAACTTTTTTTTCTTGCGGTTCTGTATTAAATGGCAGTGTGAAATAAAATATTGAGCCTTTCCCTACAATACTCTCTACCCTGATTTCGCCACCAAGCATCACCACGTACGCTTTTGCGATGGATAAGCCCAACCCAGCACCCTGACGGGCTTGTATATCTGTAATTTCAGCCTGAATAAACCGTTCAAATATGGCCTCCTGCCTCTCCGGTGGTATACCAATGCCTGTGTCTTTCACATAAAATTCAAGGGAATTCCCCTTTTTATTAATACCAAATTCTACAGAACCTTCATCGGTATATTTAATGGCATTCTTTAGAAGGTTAGTCAGAATCGAATAGAATTTGTCATTGTCAGTTTTAATATATGTTTCTTTTGTAGGTAAACTGTTTTTAAAAGAAAGATTTATGTTTTTATCTTCAGCCAAAGGTTTTAAGAGGTTATACACGTATTCCATCTTCTCGTTTACATTTATCTCGGTATAATTGGTTTTTAATGTTCCGGATTCTATTTTAGAGATGTCAATAATTTCGCCTATAATATTGAGCATCCGGTGACCGCTCTTCTCAATCATTTTAATATATTCCTGTTGCTCTTCACCCGAAAGGTCAGGTTCTTTCAATAATTCTGAAAAACCTAAAATACCATTCATAGGGGTTCTGATTTCATGGCTCATATTGGCAAGGAAGGCAGATTTCAGGCGGTCACTTTCTTCGGCTCTTTCTTTGGCTAATTCAAGTTCTTTTGTTTTTTGTTTTATATCTGTTAAATCAAGACCAAAAGCCCAATTTTCATTTCCCGTAGATACAAAACCCCAAAGAATATTTTTTTTTGACCCGTCCTTGCAAGTAACAATTACGTCCATTGGCTCAATGTCTGATTTTGTTTGAATAGCTTTTTCTACTTTACTAGTCCATTCTGATGATATTTGTTTTTGATATGCTTCATCGGGATACGCTAAAGGCCACCATAATGCCACTTCTGTTACTTCTTCTTGGGAGTATCCGAAAATTTTAAAAAAAGTTGGATTAATGTAAGTGGCAACTTGTCTAATTCCTTCAGAAATGTAAATTGCAAGAGGTGAAGTATCTGCTATGGCTTTAAATTTTTTCTGACTTTCTTCGGCTTTTTCTTTGGCGATGAGTAGTTCTTCTTCCGACCGCTTGCTAACTTTAATTTCCTGCTGAAGTGACCGATTGTAAGTATCCAATTTCCCCATGAAATTATTAAAGTATTCCGACAACATTCCCATTTCGTCCTCAGAGGTTTTGGCTATCCGAACCTCAAAATCGCCCATACCTCCTCTCTGAAAACCCTCTATTATTTTATTGAGACTCTTCATGATATAGGAGGAGTACCCGAACGTCAGCAAAAACAGAAGGAGCAGAACGACAATAACAATAACCATAATGATAATACGCATTTGCTTGAGCGGCTCATAAAATTCATCCACATAGCTTGATGAGGCTACGATCCAGTCGAATTCAGGAATATAATTGAATATGACCAGTTTCTCCCGATATTCCTTCTCATTGGGATTTTGCCACGTGTAGATAATCTTGCCGTTCTTCAATTCGATCATCTCCTTCACAAATTCTTGTCCCTTGGTATCTTTCACATCATACATATTGCCATTGAGTAATGGATGAACAATGATGTTTCCCTTGGAATCAATAATGAAGGGGTATCCGGTTTTTCCGAATCGAATCGACAGTATGCTCTTACGCAAATTATTCATATCAACAAGCTGCGTGAACTCATCACGGTAGGATGAAGCTGAAATGATCCAATCCCAGGGCTTGAAATAGGTCATGTATAGAGCTTTCGGCCTCATCCTTAATTCGCCGGGGTTTTTCCAGTCGTATTCTATATAGCCCTCCTTATTCTTCAATTGCTCCTGGATAAAACCGTATTGGGAAAGATCAGCTCCAAGAAGTGCAGCCACGGGGTGTACTCTCATAATCCCTTTGCTATCGATGCAATAGATATAGCCAGTTTTGCCGATGCGTTGACCAAATAATCTCAATATCGTCCGTTGTTTGGCTTCCCGCTCGCTTAATTCTCCCTGCTGATACCGTTTGTATGATTGCTCCACAATTTCTAAATTCATTTCTGCCACGGCCCGGAGATAGTTCTTTATCGAAGCGTCCGCAGAGGTCTTGACCATGCTGAGGATCGTTTTTGTGGTATTGTTCAACTCACTTTCTATGTTGGTCTCAATAGTTTTTTTCATAATCGGGTAAATGATCAACCCGCTTATGGCAAGAAAAAGGAGAAAAGCAGCTATATACCCTATCAATAGTTTTGATCGGATGCTGAGGTTACCTAAATGTTTCAAAATTTTATATCTCTTCATTATCAAATCCTTTTAATGAAATTGTATTACTGCAAAAACAGTTAAATATGACATAGAAATAAGAAACATAGGGGACAAATTAATTGATTGCATCTTGTAGTTTTTTTACCTATGCAAAGATTCAGTATATATTGCCAAGCAGATTGATAAGTATCTATTTAATCTTATGGAATTATTTCCTATGTTCGTTTCCCTTTGAACCTTCTGTTCAACCCACAGATGGTAGCAACAAGGAGAGTAGCCATATACACGTAATAAATGACAAATAGTAAAACAGGATTTAACATTTTTTAGTTCCATTTTTTTGCCTTTGTCTCCTGATAAGAGTCGTTGCGAAGGCTTCTGTTAATCAGAAATAGTAATAAGATAATGATTATCCAAACTATGAGGATAGAAAGAAAAGAGCCTATCCATCCCTTGTTGATAATGAAAGACAGGAAAAGTCAATTTAGCAGGCAAAAACGAATTTCTGTCTACCGAAAATAGTTTTACGATTCTTTTCATGCTTACCTTGACCTTTCTTTAATGTAGAAATTCTCGTTACCGTTATCTTTGATACTTGCATGGTAATTAACGACTACCCAGATTCTTTGTAAAGAATCAAAAGTACAATTTAGTAATTTTGTAGCGATTAATCAATGAAATGTTTGTATAATAAACGATAAACCCTCAAGGACTATGAATTCAAACGACTAATAATAAGCATGCTCGATACTAAGTAGCGAAAGGTTTTTTACATACATTGGTACATTAACTATAACAATACAAGAATAAAGGCTCATTTAAACGGTATGAGTCCGGTAAAATACCGAACTCATTCTCTATAAATTATTTATTAATTGTTCAACTTTTGGGATTCACTTCAAAGTGGGATTTTTCATTATTTGAACATTCAGTGATTAAAATTTACCATTTTGGTTTTTCCAATCCTTTACTGGAATAATGGTTTCAATCGTATCCCAATGTTCGGCTATTTTACCATTTTCTACTCTAAATAGGTCGTAGAATGAGTTGTGCTTGCCTCCTAAATGACCTTCACTTACTACTAGAACAAAATTCCCTTCACCTAATATCTTATGAACCATATCATATTTCATGGTAATACCTTGCTTTGCCCACTCTCCGAGTGCTTTTCCAAGACCCGATAGTTGGTCAGGGATCAATGGATTGTGCTGAATGTAATTGTTGCCATCGAAATAGCCTGCAAGTTTTTCCATTTTTCCGTTCACTAAAATGTCTTCAATAAAGTTTTTAACAAGCATTTTATTCGCTTGAATTTTATCAAAGTCTTTAATGTCGGTTGTGCCGTCAATCATTGAATGACCACTTGGATTTGGTTTAGCAGTTTCTTGTAAATTGCCCCAATGCTCAACAATACTTCCCTCTTCGAAACGGAAAATATCAAACCCAATTTTAGGCCCGAAGAAATTGTATTCGGTATGAGCGAAAACCAAATCTCCGTCTTGAAATACTCTTACGGTATTTACTTTGGCAGATTTTGGTGGCAATTGCTGAAGAAGTGATCCAAATCCTGCAAGTCCGTTAGCTACACCTAAATTGTGCTGAATGTATTTGTTGGGATTAATGTATCCAACTGGTTTTGATGCCCCTGTTTCAATGCTTTTTAGTAAAGCAACTACCTTTTGTTTGAGGTTTCCATTTTTTGCTCATTTTTAGTTTGTACATTCATAGATTTGTCTTGCGAATAAGCTGAAACGCTTACCGCTAAAACTGCTGCAATTAAAATTATGTTTTTCATATGCTCTGTAAGTTGAATTTGTTTTACAGTGCAAAGATGAGGGCAATAGTAAACCTGTAAAAGGTAGATTTAGTCCTTTATATGATACTTTTAGGAAAGGATAATTTAAAGGAAACTTTCTCGAAACTCTGTAGGTGTATTTCTAGTATGTTTTCGAAAGTACTTAATGAAATTAGTTGGTTCTTCAAAACCCAAATTAAAAGCGATTTCTTTTATACTTGCATTGTTATGCGCCAATAAACGTTTTGCCTCTAGTAATATCCTGTCGTCTATTAACTGCTTCGGAGTTTTATCCAATATCTGAGATGTGACCTTATTTAATCTTTTTTCCGAAACGCTTAAATCAGCAGCATATTTACTAACTGACTTATGGTTCCTAAAGTTTTTTTCGAGCAAATCCTTGAAGAGAATTAAGTAATCTAAGTCAGCGCCAGATTTAACCTCTTTGAATCCTTGCTTTTTCCGTTCTCTTTCAGCAAATAGTAAAAAACTATGTAAAATATTTTTCAGAATATCGTGTTGGTAATTATCATTATGGTTCTTTATCTCTTCTTCCATTAACCGAAATAGGGCAGAAAATAGGTTGCTTGATGGATTGATATTAATTTGAGAAACATCAAAAAGGTCATTATACAGAATAGTGCTTTGAAGGAATTTTAAATCATTGGAGTCTTTGTAAAAAAAGTTATCGGTGAATAGAATAACCTGCCCATCATATTCACCAACGGAATCAAATATATGGACACAATCTTTAGGGACAAAAAGAATTGAATTGGGTTCAATTTTTAAGGGATTGAAATCGAGAAAATGGGTTGGACTTCCTTGCTGTATCCATAGGATTTGATAAAAATCTGCTCTATGCGGAGCTGTAAGCATATTTTTATTCAAATGGTATAAGTCTGTGATTGAAATTATCTCAAACTCTACGGGAAGTCCGCGCTTAAATTTGTACTTTTTAATCTCTGTATTCAAAATGCTGTTTTAATGATTTTCTTTCCTTTGCTAAGGTAATCAATAAAATATACAGAACTATCAAGGTGCCTAATTAATAAAAGTTGTGTACATCACGAAGGGAAGCATGAGGGACAGGGCTGACATACTCTGCTTTTATGCAGTGGGTTCTTTTTCCTTCTTCGTTTCGTTGTCTAGGATTTTGTCTATGAGGTATGTCATGTTGCTGCTAATCGTTTCCACGCTAAGTTACGGTTGGGAGTAAAGAACCATTTCTTTATCCCCTTTTAATTCGAAAACTAAAATATGAAAAACTTTGTTATCAGCATTTCTGCCCAACTGGAATTTAGCGTGTGTTAGCGTTAGTTAATTATTCAAATTCACTAATTCTTTAGTG
>Ga0172379_10005784_pt1 | contig 17058 bp, 14 predicted proteins | sample GrowelOW334metaG_FD_119756 | JGI IMG/M metagenome (GOLD analysis project Ga0172379, IMG submission 119756) | Groundwater microbial communities from an aquifer near a municipal landfill in Southern Ontario, Canada - Groundwater well OW334 metaG | ecosystem: Environmental > Aquatic > Deep... | reverse complement strand
TAATTCTTGATAATTATCAATATTATATATTGATAATTATGTCAAAATATTCAAATTATGGCTAATCTAAAAGATTAAAACGCCAATTATTTATTGAGGAGCAACACTGGGTGGTACGCTTACAAAATACAGCTATTGACAAATATCCATATACGTGATATGCTATACACAATGTTTATATTGTTTTTTCACATTTTTTGGAGTAATTATGCGCAAATTAGTGGTTTCTATTATGATAATCTGCGGTCTGAGTGTCGCTCTTAGAGCCCAGGAAATTAAGGCAACTGAGAAGAATCTCGGAGCCAATATCCCCGGTCCGGTTAAGATGCTTCAGTTGAAGCTAGCTGATCATGATTATTTGTTTGAAGTTTATGAGGTCAGTTTTGATTTCGTAAATTTGGAAAGTAATCAGAATGATATCTTGAATTACTATCTTTCCGATTTCATAGATGATGTGCGTCGTCCATTCAATTGGTTCGTCACCGAAACACGAGGCGGTAAATGGCCTCACTGTGGCAATACGGGTCCTCGAATGGCCTTCTTCAAGAGAAATGCTGAATCTGTCACCGTCTATTGTATGAATCGACAGCAGTCATTTGCTTTGACAGATGATATGAAGAACGCCGATAAGGTCGCCTATGAATTCCTGCAACAGTTTGCTAAAGAGAAAGAATCAATAGGTACCGACGATTCTTTCGTCGATTCACTGAATGAGAATCAACTCTTGCCATATCTGGCTCGCTATAAGGTCATCGTACCTTTAACGAAAAATAATTATAACGCCATGCTAGAAAGATAATATTAGCGCCAATCGTCACACCCTGATTAATTTCGGGGTGTTTTAATATTAGAAATAAAGTCAACAAAAAATATCCCCGAGCCAGTCGGGGATAATTATTTTATTTGAGCTTTTTTGGTAAATGTTCGTCTAGTCTTAATCGGTGAATGATTTCCAGCTCTTTCATCAGCTTCTCCATAGTATCTTGACTAGGCTCCGGCTGAAATTGCCAGAGTTGAGTTACCTTGGCGAAAGCGGTGTTAGCAGGACCCAGACCGACTATGTTTTCTGCATAGAGCTTAAATTTATCTGCCACCTCATAGATTGACAGCAGGAACAGTCCCCCAACCACAGCGCTTATGGGAGTGAAGCTAATTGTTTGGCGTTCATCCAAAGTTTTGAGACGAATGGGATAATATTTCTCTCTCTCGTCAGCGAATTCTTCGGCTGGCTTCTTCTGAAGTTTGGGTAGTTGGGATCTCGGCAGTCTATCGGTATTTTGATTCTTAGCCATATTTAACTCCTAATAATTTAAGGTACTATTTAATGTTAATTAAGGCATTGATAGCATTTTCGAGACTGATTGTCAATGGAGATTATCCCGCAGGGCGGGATTATATCCCGCGAACGGGACCATTCCAGCTTTACAAAAAGCTGGAACCTTCCTCCCGAGGCGGACAAGTGGCAGCCTGCGTACATCCCGCAGGGCGGGATTATATCCCGCGAACGGGACCATTCCAGCTTTTACAAGTGGCAACCAATGGCAGCTTGCGTATAAAAAAACCCTTTTCTAATTGAAAAGGGTTATAAGGAACTGTTGACTATGAACTATTCTAGTTCATTGAAAGTCGAAAATATTGAATTTGTCGCCTGTAAATCTCTGGTGAAAACAGCTTTATGACCCAGGTTATCCTCAATAGTCACCTTGACCATACCGTATTGTAAGGGGCTGTGGACCACGTTATCACCAATTCTTTCATAACCATCTGGAAAGGTCCAGGTGATTTTGAATATTCCAACCTCCTTGGTATAGTCAAGCTGATCCAGTGAGAATTGAGTTGGTTGGTTGAGTATGACTGAGAACGGAATGTTAATTCGAGCTGTGATAGGTCGAATTATGTTGGGGTCGATCGGATAAACCTTACCATTAACAATATGGAAGGCTAGAACCCACTCGGCCTCACCTTTCTTAGGCGTAACATGGTAATAGACAGCGAATTTGCTAGTACTGCAGATGGCGGCTACATTTGGTATCTCACAATTGCAGTCATAATTTCCGTACTTGACGAAAAATATATCATCTCCACCGTTCTTATTTACCCACCAATGCACGGGATAATAATTCGGATACTTGGGGTTTATTAGATCGAAGATGTTCTTCTCTTTCGTTCTAACGCCGTTTTTAGTGTAAATAACCCAAGGGTTGATTAACCCATTCACAGACGCAGGACACCAGTTAGCCGGAAAATAGGGGGTGACTATGTGGTGGTTAAGTTCAGTGGAATCATCGAGTCCAATGATAACTTCGTCGTTAGGGTCAAAGCGAGAGACGTTTAATGGTCCCTGGCGATCGCAAGCTGTCGTAAGCATGGCTACTAGTATCAGTACCCATAGTAAATATTTCATTTCATACCTCTGATATGTTTATAATAATAATTTTAATGTGCAAATTAATTGCCGAGGATAGCGAGTGAAGAGAAAGTGTGAAACACTTGCTCTTTCGAGCGACGCAGGCCAGCCTCGACTCGCAAGACGCAAACTCGTCGACGCGACGCAGGCACTACAGGGTTTTATACCCCGCAGCTCTGCTGCGAAGCCTATCCGCGACTGCGGTTGGGTCCAGGGCTCTGCCATGGGGTTAATACCCTTTATTAGCTAATTATACAGCCTTTTGATGAAAAAAGCAATATAAGCGGATAATCAAGTTATTTCTTGGCAAATAGTAATTGTTTCAGAGAGACAGGCTGTCTGGCGCTAGTCTGATACAACTGCGAAATGGACTGGGCAATATTGTCCCAATTAAATTTTTCGGCAATACGCACTCTAGCCTCAATGCCTTTAGCTTGAGTAAGAGCGGGATTGGCTAAGAGATATTCTAATTTACGCTTCAAATCTTCGCTATCCTTGTTAGCAAAAATGAAGCCAGCCTGACCGATGGCAGACAAGTTTTCTGGAATGTCACTAACTAAGACCGCGCGACTGCGAGCCATCGCTTCAAGGAGTGCTAGGCTAAGTCCTTCTGACTCTGATGGTTGGACGAAGAGATAGCTGTGCTGATAAAGTTGAGCTAGAGTTTCGCCGGTTTGTAATCCAGTGAAGATAATACGAGAATCATTTCCAGCTAGCTTGTGAAGTTCGTTGACATAGCCATTAGTGAAGGAACCTTCGCCGACGATGACTAATTTCTGGTCACTGTCTATTTGTTTGAAAGCTTCAATCAGATAACTTAAACCTTTGTGAGGGATTAAACGTGAAATAGCCACGATATAATTATCGGGCGTTAAGCCAAATTGCCCCAGTCGATCAGAATCGGTGCTGGAGTAGAGATTGGAGCCATTGGGAATGAAGCGGGCTTGGCGACCATAGTGCTCCTGAACATAACGACTCATGCCTTCGGTGACGACAATGATTTCGTCGGCGAAATGACACATTAGGCGTTCTCCTAGTTTCAAGCTAAATTTAGCGAAAGTCCCCCATTTGCGGTGTTCATAATCGCGACTTTGTAAGGTGGCCACAATCCTAACTCGGCTGTTCAATAATTTAGGTAGCCAGATTACTAAGGCCGGTCCGATGCTCTGATAGTGAATGACATCAAAGTTCTGGAAGGAGGCATGAATACTTGCCAAAATACTATGACTAATAGCATCCAAATGTTTGGTATTGATGGAGGGTAAGCTAATCAAGTCCACACCTTGGTGAACTGTTAGCATGGGATCGCTGTAATGCGGTCTGGTGTAAACATAGACCTCGTGGTCAAGCTTAACCAGGCGGAGGCTGAGATCTTCTACATATCTCTCAACGCCTCCACCCTGAGCCGGGATACCTTTTTGTCCGATAAATGCAATGCGCATAATTATTTAATGGGTTGTTCAATCTTAAAGCTGATAGAATAAGATAATTTGGAGATTTCACCAGTAACCTTGATGTCAGTTCTGTCTAATTTGGTAGCTGGAACATAAACCAGTTTGGTGAATCTGCCTCGAGCATCGGCAAAAGTTTCGTACTTAACATCACCGAAGAGTAAGGTTAACTTCTCATTGGCGAAATAGCCTTGACCTCTAACTGAGACTTGTGACCAAGGAGCGGCGTGGTTCTTGTCTAATGACAATGACAACTCCTCTAAGGCGCTTTCTTTCTCAATGACATCATCGAGACTATAGGCTCCGGCCAGCAATTTCAGATTCTCGGTCAAGAGAATGATGCGACCATTGTTGAAAGCGACCACTTGCTGACCATTAGGGGTGTTGACTAAAGTCAGACCCATGGACCAGTTGTTGGTGCTCTTGTCAAAATAGTTTTCGTAACCGGCAGTGAAGGTGAAATCAGCCTTGTTTAATTTGGCGATACTGGTGCCGTTACTGACATAGATTTGTGATTGATTGGAATTGGCGACAATATCATAACCGAACTTGCTGTCGTGACGTAGAGTCTTATAGAGACTGCCGTCCAGACCGTAGCGTTTGATGCCGGCATCGTCAATGACGTAAATCATATCGGCTGGATCGTCAAAAAATAGTTGGCGATTACCGCTGTCATGCTTGGAATCAAGTACGATGTTGCGGAAATAAGTTCTGGTTTGTCGATCGAAAACCTGTAACAAGTTGCCGGTAATATTAAAAATCATAGTACCGTCGGCGGACAAACGAACATTGTAAGGATTAGTACTGTTGATAACATTGAAACTGTCAATCACTTGCAGTTCGTCATTCCACACTTTAACCCCTTTGCTACCGATACTGATCAAACGACCGTTATTGCGTTCCAAACGACCAATCCAATCCCAAGTGGTATCCTTAGTGGAGCCGATCAGATTAAGATTAGCAGGATTTTCGGCGTCAAATTTGTAAAGTGTTGATCCGCTGGCGGCATAAACATAGAGCCGATCGTTCTGTTGGAAGAAGATGGCGGCGCTAAAAGTGTCGAAGCCGGAATTACCTGGTTTGATAACTGTCAGACGACTTAGTTCCTTACCTTTGGGGGTGAAGATCTCCAGCTTGCCAGTGTTGGTGCTGATAATCAGAGTCTGGCCATTGTGATAAATCGCATCACCGGAGTAATAAGATTTGACCTTGCCGAGACCGCTGTTGATAGCCAGTAAGCCGACGGCTGTAACAACCGTCAGAGCTACTAAGATGATAGTAGATTTTTTCATAGTTTTTCTATGTTAGGTATTCTGGTAAACTAAATACAAGAGCCTAGATTAAATTTATTTAATATTACTTATGATATCAATATTATTAGCCAATATTAATCTATTATTCTGTCATAATTATTAAAATTAGTCAAGAGCATTCTGTATATAAATAAACAGCTAATATTAGCTGTTTATTTAGAGATTTTAGCAAGAATCAGAAAATTTAAATAGCAATCATAAGATCTAAGTTATTTTTTGTCAGTGCTCAGTAATTGGTATAAGCTGAAATCGGCCTGAACTCGCTTAATTAATATCAGTTTGAGTCCCTGTTCTCGTAATTTACGACTATTTAAATATTCAAAATCACTGTCGCTGAAAGTAAAGTTGTAATAATAGATTGTTTGATAATGCGCCAAATCTGCGTAGATGCGATTCATATTAGGATCGGTTAAGTTACCGACTATGACACGTCGCTCAGGGAATAATAATTTGTCATGGTAGCGAGTGATAATAATGCCTTGTGGATCAGTTAAGCTCAAGAGCTGGTCGAATTCCTCTCGAGAGGCAATTTGTCTGGACAGAGTTGGCACCAGACCTTCACTGCTACCATAGAGTACGAAACAGGTGGAGGAAAAGGCAATGGCTCCAATGACCACTAAACGTATGGCCAAGATTAAAGGGCTATAGATGAAGCGACGACTTAATCTGATGATGGCATAAGCGCTGAATGGAATAGCGCCGAGATAAATCGGTAACCAATAGCGGGTGTAAGAATTGCCAATGGTATAACTATTTGGATCAGGGTTGTCGTAGAAAATCCACGAACCGTAGTAAAGAATTAATATGGCAGATAAACTCAGATATGAAAGTAGATAGACTAAATCTTTTTTTCGAAACAATTTAAAACGAAATAGATAGAGCCAGAAACCAATGATGCTAGCGACGACTAGCCAACTAAACATCTTGACGACATAATAATAAAACATTTTTTGACTATGTTCTGGTCGAAAACCGAAGGTGAAAATACTATCTTGGAGATTCTTCATCAAGAGATAGGTCTTGGAGGGGCTGGGCGCTTCGATGTTGGTAGTTACCAAAGCAGTGCTACTAGATACTATAGTGTTAACCGAGTTGTTGAGTTGCGGGTAACCGCTATTAAGTGGAGCACTATAGAGAACGGTGTTCCAGTAGAAGATAGGAAAGAAAGCGCTGGCGAAGAAAAATAAAAAGACCAAAGGTTTGATGAGGCCGAGACGACGAAAATTGAAGAGCCATAAAATAGCCATGATTGGCGCCAACCAGATTAATTCTGAGGTACGGACAATGCAGGCTAAACCTGTTAGTAATCCTGCTAATATGGTGTACAGTAAATTCACATAATACTGAAATCGATGCTTAGCGTCGTTGATGAATTCACGATAGCTTGGTCCATCACTCATCCGCAGGCTGAAGTAGAGCCCCATGAGCCATAAGACGATGAATAGGATGTTATGAAACATACTACGCGCGCTGAAATAAATATAAACCGGAAAGAAGCTGAGTAGTATGGCACTGACCAGAGCTGTCGCCTGATCAAATAGTCTTTTGATAATGAGGTAAAAAAAGATTAATCCCAAGCCAGCGAAGGCTGGAGTCAAATAGGGAATAACCCAAGTGCCGAACAGTTTTGCCAACTGACCATAAATTAAGATGATACCCAGAAAGCTGACAGGCTTAACTAGGGAGCCATCACTTCTGAAACTGCGAGGCATGATAATACCGCTGGCAGTCAGATTGTATTTCTCGCTATAACTCAAATCCCCTGTCTGAGTATAAAGTTTGGTTAAATAATAGTTGGCAGTTTCGTCCGGTGAGGACCATTTGATGAAATCCGCTGTTTGTGATAAGTAATTAAAGCAGGAAGTGGCTAAGAAAAAGCCTATGGCTAAAAAAACCAATAAAATAGCCTGCCAATAACGCAATATCCAAGTTTTGAGACTGTAGTATAGCCAAATCATAATTTATGTATTATAACATAAGTAGTTTATTTGTAACAGGCTAACGAAGTTTATAAGGTTTATAAAGTATAAGTTGTAAGTATAATAGCGTTGTTTACAGTTTTTAATTATCAAATATTCCTTGTTATCAATTATCAAATGTTCTTTTTTTTGCTTCAGCACGGCAATACCGCAGACAATCTGGCTATTTTATTAGCTAAATTTTCGCCACGCGTCGTAACTCAGCCAAAATAATTATTACTTCTTTAAAGGGCATATTATTTTGGCTTCAGACAGACGACGCGAGCTGGCTCAATTTAGCTATAAAATAGAAACGATTTCTTAGGATTGCCTTAGCTAAAGCGGAGTAATATTTCTATTAACAAAAGAAAAACTAGATAAAATTATAAATAACACTCTCAAGTTTTATAAGTTAGATTAGAAATTTATAAAGAATACAAAGCTGCAAAGTTATAGAGTTATTGGAATAAAAATATGCTAACACGAAATATCTATCACTGGACACTAACTGAAATAATCTTGGCGTTGATAACGACCACGATGGTGGCAGGTGCTGTCGTCTATAAAGTATACCAACTTAATTATTGGGGTGTGGTTTGGAGTTTATTGATTGTCCTGTTGGCCATGGTATTATTCAAGCCGTATCTTAGATTGAAGCCTATTAAATTTAATTGGTTGGATTTAGCGCGGACTAATTATTATCTACTCGCCTTTATAATATTACTGATTCCCCTAGTCTTAGTATTGTTTGACGCTAGAACCAGTGAAGCGATTATTTCACCTTGGCAAAGTTTGGGGCTGTGGTTCTGGATTTTATATTTCATTGAGTTGGCTTTGTTAGTCGTCATTGTTAGCCAATCAAGTTCATCCTGGCTCTTCGTCGTCATCCCCTTTCTGGCGCTTAGCTATGGCATTGCTCTGATAGTTTACGGAGTTGGTTATGGCTATGATCCCTTCATACATCAAGCCACCGAAAAATATATAGTAGAACATGGAGCAGTCGATCCTAAGCCCTTGTATTACGCCGGTCAATATGCCTTCGTGGTTATTATTAATAAATTATTATTTATTCCGATTGCTTGGTTGGATCGGGGTCTGGTTATTATTTTGTCGGCTTGTTTTCTACCACTACTACTATGGCAGAGTTTCAAAGATATTTTTCAAAATATGTCCGGCGCTCGTTTGACATTATTGTTGGTCGCTCTACTGGGTGCCAGTTTATTTATAATCAGCACACCTCAAAATCTAGCCTATTTATTTCTAGCACTGTTAGTGGTGGTAACCTTGCGACCAGTGACTATCAACTGGCCCTTGGCTTATAGCTTGGCCGGCGCTGCCTTGGTGACTCAAGCTATTTCCGGCATTCCTGCCCTGTTAGCCTTGCTCAGTTTACAAATTTATTTATCGCGTATTGCCTATCGACGTATCTTCGTCACTGCCGGTTTAGCGCTGATGGCTTTGATTTTACCTCTGACCTTTTATCTCTTGGATAAAAGTTATAACCCTAGTAGTCAGATCGCTATTAATAATTTCGACTGGTCTTGGCTCTGGCCGACTTGGCCTAATCAGTTTACCATTTGGCTGAACTTTAGTTACTGGTGGGCCTCGGTATTACCTATCATTTTAATAATCGCAGTGGTGAGTGGTTGGTATCATAATCACAAATTGCAATCACGACATCATAATCACTATCAATTATATTTCTGGTTTGGTTTAGCGATGATCCTGGCCTATCTGTTAACGAAATTAGTTGCCTTTAGCTTCTTGATTGATTATGAAAGAGATAATTACGCCAATAGAATTTTGGTATCTGCTATCATATTTTGGATGCCTTTCTTAGCTATCGCCAGTTATGAATTCGTCAATAGAATTCTCGGTGTTGAACGGCGACAGCGACTAGTCTGGTTGATTATAGGCTGTGCTATGCTGAGCGCTAATCTCTATCTGGCTTATCCTCGTTATGATCAATATCATAATTCGCATAGCTATGCGACTTCCGCTTCAGATCTTAAAGCGGTGCAGTGGATCAATGCCGATGCTAACGGCACTGATTATGTCGTCTTGGCCAATCAACAGGTTAGTGCGGCCGCCTTGGATGAATTTGGTTTCGCTAAGTATTACCATGGTAATATCTTCTACTATCCAGTGCCTACCAGCGGTCAGTTGTATCAATACTATTTAGCTATTACCCAGTCCCCTGACCCAACTATTATTGAGGCTACTCGTCAATTAGTTGGAGCTGAAACGGTCTATGTAGTGATAAACGAATATTGGCATCAAGCCAAAAAAATAATTCCGGAGTTGGAATTAATGGCTGATGTACATTATAAAGTTGATGGAGGTAAGGTGCATGTTTTTAAGTTTTTAAATTAATATATAATTAATTTAAAAACTATTAAATTGTTACAAGAATTGTCTACGGTGCGTAGTTAAAATGACGAATAATAACAGAAAGAAATATGTTTTTTTATTTTTTGTTTCAACACGATGAGTAGCACGAAATCTGACAATTTTTATTAATAAATCTTCGTCGTGCGTCGCAACTCGGCAAAAATAATTATCAGTTTTTGATATGTATATTTATTTTTGCCTCAGACAGTCGACGCACATTGGACTCGATTTATTGCAAAAATTGAAACGATTTCTCATACTCATCTTAGCTGAAACAGGTAGCATTATTTATTCATAATTCTTTATCTGCCTGCGCAGGCAGGATCCTAAATCTTAGTGATAGCTTCAACTTAGCTCGGGTCGGTAGTCTTAAATCCTAAATCATTAATCTCGGTAGTTAGATTTGTGTATTCGTGAGAGGATTCGTAGATTTGTCCCGCTCCATGTGTTTTAATTGAGGCGTGATCCCGCTAAAGCGGTGATGGGAGCTTGCTAACTTACGCTCTCCATTATCTTCCGGCAATACTCCTGGGGGCTGATTGGCTCGGCCAATTGAGGCGCTTGTAAATCTGGGAGATTGGTATTAACCCAATGAAGCTTCTCGACTAAGTTATCAAGCTGTGGCAAGAATCGATACGAGCTGTCGCTTAGTAGTTCGCGGATACCGCCCAGGTCGCTGGCGATAACAGGTAGACCTTGACGAACTGCTTCAATAATAACCGTCGGAGAATTCTCATAACACAGTGATGGTACAACGAGACAATCAAGGCTGGATAGGAAAGTCTGGACTTCAGCTCTATTTAAGCGACCATGGAAGATAATAGCCGGATGATTCTGAGACAGAGTCACGGCTTTTTTTAAAGCTTGACCGTCACCGACTAAATTTAGAGTGGCTCCTGATTGAGGATATTGCGATAAATATTTCAGAAATGCCTCAATTAATAGTAGGACTCCCTTGTGCTCTTCTAGTTGACCCAGATAACCGAAATTTGCTGCGGTTCGAGCGCGCTCACCAATGGTTCTGGTAGTCGAGCTTTCCGGGTTAAGGCTAATAATTGTTTTGCCTTTGGTAATTAAGCCTGCTGACTGGTGCAGGTCTAATAACCACTTTGAAGGCGAAACCACTAAATCGGGCTGGCCGAATTTATGATTAATTAATCGCTGATATTGTTGGGCAATTGGTGAGTGCAGTTTGGCCTCATGACCATAATCCAGCAAACCGCTGGGGTGAAGCAATTGTATGTCATGTAAGATGTGAATCCATTTAATACCTCTCTGTTGGGCCTCGGTTCCCAGTGACCAACTCAGACCCAATAAGTTATTAGTGATTAAATACTGACAATTATTTTGTGATAAGTAATTTAGTAAAGTTTTAGTCTGTCGAGTCTGGTTTAATTGATACCAGTGCCATAATAATCGTAATGGTTTAGGTAGCTGAGCCAAATTGGCATAGAGAGAAGGCAGACGATATACCGATGCAGAGATGTTCTCAATCGGCGCGCTGAAATATGGCCTAGTGCTAATTACGGCTACTGGATGACCAAGTGACTGACAACCACGAACCAGATTATCGGCGACGATTTCGGCACCGCCTCTGGCTAAGGGAGGAAATAAATTATTTGCTATGATTATCATTAGGTTTTATTTTAGGGCTAAATTTGATGCGATGGTAGAGATCGCTTAATTTCTTGCCAGCGTAACTCCAGCTGTATTCTCGTTCGCAGAGCTGACGGGCTGATTGCCCCATTTGATCTACTAGTTGATCATCTTGAAGTAAGGTGATGATTTGGTGGGCTAGATTGTGAGGGCTGTTCGGCTTGGATAAAAGTCCTTGGACTTTATTTTTGAAAACATTACGGACGCCAGGCAAGTTAGAAGCGATAACTGGTTTGCCACAAGCCATAGCTTCTAAGAGCACTAAACCAAAGGCTTCGCTACTATTAATGGACGGCAAGATTAAACAACGCGCCGATTGATAATACTCAACTAATTGATCATCATCGGCATCATCAATGAAATTCACACGATCGCTTAAGTCTAAAGTATTAGTCAAGTCCTGGTATTTCGACTTGAGATTACCGCGACCGATGATGTTCAGTGTCCAATTAGGTGCGGTGCTGGGTAAGAGTGATAAGGCAGTTAGCAGGATGCCAACGCCCTTGAAGTAATGAGCGTCATCTAAACCACCGACAAACAGTAATTGTTTGGTGGCACTGGCCGACTGAGTCGGATGAAAACGTTTCAAGTCAACACCGAAACTAATTTGACCGAATTTATGACTATGGCTCAGTGCGTAGCGACTGATTTGGGAATGTTTCAAATAGTCAATCGAGGCGCAACTAACGAAGTCGCATAATTTAAAAATAAGTGGAAATGTGATTAAACGGTATAGTTTGAAAATCAAACCTTTCCAACCAGACGCGCTAGTGTCCATGTGATAATGAAGAATTATCTTCAGTCTGGGTTTGAGCAGTTTGGCCAAGAGAACGCTGATAGCTACGCCATAGAATGGATAATGCCAATGAACAATATCGTAACGTAATAGACTGAAAGTGATTTGCGGTATACAGGCAGCATTGCCATGACTGAACCACGGTTTAGGTCGAATCAGTTTCAGACTGCTTAAATCAGGAAAGGCGTCCAGACTCTGTCGACGATTGGAGCCGTAATCCGGAGTAATGACGGCAACTTGATAATTGAATTTGGCTACCGCTAGCGCCATCTGCATAGCGCTGTTGCCCATGCCACCATAGTAAGGCGGGAATGAACAAACCAGGTGGGCAATTTTCATAGTTTAGTGGTGTCTGTGAATAAAATCTTCGCGACTCAAAGCTTCATTTAGTTTACTAATATCACGTTCCAAACGTTCCTGTTTGAGACGAATGCGGAAGACGAGGTAAAACAATGTAGCTACGGCTAGATAAAGCAGTACCTGGATACCGGAACCGGTGAAACCTAGACTGGAAACTAATTTATCGATTTGCTTGATGGAGCTGATGATGACAGCGCTTAACAACCAAAATGACATCCAAAATAGATATTCGCTGGCAGTAATTTGTTTGAGATGTTTCTGCCAGATTAGACGTGCCAGAAAACCAGCGATAATGATGAGAGCGATAATGATTTGAAACATATTAATTGGCTAGCTTGGCCAGGACCAAGTCTATAATAATTCTAATACCCCCCGAGATATTTTGTCCAAACTCTTTGTAGAGTACCGTAATTGGTACTTCCTTGATGATTAATTTTAATCGATGAGCTTGATAAAGTATTTCACTGCAATGAGCCATGCGATCTTGAGTCCAAGTCAATCGAAGTCCCGTACTTCGATTAAAGGCTCGCAGACCGCTCTGAGGATCAGTTAAACGTATTCCCAGTAAGCGGTTAATAATTCTGGCAATCGGCATAATAATTACTCTCTTGAAATATGGCATCTGAGTGCTTTGATCTAAGAAGCGTGAGCCCAACACCATGTCCGCTTGTTGCAATCGTAAAGGTTCAATTAATTTAGCTAAATCTTCGGCTCGAAATTGTCCATCGGCATCAAAGTGGATAATGATGTCTGCTTGTCGCAGTAGCGCCAAATGGGTACCTGTTCGCAGAGCTGCTCCTTGTCCCCTATTAACAAAGTGTCTGACGCTTAGAGCTCCGGCCTCCTGCGCAACTTGAAAAGTATTGTCGGTAGAACAGTCGTCAATCACAATCAGTTCATCAACTAGATCTCGGACGGACCTAATCACAGCCGTGATATGCTCGGCTTCGTTATAGGCTGGAATGACGCAGGATACCTTCATATGGACTATGGGTGTTTTATTATTGCTTAATACATAAAATGTCTACTCTTCTCCTTCTCCTAGTCAGGAGAAGGAACAAGGATGAGGTTGTAGTTTGACACTTCAAGACATTGATTATTTTAGATCCATCATTAGTAATGTAAAATCATCCCTCACCCTGTCCCTCTCCCGTCTGGGAGAGGGAATCCCTAATTCCTAATTCGTATATCAGTTTAATAGTATTTAACTGACTTCAGTCCCTTGCTGGCTCGCAAATCATCAATGGTGCTTTGGAGGCCGTTTTCCAGAGTGGTTAAGGGCATCCAGCTCAGTAATTGTCTGGCTTTGGAAATATTCGGCAAGGACAAGGGGCTCATGAATAGCAGACTATCGCCGAAACTGATCTGAGACTCTGATTCTAACATGGCAATTATTTTTTTGGCAATATCGACAATATTTAGGTTAATGTCTGAGCCAATGTTGATTGGATCTTGGCAGTCGCTATCCATCATCTTGATAGCGCCACTGACGACGTCCTTAACATAGCAATAACTGGATGAGAAGCTAGAATCGCCGTGAATCAGTATCTCGGCATCTTCTAGCGCTGCTTCAATAAAGTCTGGAATCATATGTCCTTCACCTAATGGCATACGTGGTCCGAAAGTGCGGAATAATCTGATTATTTTGGTGTCCAGACTATAGACATCACGGTAAGTCTTAACCATTGATTCGGCAAATCTCTTGCCTTCGTCATAGGAGCATCGCTGGCTCAACATATCAATCAATCCGATTTCCTCTTCGCTGACACGATGATTATCGTCCAGGCGACCGCCATAAACTACTGATGATGAGAAATGCAGAAACTTGGCTTGGTATCTCAGTGCCAAATCCAATCCGTTCTTAAGAACATATGAATTAGCAATTAAATTGGCGATGCGATTTTTTTCAAAATTTTTCGGTGAGGTCGGGCAAGCTAGATTATAGATTTCTTGTACTCCTTGAAATTCAATCCTGAAATCGGCCAATTCGCTGTAGTCCTCCAGAACTAATGGTTTGACCATGTCGTATTTAATGAATTTGAAATTAGCGTCGGCTAAGAGATGATCGATATTCCTCTCAGTGCCGGAGGAGAAATTGTCAACACAGATTACTTTGTAATCCTCTAATAATTTCTCGCATAAATGAGAGCCGATGAAACCGGCGCCACCGATGACCAGAATATTTTTTTTGTCAAAAATAAATTTTTGTGACATAAGTTTTACTTAAGAAAAATATTAATATTGAGTAATATTGATAGTTGCTAAGCCGATTGGTATCTCTCGGTCTGAGCTGAGTTCGAACTCCTTCAAGCGTAGGCCGTGTTCGGTAAATATTTTCACCAAGCGTTTATCGAGACTTATTAAGTCGGCTTTGCCATCATGATTTATATCGGCGCTAGTTAATAAAATGTCGTTAGAATTGGTCGGACTATCAACTGCGAAACGCCTCTTGAGATTGCCATTATTATCAAAGAGAGATAAATAACGTCCGAAGCCTGGGCCGGGTTTAAAAATTATTTTCGATTCTCGTTTGATACTGTTGTAAACACTGGCGACTTCGATTTGAAAATTACCTCGCAGATTTTTATCAGCGGCGAAGAATTGAGTTAACAATCGACCTTGGAAATTGAAGATTCTGACCTGAGGACCGCCTTTGGAGGCTGGGCTGACTATTATTTCCGCCGAACCGTTGCTGTTAGTATCACCTACTGCTAGGTTGACACCGCCACTGAAATTGTTAGCGAAGGCTGGGAATTTCTTAATCAGCGCCCATTGCCAACTGAAGATTCTAATCTCATTGCCTCGACCGGGACTGGCGGGAGCGATGACTATTTCTTCCGCCCCATCATTATTGACATCACCGACTGCCAGTGATAATTTCGGAATCAAAGGACCGTCGTAGGCAATCATTTCTTTGAGAAACTGCCCGGTCCGATCATAAATTTTAATCTTGTTGCCACTAACAATTATTATTTCCATTTGGGAATCATTGTTGAGATCGCCACTGGCAATTTGCGCATTTTGATTGAGCCCGGCCACCTTAAATGATGTAATCAGTTTGTTTTGTTGATTAACAATTTCGACTTGACCATTGGCTTGTAATAACAATAGATTGACGGCTGTTTTTTTGATGGACGTCAGAGAACTGTAAATAGCGTTATTGAGATTCAGTCGGCCAGTGCCTAAACGTTTGGAATATTCATCGTTCAAGGAATTAATATTATCGGTGTTAGCTAGCAATAATTGAATTACTTCCTTGGGTTTGAGACCGGGGTTTGATTGTTGAATTAGGGCCAGCGAAGCGCTGACCATAGGTACAGCCAGAGAAGTGCCGGACCAGTAGCCGTCATAATAATTATCATAAAAATGTCCTTGGCCGTTATGAGTTGGCGAGAAAACGCTGGTACTGTAAATGCTCAGGCCGGGCGCGGCGATATCTATACATTTGCCGAAACCAGAGAAGGAAGTTTTACGGTCTTGGGGGTCGGTGGCAGCCACTCCGATAACCATATTCTCTCCGTTGTTGCCATCATGACAAACAGGATACATCGGTTTTTGATCTAGATCTTGACCATGACCCTGGCTCAATTCGTTGCCTCCGGCGGCAACTACTATAATGCCAGCATCGTAAGCTCGTCTAATAGCGTCTTCAACACTGCGACTGTAACTAGGGCCGATGAAGCTGAGATTAATAATATTGGCCTTGTTGTCAATGGCATAATTAAGAGCACGTACAATCTTAGCGGTGTCGGTCTTGCCTTGATCGTCTAGTGCCTTGAGTATCATTAATTGTGATTTCCAGGTGACGCCAGTAACGCCCAGATTATTATTACCACTAGCTGAAATAATGCCGGCTATAACCGTACCATGGACTACGCCGGTTTCAGTAAAGCCTGTTTTAAATTTAGGACTGGGGTCAGACACATTATTAACGAAATCCCAGCCGTTGATATCGTCTATGTAACCGTTGCGGTCATCATCCTTGTTATTGCCAGCGATTTCAAAATTATTTTTCCAGATGTTATCCTTGAGATCAGGATGATTAGTCATAGCGCCACTGTCAATAACTGCAATGACGATGTCAGGACTTTCGTTGAAATTGAGCCAGGCTTTGTCAGCTCTAATTCTCTTGAGATACCATTGGTTATTGTAATAATAATCGCTTGGTATCATGGAGGCTTGGTAGTAGGCAAGGGCTTCGGCGTATTCTACACCTGGCTGTGATTGATAATAAGTAATAGCTTCTGAGATTGATTTAGTGCCGATGTTGATGGCGACCGGATTAAGTTGGTCCTGATATTTAACAATGACAGTCGCTGTATTGTTGGCTTGAACTGGGGTAAGCCAAAACAGGCCAGCCGAAGCTACCAAAAACAAAGACAAAATAATGTATATTTTACCTGTCATAAGATAGCCTTAGCTTAACATAAAACGGTCATAAACACAAACAAATAAGTTCATCAAGTTTGTAAAGTTTGTAAAGTTATAAAGTATAAAAGTTATAAAGTTGGAAAAGTATAAAATGTAAGATTTAAAAGCGTTGTTTACATTTGTTTAGAAAATAACTAATAAATATTACCCTGCTTTAGCTAAGACAATCATGAGAAATCGTTTCTATTTTGTTGATAAATTGAGCCAGTTCGCGTCGTTTGTTTGAAGTCAAAATAATATGTCCTGTAAAGAATTAATAATTATTTTGACTGAGTTACGACGCGTGGCGAAAATT
>Ga0172379_10005783_pt1 | contig 17058 bp, 15 predicted proteins | sample GrowelOW334metaG_FD_119756 | JGI IMG/M metagenome (GOLD analysis project Ga0172379, IMG submission 119756) | Groundwater microbial communities from an aquifer near a municipal landfill in Southern Ontario, Canada - Groundwater well OW334 metaG | ecosystem: Environmental > Aquatic > Deep... | reverse complement strand
TGCCGCGTGGGGACCGCTCAACATCATCTGGGCGGTGGAGCACGGCCACCAGGCGGCCATCTCCATTCACCTGCACTGCTCCGGTCAGCCGCTCACCAACCGCCCGCCGGTCGGCATGACGCTTACCAGCGCCAAGCTCGGCATGCAGTCGTGGAGCTACAGCAACGACTACAACCCGTCGAAGCGCGCCAAGATGCAGCACGAAGAACTCGTGAAGCGCTTCAGCGACGTCAGCATCGAGGTGGAGCTGGGCTTCACGCCGGAGCAGGCGGCGCGCGAGGTTGAGCGGTGCCTCAACTGCGACATCCAGACGGCGTTCACCGACGCGCTTTGCATCGAGTGCGACGCCTGCATTGACGTCTGTCCGACGAGCTGCCTCACCATCGCCCCGGCGCGCGACACCGAGATCGAACTTCGAGGGCACCTGTCGGCGCCGGCGCTCAACTACGAACAGGCGCTCTTCCAGTCGGGACCGCTGCCGCAGACGAAACGCCTGATGGTGAAGGACGAGGACGTCTGCCTGCACTGCGGCCTGTGCGCCGAACGCTGCCCCACAGCGGCGTGGGACATGCAGAAGTTCGACCTGAAGCTCGCCTACGCGGGCGACGTCGGCCGGGAGGCCGAGACACGATGAGTCGCATCAACGATTTCGCCTTCAAGTCGGCCACCGTCAACGGCACGGGATCGGCGAGCGCCAACAGCCTGCTCATGCAGGCGATCTTCCGCATGGGTATCCCGGTCACGGGCAAGAACATCTTCCCGTCGAACATTCAGGGATTGCCCACATGGTACGAAGTTCGGGTGAGCGGTGACGGCTACACCGGCCGGCCGGCGGCGATTGACCTGATCGTCGCGCTCAACCCGTCCACGTACGCGCAGGACATCGCCGCCGTGCGCGCGGGCGGGTACGTGGTGTACGACTCGTCGTGGCCGCTCGATGCCAAGTACCATCGCGCCGACGTCACCTTCCTCGGCGTTCCCCTCGGCGATTTGTGCCGAGAGGCATTCACCGGCGACCGCGACCGCGTGCTGCTGCGCAACGTCGCGTACGCCGGCGTGCTCACCGCCCTGCTGCAGATCGACCAGCAGCTCATCGAGGGGATGCTCAACGAGAAATACGGCCGCAAGAAGGCGCTGCTCGACGCGAACCATCGCGCCATCCGGCTGGGCTACGACTATGCGCGTGAGCACTTCGACTGCCCGCTGCCGTTTCACTGCGCGCCGATGGACGGCACGCGCGACTCCATCCTGATGGACGGCAACGCCGCGTGCGCGCTGGGCGCGCTCTACGCCGGCGCCACTGTGGGCGCCTGGTATCCCATCACGCCGTCCACGTCGCTGATGGAGTCGTTCAAGGCGTTCTGCCAGGAGTATCGCGTCGACAAGAAGACCGGACTCAAGCGCTACTGCATCCTGCAAGCCGAGGACGAGTTGTCGGCGGCAGGCATGGTGCTGGGCGCCGGCTGGATGGGAGCGCGCTCGTTCACGTGCACATCGGGCCCCGGCATCTCGCTGATGCAGGAGTTCCTCGGCCTCGCCTACTACACGGAACTGCCGGGCGTCTTCTTCAACGTGCAGCGCGCCGGACCCGCCACCGGCATGCCGACGCGCACGCAGCAGGCCGACCTGATGCTGATGGCCTACGCGTCGCACGGTGACACCAAGCACATCATGCTCTTCCCCGCCGATCCAGGTGAGTGCTTTGAACTCGCGGTGACGGCGTTTGATGTCACCGAACGATTCCAGACGCCGGTCTTCGTGGTGACCGACCTCGACATCGGCATGAACGACTGGCTCGTCCCGCGGTTTCAGTGGGACGACTCCTATGTCCCTGACCGCGGCAAGGTGCTTGACGCCGCCGCGCTTGAGAAGGTGCAGAAATTCTTCCGGTACGTGGACACCGACGGCGACGGCATCGCCGCGCGCACCCTGCCCGGAGTCAGCGGCAAAGGGGCGTATTTCACGCGCGGCTCGGGACACGATAGGTTCGGGGCGTACACCGAGGATGCCGCGGCGTACCAGGACGTGGTGGACCGCATCAAGCGCAAGTTCGAGACGGCGGCGCGCGAACTGCCCAAGCCGGCGTATACGCTTCAGGACGGAGCCGACGTCGGCATCGTGTTCGTCGGCAGTCCGGACGCCGCGGTGCGCGAGGCGGTTGACCGCCTGCGCGAGCAGGGGATCCGCGCCGATGTCATGCGCATCCGGTCGTTCCCCTTCGCGCCGGAGGTGACCGAGTTCCTCGAACGGTATTCGACCGTCTTCGTCATCGAGATGAATCGCGACGCGCAACTGCGTTCGCTCCTGGCAATTGAAACGGGGACGCCGCGCGACCGGATGATCTCGGTGCTCGACTATGCCGGAACGCCGATTGCCGCCGACACGCTGGTGAGCGCCCTGACCACGCACCTTGAAGGAGCGGCCCGATGAGTTCCATCGCCAAACCCTCCGTGCGCCACCCGAGCGCCCGCAAGAACGGCATCGGCCTCTCCAAGGCCGACTACGAGGGCGTGATGTCCACGCTCTGCGCCGGCTGCGGCCACGACTCCGTGACCGCGGCGCTCGTACAGGCGTTCTGGGACCTCGATCTCCCGCCGCACCTCGCCGCCAAGATGAGCGGCATAGGCTGCTCGTCCAAGACCACGGCGTACTTCATGAAGCAGTCGCACGGATTCAACTCCGTGCACGGCCGCATGCCGTCCGTGACGACCGGCGCCAACGCCGCGAATCGCGAACTCATGTACATCGGTATCTCCGGCGACGGCGATTCGCTCAACATCGGGCTCGGCCAGCTGGCGCACGCGATCCGCCGCAACGTGAACATGCTGTACGTCATCGAGAACAACGGCGTGTACGGCCTCACCAAGGGGCAGTTCTCCGCCTCGGCCGACATCGGCTCCAAGTCGCGCAAGGGTGAGGTGCACGATCAGACGCCCATTGATCCCGCCCTGCTCGCCCTCACCCTGGGCGCCACATTCGTGGCGCGCTCGTTCTCAGGCGACAAGGAACAGCTTGTTCCGATCCTCAAGGCGGGGCTCTCACATCGTGGCTTCGCGCTCATTGACGTTATCTCGCCGTGCGTCTCGTTCAACGACCACGAGGGTTCCACCAAGAGTTACGCCTACGTGCGCGGCCACGGTGTGGAAACGGTGGCCACGGACTTCGTCCCGCTGCGGCGCACCATCACCCTGCCCAGGCAGCACGAAGAAGTGACCGTGGTGCGGATGCACGACGGCAGCCAGGTGCGACTGCACGCCACGGCGCCGGGATACGACCCCACCAACCGCGAAACGGCGTACCAGCATGTGCGGGCCTGCCACGACCGCGGCGAGGTGGCCACGGGGATCCTGTACCTCGACGAGTCGGGGCGCGACCTTCACGAAATGAATCACACGGTGCCCACGCCGCTCGCGCATCTCCCCTTTGGCGAACTGTGCCCCGGCAAGGGGTCGCTCGACACGCTGATGGAGCGGTACCGCTAGACGCATAGGCACTGCTGACTGTCAGGAGAGCCCGTGCGCATGATATCGTTCAGCGGCGGGCTCTTCGTCCGTTCATCCCCTCCCTGAGGAGTTCACGCGTGTCTGCTCCGCGATTCGTTCGATTCGTCGTTGCGCTGTCGATCATCGGGCCGGCGGCGCTCACCGCCCAGGCTCGCCCGATTTCCGCCACCGAGATCGACGGCTACCTGCGCTTCCTCTCCAGCGACCTGCTCGAAGGCCGCGCCCCGGCCACTCGCGGCGACAAACTCACGGTGGAGTACCTCGCGGCGCAGTTGCGCTCCTTTGGCGTCGAGCCCGGCGCCAACGGCTCCTACATCCAGAAGGTGCCCATCGACATTCTCGACGCGAACCCCGCGACGATGCGCGTGGCGGCGACGGGCAAGGCGACGGCGCGCCTACGCTATCCGGATGATGTGGTCGTCTGGGGCGGTAGTGCCGTGGAGAAGAGCGCTGCCAAGGCGGAGATCGTCTTCGTCGGCTATGGCGCCGTGGCGCCCGAGTACAAGTGGAGCGACTTCAAGGACGTGGACGTGAAGGGAAAGATCCTTCTTATTCTCGTCAACGACCCGCCAGCCCCGGCCGCCGAACCCAAGCTCTTCGGCGGACGCGCCATGACCTACTATGGACGGTGGCCATACAAGTTCGAAGAGGCGGAGCGTCAAGGCGCTTCCGGCGCGCTCATCGTGCACACGACAGAACGGGCGGGCTATCCGTGGCACACCGTCGTCGGGTCGTGGGCCAAGGAACAGCGACTGCTCCCGCGCGATGCCAAGCTCCCGCCCGCACTCGGCTTCCGGGGCTGGATCACCGACAGTGCCGCCACGGCCATGCTCGCGCAGGCCGGGCTCAACCTGGCGTCGCTGCGCACACAGGCCGAGTCGCGCAACTTTCGGCCCGTGTCCACAGGCATCACGCTCGACGTCGCGTTCTCCAGCACCGTGTCGCACCTCGAGAGCGCCAACGTCGTGGGCATTGTCCGGGGCAGTCACCCACAGCGCCGCAACGAGTATGTCGTGATGAGTTCGCATTGGGACCATCTGGGCATTGGCCCCAAGGTCAACGGCGACTCCATCTACAACGGCGCGCTCGACAACGCCTCCGGCGTCGCCAACCTGCTTGCCGTCGCGCGCGTGCTGGCACAGGGGCCGAAGCCGGCGCGCTCGGTGCTCTTCTCGTTCGTCACCGCCGAAGAAAGCGGACTTCTCGGCTCAACCTACTTCGCCGAGAATCCGCCCGTTCCCACCGAAGCGATGGTCGCCAACGTCAACATGGACGGCGGCAACGTGCTCGGGCGCACGCGCGACCTGAACGTGCTGGGCGACACCAAGAGTTCGCTCGGTCCGCAACTGGCCGCGCTCATCCGGCCGCAGGGCATGCGCATCACGCCGGAGGAGTTCCCGGAGCGCGGATCGTTCTACCGCTCCGACCACTTTGCGTTTGCCAAAGTCGGCGTGCCCGCCGTCTCCATTGGCGAAGGCAACGACTTCGAGGGACGCCCCAAGGGGTGGGGCACGCAGCAAGGCGAGGACTACACCGCGCACAGGTACCACCAGCCGGCCGACGAGTACAAGTCCGACTGGGACCTACGCGGCGCCGTGCAGTTGAGCAACATCGTGCTCTCGTTCACGCGCACACTTGCCGCCAGTGCGGCGTGGCCGATGTGGAACAAGGATGCGGAGTTTCAACGGAAAGTTCGGAAGCCGACAATGTAGAGAGACAGATGGGAGTTAGGAGATGGGTGACCGGTGATAGCTGTCGGCTGATCTCCCATCTTCCTTCTCCCATCTCCCATCTCCCATCAGTTTCTAAATGACAACCCGCCTGTATTACACCGATTCGTATTCGCGCACCTTCGACGCCACCATCGTCGAACGTGCGGACGATGGCCGCCGTCTCTACCTCGACCGCTCGGCGTTCTACCCGACGTCGGGCGGACAGCCGAATGACCTGGGCACGCTGGGCGGCATCCACATCGTTGATGTGGTGGACGAGGACGAGCGCGTGGCGCATGTGCTCGCCGCGCCATACGCCGGCCCCGACACCGTGCACGGCGTCATCGACTGGACGCGCCGGTGGGATTTCGTTCAGCAGCATACCGGACAGCATCTCCTGTCGGGGATCTGCGAGGAATTGTTCGACTGGCCAACTGTCAGCGTGCACTTCGGCGACGTGCTCTCCACGCTCGAGATCCGCACGGCTACGGTGTCACCCAAGCAACTGCGCCGGATCGAGGAGTACGCCAATGAGTTGGTTGCCGAAAACCGCCCGGTGACAGTCACGTTCGAGGATGCGGCAGCCGTGGCGCCGCGCCTGCGCCGGCCCTCGCATCGCACGGGCACACTGCGCATCGTGAGCATCGAAGGACTCGACACCAGCGCTTGCGGTGGCACACACGTGCGTGCCACCGGCGAGATCGGCGCCATCCTGCTGCGCCGCATCGAGAAGATCCGCGACAACACACGCATCGAGTTCGTGTGCGGCGCCCGTGCCATTCGACGCGCGCGCGCCGATTACGACGCGCTCAGCGGCATCGCCACCCGTCTCTCGGCGAGCGTGGACGAAGTGGCGCCGCTGGTGCAGGCGCAAGCCGACGAGGCCAAGGTGCTGGCGTCCGCAAACAGGAAACTCTCCGAAGAGGTGGCCGGGCATCGCGCCCGTGCGCAGTGGGAGGCCACATCGCCTGGCAGAGATGGAGTGCGTCGGCTGCGCGGCGCGGATGGCATGTCGGCTGACGAGCTGCGCGCCTGGGCAGCGGCGTGTGCCGCGCTGAGCGCCACCGTGGCTGCTGGCGCCGTGCGCAGCTCACGCACCATCGCGGCAGCCGTGTCGGCGGACCTCAATGCCAATGCGGGCGCGCTGCTCAAGGAGGCACTGCAGCGCGTGGGTGGACGCGGCGGCGGTTCACCGCGCACCGCGCAGGGCACGGTGCCTGAGGATGCGCACGTGGATGCGGTGCTCAGCGCCATGCTCGAAGCCGAGTACCACCGCACTGCTCCCTGACACTCTACTTCTTGCGCATGCGCCGCACCCTGCTGATCACCGCCCTCGCACTCGCCGTCCTCAATACCGGCGCTGAAACGCTCGGGATGCATGAAGCCGTCTACATCCTGAAGCCGCTGGCCATCCTCGCCCTGATGGCCCTCGTGCTGCGTACAACGGCGGCTTCGAGATACCGCACCTGGATCGCTGCCGGACTCGCGGCGTCGCTCGCCGGAGACATCCTGTTGATGCTTCCGCAGGGACTCTTTGTGCAGGGGCTCGCCGCTTTTCTCCTGGCGCACCTCTGCTACATCAGGGCATTCGCGTCCGACGGCGCAGGGCGCAGTGCACCGGTGCTTCCGGCCCTGCCGGTCTTCGGCATCGCCGGTGCCCTGCTCTGGTATCTCTGGCCGTCACTCGGCCCCATGCGCCTGCCGGTCGCGTGCTACGTGGCTGTCATCAGCACCATGTCCTGGCAGGCCATTGCGCGCTGGCGCATGCTCGGCACCCCGCACGCCATGCTGGCCGCCGCGGGAAGCGTCTGCTTCCTGATGTCCGATTCCGCGCTGGCCATTCGCAAGTTCATGGCGCCGTTCCCCGGCGCCACGCTCGTGATCATGGCGACGTATTACGCGGCGCAGTTGGGGCTCGCGCTCTCTGTCAGCGCCGACGACCCCTCACTTGCAGCCAGAGGCCAGACGCTTCGCGTCGGGTGAGCGCGGGAAGAGCGCCAGCGCCGCCTTCGCCTCCACGCAGCCGCGCGTGCGGCTGGTGCGCGACATCATGAGCTGCGCATAGCGCAATCGCGCGCGGTACGACCCGGGATCGAGCGACACCGCGCGTCCAAGTTGGCCGGAACTGTACGCCGCCATCGACGTAATCTTGAGTGCGCTGTATTCCGCGGCGGCCAATCCCGTGAGGAGCACAACGGCGCCCAGCAGCGCGCGGCGACCCTTGCCCATGGGCGCGGTTGCCGCGCTCGGTGCAGGAGGCAGCAGCGCGCCCATGGCGCCCCAGAAGAGCAGCGTCGGCGTGGCCAGCAGCAGCACGGCGTCAAACGCGCCTTCGACCGCAACGACCACCACGATGGCCACGCCAGCGACGGCACGGAGTCGTTCGTCGAGCGGCACGTCGAGCCGGCCCCAGCCGATGATTCCGCTGAGGGCGAGCCCGGCCATCAGCGTGGCCCACACGACGAGCGTCGGAAAGCCGCGCTCCGAGAGCATCGCCATCCAGTCGCTCGACGGCCACGGATTGGCCGTCATCCCCGTCTCGCGGCTCAGCGAGGGATCCGACGATGGAGCGACCCCGGGATACTCGACCGCCCAGTTGCCCGGGCCGACGCCGAGCACGGGATGCTGCATGGCGAGCTTCCAGGAGTTCGCGTACTGCCGCAGACGGCCACGACCGCTCCCCTCGCGGTAGTTCACCAGTCCCTTGGCCGACTCGAGATACGGATTCTCGCTGCGCCAGTCGAGCGAGTTCGGAAGGACAATTGCCCCTGCACCACCGGTCAGCATGCCCGCGATGATGAGAATAAGCCCGCGTCGCGCCGACGAGTCACGCCAGAGCGTGCCGCGTCGCCACAGCCATGCGAGGATGACGATCACCGCACAGCAGACGAGCGCCAGCCAGGCGGCACGTGTGCGCGACAGCACCAGCGCCGCGGCATTGATGCCGAGGCCGGCGGAAGCCAGCAGGGCCCCTGGCAGTCCGCGCGCCGTGAGCGCCAGGTACCCGAGCAACGGCACGCCCATGGCGGCGGAGTGCGCCATGAAGTTGCGGTTGCCGAACGTGCCGCCCGGCGCCCGACTCAGCGACGTGAGGTCGCTCGAGACGCCGTATGCCTGCGCGAGTGCCGTGGCCGCCCCGATGACCGTTACGGCCGCGAGCCCACGAATGAGGACGTCCCGCGCGCCGTGCGCGGCGGCGGCCCGCGCGGCCCAGAACACGAAGGCGGCGCTGACGCTGATCGCCAGCGCCCGCATGGCCAGCCACCCGTTGATCGTGAACAGCGCCGAGACCGCGGACAGCGCGAGGAAGACCACGAAGTTCCGGTCGAGACGCGTACGCGGCAGTCCCACACCGCCCGCCACGGCCAGCGTCAGCGCCAGCGCAGCTCCGACGTGCAGCGCGAGTTCCTTGGGCACGAAGAACCGGTCGAGGTCGAAGGACCGGAATGGCAGCGCCCAGAGCACGGCGACACAGGCCAGCACCACCAGCGTCCATCCGCTGGCGGCACTCGTTCGGCGTTGAGCGGTCGTGGTCTGCACGACGTAAGAGCTAACGGACTCCGCCGCGCGACGAAAGGGCCGCCTGCACTTGCGTCCCTGCGGTGCCCGCGAGACGTTCCGCCACCACCATCATCCTTCGTTTTGTGCGGCCGTCCTGCCTCGCCATCCTGCTCGCACTCGCGCTCCCCGTCAGCCTGCTGCCGGCGCAGGGGCGTACCGGGCGTATTCACGGTGTCGTCATCGACTCGCTCCTCGGCGCCACCCTGCCGGGCGCCGAGGTGCGCGTGGCCCGGCTGAATCGCACGGTGGTGACCGACAGCACAGGGCGGTTCGTTTTCGACAGCGTGCCACCCGGCGAGTGGACCGTCGCCTTCCGGCACCCGTCCCTCGATTCCCTCAAGATCATCGACTCCGGCACGCTGGTACGCGTCTTCGCGGGTGCGAGCGCGCCGGTCACGCTGGCCACGCCGGCATTCGAGGCCATTCGCGACCGGTTCTGCGCCGAAACAGCTGACAGCCTGTCGCCCACGGTGGCATTCGGCAGCGTGCATGCCACGGACGGATCGCGCGTGCGCATCAACGTCGCCGTGAGCTGGATGCTTGGCGGCGCGTCGGGCGGGAGTGCGCGGCCGGGCTCGGTGCGGACAAGCGTCGAAGGCGAGAGCCAGGTCTGGGTCGCCTGCGGCATTCCGCGTTACGCGTGGTTCCACGCCACGGTGCACGATTCCACGCGCAGCGCCTCGGCTTTCCTTCAGATGGGGTCGCGCGACATTGCCGTCGGTGATCTCGTGTTGTCGTCGAGGAGCGGGCCGCTCGAGGGCACGGTCCGCGACCCCGACGGGCGCCCCGTCCGAGCGGCGCGCATCTCGCTCGTCGGCACCGGCACTGCCAGCGAATCCGACAAGTCGGGAGCGTTCGCCCTGCGGGATGTGCCGGGCAGCACCGTGACACTGGACGTCCGTGCCGCCGGCTACCAGCCCTCCGTGGTGGCCCTGCAAGCCAGTCTCGGACGTGTGGATGTGCGCCTCGCGCCGCTCCCCGAGCCCGAGATTCGCCCGCCGCGCGGGAGCGACTACCTGCGGCTGCTGGAGCGACTTTCCCGTGAGGGCATGTTGTTGATCACGGGACCGGACCTGGCCGCTGACAGCACAGCGCTCACCACCCAAACGCCAGCCGGCACCTGCCGCTGGTGGCTCGATGGCCGGCCGGTGGAACGCGAGTTCTTTCTCGCCCAGCCGCGGTGGTCGTGGCGCGCCCTCGAGGTGTACACGCGCGGCACAGACGCCCCGCCCGAGTACCGCTCGACGGACTGCCCCGTGGCCCTGCTGTGGACCGCGATGGCGGACTGGTAGGGTGGCGACGGCCGTTCCGGGTACAGTTGCCGGAACCCCTGCCGGTGGCGCATGGTATGGTAGGGGACAACCACTGGAGAGACGTCGTGCTTCGAAACACCACGCGGGCCCTGCTGGTCGCCGCAGTCACAGCTGCCGGATGTGCGTCCGGTTCGTCGGGTGGGACTCAGGCAACGCCGAATGTCACCGTGACGCCGGTCACCCAGCGCATCGTTTCGCCCGGCTCGACGCTGAACATCAACACGGTTGACGTGAATGCGGGGTACTCACAGATCGTCATCGGCACGATGGATGCGGCCTGGACGGCGCTCAATGTCGTGTACTCCGAGCTCAAGATCCCGATCACGACGCTCGTGGATGCCCAACACCTCGTTGGGAACGAGAGCTTTAAGGTGCGGCGTCGCGTCGGCGAGATACCGATGCAGCGCATCCTTGACTGCGGCAACGCGCAGGGCATCCCGAACGCCGAGACGTACGACATCCTGATGACCATTTCCAGCTTCCTGGCGCCGAATCCCAAGGGCGGCCTCAACCTGATCACCCGTATTGATGCGACGGGCCGGTCGCCGAATTTCGCGCGCGAGAACGCCGTCACCTGCCACTCCTCGGGGACGCTGGAAAAGGACATTGCGGAGCGCGTGCGCAAGAAGCTTGGCACCTAGTCGTTGACCGCCTGAGCGACCTGCCGCTCGGGCCATACTGATATCCATGCCCATCTTTCCCGAGACGCTCGACACGGCCGCGCGGTTGGCGGTGGCGGCGCTTGTGGGTCTCGCAGTGGGCATCGAACGGCAGCGGTCGGGCCGCACGGACGGCCCTGACCAGGACTTCGCGGGACCACGCACCTTCCTGCTCATCGGCCTGCTCGGCGGACTCGGCGGCCTGTTCGTCACGAATGACGCCCAACTCACCGGGGCGGCGCTTGTGGCCGCTGGTGCGCTGCTCGCCGTCGGCGCGTACGTGATGACCGCGCGACGCGACACCGAACACGCGATAGACGGCACCACCGAGGCTGCCGCGCTGATCGTACTCGCGCTCGGCGTGATGGCGGGCGGTGGCGCGCTCAAGTTCGCCGCTGGCATTGCGGCGATCGTGGTGCTGGCGCTTGCCGAGAAGCATCGCCTGCACGGGTGGGTGGATCGCGTGGACCCCGTGGAAATGCGCGCGGCCCTTCACTTCGCCGTGCTGGCGCTCGTCGTGCTTCCCATTCTGCCCACGACCATCCCCACCCCGCTCGGCGACCTCACCCCGCGCGCCACGTGGATGTTCGTCCTCATCATCTCGGCGCTGAACTTCGGCGGCCATCTGGCACGGCGCGTCGTCGGGCGCGAACGCGGTTACGCCGTCACCGGAGCGCTCGGCGGCCTGGTGTCGTCGACCGCGGTCACATGGGGCTTCGCGCGCAGCAGCCGGGACGAGGAGTCGCTTCGCGCGGCCTACGCCGCCGGCGTGGTGGCCGCCTGCACCGTGCTCGTGCCGCGTGTGGCGGTGGTCACCCTCGCGCTCAATCGTGACGTCGGCATCGCCATGCTCCCCTACCTCGCCGCGCCTTTTGTGGCAGGCGTCGCATTCAGTTGGTGGATGGCCCGTTCGCCGAGTGTATCACAGACCTCGGTTGATGAGACCCCGCGCAGTCCGCTGCGGTTGGGCGCCGCGCTGCAGATGGCGCTGGCCTTTCAAGTGGTGCTGCTGCTCATGGGGCTTGTGCGCACCCACTTCGGCGACGCCGGCGTCTATACGACGGCTGCCCTGTTCGGCACCACCGATGTTGACGCGATTACGGTGGCGATGACGCGCATGGATCAGGGCGGTTTCGCGACCGTGGCGGCGCGCGCGATCATCGTCGCCGTCGCATCGAACACCCTCGTCAAACTCCTGATTGCCGCGGCGATCGGCCGCGGCGCCTTCCGGTTGCGCGTCGCCCTGGCGCTGGGCGTGATGCTGGCCGCGCTGGTGGCGTCACTTCTGCTGCTGCGCTGACGCGCGACCCTGAAACGAACGAGACGGCTAGAAGCGCTCGCCCTTCGCCTCGCGCTGGGCGCTGCCGGCGGCGCGAATGCGCGGATAGAGCGTCCAGAAGACGAGCGCCAGCCCTACCGCCTGCGCGAGGCCGCCTACGAGGATCGCCGTGCGCAAACCCCGGCCGGGTTCGAAGCCGGCAAGTACTTCGGCCGTGATTCGCAGGGCCGTGCCCGGCGCGATGCACCACCACGCCGCCTCGGCCAGCCGGGGCTTGTACCGGGTGTCGTCGCTCGAGGGGCGCGGAAAGAGCCAGAGCGCCACGCCGGCGATCATCATCATCACGAAGCCGACCAGCAGGGCGTGCGTGTGCGCGCTGAGTTCACGCGCCGAGATGGCGTCCCCGCCCAGTTCGCGACGGACGAGCAGCCAGACACCGAGGGAAAGGCCGACGACGAGAAAGGCAATCGCCGTCTTCAGGAAGCGACGCGCGAGTGAGTGCATGACTCCAGTCTAGCGAACCGCGATGCGGTCGCCAGCCGTTATCCCTGCATGGGGAGCTTGCGTCCCGCTCCGTCGTCGCGTCGTGGCTTCGGCCCTGAACCATCCAGCGTGCGCCACAGGTTGTAGATGAACAGGAACGCACCGATGGCCGCGAGCGCCGCGCCCACTTCCACCGCCCGGCGCGCACCGGGGAGCCACGGTAGGAAGATGAACCCGAGCACGAGCACGATGAGCCCCGTGTTCGACGCCCACCAGTGTACCTCGGCCATGCGGCGGCTGTGCAGCGGATGCCCCGTGAAGCGCGGAATCACGTGATAGGCCACGCCGAAGATCAGCATGGACACGAAGCCGAGTAGGTTCAGGTGAGCATGCGCCGGGCGGTAGATGACGGCGTTGGGCGCGAAGCCCATCCAGATGCCGAAGCAGATGCCGAGGCCCAGGGAGACGAGGGCGCTCTTGATGAAGTAGCGTACGAACCAGTCCATAGGGGCAGATGGCGGATGGCGGATGGCAGATAGCAGACGATGCGTTATACCGCGCGCAGTTCCTTGAGCACTTCGTCGAGGTCCAGGCCGTGCCGCTCGCAGACGAGCGCCAGCGGCTTCGCACCCCCGCAGCAGCTGTCGAGTCCGTGATGGGCAAAGACTTCGAGGGCGCGCGGGGTGGCCAGGCTGATCTCATTCAGCGTCATGGTGGCGGCGATGGTCGTTTCAGTGGTGTCAGGCATGCGGTCCTCCTTGGGGTACGTACACGCACCATTAAAGTGGTATTATACATACCATTTCTCTGTCAGGGAAGTTCCTGAGTTTTCCGACGGCTTCTCCGGGGGGTGTTGGAGCATTTCGCCCACGGGGCGTATAGATTGCAGGGACGACCCTCAGCCATTGGATCCCATGGCCAATCCGCGCGATCAGGAAGTGCAGAAGCTCCTCAAGAAGCTCGCCAAGGCGGGGCCGGTGAAGCCGCGCGGCGAGTTCGGGAAGACCTACGACAAGACGGCGCCCAAGCGGGCCGAAGAAGACCACGAAAATCAGGCCTTCTTTAAGGAAATGAAACGGCGCGACTTCTAGTCGCGCCGTTCGAGCGTTCCGGGGTAGCGAAGGGCCTTACGCGGCCTCGCCTGGTTCGAGCGTGAGCATCCGGCGCAGCACCTTGCCGACCATCGACTTCGGCAGCTCTTTCCGGAAGACGACCTTGCCGGGCACCTTGTAGAACGCCAGGTGCTGCTTGCAGTACTCACGGAATTCCTCGGCCGTGGCTGACGCGCCTTCGCGCAGCACGACGAACGCCACCGCGATCTCGCCCTTGTAGTCGTCGGGGAAGCCGCGCACGCCCACCTCGGCCACCGCCGGGTGCGCCTGCAGCACCTCCTCGATGTCGCGCGGCCAGACCTGCATGCCGCCCGGCTTGATGAGGTCCTTCTTGCGGTCGACGATGAAGACGTAGCCGTCCTCGTCCAGGTAGCCCAGGTCGGCGCTGTAGATCCACTCGCGGCCGTCTGGGCCGACGCGGCGCATGATCGCCGTCTCGCTGGGGTTGTTCCAGTAGCCGCGCATGATCTGGCGCCCATGGATGATGATCTCGCCCACCTCGCGCGTGGAGAGGACCTTCATCGGATCATCGGCGTCCACGATCATCACGTCCACGTCGGGAAACGGCATGCCCACCGAACTCAGCTTCGTCACGCCGCGGATGGGATTGAGCGTGGCGGCGAGGAGCGTCTCGGTCATCGCGTACCCCTCCACCATGGTGACCCCTGTCGCGGCCTCGAAGCGCCTCTTCGTCTCCGCCAGCAGCGGTGCGGCGCCGGACACGCAGGCGCGCAGCGACCTGAAGTTGGCCTTGCCGTTCTTCACATCCTTGTGCCCCAGCAACGCGTTGTACAGCGTCGGAACGCCGCAGAAGATGGTCGGCTTGACCTGCTCGAACGTCTTCACGATGTCGTCGAGATCGCGGGGGTTCGGCACCAGCGCGATGGGGTTGTGCCCGATGAAGCAGACTGACTGCACGCCGCACGCACCGTACGAGTGGAACATGGGGAGCGGCAACATGTACACGTCCGTCCACGGCTTGAACTCGGCGGCGAACCACGCGCGCACCTGCAGCCCCGTGCTCACGAGTCCGTTATGGTGCACACGCACACCCTTCGGCGTGCCGGTGGTGCCGCCGCTCAGCAGGATCATGCAGTCATCATCCGGCCCCGGCCGGAAGGCCGGGCGCGCGGTGCCGCGATGCGCGGCCAGCACGTCCTGCAGCCACAGGTCGCCGGCCTGCAGCGAGATGCGGTGTCCGTGGCGCTTCTCCATGAACAGCGTGAAGAGCAGCGACGTCAGCGACGGGAAATACTCCTTGATGTTGGTCGCGATGATCTGCGGATTGCCCACCTGCGCCTGCACGTGCTTCACGCGCTGGTAGAAGGGCGTCAGCGTCACGACCACCTTGGGCGTCATGTCCTGGAGCGGCCCGACCAGTTCCTCTTCGGTGTAGATCGGGTTCAGGGGCACGAGAATCGCCCCGATCTTCCACGCCCCCAGCTCGCAGATGAAGAACTGCGGCGAGTTGGGCAACAACACCGCCACGCGGTCGCCCTTCGTCACGCCCATCGCGAGAAGGGCGTTCGCGAATGCGGTGCTCAGCGCGTCGAGTTCTCCCAGCAAGACCGCGCGTCCCTTGAACAGCAGGGCGGCATGGTCCGGTCGTTCCTTCAACCCCTCATCGAGGAAGTCCAGCAGTGTGCTCGAGGGATACTCCCCAAGCGTGCTGGGAACACCGGGATCGTAGTGCGCGAGCCAGGGGCGATTGACCATGGTCCGGGGGTGCGGGGGTTGGGAAAACCTCGCGCAATATGGCGAGGTCCGACAGCTTCGCAACGGGGCGACCGCCACCGCGGTTCCAAACAGGACTCGGACGCCACTGATCCAACACACTTCCCCCGACTATCGTAGAGGAGGCGTGACACCGCCTTGACTCGCACGACTCCTCCCGACCCTATCCGCCATGCGCCGTTTCCTCGCTGTCCTGCTCGTCGCCCCGCTCGCGCTCGCTGCCCAGCAGTCCGCCGCCGACACGCCGGCCCTCGCACGCGCGCTCGCACTCCTGAAGACCGACAACGCCTGGACGCTCCAGAAGCAGGTGGCGCTCTGTGAGATTCCCGCGCCGCCGTTCAAGGAGCAGGCGCGCGGTGTTGCCTTCCGCGCGGAACTCGTCGCCCTCGGCTACGCCGACGCGCGCATTGACGAAGTGGGCAATGTGGTGGCCGAGGTTCAGGGAGCGTCAACGGGGCCGACCGTCCTCATCGCCGGTCATCTCGACACCGTCTTCCCCGAGGGAACGGACGTCAAGGTTCGGCAGGATGGCGCGCGGCTCAGGGGACCCGGGATCGGTGACGATTGCCGCGGTCTCGCCGTGGTGCTCGCCACGGCTCGCGCGGTGAAGCAGTCGGGGCTGCGCTTCGCCGGACGCGTGATTTTCGTCGCCAACGTCGGCGAAGAAGGTCCGGGCAATCTCCGTGGCACCCGACACCTCCTCGGCACGAGCTACAAAGGACAGGTCAACTACTTCATCTCGGTGGACGGCGCGGGGACGGACATCGTGAGCCGGGCCGTGGGAAGCAATCGCTACAACGTCCACTTCCTGAGCCCGGGCGGACACAGCTACGGCGCCTTCGGCATGCCGAATCCCATTCACGCGATGGGACGCGCCATCGCCACCATCAGCGACATTCAGGTGCCGCGCTCGCCCAAGGCCACGTTCAACGTGGGCATCGTCTCGGGCGGTACGTCAGTGAATTCCATCGCCATGGAAGCGGTGATGGACGTGGACATGCGCAGTGAGTCAGCGGAGGAGTTGGCCAAACTCGATGTGCAGGTGCGCAAGGCCATTAGTGACGCCGTGGCTGCTGAGAAGGCACGGTATCCGGGTTCGACCAAGGGCCTGACGGTGCGCATGGATACCATCGGCATCCGCCCCACCGGCGCGCAGTCCGATGACGCCCCCATCGTGCGCGCCGCGCTGACGACCGCGCGGCAGCTTGGACTCACGCCGACCATCGGGGCCTCGAGCACCGATTCCAACTACCCCATCTCGCTTGGGATTCCCGCCATCACGATTGACGGCGGCGGCGATGGCAGTGGCGCACACTCCCACGACGAATGGTACGAGGACGGACCGGCGGGGTATCTCGGACCGCAGTGGGCGCTGCGCATCGTCGCGACGCTCGCTGGAGTCGCCCGCTGAACGCGGTCGTCATGAATCAGGCTCATACGCGCGTGTTCGCATCGCCCGTATGAGCCCACGCCACGCGCGTGGGTGGGCGCTGGCCCTTGTGCTCGTGGGGTGGCATGCGTCACGGCTCGAGGGTCAGGTGCAGCGCACGGCGCCGGACACGATGCAGCGCGCACGGCCAAAACTCACATGCGTCGTGGCGAAATTGGCAGACGGCGATTCCTTCACCTGCGCGGACGGTCGCAAGGTGAGGCTGCTGCTCATCGACGCCCCCGAGATGGCGCAGGCGCCGTGGGGTCAGAT
>Ga0172379_10005782_pt1 | contig 17059 bp, 15 predicted proteins | sample GrowelOW334metaG_FD_119756 | JGI IMG/M metagenome (GOLD analysis project Ga0172379, IMG submission 119756) | Groundwater microbial communities from an aquifer near a municipal landfill in Southern Ontario, Canada - Groundwater well OW334 metaG | ecosystem: Environmental > Aquatic > Deep... | reverse complement strand
TGAAAAAGAAATTCCAACAGTATCTGAACAAAAATCTTTTACCACACCCACCACCACTCCAGTTTCTGCACCAACTCCTGTTCTTGATTCACGTTTTATAAGCATGCCACAAAATGTCCAAGAAGCGATTCGTAAATCAAATTGGAAAGAAAAGCTTTATAATTTAGCTAAAAAATATAGTTTAAATATTGAACAAAGTGGAAAATTGGAAGAAATCACTGTAAAAGTAATGCAAAACGCAATCCACCCAAATCAGTACGAAGGTGAACTTGCTTCTAAGCTAGAAACTATCTCAAAAGAAAACATTTCTAGTCTTGTAAATGATATAAATCAGGAAATATTAAAAGTAATACGAGAATTAATGCAAAACCCAAATGCAGTAATAAATAATGATGAAATAAAAAATGTTTCTATACCTCCATATAAAGTAATTAAGAATGAAGAATTAATAATTAAGAATGAGGGGACAGAAACATTAAAACCAATCAACCCAATAAAAGAAGCTCTCAGTAATATCTCAATTTCTAATGGAATAGAAGAAAAACTCAAGAGTGCAGTTGCGAGTGACCACACTGTTTCAGATTATTCAACTCCAAAAATAAGTAGCCCATCTTCCAATATTCCTCAAAGTAGTCAGGGTCAACCTCCAAAAGGTTTAGATCCATACCGAGAATCGTTTAGTAATTAAGAATTTAATTCTCCTCTTGAGGAGTACCCGAAGGGGGAGGTGGAGGAATTTAATTATGAATTAACTCTCCACCCCGTCCTCTGATTACAGAGTCCACCCCTCAAGAGGGGAATTTGAACCCAACTTAATGATATAATATTAATATGCAATTCAAAGTCCCACAATTTATTGACGTAGAGGATAAACTATTCGGTCCTTTTACTTTTCACCAATTTGCATATCTTATTGGAGGAGCAGGAATAGCGTTTGTCCTTTATAAACTACTTCCTATATGGATTAGTATTTTTCTTATTCTCCCTGTCGTTGGGTTATCTCTTCTTCTTGTTTTTTATAAAATAAATGAAAAACCTTTTATTTTTTATCTCCAAGCTGGAATAAATTATTTAGTTTCAAGTAAGTTATATATATGGAAACAAAGATTAGCAAAACCAGAAAATAAAAATGATGAGCAAGAAACACCGAGTTTAACATCCATCGTTCCAATGACAACAGAAAATAAATTGAAAGATCTTTCGTGGAGCCTAGACATACAAAACCAAGAAGAGAAGGAAATTAATAGTAGGTAGTGAAAATTCTCCTCTTGAGGAGTACCCGAAGGGGGAGGTGGAGGAATTTAATTATGAATTAACTCTCCACCCCGTCCTCTGATTACAGAGTCCACCCCTCAAGAGGGGAATTTAAATTCTTTTACAATTAATTATGATATAATTATTTTATGGCAATCAGTGCAAAAAGCTCTCAAGAGTTCGTCCCAATTAAAGAAGTTAAAAACGGCATCATTGTACTCAAAGATGGGGGACTTCGAGCTATTTTGTTGGCATCTTCTTTAAATCTTTCTTTAAAATCTTCCGAGGAACAATCTGCCATAATCAACGAATTTCAAAATTTTATAAATGGCTTGGATTTTCCCATCCAGATATCTATGCAATCACGAAAGTTAGATATCAGACCATATCTCCTCATGCTAGAAGACAGACTTAAGAAACAAGTAGAACCACTTTTAAAAATACAAACCAAAGAATACATCGGTTTTATTAAATCTTTCACAGACGAAGTGAACATAATGACTAAATCTTTTTTTATTGTCGTCCCATATAGTCCTACAATCATGAAATCCAGCAATCAAATGATTGATAAATTATTTAGTAAAGATTCTCAGAAGCAAGTGGACGACACAAAAAAAGCAATAGATTTGGCCTCTTTTGAAGAAAAACGCACCCAGCTAGACCAACGTATTGGGGTTATCATGAGTGGACTTGGTAGAGTAGGAATAAGAACTTCTCAAATAAAAACCGATCAGGTTGTAGAACTTTTTTATAAAACATTCAACCCGGGAGATATTAGTCGAGGAATTAAATTAGAATAATATATGGGAATATTTTCATCATTGTTTGGAAAAGGAGACGATAGTGCTAAAAACAAAAATTCGGTTATGCCGATTCTTCCGAGTGAAATATACAAAGCTGCAACTCTTGAACTCCAAGACATCATAGCACCATCTGCTCTTCAGGTAACACCAAAATCATTAAACCTTGGAGATAAAATAGCAAGAACATTTTTTGTAATATCATATCCTAGGTACCTTAGCGACAATTGGTTTTCTCCAATTATAAATTTAGATAAAATATTTGACGTATCTATTTTCATTCACCCCATTGAAACAGCAGAAATATTGAAATCCTTTCAAAAAAAGGTAGCCGAAGTCCAAAGTCAGATTTCTATCCGCGAATCAAAGGGTCTCGTCCGCGATCCAATGCTAGACACTGCATACAAAGATCTTGAAGATCTAAGAGACAATCTAATGCAAGCACAAGAAAAAATGTTTGACGTTGGACTTTATATTACTATCTATGCTGAAAACGATAATGATTTATTTAAAATTGAAAATGAAATCAAATCTCTTCTTGAGTCAAAACTCATTTATTTAAAACCCGCTTTGTTCCAACAAACCGAAGGGTTCAAAAGTGTCATACCTTTGGGCACAGATATTTTAGGTATTCACCAAAAATTAAACACTGAACCACTTTCAAGTATTTTCCCTTTCGTTTCTTTTGACCTCACAGAAGACAAGGGGATACTTTACGGAGTAAACCGACACAACTCTAGTCTCATTCTTTTTGATAGATTTTCTCTACCAAACTACAATTCTATAACTTTTGCTACTTCTGGAGCTGGTAAATCTTATGCCACCAAACTAGAAATAATCCGTACTTTAATGTTTGATACAGAAGTTATTGTTATAGACCCAGAACGCGAATATGAATATTTATCTGAAGCAATAGGGGGGCGTTCTTTTAACATTGCCCTTTCTTCAGACCACCACATAAATCCTTTTGATCTACCTATTCCAACAGGAGAAGAAACAGGTGCTGATGTCCTCCGAGCAAACACAATAAACCTTGTAGGATTATTTAGAATAATGCTTGGTGGGCTTACTCCAGAAGAAGATTCTATTATAGATAGTGCTATCACTGAGACGTATGCGTTAAAAGATATTACAACCGATTCAGATTTTCGAAATATAGAACCTCCTATGTTATCAGACTTTGAAGTAATACTGTCTGGAATGGAAGGGAGTGAATCATTAATGCAACGCCTGATAAAATACACACATGGATCTTGGTCATCATTTTTGAACCAACCATCAAACATCGACATAAACAGAAAGTTTATAGTTTTTTCAGTGAGAGATATGGAAGACGAACTCAAACCAATCGCAATGTATATAATCACTCATTATATTTGGAATGCTGTTAGAAAAAATATCAAAAAAAGATTACTTGTGGTAGATGAGGCGTGGTGGATGATGAAGTCAGAAGATACTGCTTCGTTCCTGTATTCTATTGCAAAACGTGGGAGAAAATACTATTTGGGGCTTGCTACTATTACACAAGACGTCGGAGACTTCATGAAAAGTGCATATGGTGTTCCTATTGTTACAAACTCATCTATTCAGCTTCTTCTCAAACAATCTCCTTCAACGGTAGATGTTTTACAAAAAACATTTAATCTAACAGATGAAGAAAAATACTTGTTGTTGGAAGCAAATGTGGGAGAGGGAATTTTCTTCGCAGGATTAAAACATGTTGCAATAAAGACAATCGCTTCATATACAGAAGATCAAATCATCACCTCAGACCCTTCTCAAATTCTTGCAATCAAAAAAGCAAAGGGTGAACTATCCGCCTCAAACAATAGTAATTAGAACCGTTAAAAAAGTTGTTGTTTTGAGAGTGAAGTTATTATATAATAAACAAAGTGAAACTTATAAAAATAAAAATTTTTCTTGTTGGGTTTTTTATTTTAGGAATAATAAATATACCTTATATTTGTCATGCTGAAATGCAGATTGATGTACAAGAAGGGGAAGTCAACGTTGAAACAATTCCAAACAATCCACAGCCATATCAAGATGTGACTATCAACCTCTCTAGTTATGCTACTGATTTAAGTAAAGCAATAATAACATGGCAGTCCGAATCCGGTACTGTTCTCTCTGGTATCGGTAAAACGAGTTACACTTTTAAAACAGGTGGGCCAAATACTTACATTTTTTTTAGTGTTATAGTTACACCAGTAGGATCTATGAACACTATAACAAAAAACATTACCATCGCTCCTTCTGAAATCGAACTCATGTGGGAATCTATTGATGGATATGCTCCACCTTTTTATAAAGGTAAAATCTTACCAATTAGTGGTAGTTTTATTAAAGTAGTTGCAATACCAAATACAAACACAATAAAAAGTGGTAATGGTAGTTTATCTTACAGTTGGAAAAATGGCGACAGTGCTATCCCCGATGCTTCTGGATATAACAAAAATTCCTATACATTTAAAAATAGTATGTTTGATTCTGTTAATACAATAACAGTAATAGCTTCATCTGTAGGGGGAAACTATGGAGCAGAAAATACAATAGAAATACCAATCTATAATCCAAAAATAGTTTTTTACAAAAAATCTCCAATTGAAGGAACTATTTACGGATATGCTCTCGACAAAGAATCTATCATGGAAGAAGATGAGATGACAATAGTTGCTGAACCATATTTTCTTTCAACAAAAGGTCATGAAAATAATTTCACATATGATTGGCAAATAAACGGAAAGGGAATAGACACCCCAATTAAAAAGACAGAGTTAACAGTCAGACCGTCATCTCGTGGTGGTTATGCGACCATAGATGTAACAATCCAAAATATTAGCGAAGTTTTTCAAAAGGTTGCGGGTAAATTAAAATTAAAATTATAATATGAAAAAATTATCACAACATATATTTATATTCATTTTTGCTATATTGTTTTTAATTCCATTGAGTTTTTATTTTACTGATTTGAAAAACAACATAGTAGAATCAGCTGGAACCTGCACAATAATATCCGCTCAATGGAACCCTTCTGGACAGCAAGCGGATACTTTTTATGCAATAGGTACTACAACTGCAAATATTCTTGTTAAGACAAAAGATTGTGTTGGTCAAAATCTATTGTTGAGTATTGCTGAGTCAGATTATGCGGGTGACGACTATTGGAATAACTCGGGTATATATGAAAGATCAATAACTGTCCCAACAGATAATTTTACTTCAAAAATAGAACTTGGAGAAGAAGACTGCGAGAATTCTGGAAGTATTGATTGTGAGCTGTATATTGAATTATCAAGTGATACACAAAAATATAACTCTTACAACCAAAGTCGTGGGGTTTTATTTTATGAGTGTTCTGGTATTTGTGAAGACGAAGGAGCATATCTTGAAACAATAGCAAATGGGACAGATGCTGTTCCAATAGATTTAGATAAACAAACACCTATCAATGAACCAAACAATCTGTACAAACTCCTTGCTCCAATACCAGGAATGACAGAGGCCCCAGAAAACATTGGGGATTATTTCAATAAAATATTCCTACTTGCCATCGGACTTTGTGGGGCTCTCGCTGTCATAATGATTGTAATCGGTGGGGTTCAGTACATGGGGAATGATTCAATTTTTGGAAAAACAGAAGCAAAGAGTAGAATATTGGCATCAGTTCTTGGTTTATTGATTGCTCTTGGATCATATGCATTGTTAAATACAATTAATCCAGATCTGCTAGGTGGGGGGGGAGTGAATATTGCACAAGTTAAAGCAGACATAACTGAAGCAGAAATAGTAACACAAGAAAGCCCAGCTATTTACAATGTTGCAGTGGGTAAATGCCCTGCACCAGGTATTGAACCAGTAGTAGATATTACCAATGGTGTAGTTCTTATGAATGTATGTGGGACAGACTTAGCTAACAAAGTAAGACTTTTAATTCAATCAGCAAAAACAGCTGGTATTACCCTTACAGGTAACGCTTTCAGAGATCCAGCAGAACAAATAAGACTCAGAGAGATTAATGGCTGTTCCCCCATAATGACAGGACCAGTAAGTTCGTGTAAGGTGCCCACAGCAATACCTGGAACATCTTTACATGAAAGTGGTATGGCTATTGATTTTAAATGTAACGGTTTAGGTTTTATAAATATCAAAAAAAGACCAGAAACACAGGAATGTTTTAACTGGCTAAAGATACATGCAATAGAAGCTGGATTATCTAATATGCCTAGCGAAAACTGGCATTGGTCAACCACAGGACTATAAATCATTTATTAAAAAAATCATTATGTCTAAAAAAACAATCATTATTTTTATAACAGTATTTATAGCAACAGGAGCAATACTCCTTGGTCTTTATTTTTACTTCAATAAAAATAAAGACCAAGGAAATACAAACACCTGGTATCAAAATTTTAATCCATTTGGGACAAGCACAAACACTAACGTAGGCACAAATGTCCCAACGGTAGATCTTCCTAATCAAAACACAAATACAACACCAGAAACAACAACCTCAAGATTTTATAAAATAACAGACTTCGCCGTAGCTGGTGCAACTTTTTTTGATGAACTAAAAACAACAAATGCAGAGGGTGTTTCAACAAGTGAGGGAATGCAAGACGCAAGGATTCAAGGAACTGAGATAGTTCCATCCTTAAAATATGTAGAAAAAAAGAACGGGCATATTTATAAAATGCCATTGGACACAAAGGTTGAAGAAAAAATTTCAAACTCAACAATTCCCAACATATATGAAGCATTTTTCGACAGTGCAACCAAAACTGTTGTTTATAGATATCTTTCTGATGACAATACAATCAGTAGCTTTATGGCTACACTTGGAGCAAATAAGGGAGAATTTTTGCCTCAAAATATTTATGACATAAGTATTTCTATAGATAAAAATAAATTTTTCTATTTAACAAAAAACAGCAATGGCTCCACCGGGGCTATTGGGTCTTTTGGTAGTATAAAAAGAGAGATTGTTTTTAATTCTCCCTTTACAGAATGGTTATCTGAATGGGATACAAATCAAAAAATATTTTTAACAACAAAACCATCTTATAGTGTTCAGGGAGGTGTTTTCCTTTTAAATCCAACAAACAAAACCACAACAAAAATATTGGGCGGAATAGCGGGGCTAACTACAAAAATTAACAAAAAAGGATCTATGGTATTGTACAGTTCCTCTACAGAAACTGGACCCAAACTTGGAGTTTTTGATATAAACAAACACACAACTAAAGATTTAGATTCTTATGGTTTATCAGAGAAGTGTGTTTGGGCATTGGATGACATCAATATTTATTGTGCTGTACCAAACACTGTTGTTGGGAATCAGTATCCTGATTATTGGTACCAAGGATTAATATCTTTTGATGATTATTTTGTAAAGATAAATACCATAACAGGGGATAAGGCAACCATAGCAAATTCAGTAAAAGAAACGCCCGTTGATGGAACTTATTTGTTCTTGAGTAGTAAAGAAGATTCCTTGTTTTTCATAAATAAAAAAGATTCTACATTGTGGAGTTTAGATGTGAAATAATTAAGAATTAAAAATTAGGAATTAAGAATGGGAAACAACACAAAATGCACAAGCGACGCTTGTGCATTTTGTGTTTTAATTCTTAATTCTTAATTCTCCCCAACGTATTTTATTACCACTCTACGAGATGGACCATATCCTTCTGATTCTGTTTTGATAGATTTATCTCCTTCTAAGAACATATGAATAATTCTTCTCTCATGTGCTGGCATTGGATCAACTTCAATATTGCTTTTAAAATACTTTGCACGTTCTGCCATCATATGAGCTATATTTTTTAAATTATCAAAACGTTTTTTTTGATAGCCATTTATATCAATAAAAACATTCACCCCTTTTTCTTCAATTAGCCCTTTACTTAAAACATCTTTTTCTACTATTTTTTGAACGATTTGATTTAGAGAACGCAATGTTTCTCCGTCTCGTCCAATCATAAAACTAGAATCTGGTGTTTCTATCATACACCAAAGCATCCCACTATCTTCGGAAAACTCGCATTTTGAAATAGTGCATGCTGTATGTTTGAATATCTGTTCTATTGTTTCTTTAATTTTATCTTTATGCATAAATGTTAAATCAAATTGTTTGCCAATTGTCGACGAATATACCATTCTTGAACTATAGTAAATATATTACTCACAATCCAATATATTGCAACTGCTGCAGATATTTTCCAAGCGATAAAAGCAATAAAAACAGGAAGTACATATCGAACGTTCATTTGCATACTATCTGAGAGTTGTTCTTGAAATGTTTTTGGCTCATTAACTTTTGCTATTTCTTTCACTATTTCAACTTTCTTTGTTTTTATAGGAGTAGATAAATACCCTTGAATAAACTGAGTGATTCCAGCAAATATTCCAAGGAAAATACTTTTGCTCCCCATCTCTATTAATCCCAAGAAATTTGTATGCAGACTAGCTGGAACTTGAACAAATGAGTAAATCAAACTTGAATCAATCTTGATGCCATTATAAAAGACATAATATAAAGCAAAAATAACTGGTAGCTGGAGAATAACAACCAAACAACCAGAAAATGGATTCGTACCATATTTTTTATAAAGCTCAAAAGTTTTCTTTGCTTGTTCTTCTTTATTGGGAAAATCTTTTTTTATTTGCTTTATCTCTGGCTCCATTTTTTTCATGAGAATCTGGCTTTTAATAGACTTCCGAGTAAGAGGGGATAATGCTAATTTAATAATAAGGGTTACCAATATAATAGCAAAACCAACATCCCCAAAAGTGATGTTGTCTATTATAAAAATTAAAATATTATATATTGGCTGATAAAATACGGTATTCCATAAAGATGACATTGCTCCATTGTATCACAAGAAAGCAAAAAGTAGAAAAATCAAAAGATTTCTTAATGTTGCACAAAATATTCGGAAGTCGGACTTCCGAATATCTACTATTCGACTGGATCATAGTGGTTCTTTTGCCAAGGATGACAACGAAAAATCCTTATAAAACCACGATATAAACCATAAAAAGCTCCATATTTTAAAATGGACTGTTTGGTATATTCCGAGCATGTTGGTATAAAAACACAAGAGTGGTGTGCCTTTAATGGAGTTTTTTGATAAACCTCTATAAAAAAAATAATTAGTTTAGACATAAAATAAAACATCACAAAACAAGACCTTAGTACAGAGCAAGGTCTTGCCTTACTCAGTAACACCAATAAATCCAGCCTTTTTTAGAATAAAAATAACATCTTTTTTGATATCTTCTGTTGTTGCGTTTATTGCTTGTTTCTTATACATAAAGATTCCAGCTCCTGAACTAAGCGGGACAGAGCGTAGTATGTTATAACCAATTCTTCTCCATTTATTCCTTTTTACTGCATTTTTAAAAATACCCTTTGGTGCCACAAAAGCATATCTAGGGGATTCATTCTTTAGTGAATAAAACAAAAAAAGCTGAGTTGAAAGAGTTTTTCCATTCTTCATAAGAAGTTGAAAAAAGTCTTTTGTAACTCGCTTTTTCTTTGGAAGCATGTTTATTTCTTTATAGATACATTAGCTCTACCTTTTCGGCGACGAGCAGTATTCACCTTCCTACCATTTTGAGTTTTTGTACGGACAAGAAATCCATGTATTTTTGCTCTTTTTCTTCTGTTGGGTTGATACGTTTGAGACATATTTGATAATATATACTATATCAAACAACAATGCAATACATCCCTAAAAACATATCCACACAATATCAACAGCTTAATCAAGGTATTTTATTGTGTGTGTTTTAGGAAACAGGGTATAATACGAAATATGGAAACAAAAAAACTATGGGATAAATGCCTATCAGAGATCGAAACAAACATTTCAAAAGCTAATTTTACTACATGGTTTAAAAATACATATATAATTAAAGAGGATGGGGGAATTATTCAAATTGGGGTTTCTAACGAATTCGTAAAGGATTGGCTTTACAACAAATTTCATAAACTTATCCTAAAAACACTTATTGGAAATAATGATAGTATTCGCGGTGTTGATTATATAATATATAAACAAGAACCTAAGAACGAACAATCCTTAAATGAAAATAAAATACTTCCACAAAACTCACCAGCCAATATAAACAAAGAACTTCCATTAAATGATTTATATGTTAATAAAGACGATAATTTAAACCCAAAATATAACTTTAATTCTTTTGTGGTTGGACCTTTTAATGAGCTTGCTTATGCTGTTGCCCAAGCAATAATTACAAACCCCGGACAAAACTACAATCCATTTTTTATTTATGGTGGCACTGGTTTAGGTAAAACACATATAATTCAAGCAATAGGGAACACTATCAAAATAAAACATCCATTAAAAAAGATATATTATGTCAGTTTAGAAAGATTTACAATTGATTATATAAATTCTATTCAAAACAAAAACCCAAATTCCTTTAAAGAAAAATACCGCAAATATGATGTTATTATTATGGATGATATTCAATTCATTTCCGGAAAAGACAAAACTCAAGAAGAATTATTCCATTTGTTCAACACTTTATATGAAAAAAATAAACAAATAATTTTTTCATCAGACAAGCATCCTAACTTTATTCAAGGGCTCGAAGAAAGGCTTCAGTCTAGATTTGCTTCTGGTATGACAGTACAAATAGTTGAACCAGATTATGAATCTCGTGTGGCAATCATAAAAGCAAAATTTGAATCAACAAATTGTATTATTGAACCAGAAATTGTTTCATTACTTGCAGAATCTCTCGAGGGCAACATAAGAGAGCTTGAGGGAAGTTTGAATACTGTTATTTGCCAATCTCAATTAAAAAACAAATCCTTAACTGCCCTTGAAGTCAAAACACTTATAAAAAACAACATCAAACCTAAAAAAACTGTTGCTATTAAGGATATTGTAAAAATTGTTGCTGATTATTATAGTTTATCTGAAGAGATTATATATGAAAAAACAAGGAGAAAAGAGATTGTTAGGGCTCGTCAGGTAGCAATGTATCTCCTAAGAGAAGACTTCAATATTTCATATCCCTTAATAGGGCAAAAGCTAGGGGATAGAGATCACACGACAGTGATTCATTCTCATTTAAAAATAAAAGATGATTTAAAGACTGACCCGTTATTATTACAAGAAATAGAAAAAATTAGAATTATGTTTAAGTAAAAAAGGATAAGTATGTGGAAAAAGTGTTTTTATTTAAATTAAAAAGTGGAAAACATTCCTTTTTAAAAAAAATAAAAAATAATTAACAAGTTAAAAATTAAAAGATAAAGTTATATGTCGTAAAAGTGTTTTGTTTTATTGGTTTTTTAACAATCCACATATCCACATGTATAATAGTAGTAATAAGTATTAATATAATAATTAAGAGAATAACTAAATTAATAAACAGTGGATTAAATAAAAATTTATGAAAATAGAATGTTCCATCAATAAAATTAAAAAAGCATTAACATTAGTAGAAAGAGTAACAGGTAAAAATCTAACACTTCCTGTTTTGGGTTCAGTTCTATGGGTTGCAACAGATAAAACATTAAAACTCAGAGCTACTAATTTAAATATTGGTATAGAAATAGAGATTCCAGCTAAGGTAGAAAAAGAGGGTGTTGTAGCTGTTCGTGGTGATATTTTATCGTCTTTATTTTCTGTTCTACAAGGAGATCTTCTTGTAAAGTTTGAATTAATAAATAACAATTTATTAGTAAAAACAAATACGAGCACTATTTTGTTGAAAAGTATTTCACATGAAGATTTTCCAACAATTCCAATAATAGAAGGGGAAAATCTTTTAATTTCAAACCAAAAGTTTATTGAAGGTATTAAATCTGTTTATTATAGTGCTTCTGTCTCAGAGATAAAACCAGAGATTGGGAGTGTTTATATTTACCCAGAAGATGATATGTTGGTTTTTGTATCAACAGATTCTTTTCGTTTAGCTGAAAAGAAAATAAAGATAAAACAAAAATTATCTTTCGATGGGATATTGATACCATTTAAAAATGTAGTTGAAATAATAAAAGTTTTTGATGGGTTAGAGGGTGATTCGAAAATAATACTTCAAAAAAATCAAATATCAATTTCAATAGAAAATATATATTTAACATCAAGAGTAGTAAATGGAAATTTTCCAGACTACAAACAAATTATTCCTAAGATAACAACAACAAAATCAGTTGTTTTGAAACAAGATTTTATATCTTCTTTGAAAGTTTCTAATATTTTTTCAGATAAATTTAATCAAATTATTTTAACAATCAAACCAGCAAGTAAGATTTTTGAGATAGAATCAAAAAACACAGATATTGGGGAAAATACAACACTTATTTCTGGAGCATTATCTGGCGAAGATGTTTCAGCTTATTTTAATTATAAATATATTTTAGACTGTTTTCAGTCTATTTCAGGAGATAGTTTGAGTATTGAACTGACTGGAAACAATAAACCAATGATTATAAAAGGGGTGGGGGATCAATCTTTTATGTATTTGGTTATGCCGATGAATAGGTAGTTTTAATTAAGAATTAATAATTAAGAATTTAAAAAAGGGATGGATTATAACTCTATTGGTAGTTTTTTGGAAAAGTTCAAAAAATTAATTTTTCAAAAAGAAGAAATAAAAGAAATTGTTGTTAAGATAATATCAGAGGTTATTTCTTATCAAATTAAAAAAGAATCAATAAAAATAAAAGGATCTTGTATTTATGTAGAAGGATCACCCATTCTCAGAAGCGAGATCATGATTCGAAAGAGACAAATCCTAACCAAATTAAAAAGTGTTTTACCAAATAGTAATTTTCTAGATGTTAAATAATTTTATATATTTTCTACTGAGAATGAAATAGTCTTTTCTCCAATATTTCCAACAGTATCAACACCAATAATTCGAATAGAGTTTATTGTGGATATATTTGTAATATTTTTGGGTATAAAGGATGTTGTAAAAGGATATGATTTTAATGATGTTATAAATGTATTATTTACAAAAACATCTATTTTTTTTATCTGGTTTTTACTTGTTGGTTTTATAGAAAGAGTAATATTTTCATTTTTTTGATATGTTATGTTTTTGATACCATTTATTTCAAAAATAGGTTTTGATTCAGGGGTATGAATGTAATCGTAAGTGATTGGCTTGTCGTTTTCTGTTATTGTTTTATATTTATTCATATTAGACCCCCACCATTTCTGCACACCATATTCCCAGTTTGTATATTGTGAATCATTTGTTTGCCCAGATGTTTTTTCTAGTGGATTTTCTTTTTTTATCCAATATAGTATTGAGTGAACATTTGTGATTGACGTTTCTTTTTTGAATTCCTCAGGTGTGTTTTCTGTGGCTAGTGTATTTGAAATAGAATCTGTGACGAAAGTTTCTCCTCCTTGCCAAAAACCACGAAGAATTGGAGGAATAGATGTATCTATTGGGTCTGGTTTTTCAAAATATTCTATAGGTAGATTCTTAAGAGCTTCGGTTATAACTGCGTTCCATATGGGTCCAGCAAGGGCTGCACCACCTTTTTTCATTGGTTTGTTGTCATTGTTACCAACCCAAACTCCAACAACAACAGAGGGTGTATATCCAATAGTCCATGCATCTTTGTTGTTGTTTGTTGTACCAGTTTTAACAGCAACGTCTCTTCCTTGTATGTTCAAGATAGAATTTGCTCCAAAAGTAGGAGTTCTTGCTGTTTCATCTGAGAGAATACTTGAAAGGATTCTTGTGGTGTTTGGTTTGATAATTTGCTGTGGGGTACTCTCATATTTTTCGAGAACATTACCATTACTGTCTTCTATAGATAAGATTCCTTGGTATGGATTTTTTATTCCATTATTGGCAAAAACACTATAAACAGAAGTCATATCAAGAAGAGTGGTTTCTCCTCCACCAATAACAAGAGACAAACCATATCTATTTGGATCATTTAATAAAGTTGTAATTCCAAGATTTCTAGCGATTTTAATAGAATCTGAAACACCAACTAAATATAAAAGTTTTACAGCTATGACGTTTATTGACTGAGCGAGTCCGTCACGGAGAGTCATTGGTCCACGGAAAGCATTATCATAATTGTCTGGAGTATAACAAGTTTCCTTTTTATCTTTTCCGTCTGGACTACAAGAGGAATTAAATTCAGTTTTTACATCGAATAATGTTGTTTTTTCGGTATAACCTTTTTCAAAAGCAAGAGAATAAACAATTGGTTTAAAAGATGATCCAGGTTGTCTACTGGCTGTTGCTACATTAAAATTACCGTCAAAATTGTTGATTGTTTCAAAATAATTTCTTGATCCAACCATAGAAAGTATTTGTCCTGTTTTAGGATCAATAACAACGATTGCAGTGTTATTGCCATCCCAATTTTTTTCATTTTCTTTTGCTTTAATAAGAGCTATTTCCTCTGCTTTTTTTTGTAAATCATAATCAAGTGTAGTTATTATTTTTAGACCACCTTTTTCTAGGGTATCAACTCCATATCTTTTTTCTAAATAATCTTTAATGAAGAAAACAAAATGAGGAGCGCCAATATTCATAGGTTGTTTTGGCAAAAAATTCACCACTTCTGCTTTTGCTGTATTGTAATCAGCTTCGGTTATAAACTTTAAATCGAACATTCTTTTCAATACTAGGTTCTTGCGTTCATCAAGCTTGTTTCTATTTTTACCATATGGTGAATAATAAGTGGGTCCATTGGGGATAGCCGATAGATATGCTGATTCTGCAAGTGTCATGTTCTCCGGTTCTTTACCCAAAAAAGCTTTCGATGCTTCTTCGATACCATAAATATTTCCTCCATACGGAGCTTCATTTAAATAAAGCGCCAAGATATCATCTTTACTCATAGTTTTTTCTAATTTTACAGACAATATCCATTCTTTTATTTTACGAGAAAGGGTGACTTCTGGAGTTAGGAGAGTATTTTTTATAAGCTGTTGTGTGATTGTTGATCCACCTTGAACCTTTCTGCCTGTTAATTTTGCCCAAATAGTCGAGCGAATTATAGAAGTAATGCGAACACCCTTGTGTTGATAAAAACTAGAATCTTCAATCGCAACTGTTGCATTTAAAATATTGGTCCCCATATTTTCATAAGGGATGATTGTTCTTTTTATATTTTGATGGACATCATACAGCAATATAGTTCCAGTTCTGTCATATATTTTTGTGGAGCTTTGTATTTTACGTTCTGTGAATGATTTAAAATCTGGGAGTTGTAATGTGCTGATCCAAATAGTTAAAGAACCAGCAAAAACAAAACCAATTCCTAATATAGATAAAATTATATTTCTAATTGAAAACTTTTTTAAATGCTTTTTTCTCATATTATTTAATCATATCATAATATTTAATTTTGCGGACAAATCTTTATTTATATGTTAAAGTATACAAATATGAGTGAAAAAGTAGCAAACAAAGAAAAAATAGATGATATTCTTACTCGTGGGGTAGGGGAATTTATTGATCCTGATGGGGTCTTTCGTAAAAAATTAGAAAATAATCCAGAAAACATAATTATCAAATTCGGAGTTGACCCAACTCGTCCAGATATTCATTTGGGTCATGCTGTGGTTCTTCGTAAGTTGCGTCAATTACAAGATATGGGTTGCAAGGTCATTTTTTTGATTGGAGATATTACTGCTCAAATAGGTGATCCAACTGGTAAAAGTCAGATTCGTCCAGAAGTGAATATGGTTGAAATACAAAAAAATATGAAAACTTATTTGGACCAAGTTGGTAAAATATTGAATAAAGAATCAAATGTTTTTGATTGGATTACAAATTCAGACTGGTTTGTTTCTATAAATGATATTATTGTTGATGATAACCCAATCTCAAAAGTTGAAGATAAAGCTAAATTTTGGGCTCAGACACGAATGCAGAAAAATAAGAATAATCTACGTAACTATTCTTTTATAAATGTTCTTGCTGTTTTGAGACAAATCACACATGGAAGACTTATCGAACGAGATATGTTTCAAAAAAGATTAAAGAATGGTGAGCCTATTTTTATGCATGAAATGTTGTACCCAGTAATGCAGGGGATAGATTCTAACGTTTTATTTGATGTTTATGGTGCTTGTGATCTTGAAGTTGGTGGTACAGATCAGCATTTCAATATGCTAGTAGGTCGTGAAGTTATGGAAATGAACAAAAGGGTACCGCAGTCAGTGTTGTCTTTTAAGCTTCTCGAAGGAACAGATGGTAAAGAAAAAATGTCAAAAAGTCTCGATAATTATATTGGTATCACAGATGAACCAAACAATATGTACGGAAAAGTCATGTCTATTCCAGACTCATCAATAGGAAATTATTTTGAATTGTGTACGTTTACTTCACTTCCAGAAGTGGAGAAAATCCGCAGAGGTATTCTAGATGACTCTATTCATCCAAAAGAAATAAAAATGGATTTAGCAAAACAAATTGTTTCTATATATTATGGAGAAGAAAAAGCAGAAAAAGCACAAGAAAATTGGGAGAATACTTTTTCTAAAAAAGAAATTCCAAGCGATGTTCCAGTGGTGGAAGTAAAAGAAGGGGATTTGTTCGCAGATGTTTTTACTAGTAGTAAAATTGTTTCTTCCAAGGCAGACTTTCGTCGGTTAGTAGAAGAAGGGGCTGTGACCAATATGGATACAGATGAAAAAGTTTCTTCTTATAATGATAAGGTGAAAGATGGTGTTTATAAAATCGGCAAAAAAAGATTTTGTAAAATAAAGATTATTAAATAAAATTAAACTAAACATAAATAGCGCCCGACCTAAAGGTCGGGCGCTATTTATGTTTTAGTATTCTGATCCATCTAGTCCGGCAAATTCCTCACCTACAACCAAATCCTCATCATCTAGCAAGTCATCATCTAATGCACTATCTAATTCTTCATCAAGAAGATCTTCATCTTCCTCATCCTCTTCTACATCAACACCTATTTTTAATTCATCGTCGGTATAGCTCATAGTTAAATAAATTAAATATTATAATGCATT
>Ga0172379_10005781_pt1 | contig 17059 bp, 15 predicted proteins | sample GrowelOW334metaG_FD_119756 | JGI IMG/M metagenome (GOLD analysis project Ga0172379, IMG submission 119756) | Groundwater microbial communities from an aquifer near a municipal landfill in Southern Ontario, Canada - Groundwater well OW334 metaG | ecosystem: Environmental > Aquatic > Deep... | reverse complement strand
CGCCATGCCTCGTGACAAGCGGCAATAAGGATACGTTGGTTTTCATCATCAAATACGGCTTTCTCTACCATTTCGTTCAACTCCTTTCTTTCATAAAGTAATTGTTCGCGTGTTTCTTTTTTTGTCATGTAATCTGCAAAGCCACTGAAAAACGGTGAACCACGAGCGATGTTTTCAGCGATTATTTCTCGGGCGGTGTATGGTTTCACGAAATCATGCGCCGGGGTTTCAACTTCTCCTGAGCGGTTTAACTTCTCCTTGGTGTGCTGCCATTTGTTTTTGAAAATTCCGGCGGCTAATTCGTAGTTTTTGATATATTTAAGTGAGTTGGAATTTACTGTGCTCACCATGGTTCTCACTTTTTGTTTTTCATTCCAGCTTACAATGCCGAAAGAAACCGCCTGACACTGAATATCCGTTTCCATTAAGTTTGACATACGACCTGCTATGCGGGAGCCACGAAGAGCGACAAGGAATCTGAGAACAGCATCTGACACGCCGGAAGCTGTCATTGAAGTTACATCTTGTCCGTACATGATCTGTCGGGCTTCAACATATGTTTCCAAGTCATCAATGACTGGAACAATTAGTACCGCGCGAGTCTTTCTACCTTGCGTTTTTGAAGATATTTTAAAGTAAAAACAACCGATCGGGGCGAACAAGAGGCATAATGCCCGTGCTGGCGGTTCCTCAAGGCACGAAGCATCTTTGGCATAATAATGTCTGACCGTTCCCCCCGGAAAAAGCCAACCGGAAAGTTCGACTGATACGCGAAATTCATCATTGTCAAGAAAAATATCGGCAGCTTGCTGATGGCGATAACTGATAATAGGAGAAAAGTTGCTCTCAAAAATAATGCGGTCATTGATCTGATAAGATAAAGGTTTCTTATTCCCCGTTTTTCTATGAGGTCCGAACTGAAGAAAAGTATTTTTTAACGAGTCATAGAGAAGGTGTTTGTATTCAATAGGTAGGGGGCCTTGTGATTCAAGACCCGGGAAACGAAAAAAGCCGTCATCATCAACCTGAAATGACTTTGAAATCATTTCTCTTAGTGCGGGGCCGGGCTTAGCGTCTAACCATTCGAGAGTTATGCAAGTTGGCGATAAATTCCACTTTAACCCGGGGATGAGAATTTTTTTCTGATCCAATGCGCCGAGAGTCATGTAAAGACCAGCGAGGCCGGCGCGGTGTAACGGTGACATCCCAAATCCAAAAAGATCGAGTTCCATTATTTGAGCCATGACGCTCCCCTTTCCGGGTCATATTCGATGGAACCACTCGGAGCGATCCACCGGTTTTTATAAACAGCCCATCCATCCATCCAAGGAGATTGGTAATTCAACGGGATAGTCAGCTTTTCAGTTTCAATACGGGAAGATCGGCAGGCGGGCAAATCGTCTTCCATGATGACAGGCACCGAGATGCCCGGAGACCTGACAGCGCCGGGGAAACTAAACAAGCCCAAATCCAACCATTCCATTCCTTCAATTTCAAATGATGTGGATTCATCAGCGTCGGCAGTTATTACGGCAAAAGCCGCAGAAAGATCGGATTGCGATAAAGGACGATTCATAGACATTAAGTTGTCTATCCATATCTGCGCCGAATCAAGCTCCTCTTTCTGGTAAGGAGCAGGGTATTTTACTGGAAGAACAACTGCAACGCGGGGTGACCCCGGGGCTTCTGGAGTTATGCGGCGATTCAGGCGGCCTAAACGCTGTATTAAAGCAGGAACAGGCGCAACATCGGTTATTAGAAGATCAGCATCGAGGTCCAAGGACATCTCCGCTACTTGTGTTGCGATCGCTAAAACTCCAGAGTTGCCTTCAAAGGCATCAATCATGCTTCTATGTTGGCGTTTCCTGTCAATATACTTGAATCGACTATGATAAATGATTGGTCGAAGGCGAGCAGAAACAGCATTATCATACCATCGTTGTGCTTCTGCGACGGTGTTCACAACCCTAAGAACTTTTTTTCCCGATCTCACATATTCAGTCGCCATTTTGAAAGCCGCGTCCGTTTCAATTGCGGTTTCTATCCGATAGCGGGGAAGCGACTCGATCTCCACTGGAGTTGATATCCTTTCAATCTTCCCGAAGTTATCCTCAAGGAATTTTATTCTGGCCGGTTCAATTGAAGCAGACATGAGAAGAAAAGAAGCGCCCGGCAGCGCTTTCATAAAAGCAGTCATGGCTCCGAACATCTTGGAATCAAGCGAATGAATTTCATCGAAGACAAAAGCAGCCGAAAGAAAAGCCGGAGAACTGTAGAGCCCGCGATAATTATTACGCACAAGGGAAAGAACAGTGTCAACGGTACAAACAACAATCCGCGCACCCCAAGCCCTCAAAGACTCAATACGAACAGGTTTTTCGAAGGATTCTTCATCACCTGACAATACAATATTTTCAAGATCAACAGCAGCGCGCGAATGCATAAGTTCCGATTCAAACGGCGATTGGGCAACATAACCGAGAAAACCCTCAGTGGCCGTGCCGGTTGTGGGATAACAGAAAAAAAGTTTCTTTCCGACAGCATGCCGCTTGGCCCACTCGTATGCGCCGATTGTTTTCCCGGAACCGCAGCCAGCTTCTACTAAAGTAATCTTCGCTTCCGAGTTTCCAATAGCGGCCTGAAATGGACGTGGCATTGCCCCGCCTAGCCGTTCATCAATCACCGATTGAAGATCGTCTGGCTGCAAGCAATCATCAAGCGTGGATTCTATCCAGTCTGCGATAGAGATTTGCTGTGGCAACAAAGCGCTGCCTGCGGCATCGGCGGCCATAAGAAGCGCTTTTATCGCGGCGGCAAACTGACGCCAATCAGGATTTTTTAGTAAGTGTTTTTGCCATTTCCTGTTTTTAATATTAAAAACATCTTGCCATTCAACTATAGAATTTTCCTTCCCATCAATCAAAGAAATCTCCATGTTAGAACACATCAAGTCGCTTGTTGGGAAAATCGACTGAAAATCAGGGTGACTGGTATATAGAGTGACCGATGTGCCGTACCCACCTTGTTTAAGTGCAGGAGCGGCCTTATCCCATTTATAATCCATCTTTGTGTGATGCCCGGCGACAGCACCGATTATTGTGTTTTTGATATGGTCTTGATCTTCAGAAGATAAGTCGGAGAGATTTATATTGAGCCATTCATTAACAATATCGTTATTAATAATTAGATAGCAGGAGATTAACTCATGCCGGATTGGCTGCTGTCCTTTCTGATTATTTCCACGAACCATCGCTTGAAATGATTCATTGGCCTTTCCGATATCATGGAGTCGACAAGACAGCATGAGAGCCTTTTCAAACCGAGGCATCCATGAATCAGCATCAAGAGACAAATTCGAAAGTATCCGAGCTCCTGCCACGCTAAGAATCTTTTGGCCCGCACTCGTTACTGCTTCTATGTGATTCACAAGAAGTGATGATTCCGGTACACTATTGTCTGTGGCGGTTTTTGCGAATAATCGCGAAATAGACATTTTATACATCCCTGATCGGAATAAAAAGTCCGCAACCCATCCGGCGACGGCCACCTATGCCTTTTTCTTGGAGTCTTATTGATTCATCGTCGTCAAGTTCTTCAACGATCATTGGATAGCCGACTATCTCTTTGTCTTTGATACGGAGAGTGCGCCTTATGAAGGGACACTCATTTGTTGACGCGCCTTCTTTGTCGCCATTGCTTGATTTTCTTGTAATAAGTGCGGGGTTTCCTTTTATGCCATGCTTCAATAGTTGCTTGGTGGCCGCTTTAAGGAAAAGTTCGGGCTCCATGAAACCTTTTATTGTGACAAGCCTGCTTTTGAGACGACCTGCGGGTTTTAATGCAAAAACCTCTGGAACGCCAATCCTGATTGGATGCTCTCCAATCAGCAGCTTTTTACCCGCCAGTTTTAATAGAGACGGTAGCTTTGCAACATCTGTCCTGAAGACAAGCCGACTTTTGTCGTTCAATGATATACGTCGATTGCCAATCAGGATGCCATTTACTGGAAATATGCCGCATTCGGGGTCTCCATGGATGTCCGGTATCAGTTCTGAAACTGCGGACAGCATAATATATCCATGATCTGCTGGCAATTCATTCCCGTTGACTCGAAATGAAACGTCTATAGTTGGCATGATCTACTACCTCCTAGGTTTAAGCTCATGACTCTAAATGAGCCTTATTTACCCTGTACATAGTCATTCAACGAGACTCGTCCTATTTTTCTCAAAAAAACAGGCTCCTATCATCTAGTAATCATCACGAAAACTTGTTTTCGGATTATATCACAAGCCTGTGACAAAATGGTCAGGAATAAACAATGTTTTCAAAACAGCAACAACTTTGGATGTAGCTTTTGATCGAAGAGAGCTTCTAGAGTCGTTTTTGAATAACGCCTTTATTCAAAATGATTTTGATTCCTTATGCCGCTTTAAACATTTATTTGTGTCTATCACAAGAATAAATTCCAAACAAACTGCATCTCCTCTTTGCAGCACCGTGAAATCACATCGTGACCGAAGCTATTTGAGCATAAATGTGATCTTGGCTCTTATAAGAAAATAGGCGGCCATATACAAGGCCCATATCATCTCAAAATCGAAAGAAAATCAAACCAGCTATTTTGTTGTCGAAACATATATTTCTGAATTTAGTGTGATAATAATATTGTTAACAGTCGAATTCGTCTTCTTGGAAATCTCCTTTATTGACGTATTCATTAAGTCTTAAATTCTTTTGTGCGTCCATAAAGCCAGTTGCTTTCTTGCGGGCAGCGTTCATCTCACGCTTCATCGTTTTTGAGGGAGGATTGCCAGTTAAACGCTCATAACCCTTCAAGCAACTTTCCACGACTCTTTGCACACAAGTTTCTAACGGATGTATTTCAGTGCCTTTGGCAGGGTATTTATTCTTTCCAATTTGAAATAAAGCTTCCTCTAATGGTGTTCCTTTTCCTAGTTCCTTTTGTACTTCTAAAAAGTCTTCAATTTGACTTAGTTCCTTCCCTGATACTCTGCTTTGTGGAAAATTATAAAATTTATTTCTCCGATTCTTTATTATTTCCTTGAACAGCGGTAATAATACTTCCTCCAAGTTCTGTGTAACGTCAACTCTAATCACCATTGTGACGAATCTCTGCCCTCGATATTTGTATTTTTCTAGTGGATATTTTTCTACCACATCAGCCTTAACAGGTTCTTTATCCCACTCCCAATATAAATCTTTTACTGGAAGAGGATTGGCTTTGTGGACTTTGTCCAATTTGCTGAAAAGTGCATGAGCCTCATTTTGTATAACACGATCAAATGATCGGACTTTTCCAGACGGTGGAATAACACATAATTGGGGAAACATCTTATTTGCAACATAGCCTATTGGTAATTCGAATGTTTTCTCTAATTGATTAATATCTAACAATAATTGTTCATGTGGATTGTTAGATTCAATATTTTCGAGTTTGTCAGCATAACTTAAGAGTTCCTTTTCCTCTTTCTTGGTCAGACTTGATTTATTCCCCAAATCTTTGAATTTATCCAAAATACTCTGATAGCCATGCAATTTATTATCTATATCCATAAGTTTATTCTTAGCAGTAGCGTCATGCAAAAGCCGCAAATAGTTCATTTCGTTCTTATCAGAGATTCGCGTAATATGATCTTTGCCTTTTTTCATAATTCACTCACAATCATATTCCCTAAAAGGTATTTCATTCTATAGTTCAACATCGAGACCGTCAATTCATCTCATTGATCAGCTTATAAACTTTTACGTTGCAATGTTTAAAAGAAACAACATTTAAGCCCCCCCCTTATTTTTTCTAAAGATGAATGAAAAGCAACAATATGTTTTTGGAGGAAAAAATGGACGGTCTTGATCTCAAGCTCAAAATACTAAAATGTGGACTCAGAATATGGGACGTGAGTAATTCGACAAGTATTCACTATTCACGTCTATCAATGATTTTGAACAATAGAGCTGAGCCCACACTAGAAGAAATCGATAAAATCAACAAAATCCTCAAGCGTGAAGAAAACCGTCGCATAACAACACCCTAAACTCACTTCATAAACACGGAGGATTAAGTCTTCAAAAGCATTAATAACCAGTTTTATCAAGAAACATTCAAAAGGAGGGATAAAATGGCTCGCGGGCGGATGATTAACAGAACAGTAGGCAACGATAAGGCTCTTTCAGTCTATGGGGAAAAAGTCGGTCCGTGGGGACTTGTTTTTCATCATCGTTCAATAGCATGGATTGATAAGAACGGAAACCTTGATGCCAATCCATTCAGGCTGAAAGGTACTATTTTCCCACACGACAACGCCGTCTCGGTGGAAGACTGCAAACAATTTTCTGAAGAGATGACTGTATATGGGCTTGCGATTATGTTTCAGATTGACGGCTCTCCATACCTTCATTTTCCCAGCTTTTTGAAAAACCAAGTCGGGTTACGCAGAAACAGGGAGAATCTAGAATGTCCAGAGTATAAAGATCAATTACGCATACTACCACAAATACTACCTGATAAATATCAGGGATATGACGGCATTGAGCCAGAAGAAAGCGGGAAAGATGACGGAATAATGACGGAAGAAATAGAAAGGAAAGGAAGGAAAGAAAAGAAAGAGACGATTTTCTCTGGAAAATCTAAAGACCATACCCAGCTGATAAAAGACTTAATAAAAGGAGGAAAGTTAAATGAGTTACATGCAATTGCCTGAAGAGTATGTGAAGCAGAAACACTGGACATATCGAACTAGAGGGAAAGAGCTTGAAATTGAAACGTGTCCTTTTTGTGGAGACACTGGCCATCATTTTCATATTAACTCTAACTCCGGCTTATACAACTGCCTGAAGTGTAGTGAAGGAGGATCTCTTTGGAAATTAAAGAAGGAACTCCATGATTTCACACCTCCACTGGAACCAGCTAAAAAGAACATCAAAACCCCGCAGGTAGATATTGACCTGCTAAGAGAGAATCTGGCTAAATCGCATTCCGCAATAAAGTTTCTAAACAGCCGCAAGCTCGGAAACAAGAAAGTCCTCGAACATTTCCGTCTCGGCTATGACGAAAAACGTGACGCCATAGCTATACCCTATTTTGAGGGCGGCAAACTGATAAACGTGAAATACCGTTCTATCGCTTCAAAGCAGTTTCAGAAAGAACCCGGCTGCGCATCAAGTCTGCTTAATATTGACCACATAGATAAAAAAATGCCTGTAATTATCACCGAAGGCGAATTTGACTGCATGGCGGCTTTTCTGATGGACTTTGAGAATGTCGTGAGCCTGCCGGACGGCGCTAATTCCGTGAAAGCGGTCGAATCGCTGGAATCAACCGACTGCGAGATTATGATTGCCACTGATAACGATATCGATGGAAATAAAGCCGCCGAAAGGATAACAGGATTATTTGGTAGCCATAGATGTAAAAGGCTTGTTCTCCCCGTAAAAGACTTCAACGATGCTCTGATAGAAGGTATGAGTCCTGACGATATTCAAGAGTGTATTTACGGGTCTCAACCTGTCAGCAACCCAGAATTGCTTACATATCCCGAAGCACATAAAAGGCTTGTAGAATCCCTTGTAGGAAAAGATGAACCTTGCATGAAAACTGGCTGGGATGTATTTGACGGTATATTGGGCGGCTTACGGTACGGTGAATTGACAGTATTAAGCGCAGACACAGGAATCGGCAAAACAACTTGGGGTCTGAATGTAGGGTACAGGCTCTGCTCTCAAAACATACCTATTCTCTTAGTCTCCTCAGAAATGTTGCCGGAAAAGGTTCTCAGCAAACTTTATAGCATTCACACTGGCCAAAATTTCGAATCAATGAATAATGACGTGCTTAAGCATACTTGCCCTAACAAGGTGTTTACAAAAAGAGATCTCGATGCTTGTTATGCCTTCTTTAGTGAAAAAAACCTTTTCATGTGGGACGGATATGGCGAGCTGCCATTGCAGAAGTGTATAGAATTGATCAAATATTCTGTGATGGTTTATGGGGTTAAATATGTTCTTCTCGATCATCTTCATTTTTTCTTAAATGCGAACAAACCAGAATTCGAGCGTCAGGCGATTGAAGAATTTACAAAGGGCATCGCAAGAACTGCTATCGAAACGAATACCCACATCATACTTATATGCCATCCTACAAAATTGCAGGGAAACGAAGGGAAAGTTCGTATGAACGATCTAAAAGGAAGCGCGTCAATTAAGCAGGACGCACATAATGTAATAACTTTATGCCGCAACAGAGAATATGGAAACACCGATACGGAAGTCTGGCTTCAAAAAGTACGTGATGATGCCGGACGTGAAGGTAAAGTCATCTTTGAATTTGATCCTGATTGCCAGCAATATTCAGATACGACTAGATAATCGAGGGCCTACATATGGGTCAGCCTAATAAGGGAAGCCATACCAGAACAATGACAAACACGTTACATCCGCCATTTTCATTTTCTGTGCCGCGAGCGGCGACTTACATCGGCGTCAGCAAATCGTTCCTTTACCGACTGCTGATAGAAGGCGCGATTCCGTGTTCGCGGATTGGGAGAAAGGTTGTAATTGAGCGTGGTGCGCTTGAGAAGTTTATTATTGAGCGGCGACAAAATCGTGCTGAGATGGGATCTGAAAATCGCTCGTCTTCACGTCCGACATGAAACGAGTTATGATTTTGTTCGGCTGATATAAATATGCCGAAAGGGGTGAATGAAATGAGTAGCAACCAGCAAAAACAGAAAGGTCGCGGGAATCGCGAGAAGGGTGTTTTTGAGCGTGACGGGGCTTGGTGGGTTCGCTATAGTGAAGACGGCAAAATCCATCGGCGAAAGATCGGAACTTATGAGGATGCAGTAAAAGCCCGTTATTCGATCAAGGCTGCTCTTGTAGAAGGAACGCTCGCAGAGAAGTTCCCACACTTAGCACGGAAGAAAATGGCACCGACATTCAATGAGTTCGCTGATAGGTTCCTCGATGAGTATTGCTCAGCCCCGGGAAAGAGGCCATCACTCAGATATTTTCATGATTTTCAGATGAGGACTCTGCGGCCATGTTTCGGGGAAAAGCGGCTCGATAAGATAACTCAATGGGATGTAAAAGGTTTTCAGAAACATGAAGCCCAAAGGAAAAGTCGTAACGGAAGGGTTTTGTCGCCGTCAACAGTTAATCGGGAACTGTCGTCACTACGGAAACTTTTTAATTATGCTATTGAATGTGGCGTTATAAAGGAAAACCCTTGTCAGGGGGTCAAAATGTTTCCTGAGAAGATGAAAACAGAGTATCTTACACCTGATGAATGCCAGCGGCTGATTGATGGCGCTGACGCATATTTCAAGCCAGTCATTATATGTGCTGTTCACACAGGCATGAGGCGCGGTGAAATACTCAATCTGACATGGGATAGGGTTGACCTCGCAAATCGCATTATTCGACTGGACGAAGGAAAGACGGTTGTTGATAAACCGGAATATATTGCGATTGACGACACGCTGGCTAGAACACTTTCTGAGTTGGCACGAAACCCGAATCGAGACAAATGGGTTTTCGGCTTCAGGTACGGGCGCAGCAAGTTTAAAGACATCAGGAGACCGTGGAGACGCGCTTTAAAGCACTCTGGTATCGCAGAGGACCGACGGCGGGCGGGAAAGCCTATGCCGACTTTCCATATCACACGTCACACCGCAGCCTCATTGATGATGATGTCCGGCGAACCTCTTGAAGCCGTTCAAGCCCTGCTCCGACATCGCGACATCTCTACAACCCAGCGATATGCACATTCAAGCCCAGAATATCGGAAAAAATCAATTCAAAAGCTGGATGAAATGCTTACAGTAGCACCAAAACTAGCACTTGTGGGGAGTTCGTCCAATTGAGGAAAGATGTTAGCTCAAACTAAGATTACCAAAAACACTTTTATCAATCAGTCTTTCCTTCTGATGCCGAGGAGGGGACTTGAACCCCTACGAGCTATTCGCTCACTAGAACCTGAATCTAGCGCGTCTGCCAATTCCGCCACCTCGGCTCACATTTGACACTTACGCTTTTTCCATGTAAAAGGTTAATGGATTTTAGTGAAAAGTCAACAAAACAAGATGAGAATTGTAAGAGTATTAGACAGATATCTGATTTCCGAGTTCTTACTGTACTTCACGTTTGGCTCTTCACTCGTGATTTTCTTCCTTATGGTGAACGCTATTCTGTTCCAAATGATGGACTTCATCATTGATAAGAAAGTCCCTCTTCCGATCTTCATGAAAATTCTGTTTTATCAGTTGCCCGCTTATGCGGTGCTTGCGTTTCCGATGGCGACTCTGTTCGCGACGCTGATAGCTATCAGCCGCATGTCTAAAGACAGCGAAGTGGACGTGATGAGGACGAGCGGCATAAGCGTGACGCGCATGATGCTCCCGATGCTTTTCATGGGCCTGCTCGTCAGCGCATCTTCGTTCGTTATGCTTCAGAAGCTCGTTCCTTGGGCGAACAACCACAGCATCACCCTGTGGCGCTCCTATCTAATGAGCGACCCTTCAGCGGCGCCTACAGCGAATATTTTCTTCAAGGGTAAAGGAAACCGGCAGTTCTACATCGGCAATGTCGACCCGAAATCAAAAATCGCAACTTCAATAACGATCTACGAGGTGACAGACAGCCAGTACCCGGTTATGACGACCGCGCGTACCGGCATATGGGACGATAAATATCTCATTCTCAAGAACGGCACGATGCACCACTTCAACAAGGACGGCCTTCTCAACTACGAGGCGGCATTCGGCGAGATGAAACTGAACATCGAACGCGAAATGGAAGAGGTTTTCGGAGAACAAAAAACCGCTCAGGAGATGACGATAGAAGAACTGAAAAAGAAAATCACTACGTTCAAAAAGAGCGGGATCGACACAAAATCGTGGGAAACCGACCTTCAGTTCAAGATGTCGATTCCGATCGCGAGCTTTATATGCGTTCTTGTGGGAGTGCCTCTCAGCATCCGTTCCGGCCGCAGCAGCATGATGATGGGCATCGCGGTGAGCGTGGCTCTTATTCTGATGTATTGGGTAGGCACGATAGTTTTCACGACACTCGGACGCAAGGGAGTTATCCCTCCGGTTTACGCTGCATGGTCTCAGAACGCGCTTTTCCTGCTCGTCGGCATCGCGCTTACTTTACGGACAAGAAAATGAACCGCCGACTCCTTTCGATATTATTCACATTGATAATCGCCGCCTCATTCGGCTGCGCCCTGCCCTCCTTCGCTCAGGACATCGCAGCGGCATCCGAAACAGAACGAATTGCCATCGACTCCGCCGACTATCTCAAGAACGAACGCGAAACCGGCCTGACCTCGCTCAAAGGCGGCGTTTCTTTTCGTTTCAGGGATTCGACGGTTTACGCCGACGAAGCTGTCCTTGATGAGAAAAACAAAACAGCCGTCGCGAAAAACAACGTTCGCATAACCGACACGCGCGGAGATTTCTCAGGCGACGCGCTGTTCTACGACTACGACAGCGAGTGGTTCGAGATAGCCAACGGATCCGGTTCGACAATCTCGGAAGGCGTCAGCGGTCGCGTTTTCTTTACAGGCCGCATCATTCAGGGGACGAGCAAAAAAATTAAAATTATCGGCGCCGAGTTCACAACCTGCGAGCCGCAGTGCCCTCGCGAGTATCACATGTACGCGAAAACGGCTGTTATCTATCCGAATAATAAAGTTATCGCGCGCGATGTATATTTCTATATGGGCAACACTCGCATACTGTATTTCCCGGTATATGTCGCATCACTAAAACAGAACCGACGCTACATGCCTGAATTCGGTTATGATAATAGCCGCGGTTTTTACGCTCTGACACAATATCCCTATCTCGCTAAGGAACTCATATCCGGCTGGATCATCCTCGATTACATGAGCAAGAAAGGCGTGAATTACGGCGCCGAACATGAATATAAAGCGAAACGACTCGGCGGCGACGGATACAGCAAGTTCCAGACAAACCGCGAAACCGACACCGGAAACTCCTCCAACATCGCGGAAATCAGGCAAAAGCTTAAAATCGGAGACAATATCGCGGGAAACTTCAATTTCAACCGCCGCAGTTCTTATAACGAATACCTTCGCGGCTCGCGCATTAACTCGAACACGCTTACATTGAACCTTACAAGGCAGATTTTCGAACTCAAGCAAGTCGAGAATGCGACGACTAAAGGCGCGCAACGCAGAACTATGAATCTGGCTTACAATAAAAACACGAGCCAGAGCAGTTCCGGCCAGAGGTCTTCAGACGACGTTAATTTCTCACATCAATTGTTTTTCAACCAGCGTCTCAGCACATCTTATAACTACCAGTTTTCGAGTCAGAAATATTCCGGACAGCCCACGCTCATGAACGGGCGCTTCAAATCCGACACGATGTACGCCGGCTCACTGTATTCCCTGGCCATGTCTCTCCAGCGGACATACGACCTCGACGACGACAAAAACCTATCCAACAACACAGAATCGCTGAACGTGATGTGGCCGAAACTCTCTCTTACCCTGCAGCAGAAACTTTACGGAAAATTGTTGCCGCAGAAGTTTTTCCCAATCAGCAACGTACAGATGACGAGCGAGAGAATCCGGCAGGGCCCGAGAAACAAAAGCGAGGGGCTTCGACGCAACACCTTCTTTGTCGAGGCGAGAAAAACTCTTTTCCCGGACATTAAAAAACTTAACTTCAACGTAACGCAATCATTCACCCAGTATATGTACAGCACTCAGGACGCCGAGTACATTATGAACCACACTTCGGATGCGACTTACTCTTTCAACCAGCGCATGAAACTGAACGTGAACTTCAGTTCCGTAAAAGATTCCGGCGGATCTCCTTACAACTATTCATCCCAGCGAGAAGCCGAGCGGCTGAGAAGCTCATTCAGCATAAACAGCCCCAGCACAAGTTTCACTCTGTCAACACAATACGATTACCGAATGCCGCCAGATCGCCGCTTCAGTCCGCTTTCCATATCTTACAACCGAAGCGTAAGTCAAAACTCAAAACTGACTATCGGCGGATCCTACGATATTAACTACAGCCGCTGGGGCGACGCTAACACTTCAATGGAAATAAGGCGCAAAAACACCAGCCTTAGGCTCGGGGCTCTATGGGACACTAAGAAATTCGATCTGCGCAATGGATCCATCGTTATGGAAACCGCCCGAAAAAACGGATGGAAATTCAACGTCCAGAGCATTATAGAGCGCAAATCGCAATATGGCTTCATCAGAGAAATCGTCGCCAAGAAAACGAGATGCTGCACAGAAATCGAGTTTAAGTACAACACAACACTGGATCTTTTTCAATTTCAGTACGTGATTCTGGCGTTCCCGGGAAAGAAATTCGGTTTCACCGAGAGCAGCCAAGGTTTCGAGGTAGACCAGTCGGCGTTCAAATCCGAGACGACGCCCGGCCATATTCCCGGTCAGAATGCGCAGTGACGGATATTCATGCAAATTTGAATGCTTTTCGGAGAATAGCTATGATTCGAAATGATTGCCAAAAGCGGATAGCGTTCGCCTCTTTGCTCGTGCTGTTTCTGGCGACTGCGTCCGGGTGTTCGAGATACGCGCCAACAACACCGCCGCAGCCTAAAAACAGATTCATGGAAATCACGCTCACAGCCGGCGCGAATATCCGCAGCGACATCTATTATTATATTGTATTTGAAACTGCCAATCCGCTCTCCGCCGATGGACCGCGCCCAATTCTTTCAGGCGCCGAACGCGGCAAAAACTGGTCGTATTATATACGGCTTTACAATGGCGTTTTCACTGAAAAAGTAATCTCGAATATTAACTCCATTGACGAGGAACCTGATTTATTCAACTCCAATTCCCCACGCTTTTATCAGGCCGCTTACAGCAACAACACTATTTATGTAAACGTCTTTATTGACCAGTTCGCTTCAGCCACCGAACCGCTCTCTTTCAATTTCATCACAAGCTTGCAGCCGGTCACCGCAACTCAGGAAGCTATTCCTGCGATCGATTACCTCGGACAGCCAAGAATTTCTTTTACGCCTTACACCGGTAATAACGCAAGAGAATCAAATTATCCGCAAACCAGCAGCCATTACGTCGCGGATCCGGATTACCTTGCCGCCGACATCACTCACTGGTATTTAAATGTTTATGAAAAATAGTTCCCGGACGCTTTATTCGCTTCCGGGGATTTCCCACTCATTTACAACAGCGCCTTGCGATTCCTGTTCCTGCTTCTTTTTCAGTTGCCGCTTAACAAATTCCAACTGTTCATCGAGAGGCCTGTTCTGCGCGCCGATCCGGAACAAATAGTCATCCCTCTCGCGGTCCAGCGTGAAAAGACATTGCTGAACTATTTTCTGTTTTGTTCGCGTCGATATATTGAGCGTTTCCAAAAAATCAGAAGCGAAGTTATATTTCGCGGTTTCGAAATCCCTATAAAAATATTCGATTGGGTTATATTTGAAAAAATCGGATGAAAACAGAGAAGGCGCTATTACACCGAACGGTTCCAGAGGAGGCGGATTTTTGAACGGATCTCCCGCGCCGGCGCAAACAACGCAGATGCTCAACATCAGCCCTGCGACCGCCAAACCTACTTTCGGGATATAATATCGCATGCCAGTCCCGATTAACTTTCGATATTCCGCCGATTAAACGGAACTTATAATATTCGGCTCGCGTCCGTATCTCGATCAGCCGCTTATTTCCCGATAAGCTCTTTCGCCTTCTTCACAGCATCGGCTGCATCACGCCCGTATGCATCCGCGCCTATCTCATCGGCATAAGCCTGCGTCAGCGGCGCGCCTCCCACGATTACCTTAACGCTATCGCGGACGCCCCTTTTCTTCATCTCTTCAATCGTGTCCTTCATCGACCTCATGGTCGTTGTCAAAAGCGCCGACAGTCCAACCACATCCGGCTTCTTGTCGATGATCGCCTGAATGAATTTATCCGACGTTACATCGACTCCGGCATCGATTATATCGAACCCGGCGCCTTTCATCATCGCGGCGACTATATTCTTGCCTATATCGTGCAAATCACCCTTGACCGTGCCGACTAAGAACACACCCGTTGGCTGCACATCGCCGGCGGTTAGCATCGGTTGCAGAATCTTCATGCAGCCTTCCATCGCGCGCGCCGCGACTAATAGCTCGGGAATGAAAAATTCGTTCTTCTGAAATTTGTCGCCGACTATATCCATCGCCGGAACGAGCGCAACATCAACTATTTTCTTCGCCGGTTCGCCGGCGTCAAGCAGCTTCTGCATCAATTCCTTGGTTTCCGCCTGGCTTCCGTCAACCACTTTCTGTTTCAACGCTTCGTATATCTCGTTCATCTTTACACCCCGTTTGCTTGTTTTTTCCTGCTAACGCTAAGTTTAGATATTATATACCATACCTGAAATAAAACCGCCCGGTCAATCATATTTTTGTCGAACGTATTTGTTGCGATCATTTCCCTGTCGGACCGCCGTTCGATCAAATATTCCTTAATATTTATGCGGTCGTAGACAGAATACCACGGGTTTACCCGTGGATGAATGAGCCCGGCGGCACTAAGCCGACGGCTCCTGAATCCGCAGGATTCAGGTCAGCTGCTTCTCAAGCTGTAAGGTTTTCAAGGACCCCGGCTTTAGCCGGGGGCATCTATTCTTCAATGTGTTCGATTTTCTTTTTGTAGCGAGTTCTCAATTCGTTGAAATAACCTAAATATTCGGGAGTCCTGAAATCCAAGTAAGTCCATGGATACGGAGCGAAACCCGGTTTTTTGTAATTTAGAGTGACTTCAGCGTAAATGCCATCCCTGAGATATATGCGGTGAAAGAAATCCTTGGTTGTGGCAAGAATCATCTTAGGCAGCCCGACGTATCCGGGGTCCAGATTAACCGTCCGGCCCCCTTCGCCGCCGCGTTGCGAAGCGTCAAAATATTCGCTCTCGATCTCATTCGTTTTTATCTTCGCTTCAACTATGGCGGAGGGCGAAATCAGCTTGTCAAATGCATAGAATATCCTCTTAAGTCCGGCGCCCATTTCACCGCAGTAGTAATCAGTGAAGTCGAACGGAAATACAGCGCTTTCAAAATCGACAGGTCCGAAAGCTGATTCAAGTGCGTTCTTGATGCCGCTGAGAGGCGCTTGCGGCGCGAATATCACGCCGCAAAACAGTTGCACCGGTTTTGGTTCTTTTATTTCGCCCATTTTATTCGGATAATATTTTTCGGAGAAATTCGACAGTCGCCCGCGCGGCCGCCGCCGGCTCCGGATGCGGCAATATCTCGGCGGACAAAAATCCGTCATAGCCTATTTCGCGCAGAACGTCCACTACCGACCGGAAATCGATGTGTCCGGCGCCGGGATGCCGCCTGTTGCTGTCCGCAACGTGAACGTGCGCGACTCTTTCGCCTGCTCTCCGCATGCTGGCCTCTATTGACGCTTCTTCTATGTTCATGTGAAACGTGTCGAGAAGTATCCGGCAATTGTCGGCGCCGACCCGGTCGAGAAACCGCAAACAATCGTCCACTGTAATAATAAACGATGTTTCGTATCTGTTGATCGGCTCGATGACAAGGCAGACGCCTTTTCCGGCGGCGTACTTCGCGCATTCTGCGAGGCATTCCACCGCCCAGCCTTCAGATTCCGGAGTCACCGTGTTTTTGCCGAGAATCAAGCCGATGATAATAAGCGATTTAAGGCGGGCCCCGAAATCGATATGACTGCAAATTCGCTCCACCGCAGCGCGACGCACTGTCTCGTCCGGCGACGAAAAACAGAGCCCTTCCTCGCCGAAAGCGCGACCCGTACCCATCGCAGGCGATACAAGCCCGAACCGTGTCAGCAACGACTCGAGCCGTTCCTTATCGATTTTCGACGGATCTTTTATTGCAAGTTCAGCGCCGTCGAATCCTGCTTCCTTAACGAGCGCGAAGTTCTCTTCATACTCGCCTTTGAGCGCAAGCGCGCTGAATACGGCATCCGGAGAGGACACCGCAATGCTTAATTTCATGGCATTTCACTCCTGAAATATTTCATCACT
>Ga0172379_10005780_pt1 | contig 17061 bp, 11 predicted proteins | sample GrowelOW334metaG_FD_119756 | JGI IMG/M metagenome (GOLD analysis project Ga0172379, IMG submission 119756) | Groundwater microbial communities from an aquifer near a municipal landfill in Southern Ontario, Canada - Groundwater well OW334 metaG | ecosystem: Environmental > Aquatic > Deep... | reverse complement strand
CCGGGCGTATGCACCGGCGAAATTTCAAAGCAAGACTATGCTAAAACTATCCGAAACCTGATTTTATTTTTTTCGGGCAAAAAAACCTTGATTTTGAAAAACTTGCGGCGCGAGATGAGAGATGAGGCGAGGATGAGAAATTTTGAGCGGGCGGGAGAAATCAAGAGACAGATTTTCGCTCTTGAGCATATTCAGGATGTTTCCTTGCTCAGAAGCGATGACGCAGACAGACGCGGACTTGGCGCAGATCTTCGCGGACAAAATGAAATTGTTTATAGGATTGAGGCTTATGACATCGCGCACATTTCCGGTACCGACGTTGTTGGGGCAATGGTTGTTGTTGAAGTAGGCGTGCCGGTCAAATCTGACTATCGCAAATTTAAAATCAAGGGAGGATTTGGCAATAACGATGTGGCGAGCCTGGGAGAAGTCATTGAAAGAAGACTCGGTCATAGCGAGTGGCCTCTGCCTTCACTTTTTGTGGCGGATGGAGCGGCGGCGCAAAAAAGTGTCATTGAGACCGCTTTGAAAGCTCGCGGCTTATCAATCCCGGTGGTGGCGGTTACCAAAGATCGGCATCACCGGCCGGAGAAAATTTTTGGCGACAAGGAATTGGCGCAGGCGAATGAAAAAGCCATTCTTTTGGCTAACAGTGAAGCGCACCGGTTCGCTTTGGCTTTTCACCGCAAGCGGCGGTCAAAAATCCAGGTTTGAAAAGCTTGGGGGGGGGGAATTTTCCTCACGCTTTTTGATAGATGCGCGGTTTGGGCGTGATATAATATCGGAATGGCTTTGAGTTCTAAAATCAGAGTTGGGGTTCTCCGCGGCGGACCGTCGCACGAGCACGAAATTTCCATAAAAACCGGCGGGCAGGTTTTGAAAAGTTTGTCAGAAAAATATCAGCCAGCCGACATTTTCATAGATAGGTTTGGGGCTTGGCATTTTAACGGTATTGTGGAAGCGCCGGTCAAGATTTTCAAAAAAGTTGATGTTTTGTTTAATGCTTTGCACGGAGAGTACGGCGAAGACGGCACGATCCAAAATCTGCTTGAAACTTTCGGGGTTCCTTATACCGGTTCCGGCAGGATTGCTTCAGCTTTTGCGATGCACAAGGTTCACGCCAAGAATTTTTTGAAAAGTTACGGCATAAAATCGCCCTATCACAAACTTTTAAAAAAAGATCAGCTTACCAAACAAGTCGCTTTTGATTTGTGGCACACGGTGATGAATCCGTCTGTGGTAAAGCCTGTATCGCTCGGTTCATCCGTGGGTGTTTCGGTGGCAAGAAGTTTCGCGGAGTTTGAAACGGCGCTTGAAAAAGCTTTCAGTCAAGCCGAGTCGGCGCTGATAGAAGAATATATTTCTGGAAGGGAAGCGACCTGCGGAATTATTGATAATTTCAGAGATCAAAACGAATACGCCCTGTTGCCGGTTGAAATTGCTCCCACAACTTCAAGTTTTTTTGATTATGACGCGAAATATGCCAAGGGGGCCGAGCTGTTTCATCCCGGCCGGTTTTCGGCTATGGAAAAAACCGCTATTCAGGATTTGGCCAGAACTGTCCACCGGTCGCTTTGTTTGCGGCATTATTCCCGGTCTGATTTTATCGTTTCGCCGAAGCGCGGTATTTATTTTTTGGAGGTGAACAGTTTGCCCGGACTTTATGCCGATTCCCCTTATGCCGAATCACTATTGGCTGTCGGCAGTTCGCTTCCGGAATTTCTTGATCATGTTTTGATGTTGGCACTTGGGGGGAAATGAAATCAACCAACAACTAACAACCAACGACTTATAACCAAGGAGGCGGGGAGAGGAGAAATTGTCTTATTCAAGAAATTTTGATATGTTGTGGGTCAACCAGTTTGTTGTTATTAGTTGGTCGTCAGTTCTGAAATTGGGCCGTTAGCTCACTTGGTAGAGCACCACATTTGTCCCGATATTGTTTAAATTTATAAAATTTGATTACAATATCGAGGATTCACGATAAACCTGGTGGGCCCGTAGTTCATCTGGTAGAACGCCACATTTGTCCCGATTATGAATTTAAAATGTTCTCTACTTATATGTTAAAATCCCAAATTGAACATTTTAAAGCATAATCGAGGATCCTCGAAAATAAAGGTGGGCCGTTAGCTCAATTGGTAGAGCACCACATTTGCAATGTGGGGGTAGCGAGTTCGAATCTCGCACGGTCCACCTTTGTTTTCGGGACAATGTGGGGGTAGCGGTTCTCCCGATTTTGCCCAGATTTATTTGGCGCAAAATCGAGGATCCTCGATATTTCACAATGTAAAAACTTGGAAATATCGGGAGAATCTCGCACGGTCCACAAAACACAAAAAATCTGCCCTACGGCAGGTTTTTTGGTTTTGTGGAGGGCACAGCGATGTTTTGTCACCAGACAAAACCGCGAGCCGGGGTCGCGAGCACTTACGTTTTCTAACGTGCAAATAACGTTAGAAAACTTAGTGACTCGTGATACACATAGCATCTGCTTTTGGGATAATTGGGGCAAGAGGTTTGAGTCCGTTAGGACTCCTAAACTTCGCTCAATAAACACCTAACCTGATTGTAATCTGTCGCAAGTAGGAATAAAATACAAAACACATCATCGGCCAAGAAGCGGGTGGAAAGCCTAGAGATTGGACTTTAAGAGAGAAAACGTCCACAAGGATATCTTGCCTGTCTTGAATGTTTGAAATAGTAGAATGAACCCCACTTTTTCAACATTGGAAAAAATCTCTAATGCGCAGGAGATTTCCAGCAGTGAACTTTTGAAGTAAATTTTATGTCAAAGGAAATTGCCAAATGAAAATGAGTATGAAAATAAAGGACTTACCAAAAATTGATAGACCAAGAGAGAAGCTCGAAAAATATGGACCCGAACGTCTTTCGGATTCCGAACTTTTGGCCATTCTTTTACGGACCGGCAATGCAGGAATTAATGTTGTGGAATTGTCCAACAAAATTTTAAGGAAATTTAGTGGTGCTGGTTTGGCCAAGGCTTCAGTCGTGGAATTAAAAAATACATTTGGTCTTGGTACTGCAAAAGCGTGCGAGATAGTGGCTTGTTACGAACTCGGTCGTCGCCATTTGCAAAGCAAAAAATCAGTTCTGCTTTTATCACCCAAAGACGTTTGGGATGAGCTCAAGGATATTCGTGTTCATAAAAAGGAACACTTTGTGATTTTCTTTTTGGATTCACGAAATCAGGAAATTAAACGGGAGATCATTTCAGTTGGTTCTCTTAACGCAAACCTCGTGCACCCTCGTGAAGTCTTTGAACCGGCGATACGGTATCTAGCTGCTCAAGTTATAATTGCCCATAACCACCCGAGTGGTAATCCAGAGCCAAGTGAAGGCGATTCCATAATAACAGAGAAATTAATAAATGCCGGAAGGCTTTTAGATATCGAGGTGCTAGATCACGTCATTGTTTCCCAAAAAGAATTTTATAGCTACAAAGAACATAAATTACTATGAAGCCAAATTTAAATAAAAACGACATAGAATTTCTGATTGAGTGCTTGAAGACTGGCAAAGAAATTCCCGCCGAATACAAGTACGCAATTTTCCCGACTAAACAAAAAGAGTATGAGCTTGTCTATGCAGGAAAAGCGCGCAAGGAGGATATTTTGGCTGACAACGAAGAAGCAAAAGCCGTTCCGCTTCAAGTTGAGAAAATTTTTAACGGCACAAAATATCCTCTTGCCGCAAAAGATTGGCACAATCTATTGGTATTCGGTGATAATCTCCAAATCCTCAAAACTTTTTACAAAAACGAAGACCCTCTCATCAAGAATAAAGTTAAAGGCAAAGTAAAACTAATTTACATTGATCCTCCTTTTGCTACCGCACAAGATTTTTCAGGTAATAAAGGGCAAAAGGCATATTCTGACAAAACGAAGGGTGCAGAGTTCGTTGAATTTTTACGCCGCCGGTTGGTCTTAATGCGCGAAATTTTAGCAGACGATGGAAGTATTTTTGTTCACCTCGATTGGAAAAAGGCGCAATACCTGAAAGTTGTTATGGATGAAGTGTTTGGCGAAAATAATTTTGTAAATGAAGTTATCTGGCATTACGCTGATAACTTTCAGGGGAATGTGGACGGTTTTGCGGTTAATCACAACAATATTTTTTGGTACTCAAAATCTGATGTTTATACGGCGAACAAAGTTATGATCCCGCTCAACGGGACCGTTCGACGTGATAAACGAATTTGGTCTAAGGAATTAGGGAAATTGGTATCTGCACGCGATAAAGGAGGAAAGTTAATCTACGAAGATTTTACGGAGAAAAAAGCTGATGATGTCTGGGAGATTGGCCAAAGTTCTACAACAAAATCAGCAAGCAGAGAATACATTGGATATCCAACACAGAAACCGGAAGAATTACTGCGTCGAATTATTTTAGCGGCTTCCGAGCCGGACGATATTGTTATGGATGTCTTTGCTGGGAGCGGAACGACGCTTGCAGTTGCTGAAAAACTTGGCCGCCGATGGATTGGTTGTGATATTGGTAAATTAGCAATTTACACCATACAGAAGCGGCTTTTGGAAATTGAAGAAAGTAAAAATTTAGAAAATCCAAAAAGAGATCACGGAAAGATTGCTAAATCTTTCGGGATAGTTACTTCCGGTCTTTATGACCTTGGTAAGATTTTTACTCTCAAAAAAGATGAGTACATAGAATTTGTAAAGCGATTATTTGAGGTTGAAGAAACAAAAGTTAAATCCATCGGCGGCGTATCATTGGACGGCAAGCGTCGAGAATTTTATGTAAAGATTTTCCCGTACTGGGAAGTAAAAGACGCGAGTGTTGATGAAAAGTATTTGAACGAATTACATAAAAATCTCGGCGCAAAGATTGATGGACGAATGTATATTATCGTTCCGGCAAATAATGTCCATTTTATTAGCGACTACCATGAAATTGACGGCACGCGATACTACTTCTTGAAAGTGCCATATCAGATCATCAAGGAATTGCACAAAGTGCAGTTCAAAAAACTACGCCAGCCGCAAAGCAAGAAGCAAATTAACGATCTGGATGAGGCAATCGGCTTTCATTTCGTGCGCCAGCCAGAGGTGAAATCAGAAGTCAAAGCGATAAAAGATAAAGTTGCGCTCAAAATCAAGAAATTTGAATCTGCCTATGCCTTAGATGAAACTGGAGATAAACTCAAAAACTTTGAGAGTTTGGCAATGGTGCTTGTTGATTTGAAGTATAACGGGGATCAGTTCTTGATGAGCGAATATTTCTTTGCGGAGGATTTGGTTGGTAAAAAAGACAACGAGGAACAAAACGACGAACAGATACGAGAAGAGCTTGAGAAGCGCAAAGAAATTGTGTTAGATTTTGAGCGCAAAAAGTGCGGAAAACAGATAGTCGCGATTTATGTTGATATTTACGGCAACGAGTTCCGAGAGGTATTTAATTTGAAATAGTTATGGCAGACATCAAGATATACAAAACACAAGATTTAGTTTTAGGGATTAAAGAAAAGTTTGACCCCGCAAAATTGAAGCTCAAACAATGGGTGGATTTTATTGATGTGCTTTGCGGCGATAGAGAATATCAAAAAGAAGCAATCCGTACGGCGATCATCTATATCGCTTCAGGCGAATATGGCTCAATAGAAGATTTAGTTGCCGAAAATTGGCGAGTGAACGCAGAATTGCGTGAGCGATATAAAGATGCACACGAATATGAGAAGAGTTTGCAGTTGCCGCATAAATTGTCCGGAGTTATTGATTTAGCGACTGGAACAGGAAAAAGCTATGTGATGTACGGAATTGCACAAATTGCCCTAGGGCTAGGATTGGTTGATAAAGTTCTCGTACTTTGCCCGTCGCTCACCATTGAAGCCGGCTTGAAAGAGAAATTTCAAAATCTTTCCGGTGATGACCGGATTAAAGCAACCTTACCCGATGGTATGGTGTATAAAAATCCCCGAATTATTGACGCAAACAGCACTATCAAGAACGGCGATATTGCAGTAGAAAATATTCACGCCGTCTACGAGCGGACCGGATCATCAATACAAGATAGTTTGAAAGGCAACGGCGCGCGCGTCCTAGTTTTGAATGATGAAGTACATCATGCCTACAACGCTTCATCGGATACGGATATAAAGAAATGGAAAGCGTTTTTGCTCAATCCAGATTATGGATTCAAATATATTCTCGGCTTCACCGGAACAGCGTATATTGACGGTGAGTATTTTAACGATGTCATTTACCGCTACTCAATCCGGCAAGCAGTTGATGAGCGTGTTGTAAAATCTGTTGATTATGTGGCAAAAGACGAAAGTATTGATATAAACGAAAAATTTCAAAAGATTTACGATAATCACGACGAATTTGTGAAAAAGTACCGGCTCATCAAGCCGCTTACCATGCTTGTTACGAAAGATATTTCGAGAGCAAAAACGCTTCGGGAAGATTTAGTTGATTTCCTGCAAAAACGCGAGAAAATTTCGCGAGCCGCCGTTGAGAAAAAAGTTCTGATTGTTACTTCCCACAAAGACCACAAGAAAAACATTTTGCAGTTAAAAAGTGTGGATGATAAAGACAATCCGGTTGAGTGGATTGTTTCGGTTTCTATGCTTACCGAGGGCTGGGATGTAAAAAATGTTTTTCAGATTGTACCGTGGGAAGATCGGGCATTCAATTCAAAACTTCTTATCGCGCAGGTACTTGGCCGCGGATTGCGTGTGCCGGAGGCGTATAAGTCGCCACAGCCGAAAGTTCGCGTTTTCAATCATGATGCTTGGAGTAGAAATATCCGTGGCCTCGTTGATGAAATTTTAGAGGTTGAAGTTCGTTTGACGAGCGTGTCGCTGACTTCTGACGAACGTGCGAAATATCATTTTGATATTTACAACATTGATTTTACGAAAGAAGAAAAAGAAGTAGCGGCAGGAAAAGATACCGAGGAGTTTGATTATTCTAAGGGCTATACCAATCTCGTTAGCCAAGTTGAACGCGACGACAAAGAAACGGAATACGAGGATTTGAAGGGCGGCATAATGCGCAAAACAACAACAATTGAGAAAGAAACCTACACAATTGATGAAGTCGTCGCCAAGATAGTAGATACATTCAAAACGAGAGATTTTGAAGCAAAAATTCGTTTCCCAAAGGGAACATACGCGAAAGAGCATCTGCCGCCCGAAAGTGAAATCCGAGAGTATGTACAAGAGTCCATGCGTCGCGTGGGTATTAAGAGTGGTGTTTTGACCGAAGACAACGCTAACCGCATTTTTAAGGCGTTTCAGACACTATTTAGAGTGCGTGGTTCAACGGTTGTCTTTGATCGTAAAGTCAAAATGCCTAAAAAGATGAGTTCGAAAGATTTAGAGCGTGAAAGTATAGCTGTTGGCGCGATTAAGCACGGCGCAACCGTCTTTTATTCTAACGCATTTGAAAAAGAATGTTCGCAAGAACAAATTGATATTTTGAAAGATGTTATCGCCGACGAGAGCTTACCGAGAAGCGCAAGCAAAGAAGTGAATCATTATTGTTTTAAAACACCAGTGAGCGTGATTTTAACCAAACAAGAGCCGGAACGAAAATTCGTTGAGACTATCACTGGTTCTAAGGCATATGAAAAAATAGATGCTTGGATAAAATCTCGAGATCAAAATTTTTATAGTATCGAGTATTCGTGGCGAAAAGGAGAACACCCAACACAGGCAAATTTCAACCCGGACTTTTTTTTGAAGTTCGGCAATAACATTGTGGTCGTTGAAATCAAGGCGGACGGGGACGATTCAGACGAAAATAAAGCAAAGTATCGCTGGGCAAAACAGCATTTTGAAACGTTGAACGAAGAATTGAAGAAAGTAAAAATTAAACAGCGATATTTCTTTCATTTTTTGAGTCCAAATAGTTATACGGAATTTGTCGAGTATTTTTGTGATAACAGGGTTTTTGACAAGAAATTTCGGAGCAAACTCGAAGATCTGCTTGATAGAGATCAAGGTATAAAATACTAAAAAGATGATTGGAAACTATGCCACAAACAGTCGAGACCCACACCAAGCTCTAAAAAGTGAAGTTCTTGGACAAGTAAGATCTGGTACTACTAATTTGGTTTTGGCAAAACTCCAGTGGGGTAAGGACGATATTGGTTTTAGTCTGCATGTATCGCCAAATTCATATAGTCTGTCCGGCGGTTATCAGATAACAGATTTTCTAAGCCATTTAGGATTTCAACGGAGCGGATGTTCTTTTATTGATAGCCGACAGTGCTACGTGCGCTGGGCAGATGAGGATTTTGACTTGAATGCTTTTGCTGGCTTTTTTGATAAGGCGTATAGCAATCTAACTGACGCACAAAAGGATTTAGAAAAATGTGGCTTCTTTTTTGATAAACCAGAGGGTTTGGGTTATTTTCTTGGCGGCCACTCTCGCAGTAGACAACATGATTTTCAGATGTCCGGTGACGGCCATACTGCAATGTCAGTAAAACAAATGAAGCAAAGCGAGGACGAAGTCTTTCAGTATAAGTTTACATGGCTTGAATCTGCTCATGACAAAGGTTGGGTGATTCACTATTGCCCAAAACATCTACCGTTGTCGTCTGAGCTCCAGAGTGTCTTTCAGTTTCTTGGAGTACAAAATTTTGAGCAATGTCCAGAATATGAATTTGAACCATGCCATTGGTACTCCATTGCTTTTGAAGAAAGAGGAGACAGAATGTTTGATAGTAATGCGAATACGGCACATGGATGGTTTAACTCCCACGTGCAACACTTTTCTCTCGGTATTCAAAAACTACTCTCCGCTAATGCAGAGATTGAAAAATCAGGCCTTACTTTTTTGCCGTTTCAAAAACCGGCAGAGCGACTAAATACTGATATTGAGAAAAGAGTTACTAGGCCTAAATCCACTACTAGACCAGAGGATGCTACTAAATTCGATGTAGCAATTTCATTCGCCGGAACTGAACGTGAGCATGCAGAAAAATTAGCTACTATTTTGAAGGAAGCATACTTTTCAGTATTTTATGATGAATTTTATCCAGAGTATTTGTGGGGTAAAAACTTGGTAGATACCTTTGATGAAGTTTTTAGAAAACGCTCTCGCTATTGTGTAATCTTTATCTCAAAAGAGTATAAGGAGCGGGTATGGACTAATCATGAAAGACAAAGTGCGCAGGCGCGTGCTCTCAACGAAAAAGGTAAAGAGTACATCTTGCCTATAAAAGTTGATGAGACAGAACTAGACGGCATGCCTCCTACGGTCGGCTACGTCGCACTCAAAAAAGGTATCGATAAAATCGGTGAGCTCTTGATCAAGAAACTTAAAGCATAAATATGGATCGATCAGAAGTAAAAAATAAAATCGTTGATTTTTTTCGAAAGCAGATTGAGCTTAAGAAAAGTCAGCAAAACTATAGACATCAGGTGCAGATGTGAAAATAGGGTCAGCCGGCACTTTATAGGTGCCACATCGGTGTAAACAATGTTGACTGACACCATTTTCTCGCATTTCAACCTCGGATATTTGACTAGTACGTCCACCACTAAACAATGAGCCCCACAGCCCCCCAATGTGCCTGTGGGGCTCTGGGAGGCCGTAGGGCAGACGATAAAAACGACGTGGTCAAAAGTTCCTTTTGCAAGGAGGAATTCAGAGCCTTAGAGTCGGCCACGGATCAAGCAAATACCGTACATTTTCGACTGGTTGACAATTACTTGACAATTGAATATAGATTGGTTTACAATGTACTTGCTTATGACAAACAAGGAAAAAATAGCGGAATTAATAGGTAGGCAAGGTAAGGCCACATCCAAGGAGATTATTGAATCAATCGGCGTATCTCGTCAGTACGTCCATTTGGTCATCTCGGAACTTGTTTTTGAAGGTAAGGTTTTTAAGATCGGCAGTACCCGAAATGCCTTTTATGTATCCAAGGCTTTTTTAGACGAACATCCGGAAACAGCCCCGGTGATTTTTAGAAAAAGATATGTCAATAAATCCCTGGAGGAACACAAAATTTTTCTTGAGATAGAAGATAAGTTGTTTCCGTTCAAGGAGTTACCGGAGAATGTCCGTAGTATTTTCACGTTTGCCTTTTCGGAAATGGTCAACAATGCCATTGAACATTCTAATTCAAAAATAATTTCCGTAGAAGTAGTTTTGCGCGACAATTTGCTTTCCTTCGTGGTGGATGATTCAGGCGTAGGCGTGTTTCGTAATATTATGAAAAAGAAAAATCTAAAGTCAGAAATTGAAGCTATCCAAGATTTACTCAAAGGTAAGACCACAACCATGCCTAAATCTCACTCAGGTGAGGGGATTTTCTTTACTTCCAAAGCCGGAGATGTATTTACCTTGGACAGTTTTGGCCAGGTGCTTGCCATTGATAATCTAACCAATGACATCGCTGTGCGTCACGCTTCTCTCATAAAGCGGGGAACTAGAGTTATTTTTAAAATCAATACCGATTCCAGCCGCCACCTGAACGATGTATTTAAAAAATATACCAATTTAAATGATGGGAGCGACTACGGCTTTGATAAAACTGAAATCAGAGTAAAGCTGTTCACATCGGGCGGAGTGCATATTTCGCGATCGCAAGCCAGGAGGATTTTAGTGGGACTTGATAAGTTCAAGATTATTTTTCTTGATTATGAGAATGTGCCGCTTGTCGGACAAGCATTTGTTGATGAGATTTACCGAGTTTTTCAGGGGCGACATCCTGATATTCAACTTGAGAATGAAAATATGAGTGGAGGAGTAAAATTTATGGTTGAGCGCGCCAAAAACGAAGCCGCTCGGAAAAAATAATTTGCCAGAATGGTGTTACTCGAAAATTTACCAGCGGTGAAGTATAATTGCTGGATGAAACTCTACCTTGGATGCAGTCTTATGCAAGCGCCCGAAGATTTTAAAAAGTGGATTGAGGATTTGAAGAATACTCTGCGGGCTTCTTATGAAAATGAAAATGGGGTCAGCCACTATTTTATAAGTGAATTGAAAAATTTATAAGTGCCGCGCCGATGTAAACAATGGTGACTGCCACCATTTCCTCGCATTTTAACCTTCGCCATTTCCGCTAGTACGTCCATAATTCTAAAGAACGATCCCCCCAAGCCCCCAATGTGCCTGTGGGGCTCTGGGAGGTCGTAGGGTAAACGATAAAGACGACGTGGTCAAAAAGTCCTTTTGCAAGGAGGAGCCAAAAGTTTTAGAGTCGGCCACGGCGGACGAGGCGCTTTCTGTGGGTGTTTGGTGGTAACTTGAAACTCTATCTCTCCATTCACTGGTCATGGTAAAAGAAAAAACCGCCAGAGGTCCGAAGACATGGCGGGAAGCAGTTGGTCTGCTCAGTCCTGTTGGGCTTGTCGACGGCGAAGCATTTCTGCTTCCTGGATCTTAACCCGTTCCCAGTTATCACGTTCCTTTTTCCACGCGATTTCCGGGTCAACCTTGAACTCGTGGCCGATTTCTCGGAGGAATGCCACCATTTTTCGAGAGAGCGGCGTACACGAGGCGCCCCGAATACCGTCGTCACGGAACCGGTGCCCACAGCTGAAGCACCCCGATCGTCCGAGACCTGCACCACAGTTGGCACAGTTGGCCTCCGTGAAGACACCTCGTCCACCTTCGAGCTCCGCCCAGATGACGTGGTCATTCGTCATTTGGAGGACAGCTTCGTCCAAAAGCTCACTCCCCGGTTTCGATAGGTCGTTGTTGATCTTGTTGAGATCCCGACCCAGCGTTACGTAGAGCATTGCCTTTGTCTGGGGGCATCCGACGAGCTCGGTAGGGTCTTGAACGTAGAACTCCACGACGGAAGTCCAATTGTCCAGAATGAGCCCGCCACCCCAGTTGCTTTCGGCGAACCTCATCGCCTCGTCCATGTGCCTACAGGGCGAGAACGTTTCGCCGTGCGACTTATCGTCTGCGTAGGACTCACGAGTTCTGCCCGCATACGACCAGTCGAGCCGTGCCGGATGGTTTTTGGTGCCGGTGACACTCGCGTCCTCGGTGCCGTTCTTCACGCGTGGCACCTTGATCTCCTCGACCCACTCCTTGTGATAGGAGACGATCTGGAAACCATGACGAATACGAAGTGATGGACAGGCGACGTGACCGGAATCAGTCGTGAACGCTTTCACGGCCTCGTCAGCCGTGAGATGAGGACATAACTTGGCCATATCCTGCGGTGTCGGGCCCTCGATGGGGAGCCGTTCAAGGATGGACCGGTACTCTTTATTTTCCATATTAATCTCCTGTATCTTGTCACTGGAATCACCAGAAATTTTGGGTTGGGGGTTTAACGTAGGTTCCAGATTCTGAGCGCAGATTATCATACAAAAATTATTTGTCAAGGGCTTCGTTTGTGATTTTTAGATGTCCACGATCTATTTTTTTTGGTTAACTCTGGTTTTTGCAGGCTTTTAGAAGATTAGAATAAAGTTTTGCCTCGTCCTATCTCCGTCCGCCGCGGCGGATACGGGGTATCCGCCCGTACCGAACGCCAGCCCGAAAGAATTTCATTCTGGCGGGGTACGTTCGGGCGGGTTCTCCGCAGTTACAATAAAAAAATAGCTTGAAAAGCAAATACTGCAACAATACACAACTTCTTAACGGTGAAGTATAATTGCTGGATGAAACTCTATCTTGGATGCAGTCTTATGCAAGCGCCCGAAGATTTTAAAAAGTGGATTGAGGATTTGAAGAATACTCTGCGGGCTTCTTATGAGGTGTCGGATTTTGTTGGGTTGACGGCTGGAACTCCCAAGGACGTTTATATGTGGGACATTCACGAATGCGTGGCAAAGTGCGATGCTTTTGTCGCTATTTGCGATTATCCGTCAATTGGTCTTGGATATGAAATGGGCGTTGCAGTGGAAAAACTGAAGAAACCGACACTGGCATTGGCGCGCAAAGATTCTAAAATTTCCAGGATGGTTCTTGGCGTGGATCAACCGCATTATCGTTTTGAACGCTACGATTCAATGGAGGAAATTCCGGAGCTGGTCAAAAAATTTCTGGCGCGATAAATACGGGTAGTCCAAATTTTGTGATATCATTTTCTGGTGCATTCAAAATTTAGGAAAAATAACTTTTTGGCCCAAGACGGACTGATTATTGTCTTGAGCATTTTGCTTGCTGTCGTTTTGGCAAAAACCGATTCCGTGGAGCGGTTGCTTACCGCCACGGAGGGAGCGATGCTTTTGGGCAGTTTTATTGCCGGGCTATTTTTTACATCTGTATTCACCACCGCTCCGGCTATAATTGCTTTGGGAGAAATCGCCCGGGATAATCCAATTTGGCTCACCGCGCTTTTTGGGGCGATGGGTTCGGTGATAGGCGACCTGATAATTTTTCAGTTTGTCCGCGACCGGCTTTCGACGCATTTGATGGAACTGCTGAAGCACAACGGCGTCGGCAAGCGAGTTAAGGCATTGTTTCGGTTCAAATTTTTCAGAGGTCTGACATTTTTAGCCGGGGGCTTGATAATCGCGTCGCCTTTGCCGGACGAGTTGGGGATAAGCCTTTTGGGTTTTTCCAAGATTAGGACTTCGTGGTTCATTCCGCTTTCGTTCACTTTCAATTTTCTGGGAATAGTTTTAATAGGCTTAATCGCTAATGCATTGTGATGTCCAAAAATAACGCGAAAAAAATTGAACAGGGAAATTTCTGGTCTTTTAGCGCGGTTCAGGTTCTTGAAATCTTCACAACTGATGAACAGAACGGCCTTTCGGAATCCGAAGCGGCGAAGCGTTTGGAAACTTTCGGTTTGAATGTTATTGAAAAAGAGGCTCGCGCCAAGGGTCTTCTCATTTTTTTGAATCAGTTTAAGAGTCCTCTGATTTTGGTTTTGCTTGTGGCGGGCATTATTACCATTTTTTTGGAGCATTATCGGGACGCGATTTTTATTCTTGCCGCCTTGGCCGTTAACGCTATGCTGGGTTTTTATCAGGAATATCAGGCAGAAAAGGCTTTGGCTGAGCTTAAAACCTATTTGAAACAGCGCGCGAGGGTAATTCGCAATGGTGCTGAATATGAAATAGATGCCGCAAATTTGGTTCCGGGGGATATCATCCGCCTTACTCAAGGCGATCGCGTTCCGGCGGATGGGCGACTTTTGTTCGTCAATGACCTTCAGGCGGATGAAGCGGTGCTTACCGGCGAATCTCTGCCGGTGGTAAAACAAGTTGAACCGGTAAAGGAGGATTCAGTTTTAGGCGACCAAAGCCCGATGGTTTTTGCCGGCACACTTATCACTCAAGGCATTGGCACGGCGGTGGTTTGCCGGACTGACTTTGAAACCGAGCTCGGGAAGATCGCCGATTTGGTCGCCAAGTCGCGGAACGAGGAAACACCTTTGCAGGCGAAAATCCGGAGGTTCAGCCTCCGGGCGGGATTATTCCTTGGAATTCTTACGGTGGCGATTTTTTTCATCGGCATTGCTTCCGGGTACTCCAAAGTGGATATGTTTTTAACGTCGGTGGCGATTGCCGTGGCGGCCGTGCCGGAAGGTTTACCGGTGGCGATGACTGTCATTTTGGCCATTGGCGTTCAAAGGATGGCAAAGCGCAAAGGTGTTATCCGAAAACTGATTGCCGCCGAAGCTTTGGGCAGTACCACTATAATTTTGACCGATAAAACCGGTACTTTGACATTGGCCAAAATGGAGTTAAATAAAATCTTGCCGTGGAAGGGTGGTGATGAGAAAAAACTGCTTGAGCTGGCGCTTTTGAATACTCACGTTCTAATTGAAAATCCAAAAGACCATATATCTCAGTGGCGAATAAACGGTAAAGTGCTTGAGGTGGCATTGGTGCGCCACGGAGCGCTTCAAAATCTGACAGTTGAAGATGTAAAAAAAACAATGCCGGTGGTGAGTTTTTTGCCGTTTAACGCTGTTAATAAATTTTCTGTTTCGTTGGTAAAAGAGCATGGTAAACATTTGCTGGTTTTTCTGGGCGCGCCGGATGTCTTCATCGGTAATTCAACTCTTAGTTCAGACGAACAAAAAAATGCTCACGCTTCGGTAGATGGAATGGCCGAGTCTGGAGAATTTGTTTTGGGGGTGGCGACTAAAGAAATAACCGCTTCAGAAAATTTTTCTTTTTCCAAGGATTTTAAATTTAACGATGTTACTTTTGAGGGTTTCATAACTTTGCGCGACCCGGTGAGGGGAAGCGTCAAGGGGGCGATACGAAAAGTTGAATTAGCCGGTATAAAGACCGTGATTATGTCGGGCGATCACCGCGGTACGGTCATCGCGGTCGCCAAAGAAGTCGGTATTCCGGTTGATGGCGCGAACGTGCTTGACGCCGCGGAACTTCGGACTTTGTCCGATGCTGATTTGCAGGCGCGTTTGCCGTTCATACGAATTATTTCGCGTGTTTCGCCGTTTGATAAAATGAGAATCGTAAAATTGTTTCAGAAATCCGGAGAAGTGGTGGCGATGACCGGCGATGGCGTGAACGACGCGCCGAGTATCAAGCAAGCTAACATCGGTATCGCGATGGGTTCCGGAACGGAAGTGGCTAGGGACGTGGCCGACCTTGTGCTTTTGGACGATAATTTTGAAACCATCGCCGCATCGGTGGAAGAAGGCCGGCAGATTATGAATAACATCCGCAAGGTGCTGGTTTATCTGATTTCATCGGTGGCCGACGAGTTGCTGATTATAGGCGGGGCGCTCCTGATGGGATTAGCTTTGCCGTTTAACGCTCTTCAAATACTCTGGGTTAATTTCTTTTCGGACAGTTTCCCGGCCGTGGCATTCGCCTTTGAAAAGAACATTGACGGTTTTGGCCGCAATCCAAAACGCGCGGGGGCGGGGCTTTTTGACCCGCTGATGAAATTTTTGGTCATCTTCGTCGGCACCTCAACCAGTTTATTTTTGCTCGCTTTATATTGGGGATTGCTTAGGGCCGGATTTTCCGAAGATCTCGTCAAAACTTTTATCTTCGCCAGTTTCGGCAGTTACTCATTGATTCTGACATTTTCACTCAGGAGCTTGGAAAAAAGCATTTTCACGTATAATCCGTTCTCCAATCGTTATCTGGTGGCAGGTGTTGGTGTAGGAATTATACTTATGGCGGCGGCTATTTATGTGCCGTTTTTGCAGACTTTATTCGGCACAGTCAGTTTGCCATTTGTTTGGGTTCTCGGAGTATTTTCAATAGGCGCGGTAAACATTGCGGTAGTAGAAGTGGGCAAGCTGATTTTCCGGTCCCGCGGTTTGTCTGATAGGCCAAAATTTAAGGGAATTTGATGTATGTGTCGCGTCGACTTTTTTGACGAAATTTTTGAATCGGTTGCAGTTTCATATTGGTAAAATTTTGAAATTTTTGTTAACCTGTTGATTGTTCTGTAATTTGCTTTGGGCCCATAGTAAAACGGTATTACGCGGCATTCGTCCCGACAAATTATTTTGAAATGTTTTATACTTACATTCTGAAGTCAAAAATCAATTGCGCATATTACATCGGAAGTTGTAAAGATTTATCGGTCAGGTTGAAAAAACATAACAGCGGTTTGGTTAGGTCAACGAAAAGGTATAAACCGTGGGAAATTGTGTACTTTGAAAGTTTTGGCAAATTGAGCGATTCTCGTTTTAGAGAAACCCAAATTAAATCTTGGAAAAGTCGCGCGCCAATTGATAGGTTGGTGGAAACATTTCAAAATAAATTTGTCGAGGATCCTCGATAGCTTTGGTGGGCCCATAGTAAAACGGCATTACGCGGCATTCGCATTGCCGAGGTCCGGGTTCAATTCCCGGTGGGTCCACCAAAGCTATCGGGACATTGCCGAGACACGGGCAGTTCTATTTATTGTAACTGCGGAGAATACCCCGTCCGCTTTGCGGCGGGGATGAATCCGCAACGGAGAGATGGGTCGGCGGAGCCGACTCTGCTACAACAAAGTTTTCCCCGATGCCTCGCCTAATACCCAGCCGAGGTAATCCGAAGGACAGCTTGCTTTAGGGATAGGACGAGGCAAAACTTTATTTAAAAAACCATCAATGAAAAAAAATCGTGTGATTATTTTGGTAGCGTCTGTGGTTTTTATAGTAGTTTTG
>Ga0172379_10005779_pt1 | contig 17065 bp, 18 predicted proteins | sample GrowelOW334metaG_FD_119756 | JGI IMG/M metagenome (GOLD analysis project Ga0172379, IMG submission 119756) | Groundwater microbial communities from an aquifer near a municipal landfill in Southern Ontario, Canada - Groundwater well OW334 metaG | ecosystem: Environmental > Aquatic > Deep... | reverse complement strand
TAAGCATGATTTACCGGATGCTCAATGATACTTTCTATTATGGCGAATATGAATATCCCGAAGGCGGCGGAAAGTGGTATAAGGGATCTCATGACCCTATAATATCTCGCGAATTGTTTATGAAAGCGAGAGAAAATCTCACGGTTCTACCGAGAAGGCACCCGGGAACGACCGACTTCGCTTTTACTAAATTGTTATACTGCGGATCCTGCGATTCAAGCATAAGCGCCGAGGAAAAGTTTAAGCACCAAATAAACGGCACTATTCATCGCTATGTGTACTATCACTGCTCGCGAGGCAAGGACAGGAAATGTCGAGAGGGCGCGATCCGAGAGGAAGACTTGATGAAGCAATTAGTTAACCTGATGGATAAGATAGACATAGACCAGCTGGCAACGCAAGAAAAAATAAAAAAGGAACTGGAGAGGTTCAAAAAATTTAGCGCGATCGTCGGTCGCGAATCTAATCTACCAAAAAGGTCGAATGACATAGACATAAGAAACTACGCCAAATATGTGCTGTCCGAAGGGGTCAAGGAAGAAAAAAGAGAGCTGCTGGAGTGTCTAAAAAGCAAGATTATATTAAGGGATAAGGCGCTATCCCTTAGACAACTCCCTGCTTAGCGGACAAATTGATTAAATTAGGATCGTGTGATAAAATAAGTAACAGAAAATATGAATTCTAAAACATCTATCTTAGAAAAAAATACTTCCAAACGTCGCTTTTCCGTAATCTCCTTATTTTCCGGGTGCGGGGGCATGGATCTTGGGTTTAAAGGCGGTTTCAAATTCCTTGGCCAAGAATATTCCCAGCTTCCTTTTGATATTATTTGGGCAAACGACATTAACGAAGCCGCGTGCAGGACATACCAAAAAAATATAGGCGAGCATATCATACCCGGAGATATTTGGCAGGTAATGGCAAAAATGCCGCAAACCGCCGACATTGTCGTAGGCGGATTCCCATGCCAAGACATCTCGGTTAATGGAAAAGGGGCGGGCGTTGATGGAAAACGCAGTGGGCTTTATAGGGCCATGGTTGAAGTCATTAAAAAGGTTCAACCAAAAATTTTTATTGCCGAAAACGTGAAAGGACTACTAATGCGGCACAATGCAAAATCGTTGGAACGCGTACTCGCTGATTTTAAGGGACTTGGCTATGATGTTACATTCAGGCTCTACAACGCGGCGGACTACGGCGTTCCGCAAACTCGTGAAAGGGTAATCATAGTAGGTACCCATCCTAAGGCGCAAAAATTTACCCCGCCCGCGCCGATCTTTCCGAAGAATGAACGCGTGACTGCGCGCGAAGCGATAGAAGACCTGGAGAAGATTGCTGAAAACGAAAATTTTAATCATGTTTGGAGCCGCGCCAACAAAAGTTCGGAGCAAGGCAATAGAAAGTTAGTAGCAGATCGACCGGGCTATACGATTCGCGCCGAGTGTCATGGAAACATCCAGTTTCATTACAAGCTGCCGCGCCGCATCTCGATGCGAGAAGCCGCACGATTCCAATCTTTCCCTGATACTTTTATTTTTGATTCAAAACTGAGAGAAACGGAAAGGCAAGTAGGAAATGCCGTGGCGCCGGTGTTTGCTTGGCATATTGCCCAGGCTGTACAACGATGCCTTTTAAACATGAACGCATGAAGCGTTAGAGAATGACTAGGCATGCCGAGCAAGTTTATATGCCAGACGTTTTTTCCAAGAAGAAAAGAAGCGAAGTAATGTCGCTCATCAGATCCACAAATACAAAACCGGAAATAATTTTTCGCAAGCTTTTAAGCTCGGCATTATACCCCTTGGGGTTTCGTTACAAGATACAATATAAAAAATTACCAGGAAAGCCGGACGTCGTCTTTGTAGCGCAAAGAACGGCGTTTTTTGTAGATGGATCTTTTTGGCACGGCTATAAATTAAAAAAAGAAAGGCAGGTGCTTTCTAAAAAATATTGGCTTCCTAAAATCAAGCGCAATATGCTTCGGGATAAGGAAGTTAGCAGGCAGCTTAGAAAAATGGGGTGGAAAGTAATAAGGGTCTGGGAGCACGATTTGAAAAAAAGCCCACAAAAAATTCTTAAAAAAGCTAAACAGGCAATCTTGGAGAAGTAGAGTATGCTATCTTTTACGCCCGCGTTCTACAAAAAGGCTCTCCGATGGCGTCCAACCATCGGCTAAAGCGTCGGCCTTTTGCAGCCACCGTGCGATTCTTCTTTCCGGTGAGACTGATTCTCCCCAATACTCGACGAATATGGCATCCTCCATGCGCTTCGCCGCATCAACCATCTCGCCCTCGATAAGCTTCAGCGCTCGTTCAATATAAATGCCCCCAGCGTCGTCATTGTCCGGGTTGGCAACGCTTCCAGCAGAAAATAAGTCTCGCGCTTGGTGGCATAGTACGCCATGATAAGTAAGAAGATACAGAACCGCGTCATCGTATTTATCCCGAGATCGTCCAGACTGTACGATTTGCGGACATAGTAAGGCCGCCTCCGCTCTAAGCTTAGTTTTTTCATCAGTCGAAAGTTTCGTGTAAAGTCGCGCTTGAATCGGCAAAGTATGACCGGGCTCATCCGGCGTGTCTTCTAGCCACCACATGCGTTCGCCCGGCTTTAATCGGCCGCGGGCGTAGGCACGAATGTGCTTCATTTTTTCTTCCATTGGCAAATTTCGAAACTCGTCGTAAGAAATACCCATTTTCTCAAAAAGAGAATGCTCGGCGGCAAGCTCAACCTCAAAACGAGGCACATGCGAAGTGCGGACATGCATAACGCATTTATCATACTCTCCCCACTTAACCTCGGGAGCGCCGCCCATTTTCCCGAAAACTAAATAAACTTTTTTTACCTCATTAATACGATTTGTTTCAAGGACGCTATTGGCGACGCTGCGCCAAGTATCATTAGTTGTAAATTTGACCTCTATGCCGTACGCGCCAATAGCGATGTCTGGAAAAGCTTGTGGATGTGGATCAAAATTAATGGCGGTCTTAACGCCTACAGTCTCTTGAACAACCTCTCTCACGCGATCCTCAAACTGCTTCGAAGTTTGAAAAATCTCATGTTTCGCCTCGTCGGTCAGTTTTTGGCAAACGGAGTTTAATATTTTTTCAAAGTTTGGCTCATTCATACTTTTTAACGCAAATTCAAATTTTTTAATCTCCACATCATGGCTTCTCGGCTAACCTGATATCGTTCTGACAATCGAACGAGTCTTTCCTCGTAACTGCCCTGCGTTGATTTATAGTCGTTCGCAAGCAACCACTTAGGCATTAGCAAATTTGCGGCAAAAAAATCAGCGTTAGTCTCGTGAACCGTCTTATCTGGACGACTATTGTTATCTCTGTAATCTATAGAAACGGCATTGCCCTTTTCTAAAAAATAGTGACCAAGTTCGTGGGCAACGGTAAAGCGCCGTCGTCCCGGACTCTCGTCGCTATTTATTCCCATAAGAGCGCCGCCGTCTTTTCGTATCAAAATTCCAGAATAATCGGTACTGGGAGCATAGCTTATTTTAATATTCATTTTTTCGGCAATTTGCTCTACTGGAATTGGCGCTTGGGTAACATTAAAATGCTGAAGAATCTTTTTTGTCATTAATTGTATTGCTTGATTCGGCATATCTATTATTTTTTAAAAAGGGTTTCAGCCCACTCTGAAGCATTTTTGTCCTTCTTCTTGATGTTTTCAATATCAGCTTGACTGAGTTCAAAACCGGTTGGGATGGGAGGAAAAAAATCCTGGAAGTTATCGCATCCTAAAATGGTAGCTAATTTCCAAAGGGTAACCGCGCTGACATTATTTTGACCATTTTCAAGTTGCGTCAAGGCAACTCGACTTATACCCAACTTGTGCGCCACAACTTCCGCCGAAAGGAAGCCGCGCCGGGTTCTTCTTATCCCCCTAATTTTCTCGCCGATGGCTTTTTTTATCTCCCTATCAATATCCTTCTTAACATCAAGTATACCAGATTTGGTCGCATCTGGTAAGTGGATAACGGGAAGGGAATGCTTACTTTTTGTTTGCATAGCTTACAAATGTAAATATTGCTTACATTATTGTAATGATAACCTATACTTTACACGAAGTCAAGACGCATGCTATAATATCTTCCGAAAGAGGTCGTAACGCGTTCAAGAAAAATTTTACAGGACACCTACGCCATTCGGAGGGTCCGTGTTAACTCGGATAAAAAGCGCCGCGAGGGTATAGTATAAAGTAACTATAATCGCGAAATGAGTAACCGGCAAAACGCCAATCCAGCTCGTAATTGGCGCGAATGATTTAGCGACGTCAGTTCGTTGAATAGCAGGTTGCGCGACACTAAGCATACCAAAATATTACCTTTAAAACAAGTGGCTCAACAAGAGCTGCGCAAATGCGCCGACGCATGCAATCGCGGCAATTTTATTCACGCCTAGAGCTTCGGCTACGAAGCATTGGCTAATTAATAATTATATGACAGTCGAAAAGAAACCAAAACAAATCACGATCATCATAGATCATAAGGAGTATAAAACGGAAGAAAAAAGAATGTCCGGCCTTGAAATTAGAGCGCTCGCGAATCCGCCTATTTCCCAGGATCGGGATCTTTTTCTGGTGATTAATCACGATAAGCCCGATGAAAAAATTAACGACGAACAGGTCGTCCAGCTAAAAAATGGAATGCATTTCTACAGTGCGCCAAGAACAATTAACCCCGGCGACTATGCTTCCCGATGAAGATGTGGCGTTTCTCAAGAAAAAAAAGTTTAACTGGAGCGTTGAAAAATGCGCGTGTTGCGGCCCCGTATTAATTATACGGGAATACCTGCTGGATGAAAAAAAGTACGACCAAGAGAAAACAGACTTGATGATTAAAATACCGGCAATGTACAGCAACGCCGCATTAGACATGTATTACGTGCGCCCACATGTTAAGCTTCGGGCCAACGGAGAATTCCCCCAGGCCGCCAACCAAATTGAAAAACATCTTGAAGCCGATTGGCAGAGATTCTCGCGACATGTTCCGGCATGGACGCCCGGCGTCGATAGCCTGGCCAGTTTTCTAGCCTTGGTTAGCGCTGAACTACAAAAAAGTTAGATTAGGTATGATAGTTACTTTGACCATCACCCAAGAAAAAATCGAGAGTCTTCGCTCCCTCCTTTTCCAAGGAGGAAAGGAGGGAGCCGCTTATTTATTCTGTAAAAAAAGCCAAACCAGGAATGAACAACGCCTGCTCGTCTACGAGATCATGTTCGTTAATGACGAGCATTATTTGACTAGAAGTACTGACAGGTTGTGCATTGATTCTCTTTCTTATACGGCCGCCGCAAAAAGAGCCGCCATGTTTGGATTCCATATCATATTCATTCATTCACATATTAGCGGAGCCGCAAAGTTTTCCGATCAGGACAACCAAGAAGATCCAAAGTTAATGGATTTCTTCCAGTCCAGAATACGAAATAAAATAGTTGGATCAGCCATAATCACAATGGATAATATTGTTTGTCGGGCGTGGTTAAATCGCGAATGGCATGCTATGGATAAAATACGAATAGCTGGAGAAAGATACAAAATTATTACCAATAACGAAGTTTTAAATACCACAAATGATAGTTTTGACAGGCAAATTCTCGTTTTTGGGCATGAAGGCCAAAAGCAATTAGAATCCTTGCATATTGGAATTGTCGGAGCAGGCGGAACCGGATCATCTGTAGCCGAACAGATTACCCGCCTTGGCGTAGGCGAAATTTCGATATGGGACGGCGATAAATTTGAAGCGAGCAACATAAACCGAGTATACGGGTCAAAAGTTAGCGACGCTGGAAGAAACAAAGCAAAAATTTTGGGCGCCCACCTAAAGAGAGTTGGCTTAAAAGAAACCAGAATCAATATACATCCTGATTTTATTACTGTTATAAATGCGGCAAAAAAACTACGCGAATGTGATGTTATTTTTTGCTGCACTGATAACGAGGCATCAAGGGGAATTCTTATGAGGGTAGGAATTTATTACTTAATACCAGTAATTGACACGGCGGTGACGATTACCTCAAATAGCGGCGCGATAGTCGACTTGATCGGGCGCACAACCATATTAACGCCCGGAGGCGGCAGCTGCCTGTTTTGCCGAGAAAGAATCGATCCTCAAATTATTACTGCCGAAACTATGGATAAGGGCGCCAGGGATCGTCTTGTCAAAGAAGGATACATTCGCGATCTTGATATAAAAAACCCTTCTGTAATAACGTTCACGACCATCGTCGCGGCGCATGCTGTAGGAGAATTATTAAATCAGATGTATAATTATAAGGTAGGCAAGAAGTCTACCGAAACATTGTTTCTATTTAATTGGGATGAAATAAAAAAAACGACTATTGCGCCTAAAAGTTGTATCTGCCAATTGGAAGACAGGTGGGGAAAGGGCGATAGTAAAAATGGGTACCTTGATTTAATATGGCCAGCTTAAGAAAAACGATTGCTTCAAAACTAAAATTTTGGCTGAAGAAAAAGAAATCATATAATGAAGTTCTTTTCTTCAAGTCAATTGATGACCCCGGGACTCCTAAAAAGGATCAAATTTTTGTAATTGGAGAAAAAAATTATTCTAAGCGACTAATATTAGCTTGCCCTGATTCGTGCGGAGAAATTATAATGTTAAATTTAATGCCTGAATATTCGCCGTCTTGGAAAATAAGAATAAGTAAAAACAAAAAGATAAGCGTTTACCCTTCCATTGACAACACAAACTGCGGCAGCCACTTCTGGTTAAAGGATAATCGCGTAATATGGGCCAAATATATTATAGAAAAATAGAGTCAAAATATAGCAAGTTTTGAAATGATAGAAATATGACGCTAATTGACATCCTGGCTATCGCCGGGTTTTTTAATTAAACAAAAAGCAACCCGACAGGGACGGGTCGCTTTCACAGTTTTATCGCGCTCCGGGGGTGGGATTCGAACCCACGACCAATTGATTACACTTATCTACTTGTTTCCAAATAGCGTGGACTATATCATCATCCTTCAATTACTAAAGGAGCAAGGCGCTTCCAAAGCTTTCGCAATGTACTCCCGTTAGGGATAGTCTCTGAACCTTCCTGTCCTTTGACAGGCTTGGCTGCTGATTACCTTGACCGAAGTTTTAGGTTTCCAGCAATTCACCTTGTTTTTCATTCTCAATTACTTGAGATAGCTGCGAATATTCACAGTCAACTGCGCTACCGCTGCGCTACCCCGGAATATTAAATTGTGAAATAATTATACCTAACTTTTTTACCATTGTCAATACACTACCTCGTCACCCTGGCCACAAATGATTTTAACGAATTTTCGATCTGGACGCGCGGGACAAAATACGGCCCTAATTTCTTGTCATACGAAGTCAAGGCGCGCACCGTCACTGCCGACAAATACCCGGCCGACTGCACCGCTCGCACGATTTCCGCGTTATACCACCCAAACGGATAACAAAAATGATTAACCCTGATCCCTATATTGGCCTCGAGGGCGATCTTACTATTTTCCAACTCACGCTCGATATCGTCACTCGACATGCGATTGATCCACGGATGAGTCACAGTGTGCGACCCGATCTCCATCCCGGCGCCGATCAATTCGCGCATCATCTCGTAAGTCATAAAATCATGTTGACCGATATCGCGCGTATAAGGAAAAAATATCGCCGAATAACCAAACTCGCGTAAAATCGGATAAGCGGACCGGAATTGATCGCGATAGCCATCATCAAATGAAATCACCACGGATTTATCGGGCAACGAGCTGGTGCTGATAAGCGCTTGGTAATAGCGATCGTAGGATATCACCTCATAGCCGTTGTCGCGCAGCCACTGCATCTGAACGCGAAAAACAGCCGGCGAAACTGAATAGCGGTCACCTGCTTTGGGCGCGCGCATCCGATGATACATCAAGATTTTCGTTTTCAAAACACCGCTTGGATAATGTAATTGCTCGGGCATCAAAATCGGGTCAAGAGTTTCGGCGGGCGGATTGACATAGATCGTCGACCGATAGACCGCAAAACCGGCGCCGACAAAAGCGCCAACCATTACCAATATTTTAAAATATTTAAAAACTCGTTTAAGAGATCGTCGACTAAATAACATAAATAATAACAGTATAGAGTCTGCCAGATAATTATATCACAAATTTGAGAATAAAAAAACGAATAGCATGGGCTATTCGTCGGGATCCATGAGGTCTTCGCCCAGATGGCGGATGGCCACCATCTGATTGAGGATGCTTTGATAAGAATTAAAATCATCCCGCGACAAATCATCGGCATTAATGCGCTTCACATTCTTGGTGAGCGCGCCAATGTAAGCCGGTTGCTTAACCAGCTCATCGAGCAGCTGCTCTTTGAGCCGTCGCGCGCCCTCAGGGTCAGCGAACCCGGACCCGCCACCGGACAGGCTATTCCACGACACGCCTTCCAGTGAAGTTACCAAAAAATAGCCAAAGATGAGGGCGCCGATGCCGAGCGCAATGCCGGCGTTTACAGTTGCCGGCGCCTGGTAAAGCTGGAACGCTTTTATAAGCGCCGCCACGACACCTGCGCCTACAACTAATTTGAGCAACCCTTTCAGAGTTTCCATCATCTTATCCTCCCCCAGTGAAGCGCCGTAGTGGCGCGATGTGAATGAACGATCAATGAGCAAATCCACTAAACAATAGCGTATAATTCAATTTTTGTAAATACCCCGCGCTTGTGGATATTTTAATTTTTTTGTATAATAACGGCCTATGACCAAAAGAAATTACTATATATCATACATAAAGGGGTGTGCCATTATCGGCGTCTTGCTTATTCATTTGATTGATTGGTCAAATATTATCCTGACACCGACTGACAAATTATGGCGCGAGCTCGCCTATCCGGCGGTGTTATTTTTTGTATCGACCGTTGGGAGCGTGGTCTATGTCGCCTATGCTCATCGCGATGATTTCCAAAAAACCGTATGGCGTTTAGTGTCGCGCGGACTGCAATTGATCGGCATTTACTATCTATATAATCTCATCAAACTTTGGATTTACGATTTTGACACCTCACCGTTCTATTGGCAATTTTCCGAAAAACATATTTTTGATTGGAAAAATATTTTAACTTTGCATTCATTTAGCGTGCCGATTACCATTATCTATACTATTGGCTTACTACTGGTGATTTCGCCGATATTTTTATGGATTACAAAAAAATTTAAACACTCGAAACTTATCATATTTTTACTGATAATACTTTTGTCTTTCCTAAATTACTGTTTACCGCCCGGCGGTAATTTTATCGCGAATTTCGTATATTCGCGCGATATTGTCATCTTCCCGCTGGCGCTATGGTTATTGCCATATTTGATCGGATTCTATTTGGCTATGATTGGTTTTGACCGACACAAGGGCAAGCTGTTGGCCTTATTTATATTTTTGACCGCCCTCACCTACTATCCCCTGCACGCGAGTGGCGCTACCTGGCAACTGTCCTCATATATGTATCCGATTAAACTATATTATATTTTTGCGTCATTTACTTTGATGTATGCGCTGATTTGGGTGTTCGCGTTTGTAGAAAAAACGACCAAGGGATCCTTCGCTGTGCTCAGGATGACAGCGACTGGATTTCTCACGCTCATGCGCTTCTTGGGCGACCGGACTTTGTCGCTATATCTTTTTCATTGGATCGTAATTGATCTGACTATTTGGTATTATTTTCCGCGCGTCAAAATGATCTGGGTGTGGGGGCCGATTTTTGTGGTCGCCTATCTATGTTTTCACTACAAGAAGATTCGTAAATACTACAATGAATCGCTGGTCGCTTGAGCCATTACCGACCCTTGCGTGTTTTTTTATCCAGTGATACAATATCGTCGCACTATGGGAAAACTAATTGACGGAAAACTCATCGCGCAAAAAATTGAAGCAAAAACCGCTCAAAGAGTGGCGAATTTGAAAAAGAAAAAAATCACCCCTACCCTGGCGGTTTTTTTAGTTGGAGCGGACAAGCCGTCGCAAACCTATGTGCGCAAAAAAGGCGAGGCGGCCAAACGGCTGGGAATCAATTTTATTTTGAAAGAATTGAAAGAAAAAATTTCGACCAAAGCATTAGTCAAGCAAATCAAACTTGCGCAAAAAATAAAAAATCTGTCCGGACTGATTGTTCAGCTCCCCTTGCCCGACAATATTGACACCGGACTTGTTCTCAACGCGATCAATCCCCAATTCGATGTTGATTGTTTGACCGACGCCAATATCGGAAAAATGGTGATGGGAACAAACACCATCGCCCCGCCCACCCCGGGCGCCGCTTTGGCGGTTTTAAAGGACTTGGGTATTGACCTAATCGGAAAAAATGTCACCATCATCGGCATGGGACCGCTCGTGGGCAAACCGCTCGCGATTTTACTGATGAATGAACGCGCCAGTGTGACTACTTGCAACAGCAAAACACGGGATGTTAAATCCAAGTGTCTCAAGGCGGATATTATTGTGACCGGCGTGGGAAAAAAAGATATTTTACGCGGCGACATGGTCAGCCCGGGCGCGATCGTGATCGATACCGGCGTGAATTTTGTCGATGGCAAGATGTATGGCGATGTCAATGTGACCGAGGTTTTAAAAAAAGCCAAATTTGTCACCCCGACTCCCGGCGGCATCGGGCCGATCACTGTGGCCATGCTTTTGTGGAATACGGTGATGGGCGCGGAACAAAATATTTATTCTTAATCTTACTGTCATTCAAAACGAAACGAAGAATCTCTGTTCGTCCAACGAAGATCCTTCACTGTGTTCAGGATGACAAATTGACTATGGTCAAACTCACAACCATTGTCGGCGCTCAATGGGGCGACGAAGGCAAAGGAAAGATCACCGACTATTTCGCCAAGGGAGCAGACTACATCGTCAGATTTCAAGGGGGCAACAATGCCGGGCACACCGTAATGGTCGGTTCTGATACATACAAGTTACACCTGATACCGTCGGGTGTTTTGTATTCGGGCGCTTTATCGATTATCGGCAACGGGGTGGTGGTGGATCCGAATGTTTTACTGCGTGAAATCGCCGAGCTCAAAGAACGCGGTGTGAAGATAAATTTGAAAGTCAGCAATCGCTGTCATGTGATCATGCCCTATCATATCGCGGTGGATGAAGCTCTGACCGCGGGACAAGGCGCGCTCGCGGCCGGATCGACGAAACGCGGGATTGCCCCGGTGTGCGCCGACAAAGCTTATCGGCACGGTATTCGCTTGGGAGATTTATTGACGCCCGAGTTTTTCAAAGAAAAATTGCGGGTGTCGTATGATTTTAACAAAAATTTGTTGGAAAAAGCCTGTGGGGTGCCATTTCCGCGCTCGTTTGATGATATTTTTAACGAATATTTGGATCTGGGCGCTAAGTTATCCGAATTCATCGCCGATACGGATCTGATTTTATTTGAAGGGTATAAAAATGGAAAAAATATTTTATTCGAAGCGGCTCAAGGATTGTCCTTGGATTTGGACGCCGGTGTTTATCCCTATACCACCTCCACCAATACTGTGGCCGGACATATTTCGGTCGGCACCGGTGTCGGGTTTAATGAAAAAGTCAAGGTGGTCGGCCTGGTTAAAGCCTATCTTAGCCGAGTGGGCGTAGGACCGCTCGTGACCGAGTTACCCGAGGATGAGGCCAAAATTTTGCGTGAAAAAGGCGGAGAGTACGGCACTACCACCGGACGGCCGCGGCGCGTGGGCTGGCTTGATTTAGTGCAGTTGCGTCACGCAGTCCGGGTCAACGGCCTGACCGATATTGCCATTACCAAACTCGATATATTGGCAGGCTACAATGAAATCTCCGTTTGTACGGCCTATGAAATTGACGGCAAAATTAGGCGCGAAATGCCAGCGAGCGTGTATGAGTTGCGCGCGGCCAAACCGATTTACGAAAAATTGACCGGCTGGCAAAATATGTCCGGCGATGATATCGCCAAAATTATCGCCGGCGGTTATGACGCGCTTCCGGAAAATATTAAAAAATATTTGGAATTTATCGAAAAAGAAATTGATTGCCCGATTACGATTATTTCACTCGGACCCAAACGCGCCGAGACGATTGTACGATAATCAATAGCTGTCATTCTGAGCGAAGTCCCGACTTAGTCGGGACGAAGTCGAAGAATCTGTCACCATCAGCAAGAGAACAGATCCTTCGACTCGCGGAGTTTACCCTGAGCGCAGTCGAACGGGCTCCACTCAGGATGACAAAACCACATCAAACTCGCATACTATATGTTCACACCTGAAACAATTGATTTCGCCGCGCTCACCGAAGAGCAAATTAAATCCAAGCTCCAAGAGTATCGGATCTCTCTTACGGTTGATGAAATTTTGAAAATTCAAAATGAAATTTTGAAACGCCCGCCCAGTATCGCGGAGTGTGTTTTGTGGTCTATTCAAGGATCCGAGCACAGCAGTTACAAATCCAGCCGACCGTTTTTAAAGCAATTTCATACGAGTGGGCCCAATGTCCTCTTGGGACCGGGCGAAGATGCCGGCATCGTGGAAATATGCCGAGACAGCGAGGGCCGAAAATATGGTATTGTATTGAGTCATGAATCACACAACCACCCCTCGCAAATCGTGCCTTACGAAGGCGCCGCTACTGGCGTGGGCGGTAATGTCCGTGATGTGTGCTGTATGGGCGCCAAGGTGATTGCTTGCGCCGATCCCTTGCGCTTTGGAAAATTATCCGAAAACAAATCCAAGTGGATTAGTGATGGCGTGGTCTCGGGCATTGCCGGCTATGGCAACCCCATTGGCGTGCCCAATATTGCCGGCGATATTTATTATGACGAAAGTTTTAATGAAAATTGCTTGGTCAATGTCGTGACGCTGGGCGTCTTGCGCGAAGACGAAATCATCCACTCCCGTGCGCCCGAGAACGCGTCCGGTTACGATTTAATTTTAATTGGCAAACCCACAGATAACAGTGGCTTTGGCGGGGCTTCATTTGCGTCACTGGAAATGAAAGAGGAGGATAAAGAAATGAACAAGGGCGCAGTGCAAGAACCCAACGCTTTTTTGAAACGACATATTCTCAAGTCTACCTACGCGCTATTTAAATTATTGAAGGATAAAAATTTATTTGATAAGATTGGATTTAAAGATTTGGGCGCGGGCGGGATCGCGTGCGCGAGCGTGGAATTGGCTGATGCCGCCGGCTATGGCGCCGAAGTGAATATTGATCTCGTGCCCCAAGGCATGACCGGACTGCATCCGTCGGTGATTTTATGCTCAGAAACGCAAGAAAGATTTATGTGGGTGGCTCACCCCGATGTGACACCGATAATTTTAGAGCATTACAACAAAACTTTTGATCTGCCCAATGTATCCGAAGGCGCTTGCGCCGCGGTGGTGGGTAAAATTCGCGATGATGGCCGATATATTGTTACTGCCGGTGGGGTTGAAATAATTAATGCTAAAGCGAGTGATGTGACGAGCGGACTATTATACAATCGCCCCTATTCCCAACCAGCGCGCGAATGTGCCGAACCAAATTTACCGGAACCGTCGAATGACACGCACCAAACTGTCATCCCCGCGCAGGCGGGGATCCAGTCACCACATAATGTCGTGCGACTGGATTCCCGTTTTCACGGGAATGACAACGACAAACGATGGTCGTACAATGAAATATTTTTGAAAATTTTGGCGCATGAAAATGTCGCCTCACGCGTGCCGGTGTATGAGCAATATGATAAGCAAGTGCAAGGCATCACCGTCTTTGAGCCGGGCGAAGCCGATGCCGGCGTGATGCGGCCGTTTATGGACGAAAAATATCCGGCGGAAATTAAAAATGTCGGTTTTGCCTTGTCGGTGGATAGCAATCCACGCTATGGAAAAATTGACGCGTATTGGGGTGGCGCGAATGCGGTGATAGAAAGCATGCGCAATGTCGCAACTGTCGGCGCGGTGCCGTGGGCGCTCACCGATTGCTTATGTTATGGCAATCCGGAAAAACCGGAACAGATGTGGGAATTTGTCGAGGGCACGCGTGGAGTGTCCGAAGCCGGAAAAAATATTCACTTAAAAAGTTCGCCCGATTCTCCTGTGCCGATTATTTCCGGTAATGTATCACTGTATAACGAATCAAAAGGCAAACCGATCGCCCCGAGCGCGATAATTTCGTGTTTGGGGAAATTGAATGATGTCAACAAAGCGATCACCATGTCATTCAAACAGCCGGAATCAATCTTGCTGATGGTCGGCGAACGCAAGAATGAATGTGGTGGGAGTGTGTATTATGATTTGTTTGGTGAGCTCGGCGCTAATGTCCCCAAGCCGGATTTTAAGGAAGCGGAAAATCAAATTTTTGCGCTTACCGATGCGATTGACGCTGGCTTGATTTTATCTGCGCACGATATTTCAGATGGCGGTATCGCCACCACCCTCGCTGAAATGAGTTTTAAAAATGAGATTGGATTACAAGTATCTATACCTTGCCATTCCCTCGCCAACTGTCATTCTGAGCGCAGCGAAGAATCTGTTCTATCAAAAAACAAAATGGATGATGCGCCTCTCCGCTCCGACAAATGTCTCTGGTCCGAAACCGGCGGCTTTGTATTAGAAGTCGCTCCCGAAAGCGTGGAGGTGGTGTCGGATATTTTTAAAAAATATGATGTAGAGGCGATGCTGATCGGCAAGACGACTGACGAAAAAAGGCTTGTCCTGAGCGTAGCCGAAGGATCTGAGATTAATGATTGTGTTGATTGTTCTTTAACAGATGCAAAAAAAGCCTGGACCGATGGATTGCGAAATAAATTATAAAAAAAGGGACCGGCCAAAGCACAGTCCCACACGCCCCTTTCAAAAACAGATGATTCACTTGGCCAGCCCTTCCGGATGACCAAACGAATCGACCCTGAACTCCCGTCCCTCGTGAGCAAGCACGGGGTTGGCGATTTTGAGAAGTTGACGGGCCAGATCAACGAACGCTTTCGCTCGTTGGGCGTCCACTTTTCCAAGAACGACTTGATGAGTATCGCGCGACTCGGGTCGCGCGCTGGAGGATCCAAAAATTTGAATCTCCACAGTGCTGCCATCATTGGCCTGAACACGAACAAGCGCCGTATCCATATAGACCTCCTTGAAACGGTTTAAATTAAACTATCAAATCCATATATTTATGTCAAATCCCAATTCCCTCACCTACTCCCAAGTCGGTGATGACTACGACAAAAAAGATCCCATCAAAAAACTTGCTCAAACATCGGCCGCGATGACCGGATTGAATTTAAAACAACACGGCATGAGTGAAATTACCGACAGCCGTGGTGAATCGGCTTATGTTTGGAAACAAGGAGATATCCATATGGCTAGCGTGATTGAGGGTTTGGGGACAAAAAATCTGGTGGCCGACGAGATACGCAAAATTTCCGGCAAAACCTATTACGATATTATCGGCTACGAAACAGTGGCGACGATAATTAATGATTTAATTACGGTAGGCGCCAAACCGCTCGCTGTGCATGCTTATTGGGCGGTGGGATCCAATGACTGGTTTGGCGACGAACCCCGCCTGCGCGACCTGATTTTGGGCTGGAAACAGGGTTGTGACACGGCCGGGGCCAGTTGGGGCGGAGGCGAGAGCCCGACTTTGACCAAAATAGTGGCACCGGATTGTATTGATTTGGGCGGATCAGCGGTGGGTATTGTGGACCATTTAATTACCGATACAAAGTTAGTCGATGGTGATAGAATTATTTTGCTCAAAAGCACTGGCGTGAACGCCAACGGACTATCACTGGCGCGTGCTGTTGCCGACCGATTACCGGAAAAATATGCGACGAAATTACCAAGTGGCACCATGTATGGCGAAGCAGTTTTGAATCGCACCAATATTTACGCCAAATTATTTCAAAATATGTTTGCCGATGGCGTGGATGTGCATTATGTGTCCAACATTACCGGCCATGGCCTGCGCAAACTAATGCGCGCGCGCGGGAACTTCACTTATACCATTGAAAAAATATTTGAACCGCAAGAGGTCTTTGGTGTGATTGCGCAATATGCGGAACTATCGGAATACGAAATGTATCAGACCTATAATATGGGTATGGACTACGCGATATTTATTTCACCGCTCGCAGTTGCAAAAACTTTGGAAATTATCAAACAAACAGGATTTGAAGCGATTGATGCTGGAATTGTGACCGTTGGTAAAAAACAGGTTATAATTCAACCGAAAAATTTAATATATACCAGTGAGACACTTGACCTTCGATAGTAGGCGTTTTACTGTCATTCTGAGCGAAGCCGAAGAATCTATCACATCAAATAACATAATTAGATCCTTCGACTTCGCTCAGGATGACAAATTGCTATTTGCTACTTGCTATTCAATCTATGCTCATCGCAATCATCCAATTCCCAGGCAGTAACGCCGAATCCGAATCCATCCGCGCTATCCGCACGGCCGGCATGGAGCCGGTGGAATTTTTGTGGAATCAAAATCCCGGCGATCTACAAAAATTTGATGGATTTTTTATTGTGGGCGGTTTTTCATACGAAGACCGATCACGCTCCGGCATCATTGCTTCGCTTGACCCAATCATGAGATATCTAAAAATCGAAAACGACAAAAGCAAACCGATTTTAGGCATCTGCAACGGCGCGCAAATTTTGGTGGAAACCGGCATTGTGCCTGGGTTAAATGATAACCAAGTGGGCATGGCTTTGGCCGTGAACAAACGCGTCAAAGATGGCCGAGTGCTTGGCACTGGATTTTACAATGCTTGGGTAAATGTGCAATTATCCGCGCCGAGTAATGCCTGCGCTTTTTCGCGCTCGCTTAAGCCCGGTGAATTTATGCACATACCGGTGGCGCATGGTGAAGGACGATTCGTAATACCACCAGAACTATTGGAAGATTTGAAACAAAATAACCAAACTGTTTTTCGCTATTGCGACGACAATGGAAAAATCTCCGAAGAATTTCCCGTCAACCCCAACGGCGCCATGTACAATTTGGCCGCCGTCTGCAACACCGTCGGCAACGCTATGGCCATGATGCCCCACCCCGAACGCTGCCCCGCCGG
>Ga0172379_10005778_pt1 | contig 17073 bp, 17 predicted proteins | sample GrowelOW334metaG_FD_119756 | JGI IMG/M metagenome (GOLD analysis project Ga0172379, IMG submission 119756) | Groundwater microbial communities from an aquifer near a municipal landfill in Southern Ontario, Canada - Groundwater well OW334 metaG | ecosystem: Environmental > Aquatic > Deep... | reverse complement strand
CTCGAATGCTTTTCTTTTTTCTTAGTAATCTCTCAATCTTTTTTCGTTCGACGAAACACAAATGCAGGTAATTGCTCATATTTCTATTTTACAGGTGTTCTGCTTCAAAGGTAAATCTCCAAAGTAAACAATTATGGAAATTACAGTTGCCCTTATTGGTCTGGCCATTGTGATAATTTTGGCTGGTATGATCCCTGCACTAGTTTCAATTAGTAAGTCATTAAAGAAAATAGCTGAAAAAGAATAAAAATAAATTCGAATTTTGGCTAAAAGTCCGCTTCTATTATAAGCGGATTTTTGTTTGGGGATATGTGGTATAATTAAAAGATATGAATAAAAATAATCTATTTCAAAAAGGTTTTATTGTTCCTGTACTTTTGGGGATCATTGGATTTTTAATAATAGCCGGAGGTCTATATCTTTATACACACAAAGAAGCTGAGGCTCCTGTTGTTGGTGTTCCTATCCAGCAAGACAATACTGGAATTCTGGGTAATAAAGATGATCTTGTATATTTTTCTGTAAAAGCCGGGGATACAGTAAGAGGAATGTTAAATTTGTCGGGCACAGTAAAAGGTGGCTACTTCTTTGAGGGGAATATAGAAGTTCATTTATTAGATTCCAATCAAAACATTATTAGAAGTGGACCTGGAATAGCTACAGCTGACTGGATGACAGTGGGGCCTATCCCTTTTACTTCAACAATTGATACTTTAGGAATGAGTGGACCAGGTTATATTATGCTGAGAGAAGATGATCCATCAGGTGGGGAAGGAGGACCAGCCCAAAAAATATTGATACCAGTAATATTTGATAATGTAGCTCAAGAAACAATGACTATGCAATTGTTTTTTCCTAATAGAATTTTTAATCCAGAAAGTCTAGATTGTAGTCTTGTTTATTCATCAATAAGAATTGTCCCTAAAACTCAAGCTGTGGCTTCTGCTGCAATATCTGAATTAATAAAAGGTCCTACCATAGAAGAAGAGAAGAATGGTTACTTTGGATTAATTCCAGAAGGTACAAAAGTTAATTCTATTAAAATAGAAAATGGAATTCTAAAAGTTGATTTCAATAAAATAGTAGAATCTGGAGGAGGTTCTTGCGCTCAGGCGGCAAAAGTAAGTTCGATAGTTACTACTTTAAAGCAATTTCCTACAGTAAAAATTGTGCAGATATCTGTTGAAGGTAATTCTAATCAAAGTGAAATTTTCCAACCATAAAAATATCAAATATTTAAACTCAAATCTCCGCTCCACATTGGATCGGATTTTTGTTATACTATACATATGTCATGGGCGTCGCGTAGACAATTCAAATACCTATCTATTTTCTTCCTTGTTATATTGCTTATAGCTTTCGCTTTTTTGTATCCGGTTATTTTCAATAATCCCACTTGCACAGATGGCAAGCAAAATGGTGATGAGATGGGCGTAGATTGTGGGGGGGTCTGTTCTTTAATGTGTGCCTCCGAAGTATCTTCTCCTGTTGTTCTTTGGAGTCGGGCTTTTCCCGTAGTAGAGAATAATTACAATCTCGTAGCGTTTGTGGAGAATAGGAATAAAAATTCTGGCGTAGCAACTGCTCTTTATGAATTTCGAGTCTATGATACGAACAATAAATTGCTTGGTCGCAAAGAAGGGGTAACATTTATTCCACCGAACCAACAATTTGCTGTTTTTGAATCACGCTTCAATTCTGGTGAAAGACAAGTCAAAAGCGCTTCTTTTGAATTCATTGAGCCACTCGTTTGGGTAAAAAAAGAGCCGGTTTTGCAGACATTACCTATCAAAGTCACAAATATTGTTTTTGACAATAATAAAGATACGCCCAATTTGTCGGCGGTTGTGAACAATGATTCGATCTATGATATGCCCGAATTTGATGTAATTGCAATTCTCTACGACGAAGAAGGTAATGCTATCAATGCTTCAAAGACCCACAAAGATAAAATTTTAAATAGTAGCAAGCTCCCAGTCAATTTCACTTGGCCAGAGGAATTCATAAAAGTGCCGATAATCAAAGATGTCTTAATCCAGATTAATCCTTTTTCTGTATTTTTCGAATAAATTTTAAATAATTAATATATGGCATTACCTCAAATAGGGAATAATAAAATTTCTAGTAGTATCGATTGGTTACTAGTATTATTTATTATCCCAGTTTTAGGGGCAGGGTTGGTCACAATGAAATCATTCACCGAGGCCACTCCATTTTTCAGCCATCAGCTTATGTGGATAGGCTTTTCTTTTGTGGCCCTTTTCTCTTTGTCTTTTTTTGATTTTCGAATCCTGAAAAAGACGGAAGTTTTGGTTATTTTATTTTTAGTTTTCTCGGGCCTATTGGTGTTACTTTTCTTCTTGGGTCATACAGCCAATGGAGCTCAGTCGTGGTTCTCTTTTGGAGGATTTTCTTTTCAGCCATCAGATATGATGAAATTGATAGTTATACTAATGTTGGCCAAATACTTTTCTCGCCGTCATATAGAGATACGCAATTTTAAACATATTTTTATCTCAGGGATATATGCACTTATTCCTTTTCTTCTCGTTTTTCTTCAGCCCGATTTTGGTTCAGCGATAATAATATTTTTTATTTGGTTTGGGATGGCTCTCATCTCTGGAATTTCTAAACGGCATTTACTTATTGTCATAGGAATAGTAGCAGTGGCATTTCTATTTCTCTGGGGTTTTGTTTTTGAACCTTACCAGAAAGCTCGAGTGATAAACTTTGTCCAACCACTTTCTGATATTCGTGGCTCTGGTTACAATGTCTATCAATCGACAATCGCTGTCGGTAGTGGGCAGATAGTCGGGAAGGGGGTAGGATTTGGGACTCAATCGCGTTTGAAGTTTTTGCCAGAATATCAGACTGATTTTATTTTTGCAGCTTTTTCTGAAGAATGGGGTTTTGTTGGGGTGATGATTATTTATATATTATTTGGGCTTATAATTTGGCGGATACTACACTTGTCACTTCTCGGGGCGACAAATTTTGAGATATTATTTGGGATAGGTCTGGCAATATATTTTATGACCCATCTCATTATTAATATTGGGATGAATTTGGGAATAATGCCGGTGACGGGGATTACCTTACCATTTATGAGTTATGGCGGGTCACATTTATTGACGGAATTCGTCGGGTTGGGGATCTTGATGGGTATGAGTCGTTATAAGAGGGTGGCTCATAGGGACGATATGCACAATGAGTTTTTAGGAATATAATGTAACAGTTAATCAGGCTCTAGGCTTCAGGCTCTAGCTAAACAAAAGCTAACGCCTAATGCCTAACGCCTAATGCCTATGACTACAATTATTGATGGAAGAAAAATAAAAGATGAGATGCTCGAAGAAGTAAAAAAAGAAGTTTTGTCTTTGCCTTTTTCTCCCATTTTTTGTGATATTCTTGTAGGTAACAATACTGTTTCAGCTTCGTACGTAAAGATAAAATCAAAATTTGCTGAACAAGTAGAAATAAAATTCCGAACAGTAGAATTACCGGAATCTATCTCAAATGAGGAGTTAATTGAAGAAATAGAGAATTTAAATAAAGTTCCACATATGTGTGGAATTATAATTCAATTACCTTTGCCGGAACACATAGATAGACAAAAAGTTTTAGATGCAATATCTCCAAAACTTGATGTAGATTGTTTGGGGACAATTAATAGCGAAAATTTTTATCATAACACTGGAGAGATAAGTTATCCAACGGCATTGGCCTGTGTTCGAGTCCTGGATTCTTTGAATGTTGATTTAAAAAGTTTGAAAATATTAATGTTAGGACAGGGGAGATTGGTTGGTTTGCCGGTTACTCATTTACTAAAATCAAAAGGACTGGAAGTCGATGTAATTAACAGTAGGACTCCAAATAAAGAAGAATTGATAAAAAATGCTGATGTAATTATTTCGGCAATTGGACAGGCTAAATTTATAAAAGGTGATATGATAAAAGAAGGCGCTATTATTATCGATGCAGGAACTTCAGAGGATAATGGAGCGGTTGTTGGAGATGTCGACTTGGAGAGTGTTATGGGGGTGGCCTCATTCGTCTCACCTACGCCGGGTGGGGTAGGGCCGGTCACTGTCGCAATGTTATTGTCGAATGTATTACAAGTAGCAAAAAATAAAATATAACTTGTCCCGTTTGAAGTAATACATGTTATACTAGAGAATAATATTTTTAAAGAGTAATAGTTATGTTTTGAATTTATTAGTTAATTAGTGAAAGTCTTGTAATCAAGACAACTTTAAACGGGATGAATCACGAAATATTTTTTAGTTTATATGGTTTAGCTCATCGATCAATGTTCCTTGATTGGCTTATTGTTTTTTGTGCTAATAATTTCGGTTATATAATGATTTTCTTGGCTATTGTATTTTTATTTTTTCACACAGACGGAGTTTTTGATTATCGAACGCCTTTTTTACAACTAAAAAATAAATTGCGAGAGATTGCCCTCGTTTTTTCATCCGGAATTTTCGCTTATATCATTGCAACAATTGCGAAGTCATTTATCGTCTCACCTCGACCGTTTTTATTTTTTGAAAATGTAAAACCATTATTTTTGCATGGTGGAATGGATTCATTTCCTTCAGGTCATGCGACATTCTTTGGAGCTTTAGCTTTATCACTATTTTTTATTCATAAAAGAATTGGAATACTATATATTTTTGTTGCCCTCATTGTTTGTCTGGCTCGAGTCGCCGCTGGGGTTCATTTCCCAATTGATATCTTTTTCGGTTTTATTTTCGGAATCCTAATAGCCTTTATTTTTAAGCATATTTTCAAGAAAAAATAAAGAAAATCAATCGCCCCGACAAAAGTCGGGGCGATTGATTTTTGAGCTCAAATGGGCTAGAATAAGCCCATTATGACTTGGTCCCGTTAGAAGCCGCGGTCACGTGGTTTATAAGCAGGGATTGTGGTAATTATTAATTAGATTAACTAAGCAGATTAGGTTATTACTATAATGATCGCGACCTGCTTCTAACGGGATGGCAAAAACAAGAATTACAGCGTTATTGATACTTTTATTAGGAATTGGGCTTGGGTTTATAGTTTATAAAACAGAAATAAGTCACAGAAATTTGGCACCAGATGCCAAGGTTACTGGTTGGGCAAAATATCCATTTAAGCTCGGATTGGATCTTTCCGGTGGGACGCACTTGGTCTACAAGGCTGATGTCTCTTTGATTGATTCTACTGAATTGGGGAATTCGATGGATGCTCTTCGAGATGTGATAGAAAGAAGGGTGAACGTTTTCGGTGTTTCAGAACCGATTGTTCAAGTTCAGAATAGTGGATTTTCTAGTGTCGGAGAAGAACGTTTGATTGTCGATCTCCCTGGAGTTACTGATGTCGCTAAAGCCATCGAGATGATAGGGCAGACACCAATGCTTGATTTCAGAACAGAGAATTCAAATAAAGATCAACCTCAAGAAGTTACTGTTGGTCCAGACGGCCAAGTCAAACTCGATATGTATGCGCAATATGTTAAAACTGATTTGACTGGTAGATACCTCGATAAAGCAATTTTAAATTTTGATCAAACTACCGGTGAGCCAATCGTCTCGTTACAATTCGATACAGAGGGGGCAGCTTTGTTTGAGAAGATTACTAGTGAAAATGTCGGGAAGCAAGTAGCAATATTCCTCGATGGTCAACCAATTTCAATTCCTACCGTCAATGAAGCTATCTCAGGTGGGCAAGCTCAGATCTCTGGCGACTTTACTGCTGACGAAGCGAAAACTTTGGTTGGACGTTTAAATTCTGGAGCTCTACCTGTTCCTATTTCATTGATTTCTACTCAAACTATTGGTCCTTCACTTGGTGAACAAGCAACGACCGCCGGAGTCAAAGCGGCTCTTATCGGATTCTTGGCTATCGCATTATTCTTAATCATTTGGTACCGACTTCCTGGAATGATAGCAGTTGTGGCTCTTACTATGTACGTGGTTATAATGTTGACCGTGTTTAAGATGGTCCCGGTGACTCTTACTGCTGCTGGTATCGCTGGGTTTATAATCTCGATAGGGATAGCGGTTGACGCAAATGTCCTTATCTTTGAACGTATAAAAGAAGAACTTCGCGGAGGTGATGGAGTTGGAGATTCCATCCATCATGGATTCAAGCGCGCTTGGCTATCTGTCCGTGATTCAAATATCTCAAGTATGATTACTGCCATTATCCTTTTCTGGTTTGGAACTCCACTCATCAAAGGATTCGCTCTTGTCTTCCTCATCGGAGTCATTGTCTCAATGATTTCTGCAATTTCCATCACAAGACTATTCCTCTACACTCTAAACATTAAGAAGAGAAATAAATTTACTAGTTTCTTATTCGGGTCGGGATTTAGTAACGCCTCAAACACAGCTGCACCAGCAGTTCAAAAATAATATGTTTATAATTAAATACAAAAAAATATTCGTTGCGATCTCAGCTATTCTTGTTTCTTTATCTATTGCATCAATACTTGTTTTCGGGTTAAATTTCGGCATTGATTTCAAAGGTGGTTCTCTTCTTGAAGTAGAATACACAAATATTCGTCCAGAACAGAAAGTGATAGAAGACATAATCAAACCTCTTTCAATAGGGGAGATAAGAGTTCAACCAATGGGAGAAAATGGTTATAGTATCAAGACTCGCGATATTACAGAGGGAGAACGGGGAAGTATAATGCAGGCTCTCGGAGGGGAAGTTATAGAAAAGAGTTTCACTTCTATCGGTCCTTCTGTCGGAGCTGAACTTGTTCGTAAGTCAATAATTTCGTTTATATTAGTAGTTCTTGGAATTATTTTCTGGATAGCATATTCATTCCGAAAGGTTTCAAAACCTGTTTCTTCTTGGAAATATGGGTTCATTGCTATTGCTTCATTAATTCACGATGTTACTATTTCAGCTGGAGTTTTCGCTTTCCTTGGATTTTTGACAGGGGTTGAAGTTGATACATTGTTCGTTGTGGCGATACTTACGATCTTGGGACTTTCAGTTTCAGACACAATCGTTGTCTTTGATAGAATTCGTGAAAATATTCGCATTGGCCACTTCAAGACGTTTGAAGAGACTGTTGGACGAAGTATCAATCAAGTTTATACAAGATCAATTGCCACTTCTTCGACAGTTATAATCGCACTTCTTGCTCTCGTATTCTTTGGACCTACAAGTACGAAGATGTTCGCTATCATGCTTACCGCTGGAATGTTCTTTGGAACATATTCTTCAATCTTCCTCGCCAGTCCACTCCTTGTCATTACGAATAATCTTCAGAAAAAGACCAAGTAAAATAAGTCTTTTTTATCAAAAAATCTTCTAGCAACCTAGAAGATTTTTTGATATAATGTAAGTTCAGTATTTTATTTATTATTTACGCAGGAAATAAAATTTTATTCGCGCTTTACCCTAAAGGGCTCCGACGCGACTCATAAAATTTCATTTTCTGCTCCAATTATCTATGTATATTATATTAGGAATTATCGTTGCGTTTGCGTTGTTTTTGATTTTTAAATATAACGGGTTTATCACTCTTAAAAATAGAGCAGAAGAGGCTTGGGCCGATATTGATGTTCAACTCAAGCGTCGTTATGACCTTATCCCCAATCTAGTTAGTGCGGTTCAAGGTTATGCGGCTCACGAAGCGGGGACTTTTGCAAAAGTAACAGAAGCGAGAGCCAAAGCTATGCAAGCGACAGGTAAGGCCGAAAAGGGCGATGCAGAAAATATGCTTTCTGACACCCTTAAGTCTCTTTTTGCTGTTTCCGAAGCTTACCCTGATCTTAAGGCCAATACAAATTTCCTTCAACTCCAAAGTGAACTTTCAGATACTGAGAATAAAATTATGGCTTCTCGCCGTTTTTACAATGGCAATGTTCGTGATTTTAATACGGGAGTCCAAACATTTCCTGGAAATCTCATTGCAAAAATGTTTAAATTTAGCATGCTAGAATTTTTTGAACTTGAACAAGACAGCGTAGAAAAAGAGCCAGTCAAAGTTTCTTTCAAGTAAAAGTTTTCTAGGATAAAAAATTATGGCAACACTCTATACTCATCAAGGACAAAATGTCCGCAAGACTTGGATGCTAATGAGCATCTTCCTGATTATTGTCATTGGGCTTGGTTTTGTTTTTGCTAGAGTCTACGACAATCCAAACATTCTATATTTCTTTGTTATTTTTTCAGTAGTCATGAATATAGTAGGGTATTGGTATTCTGATAAAATTGCGCTTCGGATGGCCGGAGCTCACCCTGCTACACGAGAAAAATATTTTGATTTTTACAATTTGGTTGAGAATTTGGCGATTACTGCAGGGCTTCCAATGCCAAAAATTTTCGTCATTGAAGATCCTTCACCGAACGCCTTTGCGACAGGTCGTGACAAGAATCACGCCGTTGTGGCAGTAACGACTGGTTTACTCGCAATCTTGAATAAGACGGAGCTCGAAGGGGTTGTGGCTCATGAGATGAGTCATATTGGGAATAAAGATATGCTTTTATCTACTGTTATCGTTGTGCTTGTCGGATTTATCTCAATTGTTTCAGATATGATGATTCGTATGACATTTTTTGGGGGGCATGATAATGATAATAAGAATAGTGGGATATTTGCAATTATCGGGATAGTTTTAGCAATTCTTGCTCCTATCGCCGCTTTACTTATTCAGTTAGCTATTTCTCGTAAAAGGGAATACCTCGCAGATGCATCCGGAGCTCTGCTTACTCGCTACCCAGAAGGGCTTGCTTCGGCGCTAGAGAAGATCAGTCAGCATGGGATACCGATGAAGAAACAATCAACAGCCATTGCCCACCTTTACATCGCAAATCCTAAAGGATCAGGTGCTTTTGGTAGGAAGGTTAGTGGTTTGTTCTCTACCCATCCTCAAGTAGAAGATAGGATTAAGAAATTGAGAGAAAGTTTGTAGTTGATTGTCACAGGTCAGACCTGTGACAATAGAACACCATTACACAACATAATTTTTTCTAAAAAGCTTGGAAAAATATCTAATTTTTAGTATTATAGTTCCAGATGTTCTTTTTAGGAGAGCATCAGTTTTTATTATTAATTCTGATGTTCTTGTGATTATATAAATTCTTTCGGGAATTTAGTATAATCCGCCCCGCCGGTTTACCGGCGGGGCTTAGGAGAGATGCGTGAGTGGTTTAAACGGCAACCCTGGAAAGGTTGTGTATGAGAAATCGTACCGGGAGTTCGAATCTCCCTCTCTCCGCTAAAATTTTTCCTTACAAAATAAGGATTTTTGTGGTATAATAATACCATAGTATTGAACTCCAAATGGTCGGGTCTTTAATGCCATTTATTAACTCAAATATAAGTAATTTTCTATGCTTACAACAATCGCTATAATATTGCTCATTCTTTGGCTACTCGGTTTCATTGGATTTCCTGTTCTTGGTGGATTTATCCATATACTCCTTGTAATAGCTATCATTATTATTATCATCAGAGTAATTCGCGGATAAAAAAATAAAAAACTAGCAAGAACCGTTCTTGCTAGTTTTTTATTTTTTTCTAAAGTAACAAGATAGGATAGTGGCAAACCCACGAAACACATCTTTTAGTCCGATGTGTTTTCCCTCGTTTTTACTTCGAGGAATATAATTAATTGGGACTTCTATAATCTTTCCATTTTGTGCGAGAATTTTGCATGTCACCTCGGCCTCGAATTCAAAGCCGGTGCTTTTTAAATTTTTTAATAAATCAATCCCAATCTTATTTACATTGAAAAGTTTATAGCCAGTATATGCATCAGTCAGTTTTCCGCCAAAAAGAATATTTATTGTGACAGTTAAAATTTTCGCCCCGATAATATAGTGATATCCTCTCTTGGGCCATCTCTTTGAACCACGTTTACCATACACAGCCGATATATCACCCGCCATCTTATTTAAGAGAAGGGGAATATCATTGGAGTTATATTCTAGGTCTCCATCTTGGATAATAATCATATCCCCAGTGCATTCGCTTAGTCCTGATTTAATTGCTTGACCCTTCCCCCAATTTTTTTCATGTTTTATAAGTTTAAAAATATTTGTCTTTGAAAGTCTTTGTAGTATCTCATTAGTATTATCGGTTGAACCATCATTTACAACAATAATTTCTTTCTCACAAAAAAGTTGCAGAGCAAAAACCCTTTCCAGAACTTCTCCGATATAGTTCTCTTCATTATGAACAGGAATTATTATTGATAATTTCATCCCGCTTAGAAGCAGATCGCGATCAACTCGCGTATCTGATATGTTAGATTGCTAATTTTTTTGTAATTTATATTCATATTATTTTATTTGTATTTTAATTGCGATCGCGGCTTCTAACGGGATTCATTTTTTATTTTCTTCTATATATTTCATAATTGAGGCATCTATCAGGGCTTCATCATTTGGATATAAGAACATCATCCAATGTTTAGCTTTTTTTATTTCTCCTTGATCTAAGTATAACATTATTAGGTTTTCGTAAGCTCCATCATAGGGGAATTCTTGTCTCAAGGCTTGGATGTATAACTCTTCGGCTTTTTCATATTCTCCCTTTTTGAAATATACGAGCCCTAAGTTGTTTAAACCCTTGGAATATATAGGTTTTATTGACTTTGCAAATTCGAGCTCAGATTGAGCTTTATCTAAATCTCCGCGGAGTAAATACATCGCCCCGGCATTTGATCTTGAGAGCACACTATTGGGAGCACATTTACCTGCTGATAAAAATAATTTTTCTTCACTAGTCCAGACCCCCTGTCTGATAAGAGTTGTTATCGCGTAAATTGAAACAATTAAAATGAAAATTGAAAGAGATATTATTTTTGCATTTTTATTTTTTAATTTAGTGTATAGGTTATATAAAAGATAAATAATCAATAAAGATATTCCGAGAGATGGGTAGAACATCAGTCGTTCCCCAGCAATTGTCCCGATTGGGAATAATATATTTGAAACAGGTAAGAAGCTAAAAATGAATATACTGGCCGAGAGTGAAATAATTGGCTTTTTCTTTATATAAATAAAAATGACGAAAATTGCCCCGACAAAAATAATAAACCCCATTATTGTTCCAAAATTTAAAAAGTTGTCGGTGATTGGAATTTGATTATAAGAGTAATCTGAGCAGAGGTTCGCTGGCCAGAATGTTTTCTCTATATACATCCATAAAATTTTAAAAGAAGTACAAATTCGTGACGAGGTATCTGTGAAAATTAAAGGATTTTCTATTAGAGTTGTTTTGACGCCCAGGAAGCTTCCTATACCAAGCGAGAAAAATCTTAAGAAAAAATAAAACATAACTCCAATAGCTGCTGCTGAAATACTACTAAAATACTTCTTAACCATTTCCCAATTAATTTTTCCTTCTTTTATATATAGAACGATTAATATAATTGGTACAACAGCGATAGCTGTTTCCTTGGCTCCTATGGCTAGAAATACCCAAAGCCCAACTCGCCAAAGATTAACTTTTTGGGTGGAAGTGAATTCAATCAGTGAAAGTAGTGAGAAAAGCAATGCTAAAATTTCGCTTCGTCCAGAAATATTGGCGATGACTTCAGTATGTATCGGCAATACTAAAAACAAAAGGGCTGTGAAGAAAGCCAAATAATCTTTTTTGAATAATCTTTTTATTAATAAATAGACAAAAGAACAGGTTAAGAAATATAAAAGTAAATTAATTAAGTGGAATCCAAATGGGCCATGGCCGAGGAATGTGAAATTAAATGTATGGCTTAGGAGGGTAGTTGGACGGTAAAGCCCTGCATCAATTGACCAGAATGGGTGCATAAAGGTTTGCCCGATATTTTGTAGGTTCGACAATAGTGCTTCATTTTCAATTATATTTCTATCATCAAAAACAAATTTGCCAGTCAGTGATTGTCCGTATATAATGAAAATTAGGAAGAAAAAAATACCTATAAATATCCAGTCCCTTTTAGATAATTTAGTAAGTTGCATAGGTCTTAATTATAGCATTTTTCTAATAAGACAAAAATTAAAATAAAAATGAAAATATCTGTAGTTGTTATTGCTCATAATGAAGAAAAATATATTGCAAAATGCCTGAAGTCATTAATGAATCAAACCGTTAAAGCTAATGAAATAATTTTGGTGGCTCATAATTGTACTGATAAGACAGTAGAAATAGCTTCTCGTTTCCATGTATCATTAAAAATTCTAAAAGGGGAAAAGGGAATTGCACATGCGAGATATCACGGTATTTCATTTGCCTCTGGGGATAAAGTTCTTTGTACTGATGGTGACACGGTAGTACCTAAAAACTGGATCCAGTCACTTTCTCAATTACTGGATGAATCAAAAAGTATGATGGCTGGAACACGAGTAAAGTATAAGGGTAATTTATTTTGGGTTGTAGTAAATAATATAATTTTTATTCATTCTATTTTTAGAAAGAATAAGGCTGCTTTAGTTTGGGGCCCTAGTTTTGGTTTTACTAAACAAATGAAAGAATTAGTTTTAAAATGCTTGAAAGAATTTCCTATACTGCATAAAAAATTATATCTTAAACATTATCCTGATGATTACTGGATGACTTTAAATGCCGATCTTGTAAATCCTATTATTTATTCTCGGAAAGCTCCAGTTGAATCGGTCAGTAAACAAAATTTTTTGGATTCAATAATTAGGGCAACCAAAGATAGAAAAAATACTGTAATTTTAGATAAATATTTTAAAAAAGGAAGATTACTAATTAAAAAATAATCATGTCTCACCAAGGAAATGTTTGGGAAAAGGAATATCGCCACCCACTTTTTGTTACCAAAAATGAAGGTCCACAAGCGGACACTTTACGCTTTTTAAAATTTCTTAAAAAAGAAGAGAAGTATAAAGTGGAGGGCAGGACGATACTGGACCTCGGTTGTGGCACAGGGCGGAATGCTAATTATTTGGCAGAGCATGAAAACAATGTCATCGGCATCGAGATATCAAAAACAGCCCTTGAACTCGCTCGCAATCGAGCACACCAGCAGGGGTTAGTTGTTGACTATCGTCTAGGTGATATCGGAGAACCCCTCAATGTCGCTGATTCAACTATCGATATTGTTTTAGATGTCACAAGCTCAAATTCATTAAATGAAGAGGGGAGAAGTATTTATCTGAGAGAGGTTGATAGAGTTCTACGAATTGGTGGATATTTCTTTGTTAGAGCTCTTTGTAAAGATGGAAATAAAAATGTAAAAAATTTGTTAAAGCAAAGTCCTGGTAAGGAATATGATACATATATAATAAAAGAGATAGGTTTAACCGAGCGAGTTTTTTCGAAGGATGATTTTATAAAAATGTATAGCCGCTACTTTAAAATATTGAGTTTAGAAAAGAAATCAAACTATACGACCTTCAATAATCGCATATATAAGCGCGATTATTGGCTGGCTTACCTCACTAAATAAACTTTTACGCCTGTGATATAATGGCTAAATATGACGAAAATTGGCGTATTTGATTCAGGTGTCGGAGGACTATGGATTCTACAACACTTACAGAAGGAACTGCCAGCGTATGATTACGTCTTTTTCGGTGATCAGGGGCATGTTCCATATGGTGTCAGGTCAATGGATGAGATCAGGTCTTTTTCTGAAATAATAACCAAATTTTTAATTGAGAAGGGTTGCAGGGTTATAGTTATCGCTTGCAACACCGCTTCAGCGGCGTCACTTTCATATCTTCGCGAGAAATATACCGATATAATTTTTGTTGGAATGGAGCCAGCTATAAAGCCAGCCGTAGAGATAACTCAAACCAAAAAAGTTGGAGTATTGGCAACGCCTGCAACTTTCCAAAGTGAATTATACAATTCAATTGTTGAAAGATTTGCTCAAGGGGTAGAAATTTTCAATGATACTTGTCCAGGACTGGTAAGTCAGATTGAGAAGGGAAATCTCGATTCACCAGAAGCTAAAGATATTCTAGAAAGAGCTCTTTTCCCAATGATAGAAAAAGGAATAGATACGGTGGTCCTTGGTTGTACTCATTATCCATATGCGATTCCTTTAATAAAAAAAATAGTTGGAGAAAAAGTTAATGTTATTGACCCGACGGAGGCCGTTGTTCGTCATGTGTGCCATGTCTTGGATGAAAATAAACTAAATGTAGGGTTAAAGGAAGACAAAATAGGTAAAATAAATATTTTTACTTCCGGCGAGCCAAGCACAATGAATCACGTTTTATCAAAATTATTTAAACACTATTTAGAAATACAAAAAGTTGAATGGAGAGAAGATTTAGAAATAAAATATTAAATGAAACTCACTAAAACAAATTATCTAATATATAAAGATTGCGCAAAGAATGCTTGGTTGAAAGTTCATAGGCCAGACATATATTTTGCAAAACCACTGTCAGCTTTTGATGAGGGAATTATAGAGACGGGGAATGAGGTGGATGAATTAGCCCGAGGGTTATTCCCAGATGGGGTTATACCAGTCGACAGAGATGCATCCGGAGAGACAATGGAATTCGTAAAAGCCAAAACCCCCGTTATTTATCAACCTGTTTTCGAGACGGATAAGTATAAGGTTATTTGTGATATTTTAGTTTGGAATCAGAATTTCAATGTTTATGATTTATATGAAGTGAAGGCTTCAAATAGCGGAGATAATAAAAAGGCAAAGGATAAACTTTATACTTACGATATTTCTTTTCAATATTTAGTATTGAAAGAATTAAATGTACCCCTCGGTAAGTTAAATTTAATTCGTTTGAATAGTGAGTATGTTCGAAGTGTAGATTTAGATATCTATCAACTTTTTTCGGTTGAAGATTTTACCGACAGAGTAATGAAAGTTTTAGATATTGTTGCTGATGAAATGAAAAATGCCTACGAGGTCCTAAGTGAAGAAGTTGAACCATTTGGTAGTTGTAAATGCATAACACGTGGCCGAAATGCGCACTGTACTACTTTTTCTTATTCTAACCCGGATATCCCAGAATATAGTGTCCATGATATTTCAAGAATTGGTAGTTCGAAAATTAAACTAGCTGAGCTGATTGATTCAAAAATATATTCGATTCTAGATGTACCAGAAGATTTTCCTTTGAGTGAGAAACAAAGAAATCAAGTTATAGCGACGCAATTAAATAAAACATTTATTGATAAAAAAGAAATCGAAGAATTTTTAAGTAATATTTCTACTCCCATTTCCTTTTTAGATTATGAGACATTTGCTGCGGGTATTCCACGTTTCGCTGGATATTCTCCTTTCAATCAAATTCCATTCCAGTTTTCTTTGCATGTAGTAGAGGAGCACGATAAAGAGCCAAGTCACAAAGAATTTATTTTTACTAATAATAAAAATCCGGATGAAGAATTTATTCTGGCTCTTAAAAAACACTTACCGAAAGATGGCCACGTGATTGTCTGGTATAAAAGTTTTGAGATGGGAAGGAATAAAGATTTAATGGAAAGAAATCCTGAACACAAATCTTTTCTCGAGGATCTCAATTCGCGAATTGTCGACTTGATGGATATATTCACAAATCAGCATTTTATTCATCCGAAATTTAAGGGTAAGACGTCAATCAAATACATTCTTCCTGTTTTGGCTCCAGATTTGTCTTATAAGGCGCTTGATATACAAGAGGGAGCTACCGCTTCGAACACTTGGGATCAGATTGTTAGTGGTGGATATGATGAAGAAGAAGCCAAAGAGAAGGCAAATCAGCTTAAAACCTACTGTAAACTCGACACATATGCGATGTATAGGATTTGGAAGCATTTGAGAGAATTAGAGTAAGAGTTGAAAAAAAGCTTAAAAATGCTATTATTTTAGTTATGGAAGAAGAATTCGCTAAGGGTAAGGAGCACCCACTTTCAATAATAATAAACGATGCTGTAAAGGTCTTCACGGACCTTGGTTTCGAGGTGGCTGTTGGACCTGAGCTTGAAGATGTCTACCATTGTTTTGATGCCCTAAATTTTCCCAAAGATCATCCGGCTCGGGATATGCAGGACACATTCTTTATTAAGAACGAAAGCGATAAGGTATTAAGAACGCACACTTCATCAGTCCAAATTCGTTTTATGGAAGAATTCGCTAAGAGTGGCAAGAAGCCACCATTTGCAATTATTGCCCCAGGCAAATGTTTCCGGAATGAAGCGACTGACGCGACCCACGAAATGCAATTCAATCAAATCGAAGGACTTATCATTGGAGAAGATATCAGTATGGCTGATCTAAAAGGAGTCCTCTCTCATTTTTATAAAAAAATTCTTGGAGCTGATACTGCTCTCCGTTTTCGTCCTAGTTTTTTCCCTTTTACTGAACCATCGATAGAGTTTGATCTGAAGTGGAATGGTAGGTGGCTTGAGATGGGTGGAGCAGGGATGGTTCATCCAAAGGTTTTAGAAGCCTGCGGACTCGATGGGAAAAAATATCAAGGGTTTGCTTTTGGCCCGGGGCTCGAACGATTGATGGTCATCAAATATGGTATTCCGGATATCAGGCCAGCTTATCAGGGGGACTTAAGATTAAATCAGTTCTAAGGGAGTTATAAAGTAGAAAGTTTATAAAGTTATAAAGAAATAAAATGAAAATTAGTTACAATTGGTTACAAAATTATTTTGAGAAAGAATTACCGACACCAGAGGAGTTGTCTGATGGTATTACTTTTCATTCTTTCGAAGTTGAAAGTTTTGATAGATGTACCAGTCCGACTGGTACAAATGAAGAAGATTGGATTTTTGATATCGATATTCTTCCAAACAGAGCTCATGATTGTCTTTCTCACAGAGGAGTCGCCAAGGAGGTAGCAGCAGTTTTCGATCGGAAAATAAAATACAAGAGTTGCAGAACTTTTGAGCCAAAAGAAACAAAATTAGAAATTGAAATACAAAGCCCCAATTGTTTCCGCTATATGGGGCGAATAATAAAGAATGTAAAAGTTGGAGAGAGCCCAGCTTGGCTCAAAGAAAAATTAAATGTAATTGGTCAGAAATCCATCAACAATATTGTCGATGCGGCGAATTTCGTGATGTATGATCTCGGCCAGCCAATTCATTCTTTTGATTTAGATAAAATGACAAGTAGTAAGGAGCAAGTAGTAAGTATCAAGGTT
>Ga0172379_10005777_pt1 | contig 17075 bp, 14 predicted proteins | sample GrowelOW334metaG_FD_119756 | JGI IMG/M metagenome (GOLD analysis project Ga0172379, IMG submission 119756) | Groundwater microbial communities from an aquifer near a municipal landfill in Southern Ontario, Canada - Groundwater well OW334 metaG | ecosystem: Environmental > Aquatic > Deep... | reverse complement strand
GTAAACTTTGTCAATAAAACGCGTCCGAACAACGAACAAGCGCCGCAGTTTATAAAGGACTGGCTGCGCTGGGGCGCCGGTCCAAGAGCTTCGCAGTACTTGATATTAGCGGCAAAAGCAAAAGCTGTTTGCGATGGAAGATTTACTCCAAACATTGATGACGTAAAGTCAGCGCTCATTCCTGTTTTACGGCACCGCATTATTACAAATTTTAACGCTGAAGCTGAGGGAATTAATTCAGTTGAAGTGATAAAAAAAATATCTGAGTTATAATTTAGATTCTTGTTATCCGGTAATTTTTCCACACGAAATAAAATTCCATACTTGCTGTTTTAATTACAGTAGCAGTTGGAATTGCGATAAGCATTCCCAGCACACCATATAACTGCCCGCCAGCAATGATCAAAAATATTATTATCAACGGATGCATGTTTACGCTTTTTGAAAAAATGAACGGCTGCACTATGCCGTTATCTAACGCATAAATTATTAAAAGGGAAATAATAATTATGGGCGCTTTGGATAAGTCGCCATATTGCAGAAAAGTAATGAGAAGCGCGGGAATCCCGCCGATGATAGGTCCGAAATAAGGAATGAGATGCCCCACGCCTGCTAAGGCTCCCAGGGCAAGAGCATTATCAACGCCGATTAAATGAAATGATAATCCGCATGCCAGCCCGATGAACAGCGCATCCAGCATCCATCCGCGAACGTATCTGCCAAGCTGCTGTGTAACTTTTTTTATAACGGAATATGACATTTCCAAATACCGGTTTGGTAAAACAGAAACAATTCCTTTGACAATTTGAGCTCTATCTCTTAAAATAAAAAAAGTAGTAAACGGAAGAATAATAATTACAGCCAGAAACGAAAAAATGTTTGTGAGAAACGGGGAAACTTGTTGAAGTAGATTTTCAAACATTCCCGCTGAAAGTTTTTCAACTTGTTGAGCAATCCTTTCTTTGGTCACGAAAGGAAATAAAGTTTGCATGTGGTCTTCTAATAAAACCAACTGACTTTTAATAGTCTCGACATTCAACTTTAAGAAAAGCGCGTTAGTTTGTTTAAGGATTGCCGGAATTAGATAAGAATAAATTCCAAACCCAAACATGAAAGAAATTAGAAATACCAGGAGGATGGCATGTAATCTTTTGAAAGAATTTTTTTCAAGAAAGTTAATTATCGGATCAAGGATAAACGCCAGAAGAACAGAGAGCGCCAAAAGGATCAGCACATCAAGTAAATAATAAATAAGAAAAAACAATAAAGGCAAAATAAATAGCAGAGGGAAATAATTTCTTTTTATGACTGCTTCGTTTTGCATCGTTTTATGAAACCGCTTCTACTCGTCTAATGCCGGGGACTTCTCTAATTAGTGCGCGCTCAACACCTGCCCGCAATGTCATTTGAGACATCGGGCATGAGCTGCATGCCCCGATTAATTTCACTTGAACAATTCCGTCTTTGGAAACATTTACCAATTCTACATCTCCGCCGTCGGCTTGTAAATAGGGTCGGACGTTATCGAGAGCTTTTTTTATTCTTTCTTCCATCAAAATATCTTCTTTTAGTTTTCCATAACAATTTCAATTTTTGTTTCCGAAGCATTCATATTTCTGATGCTTACTTGAGCTGCTAAATTTCTTGCGATCGAATAAATTATTTCCGAATGAACAGAATCCGGAATATCATAAACGATCGGGACTCCTTTATCGCCGCCGATTCGAATCCGCGGATCAATTGGAATGCCGCCGAGAAAAGGAGCTTCAAGTTCCTCGGCAAGTTTTTCTCCGCCGCCGTTTCCGAAAATATCATATTTATTTCCGGTATCTGGTGCGATAAAATAACTCATGTTTTCTATAATACCAAGCACCGGAACATTAACGCGGTGGAACATCTTCAAACCTTTGCGCGCGTCAATTAGAGAAACTTCCTGCGGCGTGGTAACAATTACTGCACCTGTCAGCGGAATAGTCTGTGCCAACGTTAATTGAATATCTCCCGTTCCGGGAGGCATATCAAAAATTAGATAATCAAGTTCGCCCCATGCAACATCGGACAAAAATTGTTTTACCGCGCCGCTTGCCATCGGTCCGCGCCAAATAACGGGAGCGTTATCATCAATTAAAAATCCGATAGACATTAATTTGATTCCGAAATTTTCGAGCGGAAGCATTTTCATGGTGTCTTTATCTTGATAGACGCGGGGCTTTTCTTTAATGCCCATCATCAACGGAATGCTTGGTCCGTAGATATCGGCATCAATTAAACCAACCTTAGCTCCTTCTTTTGCAAGCGCAACGGCAAGGTTAACTGCAACTGTGCTTTTCCCAACGCCGCCTTTACCGCTCGCAATCGCGATGGTGTTTTTTACACCAGGCAAAATTGCATCTTTAACTTCATTTGCGTGTGATGAAACTTTGAAACTCATCGTAAAAATAATTTCCGACGCATCAGGGAAATCTTGTTTAATCGCGTTTTTACAATCTTCTTGAATTTTATCTTTTAAAGGACAAGCCGGAGTAGTTAAGATAACTTCAACTGAAATCTTGTTCCCGTCTATTTGAATATTTTCGATCATTTTTAACGTTACTAAATCTTTATGAAGGTCGGGGTCGTTCACTCTTTTCAGAGCGTTCAGTACTCCTTCTTTCGTAATTTGCATTTTCATTCCTTTGTTTGATTTATTAAAAACATCATTTGGCTTTTTTTATTTTACTCGCGGCTTTTTCCGAATGCTTCATCAGCCATTCCTGAATATTAAATTTTCTTTCATGCTCTTCGGGTTGAAGCATGGAGTATTCCATTGTTGAATTTAGCTTTCTAGCTTTTGTATTATCCTTAAGATAAGGGAAAAGAACATTGTTGATTAAAACATTCTTAAGTTTTTCATCCTCAACTCCGAATGTTGTTTCAACGCGCCCGTCCAAGTTTCGCTGCATTAAATCAGCGCTGCTTAAATAAACTTCTTCGTTTCCATTATTGAAGAAATAATAAATTCTACTGTGTTCTAAATATCTTCCGACAATACTCCTCACCGTAATATTTTCGCTTAAACCGGGAACGCCCGGTACTAAACAACAAATTCCACGGACAATCAGTTCAATTTTTACGCCGCTGTTTGATGCTTCATAAAGTCCGGCGATGCAAATCGGATCAACGATGGCGTTTAATTTCAAAATCATTTTTCCCTCGCCGCCGTTTTTAACATTCTCAATTTCGCGGAAAACCAATTTGAGAAAAGTATTTCGCAGATTTAGAGGAGCGACAATTAATTTATTGAAGTCTGTCTGTTTAGAATAACCTGTTAAAAAGTTGAAAACGTCTGAAACATCCGAACAGAGTTCTTCATTCGTTGTGAAAAGCCCAAGGTCTGTATAAATTTTTGCAGTGGTAGCATTATAATTCCCGGTTGCTAAATGAATGTAGCGTTTCAGTCCTTCAAATTCTTTCCGAACAACTAAAGTCATCTTTGCATGAGTCTTCAAACCGACCAAACCATAAACCACGTGGGCGCCCACTTTTTCTAACTCTCTTGCCCAGAAAATATTATTCTCTTCGTCAAAGCGGGCTTTCAATTCAACAAGAACGGCGACTTGCTTGCCCCGTTCGGCGGCTTCAATTAAATATTTTACTATAGGAGAATTTGAACCGACGCGGTAAAGAGTTTGCTTTATCGCTAAAACATCGGGATCGTTTGCGGCTTGTTTTATAAATTCAATGACGGGTTTAAAAGATTCATACGGATGGTGAATAAGAATATCTTTTCTCCGGATAGTAGAAAAAATATCTTCTTCTTCGTCAAACCATTTTGGAGTTACCGGGTAAAAAGGTCTTTCTTTTAATTGATGAAGAGGCAGATCGTATAAGATCATTACATCGCTTAAGCCAAGAGGACCATCGTAAACGTGCAGATCGCTTTCACGGATTTGTAGATTTTCCAGCAGCGTTTCGATCATAAAATCGGGCATATCTTTTTCAACTTCAATACGAACGACATTTCCGAATTTTCGTTGCCGGATATTTTCTTCAATCACGCGAAGTAAGTCATCAGCTTCATCTTCTTGAATTTCAATATCCGTGTCGCGTGTGATTCTAAATCGATGCGCTTCTAAAATTTCCATCTTTGGAAAGAGAAAATGAAGATTCGCTTTTATCAAATCTCCGACCCAAATATATTTTGCTGAAAATCCCTCTTCCGTATCTTTCTTTTTTAGCGGATTGATAATGTTATCAATGCGAAGCAAACGGGGTAAAACGTTTGGAACTTTTACTCTTGCAAAATGTTTATTCCCTTTCGGGCTTTTGACCACGACGGCTAAACTTAAACTTAAATTAGAAATGTACGGGAAAGGTCTTCCCGGATCAAAAGCCAGCGGAGTTAAGACCGGGTAAATTTCTTTTTTGAAATAAGCATTTAAAAAATTGTTCTCTTCATCGCTCAATTCGTTAAGGTTGTGTATGAAAACATTATTCTCTTTTAGTCCCTGGATGATTTCATTTTTCCATAATTCAACAAGCGATTCCAGCATTGGTTTAAGAGAAGTTTCTATTTTCTGTAATTGCTCCCTCGGCGTTAATCCATCAATCGTTGGTTCGGCAACGTTGGCGGCAACTTGTTCCTTTAAACCGGAGACGCGGATCATGTAAAATTCGTCAAGGTTGGAAAAGAAAATGGAAATGAATTTAATTCTATCAAGCAGTGGATTATCGGGATTTAATGCTTCCTCATAAACGCGGCGGTTAAATTCAATCCAGCTAAGATCGCGGTTGAAAAAATTCTCCGGGCGGTTATATTTTTTTTGTAAATCTTTCCAGGGCATCGTTTACCAGGCTTCAGTATTGGTTAAATAATTATCGATGGCTTTGGCGGCAGTTCTACCGGCGCCCATTGCAAGAATAACCGTTGCCCCGCCGGAAACAATATCTCCGCCGGCAAAAACACCTTTCTTCGATGTTTTCATATTCTCTTCATTTACTATAATATTGCCGCGCTTGTTATAGGATAAATCCGGTGTGGTTTTTTGAATTATCGGATTTGAACCGTTGCCGATTGCAACTACAGCCATATCTAAATCAATAATATATTCTGAGTTTGGAATTGGAACAGGTCTTCTTCTGCCGGAAGCATCCGGTTCGCCGAGTTCCATTTTTTGTAATTTTACACCGCGAAGCCAGCCGTCTTCATCACCAAGAAATTCCAAAGGATTGGTAAGGAAAACAAACTCAATCCCTTCTTGTTTTGCATGATGAACTTCTTCAAGACGGGCAGGCATTTCTTTTTCGGAACGGCGGTACATGATGTAAGCATTTTTTGCGCCGAGACGTTTAGCGGTGCGGACTGCATCCATCGCCGTGTTTCCGCCTCCGAAGACGGCAACGTTTTTATTTTTGCAATCAAAAACAGGCGTGTCGTATTCGGGAAATTTGTATGCTTTCATCAAATTAACGCGAGTAAGAAATTCGTTTGCAGAATAAACGCCGTTAAAATTTTCTCCCGGAATACTCATAAAATAGGGAAGACCGGCGCCAACCGCGATAAACACTGCGTGGTATCCGTTTTCAAAAAGTTCGTCAACGGTATCGGTAAACCCGATAACCGCATTTGTTTGGAATTCTACGCCGAGATTTTTTAAAGCGTCAACTTCGGCTTTAACAATATTTTTTGGTAAGCGGAATTCCGGGATTCCATAAATCAATACTCCGCCAATTTCGTGAAGCGCTTCAAAAACGGTTACATCGTGTCCAAGTTGAATCAAATCACCGGCACAACTTAGTCCAGCAGGACCGCTTCCAACAACTGCAACTTTCTTCCCGGTTTTTGGTTTTACGTGCGGAGTTCTAATTCCAACTTTTTCGCGTTCATAATCGGAAACAAATCTTTCCAATCTGCCGATGGCAACCGGATCATGTTTAACGCCTACAACGCATTTCGCTTCGCACTGTTCTTCCTGCGGACAAACTCTTCCGCAGACAGCCGGTAAAGCGTTGTCTTCTTTTATTTTTGCAGCGGCGCCGAGGAAATCTCCTTCGCTGACAAGCTGTATAAAATCTCTTATCTTAACGCCGACAGGACAACCTTCAACACAAACCGGTTTGGGGCATTGTAAACAACGATTGGCTTCCATTCGTGCAAGTTCTTCTGTAAAACCAAGATTGACTTCTAAAAAATTTCTACTTCTTGCTAAAGGTTCTTGTTCCGGCATAGGTTGACGGGAAATCTGCATTCTTTCTTTTTTTGTAAGTGGGGGCATAAAAAAAATCTCGTTATTGTGTTAGGATTCGGTAGTAACGGCTTCAACAAAAGCTTTATCTAATTTGCAAAGATGATTGTCGAGAGCCGCTTTTTCACTTTGATTATAGGTGCGGTTTCGTTTTGTAAGCAGATCGAAATCTACAAGATGAGCGTCAAATTCGGGTCCATCAACACAGACGAAAACAGTTTTGTTATCAACAGTAGCACGGCATCCGCCGCACATTCCGGTGCCGTCAACCATCACGGGGTTTAGGCTTACAACCGTTTTTATACCGTATGGTTTGGTAGTGTTGGCAACCGCTCTCATCATCGGAATTGGACCGATGGCAAGAACGAAATCGATTTTTCTTCCACTGTCGATCAACTCTTGCAACTTTTGCGTAACAAACCCATGATAACCGTAACTGCCGTCATCAGTTGTTATGTAAAGTTCGTCAGCAACATTTTTCAATTCTTCTTCTAAGATTACTAAATCTTTATTTCGGGCGCCGTTTATAACGATAGTGTGATTTCCGGCTTCCTTTAAAGCAACTGCAGTGGGGAAAGCGATTGCTGTTCCAACACCTCCTCCGATACTAATTGCGGTTCCGAAGTTTTCTATGTGTGAAGGTTTTCCGAGAGGACCAACTACGTCTAAGAAAAAGTCACCGGCTACATGATTGTTAATTTCTTTGGTTGTTTTTCCGATTCCTTGAACGATAATGGTGATTGTCCCTTGTTCTTTGTTTGAATCAGCTATGGTAAGTGGGATCCTTTCCCCCTTTTCGTCAATACGGACAATTACAAATTGTCCTGCTCTCCGTTTTGCGGCAATTTTGGGAGCTTCAATAACAAACCTTTTGATATCGGCTGCAAGAAACTCAGCAGAAATTATTTTATTCATCTGTGGTTATTTCAGTAAGTTTAAGAAAATCTTTATGTTTGCATATAAAAATAAGGAAAAATTCATTATAAAAGAGGCAGATTTTAACCACTTTTCTCAATGCAGGGGTGAATCTCGCTAAAAAAATTATCGAAGGAAAATTGAAAAAATTAAATGACACGTATTCTTGGATTACTTTTGTTAAGTGCAGTGGTTGGATTTGGACAATATAACAGAAAAAATATTTTCGAACCGAAATTGGAAAACAATAAATTAACAGTCGCAGACACTTCGGGGAAAATTATTTTTGAAAAACATTTTAACGAGCCGGCGGAATTTTTTGTTGAACTAAGCGACGGTCCGGAAATTGAATATCTCATCCGTGATAAAAAAATTGTAAACGGGATACCAAAATATTTTACTTTCGTCTATAGCATAAAAGACACTTTCTCTTTAATTGATACGCTTTACTCAGGCGTTTATGAACCGGTTCCCTTTTATTCAGATGAATTGGATAGGACGCTGCTTCTTACCGGGAATCCGGATTTTGATTCTCTATATTCTTCCTTTGAGCATGAATATTTTTCATCAATAAATTGCATTGTGATTGAAGAGGGGAAATTATATAATGTTAATGATCTGGTTTATGATGTTTATTTGCAGGAGAACGAACAAGCTATTTCCTTTATTGAAAGCACATGGAGCGGTTCTGCAAAAGACTGCTCAACTTCAACAGAAATAAAATCTGCAGTTGCTGCCGTGTATGTAAATTATTTAAATGCCGGGGAAAAAGTTTTAGCCCGTCAATTTCTAAATGATTATTATCTTTGCCCGGACAAAGAATCATTTAAAAATTTTCTAGATTCACAATTTTAACGAAGGTGAAAAATGGAAAAAATTAAAGTAGGAGTTATCGGTACGGGACATTTGGGGAAGCTACACACAAAAATGTTCTCTCAATTACAAAATGCCGAACTTGTCGGCATTTACGATGCCGATTTTTATATTGCAAAAGCCGTTGCAAAAGAAAACAACACAATTGCATTTGAGCAGATCGACGAATTGATAAGCAAAGTTGAAGCGGTTTCAATTGCCGCTGTTACCAGTGCGCATTATCAATTAGCGAAAAAATGTTTGGAGAATAAAATCCATGTGTTTGTGGAAAAACCGATTACCGTCTCGCTTGATGATGCGGAAGAATTGGTTTTACTTGCCCGCGAAAATAAAATGAATTTGCAAGTCGGACACATCGAGCGTTTTAATCCGGCTCTGCTTGCGTTGGAAAAATATAAATTAAATCCGCTCTTTGTGCAAAGCGACCGACTTGCGCAATTTAATCCGCGGGGAACGGATGTGGCAGTCGTTTTGGATTTAATGATTCATGACATTGATATAATTTTAAGCCTCGTAAAAAGTGAAGTAAAAAGTGTGCACGCAAGCGGTGTGGCTATTGTTTCAAATAATATCGATATTGCAAATGCAAGAATTGAATTTGAAAACGGGGCGGTTGCCAACGTAACGGCAAGCAGAATCTCGCAGAAAAAAATGCGGAAGATGAGAATCTTTCAGAGAGAAGGATATCTTTCGCTTGATTTCATTACCGGAGTTTCGGAAGTATTTCGTCTCGTTCCTTCAGATCAAAAAATTGATGAAGCGCATATCAACTTTGGCGAGATAGGTGTAGGCGATAAAAAGAAATTTGTTATTTACGAACAACCGGAACAAGTTGAAGTGAACGCATTGAAATATGAATTGGATTTATTTCTTCAATCGATAATTAAAAAAGAAAAGCCTGTAGTTTCCGGTGAAGACGGCTGGCGCGCATTAAAAGTTGCCGATTTAATCGTTAAGAAGATTGAAGAATCTTTAATAAAATTAGCGCAATAATTCCTGAGGAATTTATGAAAAAAAGTATTTTGATCATCGCATTGTTAGCATTTGTATTTACTTCGTGCAGTATTTATCAATCAATGGTGGACGTTTCGCGATTGAAATTTAAACTTGGCGTGGTTTCCAACGTTCGGCTGGCGGATATTCCGTTAAGCGGAAAAAATAAATTAAGTGATTTTTCCCCATTCGATGCCTTGAAGCTTACTTCTGCAATTTCAAAAGGTTCGTTGCCTATTGCGTTCGTTTTAAACATTGATGTGAAAAATCCGAATGACGGATCCGGAGGATACGCTTCAACAAACGCTTCTATAGTTTCTCTTCCATACCGGCTTTTTGTGGATGAAAAAGAAATTTTGACAGGAGATATTTCTTCGCCCGTAACAATCCCGGGAACCGGCGAAGCAACAGCTATACCTCTCTCAATTAATTTTGATGTTGTAAAAAATATACAAGATCACGGCTTTGAATCGGTACTCAATCTTGCTTTGAATATTGCCGGCACGGGAAACGGAAATTCCCGGTTAGCTGTTTATACCAAGCCAACCGTCAGTACGATTCTTGGAAATATTTCATATCCCGGTGAATTAAAAATAGTTGATAAGGAATTCAGAGATAAGTAAGTTTAATAGCAACATACATGCGGAGAACAATATGTCGAAATCGGAAAAATATGCGATTGGGGTTGACTTAGGTGGAACATATATCAAGTTCGGCATCGTTACGGAAAATGGGAAAATCGTCAGAAAATCTTTTGTGGATACAAAAGCAGAAGGCGGTCCTGATGTAGTAATTAAGCAAATGAAAAAAGGATTAAAAGAACTGCTTGATCCGGATAAAATTAAAATTGAAGGAATCGGCATTGGATCTCCGGGAATTGTTTCAAAGAAAAAAGGAACGGTTGAAAATCCGCCGAATCTTCCCGGATGGGGAAAAGTTCAGCTTGGGCATCTGATAGAAAAAACTTTTAAACTGCCGACCTTTGTTGAAAATGATGCGAATGCCGCAGCAATTGGTGAATTGATTTTCGGCGCCGGAAAGAATTATAAATCTTTTGTAATGATTACGCTTGGCACCGGTGTTGGCGGTGGAATCATTCTAAACAAAAAATTATTCCGCGGAGATTTTGGAGCCGCCGGTGAAATAGGACATATTACCATTGATATTAATGGTCCAAAATGCGGATGCGGTTCTTACGGCTGTATTGAAGCCTATGCCGGCAACAGTTATTTAATACAAAACACAAAAGAAGGTTTGAAAAATCATCAAGATTCAAAAATAGTTGAGTTAATTAGCGACGACTTTAACGCGTTAACTCCCAAGGTGATTAGCACTGCCGCAGAATTGGGAGACCCGTTTGCAAATGAAGTGATAAAAAATTTGGGAAGGAATATTGGCTTTGCACTCGCCTCGGTTTCTAATCTGCTTGACGTTAGCACATTTATTATCGGCGGCGGTGTTGCAGGTTTCGGCAAATTACTACTTGACAACATAGAAATGTCTTTGAAACAACGAGTTCTTAAATCGTTAGTGCCGCGGTGCAAAGTGCTTCCGGCAAAATTAAAAAATGAAGCCGGCATTAAAGGAGCGTCATCACTTGTTTTTTATTCAATATAATTTTCATTTGGTAAATCAATAAATGAAAATTTTTTTGCTCCATATTTTTGTTTTCGCAATAACCTGTTTTGGGCAAACGGATTCGCTAAAAGTTTTTTCAACTGATTCTTCCAAAGTTCTTCAAGATTCTTTGGCGTTGCACGATTCAACTAAAAAAAGCACCGACATCGATTCCATCATCTATTCATCGGCTAAAGATTCCATCATCTTTTTTCTTGACCAAAAGAAAATGCACATTTATGGTAACGGAGATATGCGTTACAAAGATACCGAGTTGAAAAGCGGAAAAATTATTGTTGATTTTGAAACCTCCAATGTTGAATCGTTTGGCTTGGGAAAGGATTCGGTGACGAACAAGGAAATTGAAGCGCCTGTTCTTGTTGATAAAAAAGAAGAGTACAAAGGGATGCGCATGCGATATAATTTCAAAACGACAAAAGGTTATATCACGTATGCAGCTTCCGAAATTGAACAGGCTTCTTACTCCGGCGCAAAAATAAAAAAAGTTGATAAGAAGACTTTCTTTATTGAAAACGGCGTCTATTCAACTTGCACGCTGGAACATCCTCATTATTATTTTTTCGGAAGTGAAATGAAAATGATCCAGAAAGAACAGCTTATCGGCAAATGGATTTGGCTGGCATTCGGCGATGTTCCGTTTCCAATTCCAATTCCTTTTGTTGTCTTTCCGTTGGAGTCGGGAAGACGCTCCGGACTGCTTGCCCCCGCAATTGGTGAGCGCGCCGGCTACGGAAGATATTTTTCACGCTTCGGATATTTTTGGGCGATCAGCGATTACATGGATTTATCTTTAACCGCAGATTATTATACTAAAGGCGGTTACAATTTGAATTCCCGTTTTCGTTATTTAAAACGTTATGATTTTACCGGAAATTTAGAAGCATCATATTCCGATTTGCATCAAGGTGAAAGAACCGATCCCGATTATAACGAGCTAAAAAACTGGCGACTCCGTTGGGTGCATAATCAAACGATAACTCCTTCTTCACAACTCGATATTAATATGGAATTCATGTCGGGAGATTATTTTAAACAAAACAGTGCGGATTACAGCCAGCTTCTAAGACAGCAAATTGTATCAAATGCGAATTATCATAAAAGTTGGGAGGAATCAGGAAGCAGCATCTCGCTTGGGTACACTAGAAATCAAGATTTGTCAAGCGGAAACATTACCGAATTTCTTCCAACGTTTTCATTTTCAAAATCACAGATGTATCCTTTCAAAAGAAAAAAAGTTGTCGGCGAACAGAAATGGTATGAACTTATCGGATTGAATTACAATAATCAATTTCAAAATAGAAGAATAAAGCAAGACGGTCAGCTTGCAATCCGGGGCGGCATTCAACATAGTTTAAATATCAGCGCATCTCCAAAATTCGGGTACATCAATATTTCTCCAAGTTTCAGCTATCGAGAACTTTGGTATAACAAGAGAATAAAAAAGGAAAATATGGTTTCACCCTTTAGCGGCGCAGATAGCGCTGTTATTTCCGATCTCAAACAACTTCAATTTGTCCGTACATTTAGTCTTGGAGTTTCAGCCTCAACAAAAATATATGGCATTTTTCAACCGCAAAGATTTGGTATTGCCGCTATACGACATAGCATTTCACCTTCCATTTCATATAACTATAATCCGGATTTTTCGCAAAAGAAATGGGGTTATTTCGATTACTATAAAAATTCAAAAGGAGAAGAAATTCGTTACGATAAATATGAACGCGAAATTTTTCGAGGAGCTAATCCAGGTGAATCTCAGAGTATTGGCTTGTCTGTTGGAAATCTTTTTGAAATGAAAACGATGGTTGATAGAACCGATACAACTTCAAAAGAAAACAAAGTTAAACTTTTAAATATGACCGCTGGTATAAATTATGATTTCACAAAGGATAGTTTACGCTTCTCTGGTTTAAGCATGGGCTATGATACAAATATTGGTGACTTATTAAATATTCGTTGCAACACTACTCATTCCCTTTATGATTACAATGAAAAGGGGGAGGATATAAATAAATTCTTAATTAACGAAGGAAAAGGATTTTTGCGTTTAAAAAGTTTTACTTTCTCTCTTTCAACAACTTTTTCAGGCGACAAATTAAAATCAAGCGAAGAGAATAAAATGGAAGATTCACTTCGTCAACAGGAAGCAGCTTTCCAGAAAAACAATAAAATGTACCGCGGGATTTATGATTCGCAAGAGCCGGATTTTTCTATCCCGTGGAGTGTTTCGCTCAACTATAATTATAGTGAATCGCGCAGCAACCCTTATTCAACTTCCCGCTATTCAACAATAAGCGGTTCGGCAAATATCAGTTTAACAAAGTTTTGGAAGATTAGCGTTAGCGGTAGTTATGATATTACCGGCAAACAATTCTCCGCTCCCCAGGTAATGATAAGTAGAGATTTACATTGCTGGCTTATGAATTTTACTTGGAATCCGATTGGCACTTACACCGGTTACCGATTGGAAGTTAGAGTGAAAGCTCCGCAGTTGCAAGATTTAAAAATCACCAAGACCGATAATTTCTTTAGCGGAAGATGACGAATGTGAAAACATTTTTAATTGATGGAAATAATCTTATCGGGAAGATAAAGAAACTTTTTTTTCTTCAACAAAAAGATAAACAAGCATCGCGTGAGCAATTAGTTTTTCTGTTAGATAGATACTTTAAGACGATGAAAAATAAAGGCGTTGTTTATTTTGATGGTTTCCAATCAACCGTAATTGCTTCGGACTTTCTCAAAATAAAATATTCGCAGAAACAAACCGCAGATGATCTCATTCGCGAAGATATTTCCAACGCAGCCAACAGAAAAAATTTAATGGTCATTACTTCTGATTCGGCGTTAGCCGGTTTTGCTAAAGCCTGCTCGGCTGAAGTTCTGAAAAGTGAAGTTTTCGCAAAGCAGGCGCTTCAATCAAAAACCGGAGAAGATGAAACGGGAATCATTGATAAACTCGCAAATCAAACCGCTGAATTCAAAAAACTTTTCGGCGTGTAAACGAAGAAATGAAAACGCTAATTACCATTCTCTTCTTTTTTTATACGGAAAGTTTTGCGCAATCTTTTTCTGTTCATAACACAGATAAACAAACTTACGGCAAGATTGAAAGGTTGGAAGCGAATGTGCCGGAAAACCAAACCGAAATTATTCCTCTTCAATTTGAAAAATCCGAATTAACCGCTTCAGTATTCGGCTATCTGCCGTACTGGGAATATCCAACAGCAAGAAATTATTTACGATATGACTTGCTCACGCATATCGCTCTTTTTGATTTTGCTGCCGATAGTCTTGGTAATTTAAAAAATCCACCTTACTGGCCCTGGACGGACGTGATAAATAAAGCTCATCAAAATGGAGTAAAGGTAATTCTTTCTTCTACAAATTTTGAAGCTTCGCAAATGCATCAGTTATTGAACTCAGATTCTGCAAAGCAAAATTTATTTTCCAACTTGAAGAATAAAGTTGAATCGTATAAACTTGACGGAGTGAATATTGATTTTGAAGAATATTATTCGTCGGATCGCGGCGATCTTTTAAATGGATTTATGACCGCACTTACAAATTATCTGCATACGGCAATTCCAAATTGTGAAGTATCCTTTGCCGGTCCTGCTATTAATGGAAGTGGATGGAAACTTACAGGCTTGGCGAATGCGTGCGATTATATTTTTATTATGGGATATGCGTTTGCCGGCAAATGGAGTGATTACACAGGTTCAAACGCGCCGTTGCTTGGCGGAACTTATAACATTACAAATACGATAACCAAACAGTACGCCGATGTTATAAAGAGTAATCCAAAAAAATTAATTCTCGGCGTTCCTTATTACGGTAATAGATGGCAAACAAAAACTCAAGAACCACACGCGGCGGTTGTTAATTATGGATATACTACGCGTTTCCGGGATGATGTTTCGCTTTCCCAAACTTACGGATTGCTTTGGGAAAACAATGAAAAAACTCCATGGTACCGATGGAAACTAAACGATACAACCTGGTATCAAGTCTGGTTTGATAATGATTCGAGTTTGGGATTAAAATATGATTTAGCAAAATCTTATAAGTTAAAAGGAATAGGAATGTGGGCTTTGGGTTACGACGGCAGCCGCACCGACTTATGGAACGCAATTGAAAAACGCTTTATCACTTCGGCGGTAAAAGAAAAAAAAATTGCAGAGCCAAAGTTTTTACTTTCACAAAATTATCCGAATCCGTTTAATCCAGTCACCAGTATTCAGTATTCAGTCGTCAGTCGGCAATTCATCAGTCTAAAAGTTTATGATATACTTGGAAACGAAATTGAAACTTTGGTGAATGAAGAAAAAGCTCCTGGAATTTATACAATTCCATTCAACTTACAACTAACAACCATCAACCAACAACTTTCAAGTGGCGTTTATTTTTATCAACTGCGGGCGGGCAACTTTCTTCAAACAAAAAAAATGCTTTATTTAAAATGAAAACTTCGATTGAACTTGTAAAAAAGATTCAGGCAATTGCTTTCGCCGGATTAGAATATTGCGAAAACGATTTTGATAGGGAACGCTATGATGAGCTTAAGAAACTCAGTCAATTATTATTTGCAGAAATTACTGATACACCGATAAAAAAAATTCAAAATCTTTTTGCAAATGAAACTGGATATCAAACGCCAAAAGTTGATGTTCGTGCAGTAGTATTTAAAGAGAATAAAATTTTAATGGTGAAAGAAAAAATTGACGGCAGATGGTCAATCCCCGGCGGCTGGGCTGACATTGGTTATTCGCCTTCTGAAATTGCGATTAAAGAAGCGAAGGAAGAATCCGGCGCTGATGTGAAACCGGTAAGGCTGCTCGCCGTTATTGATAAGCTTAAACACGACTATCCCATCTCTCCTTTTCATATTTACAAAATATTTATTCTTTGTGAATTGGTGAATAATGATTTTTCTTCCGGGACAGAAACTTCTGAAGTAAGTTTTTTTTCAAAGGATGATCTTCCGCACCTTTCGGGAGCAAGAATTACAGAAGAACAAATTCATATGCTTTTTCATCTTTGGGAAAATCCTTCCGAACAGGTAGTTTTCGATTAACTATTTCTCTTTTTAAAATGAAATCTTTATTTCTTATCGTATTCCTGTTGTTCGGATTTTGTGTTCTGCTTATTAGTCAAAGTAAAATTTCCGGTTCAATTGAAAATCAGGTTGCTTTCACTTCCTCCAATTTGCCAATAGTAATTCTTGAAACTCACGGACAGACAATAAAAAATGAACCGAAAATAACCATCGACTTGGGAATTATTTTTAACGGTGAAGGAGTTAGAAACAATCTCACTGATCCGCAAAATAATTATAAAGGAAAAATTGGAATTGAGATTCGAGGTTCAACTTCGCAGTGGTTTCCCAAAAAACAATATGCAGTTGAATTAAGAACGGCTGCCGATACTGATTCTTCAGCTTCGCTGCTTGGCTTACCGTCTGAATCAAATTGGATTTTGTATGCGCCCTATACCGACAAAACTTTTTTCCGCGACGTGCTTACGTATTGGCTTTCCGCAAGTATCGGCAGATATGCTTCGCGATTTAAATTTTGTGAATTGGTGCTTAACGGCGAGTACATGGGCGTGTATGTTTTATTTGAAAAAATCAAACGCGATAAAAACCGTGTCGACATTTCAAAAATGACCACAGCTGATTCTACAGGCGATAATCTTACAGGTGGATATATTTTAAAAATTGATAAAGAGGACGGCTCCGGCAATGACGGATGGAAATCAACTTTTCCGCCTTACTTTGAAGCATATCAAAAAATATATTTTCAGTATCATTATCCTAAGCCCGAAGACATCACTCCGAGACAAAAAGAATATATTCAAAATTTTATAAACGTTTTTGAAACGAGAATGTACAATCCGGATTTCGCAGATTCTCTCACCGGGTATCCTGCAATAATTGATGTCCCTTCGTTTGTAGATTATTTTTTGTTGAACGAGATGTGTAAAAATGTTGACTCCTATCGGCTTAGTGTGTTTATGTACAAAGATAAAGATTCGAAAAATTCTAAACTTTTTATGGGACCGGTTTGGGATTATAATTTAGCCTGGGGCAATTCCGATTATTATGATGCTTCGCTGATTTACGGTTGGCAAATTTCATATTTAAGTAACAACGCTTCATACTTGCGCGATGATTTGTTTCAAGTTCCTTTTTGGTGGAAGAAACTTGTCGCCGATAAAAATTTCCAGAAACAGTTTGCCGGGCGATGGTTTGCCTTACGCAAAAACGAATTTAATATCTCAACTATTTTCAAATTTATTGATTCTCTCAGAAGTGTTTCAGATGAAGCGCGGATACGAAATTACCAACGCTGGCCAATTTTAGGGACGTACGTTTGGCCTAACTATTACGTGGGTAAAACGTATGATGACGAAATGAATTACTTTAAGAAT
>Ga0172379_10005776_pt1 | contig 17080 bp, 14 predicted proteins | sample GrowelOW334metaG_FD_119756 | JGI IMG/M metagenome (GOLD analysis project Ga0172379, IMG submission 119756) | Groundwater microbial communities from an aquifer near a municipal landfill in Southern Ontario, Canada - Groundwater well OW334 metaG | ecosystem: Environmental > Aquatic > Deep... | reverse complement strand
GTCACATCGAGCTGCGGCTGCACTGGAATCTGGTTAAACTCCTCATGCACCATCTCCACCGGGTCTTCCACGGTGACCACATTTTTTTCCGGGGTGGCGATCTGCTTGAGGGTCGAATACAGGGTGGTGGACTTGCCGCTGCCCGTTGGCCCGGTGACAAGAAAAATCCCATGCGGCGCGGACATAAACCCCTGGTACACCTCAAGGTCACGCGCGGAAAACCCGATCTTGTCCACATCCTGAAACAGGATATCCGGATCGAGGATTCGCAGCACCGCCTTTTCGCCAAAGGCCACCGGCACGGTGGAGACCCGTATCTCCGCCTCCTGTCCGCCGCGATCCACCTTGATCCTGCCGTCCTGGGGCCGCCTTTTTTCGGCGATATCCAGCCGGGCAAGGGATTTGATCCGGGAGACCACGGCGGCATGGACCACCTTGGGCAGCTTGTAGATGGTATGCAGCACCCCGTCGATGCGCAAACGGACCAGGGCCTGCTCCCGCTTGGGCTCGATGTGGATATCGCTGGCCCGCTGCTCAAAGGCATAGTTGAACATATGATCCACCGCCGAGGTCACATGCTGATCCGAGGAGGCCGCCTCCTCGGTGGAGGAGATGCGCACATACTGCTCAAGATTGCCCAGATCCACCAGAGGCCTGGCCAGATGGCTTTCCGCCGCGGTTATCGAGGATTGGAAGCCGAAGAACTCGGCCAGGGTCTTGCGGATGTCGCTTTTGGTGGCCAGATAGGGTTTGACCGAGAGCTGGTTGGCCCGTTCGATCTCGGCCAGCACGATTTTGTTGTCGGGGTTGCAAATGGCAACCTCTAGCACGCCGTTGGCAATGGAGAACGGCAGCAACAGGTGCCTAAAGGCAAAGGTGCGGGGGATGGTCTTGGTAACCGTCTTCAGATCAAGCTCAAGGGGATCGAGCTTTTTAAACGGCAGCCCCAGATCCTTGGCCACGGCCCGGAAAATCAGCTCCTCGGTGAGAAGCTGCCCCTTTTTCCCCGGCAGTTCCAAGTTCAGCGAGACGATAATATCAACAAAGCTCAGACTCTCGTCCCGCTCCCGGCCGGTGTCGCTCTTGCGCCTGGCGCTGTGCTGCTTCAGCAGAAGCTGGCGCTGCTGGGCCTTGCGGTTTTCAATAAAAGAACGCTGCTCAAGGGTAATCAGCCGCTGCCGGGCAAGAAGCTCAAGCAAATATGTTTCGTCATTCAGCGTGGTAGTCATGCGGCATGCGCCCCAAACAAATGCTGGCTATTGCACCAATTGGTGACAATAGCCAGACTCAATAAACAGGAGATCACCGGCAGCCAAGCGCCATCGGTGGCTGCGCCTAATAACGCGGAACCGGCACGGGCTGCTCAATTCTAGGCGGAATAGGCAAGGAGCCCCTTCCCGGCGCATATTCCACAAAAACCCGCCTTGCATCTGCCTTAACAAAATATTTCAGCGTGACAACATCTCCCGCCTTTACCCCGGCAAGATTGACGATTTTTTTCCCCGGCTCGTACACCTTCCCGTCATCAAGCCTTACTACTTTGTTCGCTTGAATGCTGAGGATCTTGCCGGAGATCACCTCCATTTGCACAGTCAATGCCGCAAACCCAGGCGCCACCATCACGGCAGATACCATGAATCCTACACAAAGACACAACAAGACTATTTTCCCAATCTTCATTTTCATGCCCTCGTTGTTTGCATGTTCCAGCCGTTGAGGCGGCGCAAAACCTTTTTTACTTCAACAGGCTGCCGCCCTCTCTCCAGTAAAATAGTTCCAACCCGGATCCGCTGCTGGGAATTTCATAGCCCGGCCCCCCGTCCAGTTCTCCTGGGCCGATAACAGCCCCACCCATGCTGGCCATGGCTGCGGCATGCCCTTCGCGAGTAATAATGGCAAAGCTCGAGGGTATCCCATGAATACCAATGTATTTCCTGTACCTGTCCGACACATCCAGCGCTTCATCGGTTGTATTCAAATTCAGCGCAGCTATCCCTGTGGTATAATCAAGCGCGTAACTGAACCCGTTTCCGGAGGGATTGCACGCATCGGTATAAGCAGGCTGATAGGACGTGAAATACACGATCTTATTGTAAAGAAGCGGCTGACTGAGAATTTTTTCCCCGATGTGGTTATCGCGCGAATTGATATCCGTGGTGAGAAGCGTTGTCGGATAGGTGTAATCCGCGCAATAAGTGGCGTCTCCCTGCTTCGCGAGAATTATATACCAGCCCTTGGCGTCATTCTCGTGGAGCCGGCCCTCCTCAAGAGCATCTTTGGTAAGAAGGGTATCGTAGTATTTCGCATTGTCGAGCAACAGCGCCATCAAGGCGGTCTTCTCAAAGAGATCTATGACCGTCCCCGAACCAAGCTCATCGCAGGTCAAATTCAAAAGGTCTTTTTCCGTGTACGGAACCCCTGAAACAGCGGCCGTATCGCTCACCGTTCCATACTGCAGGTCCGGACAATAGAACCCATAGAGCCGACAGGTGGAAAGAAGCGCCTGAGCGACAGGATCATCCTCAATATCCGGAGGGACATAGAGCGTTGCCGAAACGGACGAATCATCATAGATACTATAAAAACGATCGTTTACCATGGCATATTTGGGGTGCTCCCGATCGCCGGTCCCGATAAAGAGAGAGGCCAACATGTCCAGTCCGGAAAATGTCCAGGTTTCGAACTGATAATTGCGATAATCGAAATAGCTTCCGGATCCACCCCAGGAAATAGCCGGAGGGTAAAAAATCTTGCGGCCCTGGTCAACAGTGTTATCCACTCCGCCGAGAGAGCCGCTGGGGCTCGTACTCCCCGGATTCGACTTAAACAAGAGCGCGTCTTGCCAAGAAGCAGACCTTACCTTCCATTTGGGAGCCGGGGCGGTTCCGCTGTTTTCGATGACGAAACTGAAGCCAATTTTGAAGAGATTTGCATAGATATCAGTGGCATATACAGCGTGCAAAACATCATTTTGGCTGGTGCTGGCTGGCTGGCCATCAGCGCCTATATACTTATAGGCTTCCGGACCGACAACCACGGCCGGCGTGGCAGGAAAACAAAATTTCATATTCGCATTTGTTCTGCCGCCGGTGCTGCCGGTGTAGGTGAGCCCTGAACGCGTCACGGTGAATGTGGCTGCGGTAGAGGTCACGGAAAATGGCAGGATTTTCCGTGTTCCCGTCTCATCGGAAGGATCGGAAACCGCATTGGCGGGGTTATCGATGTCCACCACAAATATGCCACGCCCCTGGGTGTCGCTTCCCGGGTTATAGACGGTGTATTTGCCGTCGTTATTCAAATCCTGCGCGGCATTGGTCTTGCTCCACTCATCGTTGTCAATAGTCAAGGTGCCATCGGCGGCAACAGTGCCGGGAATGCCATCGTTGTTTTCGTCGAGGAAGGGCTCCGGGAAATTATCCTCCAACGGATCGTACCCGCCTGTAAAGATCGCCACATCCCTGTAGGTCCGTCTACCGGTATCCACGTCAACGCCAACCTGGATCGTGGCCAGCTTTACATCGGACCAGGATTCCTTCAGCTCGGAGTTTGTATACTGCCATGCCACCGTCCACAACGAAGGGTTCGGGTTGGAAACATCGATGCACCAATAGTTCCCGCCGCCCCGGCGTTCGCCAAAAATGAGATATTTGGGATTTTTGTCACGGCGGTACAGGGTGAGAGGTCCATCCACGGTGTCGTACAGGCCCAACGTAGCCTGAATGTTCTTCAGAACCGGCAGAATATCCGAAGGAATGAAAGAAAACACCTCCTGGCCTTCCACAATTGTTTTCGTGATGTCCTGATCCGCAAACACATGCAGCATGCCATCATTGGCGCCAACCGCGACAAACCGCTTTACCAAGGGGAGGGTGGACTGCGTCGTGTCGTAATAATCGAGGACCACGGGGCGGGCATGGACAATGGGGCCCAAGGGCCAGTCTTTTAACGCCAAAGGCGCACCGGTTACGGCATCGGCGTCATAGGTATAGCCGTGCACAAAATTCACCAGTTTGTCTCGGGTGGCGTTGTCGGCCACGGCCAGGTCCGCCGCGGTGATTCCATTGCGGTCAAACTTGACCATCGCCCCGCCTTTGTATGTGTAAATCGGGCGGGTCCAATAGGCGGCGGTTGTGCCGGCCAACCCTGCTTGAAAATACACATTGAGGTCATCCAGCATCACATCCCCGGCGCCATCTTCCTGAACATCGGCGGCGCCGTAAGTGTCATGATCGTTGCTGTCCGTGTCATTCCCCCAGTGCCCGTAAGTATTGTCAAGAAATGTGCCGGTACTGTCGATGGCCTCGTGATTCAGCTTGTCATAGATCATAAAAAGATCGGGGCGCTCCGCGCTGCCGTCGCCGAGCTTGAATTTTTTCAGGTTTCCGACCCAATAGGAGTTGGCCTTGGGCAGAAAGAGGCCCATGTACAGATCGTCACCGCTCTGAATCTTGTTGACCGCGTCCACGGAAACAACCGGCGCGGTGAAGGAAATCGCCCCCGACATCTTCAAGGCCAGGGAATAAAAGGCGGCAATGAGTTGCTGCTTGTTGAAGGCGGTCAGGTAATCCCCGCCGGATTCCCCGGCTGCGTCTTCCAACAGAGGCTGATCAAGGCTGAAGCCGATATGGTGGGTCATGACATTGACAAACGAGTTGGCCGGATCGGGAACCTCGGTTTTATCCATCCAGCTATGGGTATACAGCCAGTGCGCCACGTCATCATAATAGTCTGGTGGCACAGGGACGGGATATTGGGCAGGGTCCTCGGTCCAGCCGTCCCCGTCAAAATCGGCGAAGGCGGGGACATCCGGGATTCTCTGCCACTCGCTGTCGAGGGACGGATAACCGTCGGTCACAACAATGATATAGTTCTTGCGGCACAACAGGTTGTCCAGTTCCTGGTTTTTCTTATAGTACCCTTCCTCAAAAACATCCTGCAGGGCTTCCCCAAGCGGAGTCCCGCCCCCGGCGCTCACCCCCGTCACATGCTTCTCAATGGCGACGCGGTTTGCATCATCGGTGAGGTTTGGGTTGAGAACCGACAAAAGCCAGGCGCCGTCTCCATCCTTAAAGGTGGCAAACCCCCAGTTCATCCTGCCCAAAAATTCTTTTACGACATAAAGCAGGGCTTCCTTGGCCACAGCCAACCGGCTCTGCATGCGATAGACGCCGGCATCGCCGCTCAGCTTATCAATATAACGGATCTCGTCAATTCTATAGCCGTAGCCAACCGTGTCTTTATTATCCGAGGACATCTTGATGGTGACGGTGTCCCCATCGATAACCGGCCCCCAGAATCCTGTCGTATCGGTAAACTTTCCATAGGTTGCCTTCAGGGTATTCGTGGCATCGTACAGCGTGACGGAATCTTTGTCGCGCACATCGTAATAGGAGAAATGCACCTGCATCTTCAAGGCGCCGGACTGTTTGATGGTCGCGGTCAGCAGGTTGTTCAGGTTGGCCGCATAGGTGACAATGCCTGCCGGATAATCAATGTTTTTCGCCAGGGTAAGCCAATCGCTGGTAATATCCGCCAAGGGCACGTCCACCCTGTCCCACACCAGGGCTGTGGCGTCTTTCAGGTTGTACACGCCCTGCATGTTTATCCAGTTTCCGGTTGCAAAAAACCAGATATTTCCATCGCCGTCTTCCACCGGATTGTTAAAAACGGCTGTGTCCGTATCCTCATAGCCGCTGAAATGGTAGCCTGGAGCATTGAGCAGCCCGCCAAACCCCTTGTCGACAACCGTGCCGTCATAGAGGGTAAAATAGTTGTGCTCCGTGCGGCCCAGGGTAAAGGGCAGGGCATTTCCGTCCAAAAGGACATTCTTGGACGCATCCAAGGTAATGCGCTGCGTTCCGTCCCCTGCGGCGGAGAGATTGCCATGATCATCAACAAGGGTATGGGTGTCGACAATGGTGCCGAAATCCCAGTATGTAGCCGGATTCCCAGGATCACCGGTAAAGGTCACCCCATTCTTTACGGCAACCTTTAGAGCTCCCTTCACCAGATACACTTTATTTTTCTGGTAGGGAAAATTTGGATTAACATCAAGCAAATTGGTGGGGTCGTCTACCCCGGCAAGGCCATCCAGATAAAGATACATCTTGCCGTAGTCGATATTGTGTTCATACACCCCCCACGCCATGGAGCCGGAGTTATCCAGCAGGATGTAGCAGTTCTGTTTCGCATTCACTGCGTAGATATCAGTGTCCTTGGCCAGAGAGGGCGGCACGGAAATCAGCCCAATCGCCACCCCCAGTAATGCCGCAAAAAAGCCTTTTTGTTTCCGTAGCCACGTCATGGTCGCCATAGTCTGCCCCCTTAAAAAATGCCCAAACAAGCATTATTCATAACATCGCTTTTGGCCCGATTTTAAACCCGCCCACCTCGATCACCCCCGGCGCCATACCCTGTATGCTGAAGGTATAACTGGAAAAAGCGGTGGCATCGTAGCCTTTGGGCGGCATATCTGAATCAAGATAGGTAACAAGATAGCGGTAATCGAACTCGTCATCGGCAGGGTCCTGGAGGAGATTCTGCACAGGCCAGGTGGCTGTATCAGTTGCATCTACAGCTCCGGGGAGGGCATCGGTATCGCCGCCCGGATCAAAAGCCGCTTCATCCGGCGGAGTTAATATCTGATTGGTTTCGCTGGGGTCCCCAACCTGATAATACGTTTCCGTGGCAAAGCCGACCTTTACCGCCTCAAGACTGGTGGCCCCCTCTGCGATATTGAATTGTTTTTCTGCCCGCTGCAGCCCACCGGCCACATCAAGCTCGCTCGTGGAGGTCATCAGCGCCCAAGCGCCCAGCATGCTCAAGACAAGCAAGACAACCATTGCCAGAACCAGCACAAATCCGGCCTCGGAATTGGCAATATTTCCACGCTGTTGGGTCGAATACAAATGCTCGGACATGGTGTGCGCTCCTAAGCCTAAAGACTGATGTTGCGATATTTAATTGCGGTCACTATCAGTCTGTTTTGTCCAACCGGGGAAGCCCAGGTCATGAAAACGCGGACCGTCTTGTAGGGATTCTCTCCCGTTGGCAGAAGCGTATCCTGCACAGCCCAACTGAGCTGATATCTCAGCCCGGAGTTATCCACCACCGTTCCCGCCGCAGCCCCGGCAGGCACTGTCAGCAGGGACTGCAACTCTGGGAAGCCCGCCGCCGTATACGTTCTGGCCGTGGCATCACTGATGAGGGGGAGGAGGGCGGGGGGAGGGGCGGTGGTAGCCACCAAATTTGCATCGTCAAACGGCAAGGCCTTGAGGGTTTCCACAACCGTCAGTGCCACACCATTGGCGCCTGTCCTCTCGAATGCCGCGCCGCTTGCGCCAACGGCCCTGGTCTGCATCGCTGCCACGGCCACAATACCAATTGAGAGGAGCAACATGGAGACCATTGCTTCGATCAGGGTAACGCCTTTTTGCTCTGTTAAAATTCTCATAACTAAAGCCCCATGTTCCGACATTGGATATTGACAATCACCAGCCTCCTGCGGAAACTGTCCTGAGGGGGGGTCCACACCGCTCCAGAGGCGGTGGTGTAGGTCTGGTTGTGCCGGAAATCCTTTGAAGGATTTGCAGCCCTGCCAAGGATGGAAACCTGTAACTCACGGATATCATTGAGGTTTGGAATCGCGGCATTTGCCTGCGTAGCAGTGGCAATACCCGAACTGTTAGTGGCAGTCCCCCCGTCGAGAATGTAGTTGAATTCCACTGCCTCTATGTTGTCCGCGATGGGCTGAAAAACGCCGCCGGCCGTACTCCGCCCCAGAGAGGCAGAGGTGCTCCAGTCCGCACCGCCCCCATCCGCGATACCGTTTCCGTCGGCATCGTTCGCAGCGGAGAAGCCAAAGGCGATGTCTTCATTGGCGTCGTTGGCGTCTCCATCGGCTTTGTTCGGGCTGACCGGGTCTCCGCCCAGATCGGAGGTAAACCGAAAGGCACTGCTCGTGGCTTGCTGGATGCCAATCCCGGCGGAACGGGTCGGATTACACCCCGCCTGCCTGATTTCCTGGGTCATAACCGCCAAGGCGCCACGAAGATTCTGTTGAACATCGGAAAGATCATCGTGCTCCACATAGCTGCGCTGGTGCACGAGATAAATAGTGAATACTGCCCCGATGATGACGCTGGTAATAAGCATGACTATCATCAGCTCGGCAAGCGTGAAACCCTTTTGATCGCCCACCGCGCGGCTTCTACAATAAGGGGCATTGGCCATGCTGTTCCTCCTTCGCTCTTTCACTGCATCCGGACCCTTCCGGCAATTGAGACGGCAACTGTTCGCTGTCTGCCGGTGGCGGGAACCCACAACGCCACTGTGCCAAATCCTGCCGGGAGTCCTCGCGGGGTAAAGACCAGCGCGTTACCGCCAAAGCTGACTCCGTCTCCATCGGCGACGACGGCGGGATCAGGGTCAAAAGCCACACCATTGGGCAATGGCCCGGAGCGGAGCAAGGCGGGCTCGCTGCCATCCAGCACACCATTGCCGGCGTTACCGCCTCCCGCGCCGTTATCGAGGAACAGGATATAGGCATCGGTAGCCGTACTGAACCCCACAGTCACATTCACTCCCCGCTCAATGGCCTCGGCCCTGGCCCGCTGCATAACCGAATACACATCCCGGGCGGCGCCGCGCAGACGCATGTTCGGCAACCAATTGAGCATCATCGGGAAGGCAACGCCTGCCAGGATACCCATGATGGCAATCACGATCAGCAGCTCAACCACCGTGAATCCAGCTCGACTTTGGTGCACATTTGCCACGTTCATTTTCTTGCCCGTCGACTCTTTTATTGTTGGGGTCACTTCCTGACATATACAAAAAGCATGCCCACAGCAGAACAGAAACCTAGCATATAAAAAAATAAAGCAATTACAGCATGTTATCAATTACAAAAACAGCCGGCACGGTTTCCCTGAATCATTCCGCCCAGACCGGATTGTTATTATTTTTTATATCATACCGTCTTTACAAGGACCAATTATAAACTTTTTTAATAATGCTTCCGTGCACAACTACAAACCATATTCTTTCATCTTACTCAGCAGGGAAGGATAACTGATTTCGAGCAGGAGGCCCGCCTTGCTCTTATTGCCCCCGGTTGCATCCAGGGCGCGCCTGATCAAAACCCGTTCCATCTCGCGCTGCCCTTTTTTCAGCGAAAAGGTTCCCAACACGCCTTCCAGGCAATTTTCCGACTCCTGCCTCGCCAGATTTTCAGGCAGATGTTCCGGCAGGATAGCTGTATCCGCAAGCACCACCGCCCGCTCCAAGGCATTTTCCAGTTCCCGCACATTTCCTGGCCATTGATGACGCAACAGCAACGCCAAGGCATCGGGGGACAACTCCGGAACGCTTTTGCCGAATTTCTTGCAGATCTTGCCGAGCAGATGCACACACAGAACCGGGATGTCATCCTTCCGCTCCCGCAGAGGCGGAACATGCAAGGGAATCACATTGAGCCGGAAGAAAAGGTCCTCCCTAAAGGCCCCTGCCTTTACTTCTTCTTGCAAATCCCGGGCTGTGGCGGCAAGAACCCGCACATCGACCGGCACCGTCCGAGTCCCGCCCACGGGACGCACCTCCCGCTCCTGCAGAACCCGCAGCAATTTCACCTGGGCATCACCCGGGAGTTCTCCTATCTCGTCCAGAAACAGCGTTCCGCCCTCGGCCTCCTGAAAAATCCCCTTGCGGTCTTTTTCCGCGCCGGTAAAGGCGCCCCGCACATAACCGAACAACTCGCTTTCCAGCAGGCTTGACGGCATCCCCCCGCAATTGACGGCCAGAAACGGCTTGACGGCCCGGCCGCTTTTTTGGTGAATACCCCGCGCCACCAGTTCCTTGCCGGTGCCGGATTCGCCGGTGATGAGCACCGTGGTGTCGTATTGCGCCACCTTGACTACTGTTTGCAGAAAGGAGGCCATGACGCCGCTCTTGCCGACCATGTCGTCAAGCCCCTGCTCACGCTGCAAATCATCGATCTGCCTGCGCAGCAGGAGATTTTCCCGCCGCAGCCGCATATGCTCCGCAGCCCTGCCCAGGGTCAGGAGCACTTCGTCCGCCTTGAAGGGCTTGGTAATAAAATCATAGGCCCCGGCCTTTATCGCGGCCACGGCATCCTCGATGGCCGCATAGGCGGACATCATTATAATAGGTGCATCAACGCCCTGTTCCTTGGCTTTTTCCAGAAACGCCATCCCGTCAAGACGGGGCATCTTCAAATCGCACAGTACTTGGGAAAAGGTTTCTTTTCCCAAGGCAACGAGCCCCTCCTCGCCGTTACGGGCCAGGGCTACATCGTATCCTGCCTTGGTGGTGACTATGGAAAGCATCTCCAGCATGCTTTCCTCATCATCGATTATCAGCAATCTGCCCGCATCACCCATGCACATCCCCTGTCACACCACCATCATTGTCCGCAAAAAAACCAGCACCTTCCCCACGAGCTGCCAAGGGCAACGAAATCCAAATCGCGGCGCCCCCGCCATCTTCAGCCCGGCCGCTTTCAGCCCACATCCTCCCGCCCCATTTCTCGACAAGCGAACACGACACCGCCAGCCCCAGTCCCGTGCCTCTGCCCGGCTCCTTGGTGGTGAAAAAAGGCTCGAAAACGCTCTCCAGATATTCTTTTGCAATTCCCGGACCGTTATCCTCGATAACGACCCGGATATATCGGCGATCACGCTCATCTTCATTAAAGCACCGCGCGGTGACCTTCCCTTCCGGAAGCGCGCCAAGGGCATCAACCGCATTCATGAAACAATTCACAAAAATCTGGCGCAACCCGTCGGCATCGGCAAAAACCAGATCTTCGTCCGCCTCCGGCCTGAGGGAAAAATCGATGTGGGCATGGTTGCCATGGCGAAACAGCTCCAGGCAATCCGCCAAAAGTTCCCGCACCCGCACCGGCGCGGGAGCGCCTTCAACAGGACGGGCATAATCGAGCAACTGCCTGATCAGCCTGCCCACCCGCGTTACCTCCTGTTCGGCGCGCCTGGCGAACTCCTTCCTTTCGCCAGGGGACGATTCCTCTTGCCCGAGAAGATCCAGATATCCCTGCACAACGCCAAGCGGGTTCCCTATCTCATGGGCAAGACCGGCAGCCAGCCTACCGATGGAGGCCATCTTTTCCGTCCTGACCATCTCGCGCCGGTTCCGCTCCAACTCTTCGTTGGCAAGCCGTAGCGAATCCACCTTCTGGACAAGTGAGGCGCGGTCCTCTTCAAGTTGCGCGATCATCCGGTTCAAGCTTGAGGAGAGACGGCCAAACTCATTGCCCGTGCGTCCGGGAAAGGGCAAAAAATCATGCCGGACAGAATAGGTGTCCGCCTGCTCGGCAAGGCGCTCCAGTGGGCGAACAACAAGCTTGACCATGCGGAAAAAACCGACAACCGCAAGCACCACCGCATTGGCAAGGATATAGGCCAAGATGATCTTTTCATTTTCCCATAGCTGCGCATCAATTGCCTCGGTGGAGCGGACCATGGCCACAGCGCCCCTTGCCCCATCCGGAGATCGAAAGGGCTGGGCAACAAGCAACACGTTCTTTCGCATGGTTGAGCCGCTGGGAGGAGAAAGCAACCGGTTGTTCGCAGCCCCGGAATGCACGGCGTTCGCCAAGGCGCTCGCCAGAGCCTCGGAAAAATCCTCACATGCCGGCGAGATGTTGCTGGTTGTGCCCTGCGCGTTTCCCACGCCGACACAGACAACAGCCTCATCCGACTGCATTACCTGCTTTATTTCCGCCCTGAACCGCTCTTCGCTAACCGCTGGCAGAGTCCGGGCCAGAGTCGCCAGCAGGCTCCTGGCATGATCCAGGTCAGCCCCGACGGCCTGCCGCTTCCAGAGTTGCATGGACACAACGTTGACCAGGAGCATGCCAACCCCAAGAACCAGAAAAAAGACTAGAATCGTCTGCGCCTTCAAATTCCAGACCTTCATGGTTCTCCTCCTGGTTCATCACGGTTTTGCAAACACATGAGGCTCTTGCAAAATAACCAATATGTTATTCCCGAATGCTTTTATCGGGAATCCATTTTTGTAAATTCAGTGCGTTATGGATTCCCGCCTACACGGGAAGGACCGTTGGGCTTCACTTAAAACGATTCTCGACACCTATCCAGCATACACGCCCTCTTCGTTTCTTCGCAAAAAAATACGTCGCCCTTGCTCCCTTGATTGTATTGACACGCAACGTCAATGAAATATGACAAAATATGTCAAAATGCCCATTCCCAACGCATTACTTTTTTTACATGTTGCGACAACAGGCTAAAATCTAAAAACAAATTCCAATTCTCAAAATAATCCTCGCCCTGGCATGAAAATTGGAAATGGTTTACTCCGTAACGAGACCCATGTTAGGTATTTATTTTTATATTGAACAAGCACCACCACCCACACAAAGGAGCACAACCATGAAAAACCAAAAAGGTTTCACCCTCGTAGAGTTGATGATCGTTGTCGCGATCATCGGCATCCTGGCGGCCATCGCCATTCCGCAGTTTGCAGCGTACCGGATTCGTGGCTTCAACACTTCCGCACTCAGCGACGTAAAGAATCTCGCAACCTCAGAAGCTGCATTTTTCGCGGATTGGCAAGGATTTGCAATCACTAATGAAGCAGCAGACCTGGCAGCAGTAATTCTATTGGCAGACGCTCGGGTAGCAGCAGGCACTGCAATTCCGGGGAACTTGGTCACCGGCGGCGATGGTGCTGCTACCAGCGACTTTCTTGTCGCAGAGGATAATGCTGGCACCGGTAGGGCTAATGCCATCGCCTTGGGCAATGGTGTTTCAATTATCGCTAACAGCTCCGGCCCGTTCGACTCCTTTACTGCGGTCTCCAAGCATGTTCAGGGAGACACCCTCTTCGGTGTTGACAGCGACGTAACCATGGTATATCAAGACCCAACAGCGGTTGACGCCGGAACAGCGCTATCTGTATCGGCTACCAATACCCCTCCCTCCGTAATAGCTGTGGATGACTTTGGTACTATTGCCGCCACAACATGGGTTGTGAAGTAAGCATACCTGCTTCATTACCAATCTAACGAAGATCCACCTTGGCGCCGGTTTAAATATTCTTTGAACCGGCGCTTTTTTATTCATGAATTTCTCCATGAAAGGGGAAAAGTGATTGCCTTTGAGCACGTTGCCAAGACCTATGCGAAAGAGATTGCCACGCCAGCACACACTGCCCTTGCCGATCTCTCCTTTACTGTTACAAAAGGGGAAACCCTTGGCCTCATCGGCGCCAACGGTGCGGGCAAGAGTACCTGTATCAAACTGCTCATGGATTTCATCCGGCCGGATGCGGGTTCCATCGCCATATTAGGACAAACCCCGGCACAACACACAATCCGGAGCCAAATTGGCTATCTGCCGGAGACCGCCAATTTCCCCTCAAACCTCACCGTCCTGGACATGCTGCGTTTTACGGGCAGCACCTGCAATCTGTCGCAACAGGATACTCGCACAGCTTCTGAGAAATGGCTGCGCCGTCTCGGGTTATGGGACGCCCGGAAAAGACCGCTCCGCAATTATTCCAAGGGCATGCAACAACGGGCCAATTTTACCATTGCCCTGCTCAACGACCCGGAGCTGCTCATCCTGGACGAACCCATGAGCGGCCTGGATCCCATTGGGAGGGCCGATATTCTCGCACTCATTGCCGAACTGAAGAACCAGGGAAAAACCATCCTGTTCTGCTCGCATATTCTGGAAGACGTGGATCGCCTGGTGGACCGGGTTCTGGTGCTGCACCGGGCGAGGAATCTCTTCGTGGGCTCCCCTCAGGTTCTTGCGGAACAGCAGGACTGCCCCACCTTTATGGAGGGGTATCTCAACCTTGTGCAGCAGGTGACCAAAAATGCTTAGTGCTCTGAAGCGCATCGCAGCCATTGCACGCCTCGTCCTGATCGACGGCCTCCGCCGTCATGCGCTCATGGGCCTCATTGTCCTTTCCATGGCGGCCCAAGCTGGGGCGCTTCTGTTCTTTGACTTCATTCCCAGGGATATTGGCAGAGCCTCCAGTGACTTCATCCTCTCCCTGGCCTGGCTTTCCGGCTGTATTTTTCTGTTTTTCCACGGGGTACAGGTCATTGCCCTGGATGAAGAAAGAAAGGTCATCTATTCCCTGCTGGCACGACCGATTTCACGGGGAGAATATGTCCTCGGCATCTTCGCCGGGTTGGCCGGACTGCTCCTCCTGCTGAACCTGCTTCTGTGCGGACTGGGATTTGGCACCCTGCTGATCATCAAACAGCTGGTGCCGCCGGTGTACTTCAGCCAGTTCCATATTGTGCCATACCTGCTGGCCTGGTTCGGCCTTATTGCCATGGAGCTGATGCTGCTTTCCGTGATTCTCCTGTTCTCCGGCCTGGTGCGCGGCAGCTTTCCGGTTCTGCTTATCTCCCTTTCCTTTTATGCCATCTGCTCCGGGCTGCCGGTGGTGCGGGAGGCCGTGAATCAGCAAGCTGCTCGGACCGAAGGGTTAACCGGCCTAAAGACGATGCTCCTATGGATGACTGCGATTTTCCCGGATTTTGACCGGCTGGATTTCAAGAACATGATCGCCTCTTCGGCTCCGCTGCCGGATATCTCGCTCCTGCTGGTCAACTTTGGGCTAACCATCTCCTATCTTGGCCTATTTCTCTGGCTTGCCTGCCTTGTCTACCAACGCCGGGATTTGCAATGAGCGCCAGACTGCCTCTTTTTTTTCTCCTACTTTTCTTCTATGGGACTCTCTTTTCCCTCCAGGAGGCCCGTTTTGCCGAGAGCAGCCAGCAGCTTTCCCATCCCCTGCCCACGGTAATTCAGAAAATCGCCTTCGGTTATCTCCACCAACTGGGCGGGGAAATACAGTTTATCAAGGCCAGCGTTTTTTATGGCGGAGTCAAGCCTGGCCGTGATCCGCTGGAATATGCCGAGCCCCTTGCCCAGCACTTTACCGCCGCTGCAACCTTGCATCCGCAGTTCATCGACACCTATTTTCTCTGCCAGGCAATTCTGCCCGACATCAACAACGAGTACGCCCGTTACGCAAACAGCGTGCTTGCCCAAGGAATGGCCGCCCTGCCAAACAATTATGTGCTCCCATTTTTTGCCGGGTTCAACCATTTTTACTACCTTGACGAACCCTTGGAAGCAGCGCGGCTCTTTCGCCTTGCCGCGAAACGGCCCAATGGCCCCCCTCTTTTGGAGCACCTTGCCAACATCCTCTCGGCCGAGGGCGGGAATATTTATGCCGCGTTGATTGGGTTGCGGGGCATGTATGCTTCAGAAAAAGATGAACGTATCAAAAAACGATACGCAGAGGAAATCGTTGCCTTTGAAAAAGCAGTTACGGTTCTTAACGCTATACAACGTCACGAAAAAATAAAAGGAACGCCCCCTGTCGCCTTAAGCGATCTCGTCCCGGAGTATCTGCCAGCGATTCCCGATATTGGCCCAATTTTCAGGCTTGAATGGAAATCGCCCCATCTTGGGGTGGTACGGGTTGCGAAGAAGAAAAGCCCACGTCGATAGTCCGTTGCCCGACACCAGCCCCATCGAGTAGAATTCATATCCGATCCGGCTTGACGGAACCCCTTCCGTGCTGTACAGTATTTCTGTACGTAATTAATAGGGGGGAATGCCATGCCAATCCAGACTACCTACACCGATGCACGCGCCAGATTCGCCGGACTTTGCGATGCCGCGACAACAAATCGGGAAACCATCATCATCCATCGGCGTGGAGCCGAAGACGTGGCCCTTATTGCCGCCGATGAGCTTGCAAGCCTCCAGGAAACCGCCCACCTCTTGCGATCCCCAGAAAATGCACGGCGGCTTCTTGCCGCCTTGGAGCGAGCATTGAATCGGGAGGGCCGAGCCGAATCGCCGCGAACACTCAAAAATGAAATGGGAATTGAGTGAAAAAGCCCCTCCCGGCCAGCGACAAAAACGCCAGAGGCGCCGTGTTTCATCCTGAGTTTCGGGAGGATCTCCTTCACTGGGTGGAAACAGAACGGAAGATTGCCCTGCGCGCCTTCACCCTCATCGAGGCGATCCTGCGCGACCCCTTCCTTGGTATTGGTAAACCAGAACCATTAAAATACCTTGCTCCGGGCATGTGGTCCCGAAGGTTGACGCAGGAACACAGAATTGTCTATCTGGTGACGGATGAGCGCGTGGATTTTCTCCAGGCACGGTATCATTATTAAATGATTGATGCCCTGCATCTGGAAGAAAAGGAAACAATCGCCGCCCAACTATTCAACATAGTTTACTCCCACAAGAATATCCTCAACCATATTTTCGAGCCCCATGACAACTGCGAAAACCATCACGATAAAAGAAATCACCGACGGCCAGACAATCCACGACCTTTTCCTGGTCCGCGAGATGAGCCGGGGCGAAACCAAGGCGGGCAAGCCCTACCTGGGCCTGGTCCTGATGGACGCCAGCGGCGAGATCTCCGGCCGGGTCTGGGAGAATGCCGAGCAGCTCATGGGCGAGTGCCCGGCCGGGGCCATCGTTTCCGTTTCCGGGCAGGCCCAGGCATACAAGGGCATCCTTCAGCTTAGGATCGACAGCCTCAGCCGGATTGCGGAGAGCGAGGTTGATCTCGCCCAGTTTGTCCCCAGCGTCCAGGGCAACGTCACCGCCATGGCCAAGGAGTTGGTCAAATTGGCGTCCAGCGTGGAGAACCCTTTTCTCAAAGAATTACTCCTTGCCCTGTTCGGGGAGCGCAAGCTCATGGGAGCCATGAAAAAAGCGCCCGCCGCCAAGGCGATGCACCATGCCTATGTGGGCGGACTGTTGGAACATACCCTGGCCGTGGCGAGGCTGGCGGACAGCGTCAGTGCCCTCTATCCGGGCCTGGACCGCTCGCTGCTCATGACCGGGGCGCTTCTGCACGACATCGGCAAGCTCAAGGAATTCAGCTTCGACTCCTTCCCCTTCGAGTACTCGGACCGGGGCAGGCTGGTGGGGCACATGGTTCTTGGGATCGAGATGATTCAGGAAAAAATCAATAGCATCTCCGGGTTCCCGGAAGAGCTGGGGGACCGGCTCAAACATCT
>Ga0172379_10005775_pt1 | contig 17081 bp, 21 predicted proteins | sample GrowelOW334metaG_FD_119756 | JGI IMG/M metagenome (GOLD analysis project Ga0172379, IMG submission 119756) | Groundwater microbial communities from an aquifer near a municipal landfill in Southern Ontario, Canada - Groundwater well OW334 metaG | ecosystem: Environmental > Aquatic > Deep... | reverse complement strand
TATTCTTCCCAGTCGGTGACATAGTAGAGATAGCCGCCGGCTTTAAGACGGCTGGCCATCAGGCGCACGAAGTCCGGGTTCATGATGCGGCGCTTGTGATGCCGTTTTTTGGGCCAGGGGTCAGGAAAGAATACATGAAAACCATCGACAGAGCCCGGCGCCAGCATGGCATCGACCACTTCCACCGCGTCATGCCTGCAGACCCGGAGGTTGGCAATGGCTCTCGCGTCGATTTCAGACAACAGTTTGCCGACACCCGGCGCATGGACCTCGAGGCCGAGGAACGCCGTCTGAGGCAGGGCTTCAGCTATGGTAGCGGTAGCGGTACCCATGCCAAAACCTATCTCAACGACAAAGGGAGCCTCGTGTCCGATGATCGACGTCGAGTCGAGCAAGCGGGAAGGTTGCCAGTCCACGCCATGGCGGGCATAGAGGTGTACGAGGGCGTCTTTCTGCATGTCGGTCATGCGACCGGAGCGTATCACGTAACTGCGTATGCCCACGTCCCGGGCCGACAAGGGGCCGTTCAATCCGGCAGGCGAATTTTCCATGAGAAGAATCCTGTCTCCGACTTCGGGTCGTACCCATAGGCGGCAATGTAGTCGGAACCGGAACGCCACTGACCTTTGGGCCAGAGCGCATCAAGCGGCGTGGTTCCTTTTGCTATGGGGATTGTCAGTACGACATTTCCCCCCGAATCGAAAAAAAATGCGGTGTTGCTGGAATATGCGCTATCGAGCACGACATTCGCATCAGCCACCCTGATTGCAGGAACGGAATATTGGCTGGTTTCAGGGGCGTTCAGCACGAAGCTGCGCTCGGTACGTTCACCGGCCTTGTCGACCAGTATGAGTCGATACTGGCCGCGCGGAATATCTGGTCCGGGTGCGTCGAGCGCATTGGAACCAATCCAGATGCTCGAGCCTTCATCACTGCGCTGCCAGTGGTCGGGGGTCAGGCTCCAGCTCAGTTCTTCTCCGTCATGAACGACATACAGGTACTCAATATCGTCAACGCCATCCCTGTCGGAAACTGATGCGAACATGGACAGTCGCTCGTCCTTGCCACCATCAGAATCGGTTGCCACCACGACGAGATGTGCACCTGTTGACATGAACTCGGGTGGGGAAACCGAGCAACCCGATATGAAAGTCAGTCCAACGAGCATCATTACAAAGAATGAGCATGCGGCCGTAGTATTCAGGGCAGATTGCCTTGTTCTTTTCACGCACCCATTTCCAGAAGCACCGCCACGATGGCGGACAAGCTGGTGTATTCCACATTGGTCCGCTCTGCAAGATTCCGGAGGAGCCAGACGCCGCGGGACTTCTCTTCCATGCCTTGAACCAGGGCAAAGCGCGCGCCTTTCAGTTCCGCATACGCGTATTGTTGACCGGTTTTTTTAACCTCCGGAAAAACTTCACAGGCAATACCCGCCGCTCTGAGTGTTGCGCCCGCGGACTGGTATTCCGTTACCAGTGATGGCTCCGTATTGACGACCAGCACACGCGTGTAGCCCGCCGGTTTGGAAGCTTTTCCGATAGCCTCGAGGGCGGCCAGAAGCCGGTCCAGCCCGACGGATGCGCCTACGCCGGGCAAACGCTGCTTTGTATACAGCGAGGCAAGGTCGTTATAGCGGCCACCTGAACAAACCGAGCCAATTTCAGGTATTTCGTCGATAAACGTCTCGAACACGACGCCTGTATAATAGTCGAGGCCTCTCGTAATGCTCGGAGCGAGCCTGATCGATGAAGCGAGCCCGCATGCGTCGGCCATGGCGAATATCTCACCGAGACGGTCCGAGTCGGGATTCGGGCCGCCCGCTATCCTCGTCATCCGGTCAAGCGTGGTGGCGAAGTCCTCACCGCCTCGGATGAATTCGAGCACTTCGTCGGCAGCAGTATCGCCGGCCAGCTCGGCCAGGAGTCGCCTCGTCTCATCCGCGCCGATCTTGGAAAGCTTGTCGACAATGCGCAATGCTTCCACCGATTTGTCGGCGATGCCTGCTTTGGCGAGGAACCGGTTGAACACGCCGCGATGGTTGACGTTGATGGTGGCGCCGGGTACATCGAGGGTTTTCATCGCGGCTGCGATGGTCGCCAGAATGTCAAAATCAGCGGACGCGGTATCAACGCCCACGATATCAAAGTCGCACTGCATGAACTCGCGGTAACGGCCGCGCTGGGTATTCTCGCCGCGCCAGACCTTGGCCATGTGATAGCGCTTGAAGGGCAGGTACAGTTCACCCGCGTGCTCAGCCATGAAACGGGCCAGAGGTACGGTCAGATCGAAGCGGAGCGCCACGTCCCGGCCGCCATTGTCATTGAAGCGGTATACCTGTTTTTCAGTCTCGCCGCCGGCTTTACCGAGCAGAATCTCGGCATATTCGAGCGCGGGCGTATCGATGGGAACGAAACCGAAGCTCCTGAACGTGGAGGTAAGCGCCTCGAGGAGCGCCGCACGCTCCATTTCAGCCTGGGGCAGGAAGTCTCGGAAGCCCTTGAGTACGCGGGGCTGTATGATGTCGGACATGATGATCGCTCCTGTGATTGACGCGAGTATGGCCTGCCAAAGGCACCTTTCGCAAGTATGTGAATTTCGCAAGTTACCTTGACAGTACGAGCGGCACCGGTGATTATTACGTCATGCTATTCGTCATTGATGCCGGCAATACCAACATCGTCGGGGGAGTCTTCGATTCGGGGCGCCTCGTGGAAACCCTCCGTATCCGCACCGTCCCGGGGAAAACCGAAGACGAATACGGAGTCGTCGTAAAGGCTATCCTGCAGGACAGGGGGCTGGATGTCGCTTCCATAAACCGCGTCATCGTAAGTTCTGTCGTACCGCAACTTACCGCGGCCATGGAAAAGATGGCCAGGCACCTTTTCAGCGTCGAGCCGGTGTTGCTGGGTCCGGCGGTTTACGAGCGGTTGCCGGTAACCGTTGTCGCAGCGCATGAAATCGGCTCGGACCTGGTCGCGAACGCCGTCGCGGCGTGGACCCGTTTTAAAGGAGCCTGCCTCGTCGTCGATTTTGGTACAGCGCTGACTTTCACGGCTGTGGATTCCAGCGGGGCCATCATCGGCGTTTCAATAGCACCCGGTCTCGGCACCGCGGCCGGCAGCCTGTCCAGGGCCACGGCGCAGTTGCCGTCGGTTCCGCTCGAAGCTCCCGCATCGGCGATGGGCCGGAACACGGTCGAGGCGATTCAGGCCGGAGTCGTGCTGGGCTACACGGGTCTCGTCGAGTATCTCGTAGGCCGAATAAAGAAGGAACTGGGCGGCGCCAAGGTCATAGCCACTGGCGGATTGTGCAGGGTTCTGTCAAATCTGACCGACGTGTTCGACGAAATAGACCCGGACCTCACCCTTGGAGGCCTGGCCGTGATGGAGCGCTACCTGTTCTGAAGATCCTAGATCCGCAACAGCTCGGAGAGCTCATCGCCGGAGACGTGATCCTCCGACGATGACTCGTCGGTTGTCGTCATGCGCAGGACGTCCCGCAGCTCCGCCGCCGCCGCCCGGTGCGCCGCGGCGATTCGTTCCAGCTCGTCTGAAGAACTGGCGCAATTCTGGGCGAGCGGAGAGCCCGGCCGCATCAACTCTGCCAGCGCGTCGGCGAACGACCGCGTGGTGCGTGAAAGCAGACGCAGGCACTCGGGACGGTCAACCAGGTGTTCGTTCTGCAACACGAGGTCCTTGACCCGCCGGAGGGTCAGATCGGCGAGCCTCGCGGCGGAAATAACCATATCGCCGATGATGTCCGGGTCTGGCTCCAGCCTCGCTGCATCACAGATGACGCGGACCAGTCCGTCTACGATAAAAAAGTCGTCTTCATAATGAATGACATGCGGCATGTCGTCATTGTAGCTTGCCGCGGGTCTTTCGGTAAAGCGGGCGCTGCTTTCGGCACCTTAGCCTTGATCCCGCGCCTCAATCTACGATACAATGACCTGATTTGTTGGCCCTGAACGGGCCAGCGACTCCTTATCCATCCGTTTGGACGGATCAAAAGACCACAGGGAGGATCGATGCGACCCTACGAACTAACAGTAATCTTTCCGACGGAAGAAGAACTCTACCGTCAGGCAAAGGAAACCGTTTCGGCCACGCTCAAGGCGCAAGGCGGAGAAATGGTAAAAGAAGACGAGCTTGGGGAACGCCAGCTCGCCTATGAAATAAAGGGCAAGATGCGCGGACGCTATGTGCTGTTCGTGTACAGGTTGATGCCGGACAAGCTTACCGCTGTAGAGAAAGTACTGAAGCTTGAACCGAACATCATGAAGTACCTTTTTATCCGGGCCGAAGACTGACGGGAGGGGCATTATGGCCGATCTCAGCGTAGCAGTCCTGGTTGGCAGGCTTACCCGCGATGCGGAACTCAAGTATACCAACTCCGGACAGGCCATCTGCCACTTTTCCGTAGCCACCAGTTCCCGGAAAAAAAAGGGTGACCAATGGGTCGACGAAGCCAGTTTCTGGGACGTCGATCTGTGGGGCAAGCAGGGCGAATCGATAAACCAGTACCTTGTAAAAGGCAAGCTGGTAGCCGTTGAAGGCTCGATGCGCCAGGACCGCTGGGAGCAGGACGGCCAGTCCCGCATGAAAGTAATCATCAGCGCGAATACCGTGCAACTCCTCGGGTCCAATACCCAGGGAGGCCAGCAATACGGTGGTTCGCAGGGTGCGGAAAGCCCCCAGAACCAGCAAGGCGCTCAAGGCGGGTCTCGCGACTATCAGAGCCGCGAGAGTGGCCGACAGCAAGGACCGGCAGCCCAGGCTCCCGCGTCCGACGATTTTTCGGACGACATTCCGTTCTGATCATGAACGGTCAGCAATCCAAGGAGACAATCCATGTCTGATATGCAAGGTAGAGACGATCGCGGTTCACGCAATGACGAACCGCGCCGTGAAGGTGACGATCGCGGTGGCCGTGGCGGCCGCAAGGGCTTTTTCCGCAAGAAGGTCTGCAAGTTCTGCGCGCAAAAGCTCAAGATCGACTACAAGGATCCCGAGACGCTCAAGCGTTTCGTGACCGAGCGCGGCAAGATCCTTCCCCGGAGGATCACCGGTTCCTGCGCCAAGCACCAGAGGACCCTCGCCGTCGGCATCAAGCGCGCGCGCGCCCTGGCGTACATCCCGTACGTAACCAAGTAACAAAGCAAAACAAGTGTTCGACGAGGCCCGCCTCAAGCGATACTCGACTCAAGCCTTGATGGGCGTGCTGTCCGCGGTGCTGTACAGCACCGTGGCCTTCATGCCCCTCTTCCTCGTGCCCCTGCAAATTGCAGGAGTCCGGAAAGGCTTCAAGGCGATGATTGCCAGCGCGGTTTTTTCGTCGTTCATAATTGCGGTCTGGCAAACCCTGGCGTTGGCCAGATCCGGAGGCTCGAGCGCCGGGATGCTTGCAATGAGTATTTCGACGCCTGCGGCCATGACCATCGCCCTCGTATGCATGGCCATGCCTCGATTCAGCACGTTTTCGTTTCCATCCCGGGCATTGTTCGGAGCGGCCGTAGCCTCGACCATAAGCTTGCCTTCAATTTTCGCGGCTCTCAAAGAACCCGGAGTCCGGGCCTTGTTCATCGAAGCGTTCGAGATGGCAGGTTCCGCGATCGGGGCCGGCGCCCTGGATGCAGAAACGCTGTGGAGTGCGATGCGTACCGGCATCGCATCAAGTTACGGCGCAATTCTGTTTGTTTTCCTGTTTTTCAGCGCGTGGAGCGGTTCACGCTTTGGCGATTCCCTCCGGTTTAAAACCAATCCTGCGGTTCCGGAAAAGGATCAACCTTCTTTACCGCCAGCCCTTTCTGCCTACCGGGTACCGGCTCCCTTCGTATGGGCCCTTCTCGCCGCGTGGTCAGGTCTGCTTCTCAACAGGTTCTTTCCTTCTTTTGTTCTCTCGGCGGTCACGTTGAACGTGGCTTTAGCTTTATCGATCTGCTACGGCGTCCAGGGCCTCGCCGTGGCCGGCGCGCTTGCCGAACGCGTCGGCCTGGCTCCTGCCTTGCGAATTCTCGCTCCGATCGTGCTGATACTGCTCCTCGTGAGCGGTACGGCCGGCTTGATAGCACTCGGAGTGCTGGCTTTGCTTGGTACCCTTGAGACCTGGATTCCGTTTCGAGCAGCACCCAAAGGAGAATTACCATGAAGGTAATCCTGAACAGCGATGTCCCCAACCTGGGCGAACTCGGAGACGTGAAGGACGTCGCCGCCGGTTATGCCCGCAACTTCCTGCTGCCCCGCGGCCTCGTATACCCGTACAGCCCGGCAACGATTGCCATTTTCGAAAAGCGCAAGGCTGAAATCGAGAAGCGCAAGGCCGAGAAGCGCGCTTCGAGCTCGGACCTCAAGACCAGGCTCGAGGCTGAAGATCTCGTGCTCGATATGCCCGCCGGCGTCAACGGCAAGCTTTTCGGCGCTGTATCCAATGCCACCATTGCCGATGAACTCCTCAAGAAGGGCATACAGGTCGACCGCAAGAAGATTGAAGTCCCCGGCCGCGTCATCAAGAGCGTAGGAAACTACAAGATCGCCGTCCGCCTGTACGAAAAAGACGAAGCTATCGTCCGCGTCTCCGTCAAGGGACACGTGGAGAAGGCCAAGCAGTCTGCTCCTGTACAGGAACCCAAGCGCCGTCGCCACGAAGAGCCGGTAGCACAGGTTCAGCCCGAAGCCGCGCCTGAAGCAAAAGCCGCCGAGTAACAAGAACGACGAATGATACCCGCCCAGCTCAAGGACAAGGTTCCTCCGCATAATGCGGAAGCCGAACAGGCCGCGCTGGGCGCGCTTCTTCTCGATCCGGACGCGGTACCGCATATACTCAAGTACCTGCGTCCGGACGATTTTTATGTAAACGCGAACAAGAATGTATTCACGGCCATCGTCTCGCTTTTCGAAAAGGGTCAAAAGGCTGACCTCATAACGCTCGCCGATGAAATGCGCGTGCTGACGCTTCTCGATCGATCCGGCGGTCCGGCCTACATAGCCAAATTGACTGATGCGGTACCTTCCAGCGCCAACATGGAATACTATGCAAAGATCGTGCAGGAATGCTCGATCAGGCGTAATCTCCTCCGGCTGGCGGCCGACATAAGCCAGAAGGCCCACGATGAATCCATAGAAACCGGCGTATTGCTCGATGAGTTGCAGGAAGCGATTTTCGAGGTCAACCAGGACCGGCAGACCGTGTCGTACCGCAGCGTCAGGGAAATCGTTCCTGATGCGATGAAAATGATAGAGCAACTCTCCAAGAACAAGAATCAGTATACCGGCGTTCCCAGTGGCTATGCCCAGCTGGACAGCATGACCAGCGGGTTCCAGGATTCCGAGCTCATCATCATCGGAGCCAGGCCGAGCGTAGGAAAGACGGCTTTCGCACTCAATATCGCGTCTCATGTCGCCCTGCGCGAACGATTGCCTGTCTGCTTCTTCTCGCTTGAAATGTCGGACCTCTCGCTTACCTATCGTATCCTGTCTAGTGAAGCCAGAATCGATTCGGAGAAAGTAAAAAGCGGCCTCATTAAACCGAGCGACATCCAGAGCCTCATGGACGCCGCGAGCAGAATCTACGATGCTCCGATGTATATTGTCGATGTCCCCAACATCAAGCTTCTGGATCTTCGATCCTTGGCTCGCCGCATGAAGAGCGAGAAGGACGTCAAGATCATCTTCATCGACTACATTACCCTCATAACCCATGAAAACCAGGATCTGCCCCGCTGGGAGCAGATCTCCAGCATATCCCGGTCCCTGAAAGCCCTGGCCCGCGAGTTGCGCATCCCCGTGGTGGCCCTCTCGCAGCTCAAGCGCGAAGCTGAAGGAAAATCGCCTTCTTTGGCGGATCTACGCGAATCGGGATCAATCGAACAAGATGCCGACCTCATCATGTTCCTTCACCGGGACCGCGAGATCGACAAGCGCCATGATGAACGGTCTCCCTATATCCAGACCGATCTATTGCTTGCCAAGCACCGTAACGGTCCGGTCGGAAAGGTCGATCTTCTGTTCTTCAATAAAATCACGCGATTTGAATCGCTTGAAAAGGAACATTCCGAGCATTAGACTCAGTCAACGGAGGATCGTACCATGGATCTAGAAAGCAACTACGACCTGAGTTTTCTCGTCAACGACACTGAACGCATGGTTCTTGACGAGTTGGGGCGACAACTTGAAACTGCTGAAGCCGAAGGCGTATGCGTTTGCCAGGATTGTGTAGTCGATATGGCCGCGCTGGCGTTGAACACCCTGGAGCCCCGGTATCATGCCTCATTGCTAGGCACCATGTATGCCCACGCCGAAGAAGCTGGATCATACGCCCTGAAAGTAAAAGACTCAGTGCTCGCATCCATAGAAAGGGTCAAGAACAATCCCTCTCACGCCTGACGATCTCTACCTTGCCATCAGCCAGCCTCGGAAGCAGAAGACAGGAATCCCAACTTCTTGATCGAGCGGTACCGTCCGGAAAAAATTGTTTTGTATGGTTCCCTGGCAATCGAACCCGGCAAATCAGCCACTAATTTGTCATATGAAGAGCGAGGCAATTTCAATACGCCGGCCTGTCCTGATTTAAGGCCAAGTATGTGGAATTCAAGTGATCCCTCGTTCATTCCATTATAAAAAACCGAGATTTCAGCATCGGGTTCGGCCTCTTCAGCCTTGCCCTGCAAGGCATATTTCAGGGCCTCGACCGCGTTCGCGTCAAGCTTCTCGAGTACTATTCTGGCTCGTTCAAAGAGTTCCTGGTAACCCAGAAGAATTTCGCCGGTGCCTGCGGGATCAGCCTTGCCGCGGTACGTGGAAATCCGTTCCATTTCCGGCAGAACGACAAGATCCAACCCGATAGACCGGCCTGTAACCCTCAAGGGAAGTTCCGCCCTGACGACAGCACCGCATCGAGGGCATATCGCTGAAGGCGAATCACCCGTCGCCAGCCTGGACAGCATGGAAGAATCAACATCGAGATCGATCAGGTCAGGCGCGTCGATTTCCAGGACTGCATCGCATCGACATGTAATCTTCTTCATGAGTACCTCCGCTCTACAAATAGATAATCTACCCGGCTTTTTTATTTTCTGGAAAAGAACAGTACGTCTCCAACGGTTGAAAGCAGGAACAAGGCTGCCACGGTGACCATGCCTATGGTCTGATAACGCAGAACGGTCTTTACTTTTGCCGCCTTGTGCCGGAATAGCTCGATAATGAAAAGCACTATCGAACCGCCATCAAGTAGGGGGATAGGTAATAAATTCATCGCAAAAAGGCCAATGGAAAGCACTGCCAGGAAGTTTAGAGCCATGGAGAGCCCTCCGGCGCTTTCACCTGACAAGCCGCTCTGCGCGACCGAACCCACCATCCATGTAATTCTTGCGGGACCGGAAACAGCCTTCAGGATATCGACGCCCATGAATAGCGTGGCGATACCTTGATAGGTAGCCGCTATCGTGGAGCCAGTCTCGGAGATACCCATTGCCAGAGCTTCACCAAGGCCGCTTGCGCGTACGCTACTGCTTGCAGATTTCCAACCAATCCCCAAATCGGCAGGTGATCCGGAAGGGTAGGCCAGGACGAGGGTGACTTCTGACTCGATACCATCACGGTCGAATCTGACCGTAGCCTTTGTCGGCTTTTCAGATTCAAGAAAGCTGAAAAGCGCGATGGTATGCTCAACCTTATTTCCATTGATGCTCAATATTCTGTCACCGGCATGCAATCCAGCCAAAGCCGCGGGTCCGGCAGAATCAATAACCTCGATTACCGGTTCTATCCAGGGGTACACCCCGACGCGACCGATGCCGGATTCCTTGTCAAATTCCGGGAGCATATTCACACCCATTTGCCTGCCGGACCGGTCGACAGACACCTGAATGCTTTTTTTTGCTGACAGCGCTATGGTTTCCTGGAGTTCGGCGAACGTCGAAATCTTCTTCCCGTCTATGGAGACGATCCGGTCACCACTTTCCAGTCCCGACGTATCCGCTGGATATGAGCCCCCATCGAACTGGCTTGCAAGAATAATTCGATTATCCCAACTCTTCACGTCATATCCCACTGCCATGACGAGTGAATAGACTATAACGGCAAAGACGACGTTCATGAACGGGCCGCCAAAGGAAATAAGGATTCTTTTGAACGGCGAAGCACCAAAGTACGTTCCTGGTTCCCGCGGAAACTCTTCAAGCTTCTGCTCTATCGCTTTCCGGTAGGAATCTTCGCCCTTCATGCGGCAGTACCCTCCGATCGGGAGTGCCGAGATCGTATAGGCGGTTGCGCCAATTTTTTTTGTAAACAGTCTTGGGCCCCAACCGAGCGAGAATTCCTCGACCTCGACTCCAACCAATCTTGAAACGATGAAATGGCCGAGTTCATGAAAAAACACAACCACGCCGAGACCTGCAAGGCCCAGCGCTATGGTAACGATAGTCATCGATACTCCTTGAGAATGCATTCCGCCTCTACTCTGGCCAGGTGGTCGGCCGCGGCAACCGCCTCCAGGTTTTCAAGCCTGGAGGGATATCCCGGTTCAAGGGTCTTCTCAACCACGGCAGGAATGTCGGTAAATCGCAGATAGCCATCCATGAATGCCTGAACGGCGACTTCGTTTGCCGCATTGTATGCCGCGGTAGCTCCCTCGCCGGAATCAAGTGCCTGGTACGCCAGTACCAGCAAAGGATACCGCTCGGGAGACGGTTTGGAAAAGTGTAACTGAATATCAGAGGGATCCATGTCAGCGACTGATTCCTCCACGACTTCAGGCCACGATAACGCGTTCAGTATGGGTATTCTCATGTCCGGTCGCGACATTTGAGCGTATAATGAGCCATCCAGCGTCCTTATGAATGAGTGTACCCGGCTTTCTGGATGTATGACGACTTGTATCTCGGTCGAAGAAAACGAAAACAGCCTCGCAGCCTCTATAACCTCAAGTCCCTTGTTGGCCATGGATGCCGAATCTACGGTAATCTTTGCACCCATGTTCCAGGTCGGGTGCGCAAGCGCGTCCCGCGGACTGACATGCTGCAGCCGTTCTACCGGCAGGTCGCGGAAGGCGCCGCCGGAAGCGGTGATGATCACCCCCCGAACGGATCGCCTGCCAAATCGCTCAACCATATTGAAAATGGCGGAATGCTCTGAATCCACCGGTAGAATGTTCTTTCCTGCTTTGCTGGCCGCTTCAAGAACGAGCCGCCCCGCCATGACAATTGTTTCTTTGTTTGCAAGAGCAAGATGCTTGCCTGAGCCCAACGCGTATAACGAGGGGAGGAGCCCTGCCGCGCCTGCGGCCGCATTGACCACGATGTCGGCTTCCGTCCGCTCTATCATGTTGCGGAGGCCTTCGGTTCCTGAGTACTGAACCGAAGGCGATACGGGAGCTATACCGCTCAGGCACAATGATGCATGCGGGTGTAAAACGGCTGCAGCCAACAAGCCCGCTTCATCGCGATGGGCTGACATACCCGCGATTATGAAATCGTCCTGGTGTCTTGCCGCGACGTCCAGAGTCTGTCGACCGATCGATCCCGTGACTCCAATAATTAGTATGCGTTTCATCGGGAGGCCAGTTCAAGAAAACAGATCATGTCAAAATGCCGGCAAATGCCAGTATGCCGGAAAAAACCGGTGCCGCAAAAAGCAGGCTATCAAAGGAATCCAGTATGCCGCCGCGTCCTGGGACTATGGAGCCTGAATCCTTGACTCCGGCGGAGCGCTTTATGGCTGACTCGAACAGATCGCCAAGCACGACGGCCATTCCACAACCGAAGCCAAGCGCTGTCAACAACAACCAGTCGCGAGGGATGTACGCCTTGAACAGGAACGGACCTGCGAGGGCAAACCCTACGCTGCCGGCAATTCCTGCTATCAGACCTTCCAGGCTTTTGTTTGGCGATACTGCGAATATTCCACGTCTTTTCCCCAGCGTAACGCCTGCGAGCCAGGCGAGGCTGTCGTTGCCAAATGCAATGAGGGCAAACCAGACGAGTATGAAACCAGCCCCTTCGGGAACGCCGAGGATTACAATGATCGAAGTGCTCAGGAAGCCCGGATACATAAGGTACAGCGCATTGGCTGAAGCCCGACGAATAGTTGTGGGGATGGTATCAACATTCGCAGGTAATGCCATCGGTATGGCAGAAACAAGAAATGCCATGATAGCTATGAGTACCAGTGGAACCAGCCAGGTTATGGCCAGCGAAGCATCATATAATGCAAGCCTGGTGCCATATACGGCGAGGGAAGGAAGTGAACCCAGCGCGACGGCCTCGAGAGTCCTTGATTTACCTGCGTTCGGTTCGATCATTTTTAATAATTCAACACTGGAACCAATGGTAAACGCGAGCGAAAGCAAGGCGATGGGAGCATGATTCATGAAGGGAACGAATATCGCCAGCGCAAAAAGTACTGGAACAGTTATGGAAACAAACAATATTCTGGTTATGAAGTTTTTCATCGCGCATCACCGAATCTTCGCTCCCTGCGGGCGAACTCCTCAAGCGCGGTAGCCAGATTAGCTTCAGTCCAATCTGGCCACAGTGCGTCTGAAAAATAAAGTTCAGAATATGCCGCCTGCCATATAAGGAAATTCGACAAACGCAATTCTCCGCCAGCCCTGATGATCAAGTCAGGATCGGGCAAATCAGGAATATCAAGATACCGCTGGAATTCACTCTCTGAACAAGGGAACTTGTCTTCAGGAATTTTTGCCATTGCCCTCAGTATCTCGTCGCGTCCGCCATAATTGATGGCGAGGTTCACCCTGATACCATCAAAATCTGCAGTATCTTGGACGACTTTCAGGATAGCCTCGCGTACTTCAGAAGGTAATCCTTCAAGATTGCCTGAATGAACAACCCGCACATGGTTTTCTTTATAGAAATCAAATTCTGCGCAGAGGTATTTGCTCACAAGCCCCATGAGGAATTTAACTTCTTCCTGAGCTCGTTTCCAGTTTTCGGTACTGAAGGTATAGAGCGTGAGGTTTTTGATTCCGAAGGAAGAAGCGGCCTTGACAATGCGCTTGGCCGCCTTGAGCCCCTCACGGTGGCCTTCAGTTCGTGGCAATCCTCGGGCCTGGGCCCAGCGCCCGTTACCGTCCATGAAAATGGCGACATGCGCCGGCGATTCTCGGTTGGTAGTGGACTGCATGCTCAGACTTCCAGAATTTCCTTCTCTTTTTCTTCCAGAATCTTGTTGATCTGGGCGATGTAGGAATCAGTGAGTTTCTGCAACTCTTCTTCCGCTTTTTTGGCTGCATCTTCCGGCACATCGTTCATTTTCTTCATTTCTTCCAGTCCGTCTCGCCTGATATTGCGAACAGCGACTCGGGAAGATTCCGTCGTGGCTTTCGCTCCCTTTACCAGTTCCTTGCGTCGTTGCTCGGTAAGGGGCGGAATGGCAATCCGGATGACCTTGCCATCATTTGATGGATTCAGTCCCAGTTCAGATTTCTGGATGGCTTTTTCAATTTCAATGATCAGGGCACGGTCCCAGGGCTGAATGACAATCAAACGAGCCTCGGGAACCGAGACTGTCGCTACCTGGGAAATTGGTGATTTCTGGCCATAATATTCAACGCGCAACTTGTCGAGTATCGAGGGGGATGCGCGTCCTGTCCTGATTGCTGCAAAATCATCCTTGAGCGAGGCTACGGTTTTCTTCATGCGTTCTTCGCACGTACTTTTTACGTTTTCCATTGCTCTCCCTTTCGAGAACCCGGCTCATTCGCCGGATCCGCTCATGACAAGGTCGACTCCAGGCTTTCAGTGCCCGGAGTCGACCCCATTGATTATTTTTAGTTGTCTCCGACTTTTACATAGGAGTAATCGACGACTGACAGCTCGGCACCAGCGGCCTTGCCGACTCCGGCCATGAATGCCTTTACCGTCTGCTTTTCATCTTTGACAAAACCCTGATCCAGGAGACAAATCTCACTCATGAGTTTCTTGAGCTTGCCGGCAAGGATGCCGTCGATGACCTTGGCGGGCTTGCCTGCCATCTTCTCGTCGCCTTCGACCTGCTTCTTGAAGATGTCCTCTTGTTCCTTGACCCATTCAGCACTGATGCGGGACTGATCAACGAACATAGGGCTGAAGGCAGCGACATGCAGGGCCAGATCATGGACGAAAGCTGCGACTTCGGGTTTGGCGAAAGCTTCAGCCTTGCTTGACTTCATCTTGATGACGACGGCTAGCTTGCCTTCACCATGGACGTAGGAATGCACATACTCATCGGCAGCCGCCTGGGCGAGCGTTACACGCTTCAAGGTAATGTTTTCCTTGATGACGCTGGCCATGTCCTTGACGATGTTTTCAAGCTCTGTATTGGGCGCGTTGTATCCCTTGGAGAGGCACATCGCGGCCATGCCGTTTCCGCCCTTGATGAAGTCATCATTGCGGCAGACGAAATCGGTTTCGCAGGCAATTTCTACGACCGCGATTTTTCCGGCGCTTTCGGCAATGAAAACACGGCCTTCGTTGGTAGCCCTGCCGGAACGCTTCGCGACGCCGGCCAATCCCCATTCCTTGAGCTTCCTCTCGGCCAAGGCGAAATCGCCTTCGGCTTCAACGAGAGCTTTCTTGCAGTCCATCATTCCCGCGCCTGTTTTTTCGCGCAGATTCTTTATATCGCTGGCCTTGATTTCCACAATAGGCTCCTTACTTGGCGTAGTATTTATCTTCCTCGACGATGGGTTCTTCCACGGCGGTTCCAGCGGCAGCGGAGGTTGCTACGGCAACTCCGGTAACCTCTGCGACGGCGGCGTATGTAGCGGGATCAACTTCCACTTCTTCTTCGTCGTCCGCTGGCTTTGTCTCTTCAACAACGGCAGCGCTGTCCTCATCCTGCAGGGTCTCGATGATCTTGAGGCCCGTTTCGCTCTCGGCTTCGACAACCGCGTTGGCGATGATCTGGGTGAACAAAGAGATTGAACGGATGGCGTCATCGTTGCCGGGGATGGGGTAGTCGATGCCTTCAGGATTACAGTTCGTGTCAACCACGGCGACGATCGGGATTCCGAGACGCTGGGCTTCAGCGACGGCGATGGCTTCCTTGCGGGTATCGATCACGAAGATCACACCAGGAAGCTTGGTCATGCCCTTGATGCCGGAGAGGTTCTTCTCGAGCTTGGCCTTTTCCTTGTTGAGCTGGGCCTGTTCCTTCTTGGTGAAGGACGAGAAGTCTTCCTTCTCAAGCTTGATGAGGCGCTCGATGGATTTGCGTACGGTTGAGAAGTTGGTGAGCATGCCGCCGAGCCAACGGTTGTTAACGTAGAACTGCTCGCAGCGCTCCGCTTCCTTCTGGATGGCTTGCTGGGCCTGTTTCTTGGTGCCGACGAAGAGAACAGGCTTGCCCGATGCTACCGTCTTCCTGACGACATCATAGGCTTCCTTGATTGACTGGATGGTTTTCTGCAGATCGATGATGTGGATACCGTTGCGCTCGGCGAAAATGAATTTCTTCATGCGCGGATCCCAACGCTTGACCTGGTGACCGAAATGGACTCCGGACTCCAAAAGGCTCTTCATGGTGACTACAGCCACGTGTTCCTCCATTGGCCTCCGAACGTATCGGGGGCCCCCTTCACTTGTTCTCATCGCGGGAATGACCTGGGTCATCACCGGTGCGATGGAAGATTCGACGTAGCGGCCAGGGGCCGGAACGTCGCGTCGGCTCTTTTCCCTAATGGAAACGGAAAGCCGATCCGGCAGAGAATGGCATAAAACTCGTGCAGTGGCAAGCCCACGACCCCCGAAAATGATCCCTCAAGCCACTCGACGAAGAATGCGGCATGCTCCTGGATGCGGTACGCCCCGGCTGCCCCCTGCCATTCACCGGAAGCAATATACATATCGAGCTCATCGTCGCTCAGGGTAGAAAAGTGCACCCGCGTCTCTGAAATGGCGGATTGCAGCTCACCGGAACGTCTATCGAGTACGCAGATTCCCGAAGAAACCAAATGCGTTTTCCCGGAAAGCGCGGTCAACATCGACCGCGCCTCGGTTTCATCCAGAGGTTTTCCGAAGGCTACTCCGTCAAGCGAAACGAGCGTATCCGCTCCGACAGCCCAAAACGGCGGGAAAGGTGCTGAAGCCGCGCTCATACGGACCTTGAGTTCAGCCAATGCCATGACGCGCTCTCTGACGGGCAAGTTATCATGAATGCTTTCGTCAACATCAGCCGGCGCTATGACTATATCAAAACCCAGCATCTGGAGCGTCTCAATACGTCGCGGCGATGCGCTGGCAAGCAGCAGCGGTTCAGGTGGCCTGGGCTTGGTGGTATACATGGTGTGATGCTACACGACCGGTCCGAAGGTTGACAATCGGGATCGATCCGGCATACTACTAGAGGGTCGAGCGATTAGCTCATATGGATAGAGCGTCAGCCTCCGGAGCTGAAGGTGGCCGGTTCGAGCCCGGCATCGCTCACTAAACGTTGAAGAACCCCGTATGCCGATGCGTTCGGGGTTCTTTTTATATCTGTTCCAGCGGTTGATCAATTTTCATAAACTATCCGGCTTTAGACAAATTACTCGCCGTACGGGAATCAGACATACAGATCGAACATTTTTCCTGAATCTTCACTGACAGGAGCAGGCGCCGGTTCTGGATCTGGTTCCGACTCACGATTGATCTCCGGTGGAGCGACCGGTTCCGGCCTGGGCGTTACTATCTCAGACGATATTTCTTCGATTGTAGCCATTCTTGCCTCCCGCATGGCATTCGTAGCCATGACCATGACATGAATGTACTAAAAAATATTCAAACATTCCAATACCATACACCCCGGCTCAAGCGAAGAGTCGGGGCGTTACAGGCAACGAGCGCGCAGGATTACGCTATTTTCCGCTTCCGGTGCTGGCGGCCGAGAATTTCCTGAGCTTCGACAGCAAGTCTTTGGCTTTTTGTTTTACGGGGGTGATGTAGTTGCCGTCCGCAATCTTCATTATTGCCCTGATTGCCGCGGGGTCCTTGATGCCGTTGTTGATATCAGCCAATGCCTCAAGCGCAACGAGGCTTTCGAACGCCAGGCTGTTATCCGGGAACAGGATGTCAAAACGATTTATTATAAAGGCGACGGTCTGGG
>Ga0172379_10005774_pt1 | contig 17083 bp, 19 predicted proteins | sample GrowelOW334metaG_FD_119756 | JGI IMG/M metagenome (GOLD analysis project Ga0172379, IMG submission 119756) | Groundwater microbial communities from an aquifer near a municipal landfill in Southern Ontario, Canada - Groundwater well OW334 metaG | ecosystem: Environmental > Aquatic > Deep... | reverse complement strand
AGGTGGTGATGATTCTTCGTTCGCACAAGGAACTGGATCTGCATACCAACATCAACACCAAAAATATCTACAAGACCAGCAAGCTCGTCTCCAGCCTGATGAACATGCCGGTACAGCCCAACAAGGCCATCGTTGGCCGTAACGCTTTTGCCCATTCGAGCGGCATCCACCAGGATGGCGTTTTGAAAAACCGCGAAAACTACGAGATCATCGATCCGGTAGAGGTTGGCATCAACGAATCTTCGATCGTACTGACCGCCCGCAGCGGACGAGCAGCGCTGAAGCACCACCTGGATATGCTGGGGGTTAAACTTGGAAAAGGAAAACTGGATGAAGTTTACCAGGACTTTCTGGTGATGGCCGACAAGAAAAAAGATATCAAGGAGGATGACCTTTTGGTATTGGTTGGCGAACTTGGCAGTGGGGAACGTCGCATTAAACTCGACTTCCTGCAGGTTGTAACCGGCAAAAACCTGGTTCCTATGGCAACCCTGCGTTTGGATATCGCCGGAGAGAAATTTACGGCAACCGAATCGGGGAATGGTCCTGTCGATGCAGCCATCAAAGCTGTCAAAGCCATCATCCAACGCCAGGTGACCCTCCAGGAGTTCCTGATCCAGGCCATCAACAAAGGAAGCGACGACATAGGAAAGGTGCACATGCAGGTCGAACATGAAGGAACTGTATTCAATGGTTTTGGCGCCAATACCGACATCATCACCGCATCTGTTGAGGCATTCCTGGACGCCATCAACAAAATTGGAAACAGTGAAATAGTTACTGACGTAAAACAATAATATTTTGGAACCAACAACATTATTTGACAAGATCTGGGATGCCCATGTGGTCAACAAAATCGAAGGAGGACCCTCCGTGTTGTACATCGACAGACATTTCATCCACGAGGTTACCAGTCCTGTGGCATTTTCGGGACTGGAAAACCGCGGATTGACCGTCTTCCGTCCGCAAAATACAGTGGCAACACCCGACCACAACGTCCCGACCATCAAGCAACACCTGCCAATCCGCGAGGAACTCTCCCGCAAGCAGGTCGAGACCCTCACCACCAATTGTGAAAGGCACAAAATCCCCATGTACGGCCTTAGCCACAAATGGCATGGCATCGTTCACATCATTGGTCCTGAGCTAGGTATCACCCAGCCCGGCATGACCATCGTTTGCGGCGATAGCCACACATCAACGCACGGAGCTTTTGGCGCCATTGCTTTTGGTATTGGCACCAGTGAGGTCGAGATGGTATTTGCCAGTCAGTGTATCCTGCAGCCCAAGCCAAAAAAGATGAGGATCAATGTCGAAGGTAAATTGGGTAAGAATGTCACTTCCAAAGATATCGCGCTCTATGTGATCGCAAAAATTACCACTTCAGGAGGCACCGGTCACTTCGTCGAATTTGCTGGATCAGCCATCCGCGCCCTCTCCATGGAAGCCCGGATGACCCTCTGCAACATGAGCATCGAAAGTGGCGCCCGTGGCGGGATGATTGCCCCGGACGAGACAACCTTTGCGTATCTGAAGGGTCGCGAAGAGGCGCCGAAAGGAGCAGCCTGGGATCAAAAAGTGGCAGAGTGGAAAAAACTCAAGACTGACGAAAATGCTGTTTTCGACATGGAGTACACCTTTGATGCAGCCGATATCACCCCCATGATAACCTATGGGACCAATCCCGGAATGGGAGTAGGAGTTGAAGGTTCAATCCCTACCGGGGATGATCTGACAGGCAGCGACCGTGCAACTTTCCTTAAATCACTCGAATACATGGGTTTCAAACCCGGAGAGAAGCTGAAAGGAAAGAAAATCGACTACGTCTTCATCGGCAGTTGTACCAACGGACGAATCGAAGATTTCAGGCTATTTGCCAATTACATCAAAGGGAAGCAAAAAGCCGCCTGGGTAACAGCCTGGATTGTTCCCGGTTCAAAACAGGTTGAGCAGCAAATCCGCGAAGAGGGACTGGTTGAGATCATGGAGTCGGCAGGATTCGCTCTCCGCCAGCCCGGATGTTCGGCTTGTCTGGCCATGAACGACGACAAAATCCCGGAAGGGAAATATGCTGTCTCCACCTCAAACCGCAACTTCGAAGGTCGCCAGGGACCCGGCGCCCGCACCATGCTGGCCAGTCCGTTGATGGCCGCGGCAGCAGCGGTAAGTGGAGTGATTTCTGACCCGCGGGAGTAATTCCAAAGGATAAAGGATAAAGGAAAAAGGTTAAAGTAGGAAAAGCATTGTAGAAATATGAAGTATAAAAGGTAGGATGGGGTTCACTTTAACCTTTTTCCTTTATCCTTTATCCTTCTATAATTATCAACTGATTATGATAGAGAAATTTACCAAGATAGTGAGTGCAGCTGTTCCCCTTCCCATCGAGAATGTGGATACGGACCAGATCATACCGGCCAGGTTTTTGAAAGCGGTCGAGCGCAAGGGATTTGGCGATAACCTGTTCCGCGACTGGCGGTACCGCAAGGATAGCACGCCAAACCCTGATTTTGTATTGAACAATCCGAAATACTCTGGGACCATTTTGATAGCCGGCAAAAATTTCGGCAGTGGTTCCAGCCGCGAACATGCCGCCTGGGCTGTATATGACTTTGGTTTCAGGGTCGTCGTTTCCAGCTTCTTTGCCGATATCTTCAAGGGTAACGTCCTCAACAACGGACTTTTGCCAATCCAGGTACCGGAAGATTTCCTGTCGGGCATGTTTGAGACCATCGAGAAAAATCCTTCTGCCACTTTTGAGGTGGATCTGGAAACGCAAACGATCCGGAACAACAGCCTGGGGACACAATTCAAATTCGATATCAATCCGTATAAAAAAGAGTGCCTGCTGAAAGGGTACGATGACATTGATTACTTGCTCAGTCTCAAAAATGAGATTGAAGCTTTTGAAATGAAATAATGAAGAACAAAGTTTACATCATGGATACCACCCTGAGGGACGGCGAACAGACCTCCGGGGTATCCTTTTCGGATGCTGAGAAACTGAACATCGCCAAGATTCTTCTGGAAGAGGTCAAGGTTGATTACCTTGAGATCGCCTCCGCAAGGGTCTCCGACGGTGAGATGCTTGGCGCCAGAAAGGTAATGGAATGGGCCCGGGGGACTGAGTATCACGACAAAATTGAGATTCTTGGCTTCGTGGATGGAACCACCTCGCTCGACTGGATTGCCAAAGCTGGTGGTAAAGTGATCAACCTTCTTGGTAAAGGATCGCTGCGCCACGTCACGCAACAGCTGAAGAAGAGTCCGGAGCAACATCTGGCAGATCTCAAAAAAGCGATCGCCCTGGCTCAGGAGATGAATATTTCGGTCAACCTCTATCTGGAAGACTGGTCGAATGGCATGCGCAATTCGCCGGAATACGTCCATTTCATGCTTGAAGGACTTAAAAATGAACCGATCAAAAGGTTGATGCTTCCGGATACGCTTGGAATCCTCAACCCTACCGAGACTTTTGAGTTTTGCTCGACCATGATGCGCGACTTTCCAATGCTCCACTTTGATTTTCATGCCCACAACGACTACGACCTTGCCGTGGCCAATGTCGATGCAGCGTTGCGTGCAGGTTTAAGGACTATCCATACCACCATCAACGGACTGGGTGAAAGGGCCGGAAATGCTCCACTCTCAAGCGTTGTGGCATTAATGAACGACCACCTGAAGATGTCCAATTCGATCAACGAGCGCAAACTGAACATGGTGAGCCGTCTGGTGGAGACCTTCTCCGGAATCCACATCTCCGGCAACAAACCCATTATCGGAGAGAATGTTTTCACCCAATGCAGTGGCATACACGCTGATGGCGATAACAAAGACAACCTCTATTACAACGATCTGCTGCCCGAGCGATTCGGCCGTACCCGGAAATATGCTCTGGGTAAGACTTCAGGCAAAGCCAATATTGCCAAGAATCTTGAAGAGATGGGAATCCGGCTTGATGCAGAGAACCTGAAAAAGGTGACGGACAAGGTGATTGAACTGGCTGACAAAAAAGAATCAGTCACTTCAGAGGATTTACCCTATATCTTGTCTGACATATTGAAAAGTGAGTCAATCTTCGAAAGAATCACGCTCCGGAACTATGCCATCTCCCATGCACTTGGATTGCGGCCAATGGCAACCGTCTGCATTGAGATGAATGGAGAACTATACGAAGAGGCAGGATCGGGGGATGGTCAATACGATGCTTTTATGAATGCGCTTCATAAGATCTATCACAAGCTGCACAAACAATTGCCGGTCCTGGTCAACTATACCGTCACCATTCCTCCCGGTGGAAGAACTGACGCATTGGTTGAAACCCTGATCACCTGGAACCTGAACCGTGAATTCAAAACACGCGGACTGGATCCAGATCAGACGGCTGCCGCAATTAAGGCCACCATCAAAATGCTGAATATTATTGAGAGCAACGGGCAAATTTATTAGAAAAGTAGTTTGAAATGTTTATGATGTTTGAAGGGTTTAAAGGGTTAGATTATTGTCTGGAAAGTTAACATTTCAAACATTTCCCTTCGACAAGCTCAGGGACCGGCACATCGTTAAACATTTTAGCCAGGAAAACATTTCAAACATTTCAAACATTTCAAACATTTCAAACATTTCAAACATTTCAAACATTTCAAACATTTCAAACATTTCAAACATTTCAAACAACAAAAAACATCATAAACAAAAATTGAATTCATGAAATTGAACATCGCTGTATTGGCCGGAGACGGAATCGGGCCGGAGATTGTAGCACAAGGACTGAGAGTAACCGAAGCTATCGCGAAGAAATTCGGTCACGAATTGCACACCGAAAAGGCGCTGGTAGGAGCCGTTGCCATCGATGCAACAGGGAATCCCTACCCCGATGAAACCCACGAACTTTGTATGAAATCGGATGCGGTACTCTTTGGCGCCATTGGTCATCCACGTTTCGACAACGATCCTTCTGCCAAAGTTCGTCCCGAGCAGGGACTGCTTGCCATGCGCAAGAAGCTGGGACTCTTTGCCAACATCCGTCCGCTAATCACTTTCCCATCACTCCTGGACAAATCACCGCTCAAAACCGAGCGCATCGAAGGGGCCGATTTCGTAGTCATCCGCGAATTGACCGGCGGGATGTATTTCGGTGAACCGCAGGGACGCAGCGAAAACGGCGACACCGCTTACGACACCTGCATTTACACCCGCATGGAGGTGGAACGCATCCTGAAACTTTCGTTCGAATTCGCCATGAAACGCAAAAAACGGCTAACGGTAGTTGACAAAGCCAATGTTCTGGCAACTTCCCGTCTCTGGAGACAAATTTCGAAGGAAATGGAACCACAGTACCCTGAAGTTGAAGTGGAATACATGTTCGTCGACAATGCAGCCATGCAACTGATCCAGTGGCCAAAACGTTTCGATGTGATGGTTACCGAAAATATGTTTGGGGATATTCTCACCGACGAAGCAAGTGTGATAGCGGGTTCGATGGGAATGTTACCTTCGGCTTCCATCGGGGTGCATACCTCAGTCTTTGAACCCATACATGGTTCTTACCCGCAGGCTACCGGTAAAAATATCGCCAATCCTTGCGCGACGATTCTTTCTGTCGCTATGCTGTTCGAATATGCCTATTCGCTCAACAAGGAAGCAGCTCTAATCAGGGAAGCCGTAGAGGCATCACTGGTAGCCGGAGCCGTTACCGAGGATCTGACGGAAGACAAATCCAAAGCGCTTTCTACCTCGCAGGTGGGAGATTGGATCGTAGCTTATATTGAAAAATAGTTATGAGTTATGAGTTATGAGTTATTATGAATTTGTGGTTTATAAACTGAAGTAATGCTGTTAGTTGCGTTTAATAACTCATAACTCATAACTCATAACTCATCATTCAAAGGTATGGCTGAATCACCCTCATCCATGCTTTGTATCCTTCGCCCAGCAGGTGCAATCCATCGTTGGTGTACATGGGATTCAGCAGATCGTCGTTGGGATTTTTCAGTTCACTGAACAGATCCACGTAGGTGGCGCCCAATCTTGGACAAATGGTTTTGAGCCGTTGGTTGAGCTCTTTCACCTGGGGAGTCCGGCTGGTGTGATTTGCGAAGGTTTTGAAAGTATTGTTCACAGGCAAAATACTCTGCACATAAACCTTCGAGTGTGTCATTTCTTTCTCAAGGTTGATGAACCCTCGATCGAACGGTTACTATCATGAGAGATTTGATCAAAACCACTCCTGGGAAACAGCCCCATTGAACCAAGTCGACCAGGTGGGTGGCCACATCAACCATCCCTTCGCCTTGCTGATCTACATCGAAAAACCAACCCGGACGAACAAGCGCCGAACCTGAAACACTTTTGTAAAAAAAGTGGACACTTAAAATTTCAATGGCCGGATGCTCAGGTGTTCCCGGTAGCAGGGCGCCAAAAATTGCCGGCATCTGTGAAATCTCCTTCTGTACCATGGACGTAATCTCATGCCTTTCTGTCATGATGTCGTACAAAATCACACCCTTTTCAGCTGCAATTTTAAAGGACTCTTCCAGCATTGGGAAATTCTCAGGCGTAATGACCATCGGTTTATCTGCAAGCACATTGAATCCAGCCTCTACCGATTTTTTTGATGTATTCGCTTTTGATGCGGTTATTGCCGGAGAGCACAACTACATTGCCCTGCTTCTCGTCCAGCATCTTCCGGAAGTAATCCGATCCGTTGTAAATCACCGCTTTCCATGCGGTTGGGTTCTCTTTTCGGGTGTTGTACCCCTCTATCCTGCCGAGATGCTGGTCAAGATCGGCTTCTTCCAGGGCATAGACACGAACCTCAGGATTGACCTGGTCGTACATCTTTTTCTGCACCAGGGCCGCATGAAAGTGTCCTGGATCGAGGGTAATCAGCCGCACTTCGCCCTTTGCCCCTGTAAATGAATTAGATCCCGCCTGTTGAACATTTTTTTCCATTGCCGCAGGATGATAGCAACGCCAGCATTACCAAGCCCATCTGAATTGTTTTGATTGTCATTCTGTTATTTTATAAAAAGTGACTAAAGTGATCTAAAGTGACTAGAGTTAAAACAGTTCCTGCCTCTTCGTATGTTCCGCTTCATGAAGCAGCAACCATTTTTTGCGGTCCAGACCACCTGCATAACCAACCATTTTCCCATCACTTCCAATGACCCTGTGACAAGGTACGATGATCGCAATTGGATTTTTCCCGTTGGCTGTCCCAACCGCACGGGTATTTAAGGCAGAACCAAGGCTGACAGCAACTTCGCGGTAGCTTTTGGTTCTTCCATACGGCACTTTGAGCAATTGTTGCCAAACCTGTTTCTGAAATCCTGAACCATCCGGATCAATCTCCAGATCAAATACTGAACGTGTGCCGGCAAAATATTCATTTAGCTGGTGAACTGTCCTCAGCAAAATTTCGGGCAGTTTATCAGGTTCATCTACCTGCTCGCCGCTGAAAGAGAGTGATTTCAAATGCGTATCATTCGAAACCAGGACGATCCGCCCAACCGGACTATCCATACTCGTGTAATAGCTTCTCATGATGGAAGATTTAGGATATTTGTCAGACGGTGGCACAACTCTTTTAAACCCTCAGGGTTATCCCCTCCGGGTTGTTCGATGGTTGCCCAACCGTAGTAGCCAACTTCGTCCAGAGCTTTAACAATGGCCGGCCAGTTGTTATCGCCCTCCTGCAAAGCGACACCAAATCCGGCCCATTTGCCCTGCTTGTCGGCAATTTTCCTGCTGTACTCTTTGATGTGAATCCTTGCGATTCGTTTACCCAGGATTCTGATCCACTGCTCAGGCCATCCGATGACCAGCACATTCCCGCAATCGAAATAGGCCCTCACGAAAGGCGAATTGAACTGGTCGATGTAGCGGGCAGCCTCGAGCGGTGAAAGCAGAAAGTTGTTCCAGACATTTTCGATGGCAATGGTCACACCAAGCTTCTCCGCCAACGGAAGAACCTTTCGAATCTCAGTGATGGACAAATCCCAGCATTGGTCGTAGCTGACAGTTTCATTTACCCTACCGGGAACCAGCAGGATGGTGTCTGCACCATAAGTTTTGGCATCTTCAAGGGTCACCTTTAGCGCCTCAACCCCAAGGGCCCTGACCTTTGGATCGGGATCGGACAATGAATATTTACCATGAAGTGAGCCGCAAACAGAGGGGATCACCAAACCGGTTTGTTTGGCAGCCTGAAGAACCTCGTCCCTGTTGAGATGACTGTACACCTCAACACCATCGAAACCGGCTGCCTTGGCTGCCTGAAATTTTTCCATAATTGATTTTCCGAAACCAATATTTCCCCACATGATCCCCTTTTTGATGGATCTTGCCGGGCTTTTGTGGACCTGGGCAATCCCCAAATAAGGAGTTGTCATCACTCCCATTGAGGCTGCAATTGTGTTTCTGGTAAATTCCCTGCGTTTCATGCGTTAAACGTTTAAAAAGTTTGAATTGTTTGAAGGGTTTGAAAAGTTAAAAGATGAGTAAGTTACCATAGAGACATGTCAATGCCTTGTCTCTACCACAAAATCCCTGCAATTTTCATTTTCTCATTTTCTTACCTTCTCATCTTCCGAAATTAGCACTTTCCGTCCGAAAAGATCCAAATACATTTTTCAATTTACTACCGCGGACGGTGTTCAATTCGCATTTCCAACCCGGGGTGTCGGTCCTTCGGCCTTGATCAGGAATCGTTCTCTCTTCTCTTTTTCCCAGAACCCAGCGCTCCGTTTTCCCGTTTCCGTCTCTCCGTCTCTCCGTCATCCCAGTCGTCCCAGTCATCCCAGTCGTCTTCGGTCATTCTCAAGAAGGCACCGCCTCTATCCCGATCACCGGAATCACCTCAGGAATATTGGGAACAGGACCAAAGGCATATATTTTAGGCCCCAGCGAAAGGCCTGAGTTCATCATCTCATCCCAGGTAACATCCTTGCCGGTGTAAGCCGCGATTCTTCCCATCATGGTGATCAGGGTAGAATTGACCTGGGCTTCCGCATCGCTGAACCGCTTTCCGGTGCGTATTGCGGTAACCAGGTTAACATGCTCCTGCACATAAGGATCTTTAACCTTCCAGGTCTGATCGGTATCCCAATCTTTTGGGTATGGATATTTCCACATCACCGTGCCATCCAGATGGAAAAGCGTGCCGTTGCAATCGGCATAACCTTTGGTACCCACGATGATTTCGCGCTTCAGGTTACTGCATCCGCTTACCTGCCGTGCTGCGCAATGTGCCTCCATTCCATTGTCGTAGACATATTCGACGCTGAAAAAATCATACTGGTCGCCTGAGACGCGCCGCTGACGGCCACCCCAGCCCATGCATTTCACCGGATTCTTTCCGATATGCCAGTTCATCACATCAACCTCGTGGATAAACTGTTCGACGATGTGGTCGCCCGAAAGCCAGCAGAAATTCACCCAGTTGCGAAGCATGTACTCCATGTCGGTCCACTCGGGTCTTCTCTTTTTTACCCAAAGCGCACCGCCATTTCGAACCACATGAGCGCTGACAATCTCGCCGATCTCACCGGCGGCCACCCTTCTGTGTGTCTCGACATAATCTTTTTGCACCCGGCGGATGGTGCCGCTCACAATCGATAATCCCAGCTGCTCCGCCTTTTTGGAGGAGACCAGAACGGATCGTGCGCCAACCGGATCGACCGCACAGGGCTTCTCCATGAAAATGTGCTTTCCGGCATTGACGGCAGCTTCGACATGGGCAGGACGGAAATGAGGAGGGGTGCACAACAGGACGATATCTATACCAGCATCCAGCACCTTCTGGTAGCTGTCGAATCCGACAAAACACTTTTCATCGGGCACTTCAATGTTTCGCTGCTTTTTCAGCTGGGCCCTCGACTCAGCCATTTTATCCTGAAAGACATCGCCCAATGCAACGATCTGAAGGTTTGGTCCGGCATCAACAAAATTGATGGCCGCACCAGTACCTCTTCCACCGCATCCTACCAATCCGGCACGCAACACCTTACCATCAGGCGCCTGATCAAGCATCCCTAAAGAGACTGTTTCCTTGGCAGGCTTGTTTCCCGACCCTGAACAGGAAAGCAGCAAATTTGCTGCCCCCAGCGTAGCGACACTCCCCAATGCTGAGGTGGAGATAAAATTGCGACGGGAAAAATCTTGTTTTGGTTCCATGGATAAAAAGTAGTTTAAATTGTTTGAGAAGTTTGAAGGGTTTGAAAAGTTTGAAGGGTTTGAAAAGTTTCAGTCTTTCTTGTATTTGGTTCCGGTTAGGGGACTATGTTTAAGGTATTCCATAAAATTGCCAATTTTTAATTTCAATCGTTGGGTTCGTCCCAAAAGATCATTGAGTTCTGTTTCCTGTATATACCCGGCATCAAAAGCCCGGTAACATTGAGAGCGGGTTTCACCACAAGATCCTTTACTGATACTCAGAAATTGTATGAATTCCTTGTTTCCTCCTCTGTCAAATCCTTCTGCAATGTTGTCCATTATCGATCCAGCCGATGCGTTCATTTGATCCCTGAATCTGAACTCATGTACAAGATGCCGTTCAGGTAGTGGGCAACTTTTTCACCCCTTACCTCGTTGCGGGCACGTTCCCACTGATTCACACCGTTGCTCCGCTTAACAGACTGGGCAGGATCAAATTTTTGAGAGTTGGCAGGGATCAGGTCGTACATTGAGGCCAGCCATTCATGCTTTCGCTAAAATAAACATCTTTTTCCATTCCGTTATCGCAAACGGCTTCTTTTTCGAATTGATTTTCTACCCAAATCAAGTTACATTTGCAGCGAACTTGAAAAGACTTAGAGACGGATAGACTAGGGGACTGGGAGACTGACATTAATACATATTACAACAAATTACTACATAAACTACTAATTATGAATATCAAATTCCTATCAATTAAGCAATTACTAAATAAAAATTATTCTTGGAGGTTCACACCTATTAATTCAATGAACTCTCCCAGTCTCCCAGTCCCTCCGGCCTTTAAATCATAACGCCAATATCTAAACCCACCGAATATGTCCCCAAAACAACAACCCCTTACCGAACACTGGCATGCTGTCTATGTCCACTCACGGGCAGAAAAAAAGGTACACGAAGAGTTAAAATTCAAAGGAATTGAATCCTTCCTGCCACTTCAACGCAAACTTCGCCAGTGGAGTGACCGTAAAAAGTGGGTTGAGATGCCGCTCATTTCCGGCTATGTATTTGTTCACATCACAAGAAAACATTATGATGTTGTGCTGCAAATCGACAATGTGATGCAATATGTCCGGTTTGAAGGGAAAGCGGCAGTGATCCGCGACCAGGACATCGAAATCCTCAAACGGATGCTTGGACAGAGTGAAGTGGAGGTCGAGATAACCAGGGAGGAGCTCCTTCCGGGCATGCAGGTCGAAATCATTGCCGGTCCGATGATGGGCGTCCGTGGCGAACTCATCTCCTTTCGTGGCAACAATAAGGTGGCACTTCGTATTCTGCCGCTGGGTTTTACGGTGTTGGTGGAATCGCCCTCAACGAACCTTGCTATTCTCAAGACTTAATAAAGAGGGGGTGAAGGGGCAAGGGGGAGATGGGGCGAGGGGGAGAAGGGGCGAGTGGTTAGATGGACCATTTTTCGGGACTTTGGATCATAGTTACCAATTGTGCCAGAAGATGTTCATACTGAGCATCCAATTCCTCGGTATCAGAGGAATCTAAATATCCAAGCGCTTCAGTAAAATATAGCCATACCTGCGTTTCAGCAGCTTCACCCTCACCGTCAGACAATTTCGAGACAAATGATTTTGGATATCGTCTCTTCCTAAAAGCTTCCGAGATATTTGCAGCAACAGATCTGGAACTTCTTCTAATCTGGTCTGTTAATGAATATTTTTCTTCTGGTGGTAGGCTCTTTGACAATTCATGAATTCGTATAGCCAATTTTATTGCATTTTTAAATGCAATTAGCTCCTTGTGCGATTTTAGTCTCATAATTAGCACATTAATTATTAATCACATTTACATAAATATACACAATTTCTACGAGTATTCCAAATTAACCACTCGCCCCTTCTCCCCCTCGTCCACTCTCCCCCTCCAGGTTCACAGCATAAAACAATAATCAAGGAACTCGCCCCTTCTCCCCCTCGCCCCTTCACCCCCTCATTTTCATCAGTATCATCTCTCTTTCCAAAATTCTTACTACTTTCGCATATAAACCAACTTATCCACTTACCATGAAGGGTATCATCCTTGCAGGCGGATCCGGATCGCGGCTGCACCCGATCACGCTCGGTACTTCGAAGCAGTTGCTTCCCATCTACGACAAACCGATGATCTATTACCCAATGTCCGTACTGATGCTGGCCGGAATCAGGAAGATACTGATTATCACCACCCCTGCCGAACAAGCTGCATTTATTCGTCTTTTGGGCGATGGTTCGCAATATGGCGTTGAGCTGCAGTATATCGCTCAACCTTCACCTGATGGTCTTGCCCAGGCATTTATTCTGGGTGCAAAGTTTATTGGCAGCGATGATGTCTGCCTCGTCCTTGGCGACAATATCTTTTACGGCCACGGATTTGTTGAACTGCTCAATGAGGCTGTGAACAAGGTAACACAGTCCCGAAAAGCAGTCGTTTTCGGCTATTGGGTCAACGATCCCGAACGTTACGGCGTTTGCACCTTCGATGGCCACGGGAATGTCACCTCCATTGAAGAAAAACCGGAAAAGCCAAAATCCAACTATGCCGTCATCGGACTCTATTTTTATCCTAATTCAGTGGTAGAGGTCGCGAAAAATATCAAACCCTCACCTCGGGGCGAGCTGGAAATCACTACTGTCAATCAGAAGTACCTCGAAAAAAACGAACTCAAGGTTGAGCTGATGGGTCGCGGTTACGCCTGGCTCGATACCGGAACCCACGAATCCCTGCTCGAAGCCGGTTCCTTCATTGCCACCATCGAAAAACGCACCGGTCTCAAAGTTGCCTGCCTCGAAGAGATCGCCTTTCGCAACAAGTGGATCGATGAGGCTCAACTCCGTGAACAAGGTAACCTGCTAAAGAAGAATCAATACGGACAATACTTGCTATCGCTGATTTAAAGACATTTCAAACATTTCAAACATTTCAAACATTTCAAACATTTTTCTCAGATGAATTTCCTCCCAACCCCCTTCCCCGGCCTGTTTCTTATCGAACCCAAAGTCTATGGCGATCAGCGTGGATATTTCTTCGAATCCTTTCAGCAAACGAAGTTTGACGAAGCCGTTGGAAAGATCGAATTTGTCCAGGACAACGAATCCAAATCCGGCTACGGCGTACTCCGCGGACTTCATTTCCAGAAACCTCCATTTACACAGGCCAAACTGGTCCGCTGCATTACCGGCAAAATTCTTGATGTCGTTGTTGACTTGCGCAAAGATTCCTCCACCTACAAACAATCCTATACTGTTGAGCTCTCTGACAGCAACAAACTACAGCTTTTTATCCCCCGTGGCTTCGCACACGGGTTTGTTGTTTTAAGCGAGGAAGCTATATTTTCCTACAAAGTAGACAACCTTTACGCTCCGTCGCATGATGCCGGTATCCGGTTCGATGATCCCGAACTACTGATAGACTGGCAGTTGCCAGAATCTGAGTTGAAATTATCCGAAAAAGACCGGACATTGCCCCTTTTATCTGAAACCGATTTGCCCTTTGTTCTTTAACTGTCCGTAAGCATTTAATCAATATGTCCCGTAAATGAATAACAAAAAAGTTCACGCAACGAACGCAAAGAGAGACGCAAAGATATCAGAACCGAACTTTGCGCTCCTTTGCCGTTTTTCCTGGCGTCCTTTGCGTGAAATATGGATCTAACACAAGAGAATAATGATTAAAGAATTTTTAAAGAGAAATCTAACAATGTCATCAAAACGTAAAATACACAATTTTATTGATGACATCAGAGCGATTGGTTTGGGAATTAATTTAGACAAATTGGGGAAAATTTATCGAACGGACAAGATAGGAAGTCATTACTATACACCTATTTACAGGTTACATCTAAAGAAAATGAAATTCAGAAGGATTAACTTACTCGAAATTGGTGTTGGTGGTTATGAAAACCCAAATGATGGAGGAAATTCTTTACGAATGTGGAAAAAATATTTTCCATTTGGCAAAATATTTTCTCTGGATATCTATGACAAATCGGCTCTTCAGGAGAATCGGATAAAAATATTTCAGGGAAGCCAGGTTGATAGTGATTTCTTAGATAAAGTAACGAATGAAATAGGCAGGATTGATATTATTATCGATGATGGCAGTCATATCAATGAACACGTTATTGAAACTTTTAAATTGTTGTTCCCCAAATTAAATGACGGAGGTATTTATATAATTGAAGATACGCAAACATCCTATTGGAATGATTATGGCGGTGATAGTGAGAATTTAAACAACCCTAAAACGATGATGACTTTTTTTAAAAGTTTGACTGATTCATTGAATAATAAGGAATTTGTAATTACAAACTATCAACAAAGTTATTATGATAAAAAAATAGTTTCGATGCATTTCTATCATAATTTGATAATTATTTACAAAGGGAATAATGATGAGGAGTCGAATTTTGTATTTAATAATCAAAGATAAACCACAGGCGTTTCAGTGGCTATATGAATCATTTTGCTTCTTATTAAGATTAGCGCTGACAGCCAGTTTTGAGCTTCGTAATCACCAACCTCTTGTATCTGCGAACCGATAGGAGATGTTGGTTTTTTTTGTAACCTTGTATTACCTGAATTAAAAAACCCGCCGAATCTGTATTTCATTGATTATTTTTTTGTTTCGGCCGAATATTTAACAGGTTCTATAGGTAAGCTTCAATACCTGCTTGGTTGCTGTCTGTGACTGAGGAGGCGAAGCAGTCTCAGGAAAGACTGGGACGACTGGGACGACTGGGACGACTGGGACGACGGAGACGACTGGGACGACTAGGATGACGGAGATGACGGAAAGACGGAGACGACTACTGGACTAATGGACTAATGGACTAGGGGACTGGGGGATTCAACTCCAGAAGGTAGCTCCCAGGGCTGCACTGCACTGAGCCTGTCGAAGGGCAATAAAGAAAATACTTGAACCACCGGTCCCCGAGCGAAGCCGAGGGGCGGAAGACAGAAGGGCAAAAATAATGTGAAAATTGGGAAATGTGAAAATGTGAAAATTGGCAGTTGCACATTCCTAGATTTCCTGACCACTATGTTGATTCCTCTCAAATCCTACCCTGCAAGGGTTAAATATGAATAGCCCGGGGTAAAGCGACGAAGGAGCGGCACCCCGGGTTGGGAATGATACGTAGAAAGCCGTCCGCGGTAGCTTACTATAAATCTTATTCTTTATTTAATCTTAGTAGAAAGGGTGATTTTTAGGAGATCCGGATCTTATTATCCTATTTTATGATCATCAGAAAATAAAATAATAAGATTAGGAATTCAATCTCTGCATACTTCTAAGATTAAAAAATTGAGAATAAGGTTTATATAACGAAACATTTCAAACATTTCAAACATTTCAAACATTTCAAACATTTCAAACATTTCAAACATTTCAAACATTTCAAACATTTCAAACATCTTGATCAAAAAAATAGACATGGTCGATCTGCTGTCCCAGCACAAAAAGCTGGAACAGCCTATTCTCGCCGCGATTCAGCGGGTAATAGACTCATCCGCTTTTATTAAAGGGGAAGAGGTAGCCATTTTCGAAAAGGAACTTGCTGAATTTTTACATGCAGATTATGTAATCGCATGCGCCAACGGGACCGACGCTCTGCAAATTGCCCTGATGGCGCTTGACCTCAAACCGGGCGATGAGGTGATCATCCCTGCCTTTACCTATGTCGCTACCGCTGAAGTGATCGCTCTTCTGGGACTGCAACCGGTAATGGTAGATGTAGAATGGGAGACCTTCAACATATCCCTTTCTGGGATTGCCAGCGCCATTACTTCACGCACCAAAGCCATCATTCCCGTGCACCTCTTCGGACAGTGTGCCGACATGGAGCCGCTCATGAAGCTGGCCGAAGACAACAACTTATATGTCATCGAAGACAATGCCCAGTCGCTTGGTGCCACATACACCTTTTCTGATGGGACAATCAAGAAAGCCGGCACCATCGGCCACATTGGCTCTACTTCTTTTTTCCCTACCAAAAATCTAGGATGCATGGGCGATGGCGGCGCTATCATGACCAACCTTCCGGCGCTGGCCGAAAAGATTAGGATGATCGCCAACCATGGCCAGAAGAAAAAATATTACCATGAAGTTGTAGGCTGCAACTCGCGCCTCGATACCCTGCAGGCTGCCATCCTGAATGTCAAACTTCCCCACCTCAATGAATACCTGGAAGCTCGCAAGGCTTCAGGTGCATTCTACCAAAAGGCGCTGAAAAATTTTGAATACGCAACACTACCCGCCTATTTGCCTGCCACACCGACCACCTGCAACCAGTTTACACTTAAAATAAAGGATGGTTTACGGGATCGTTTAAAGGAGTATTTATCAGGGAAAGGGATTCCAACCATGATCTACTACCCTTTGCCACTCTACAAACAACAGGCATTCAGCAAATATGTCCCGGAGGGGTTCTCCCTGCCGATTACAGAAAAGCTCTGTGAATCAGTTCTCTCGTTGGCGATACATACAGAGATGACAATGGAAGAACTTATTTATATCACTGATACAATTATGGACTTTCGAAAATGAAACGGGGAAACAATGAAACTGAGAAACGGGGAAACGGAGATAAGAGTAGTAGACAGATTTTTAAAACGACCATTTATCCGGATTGCGTATCATTTTAACTAACTGAGCCAAAATATGAACATATTCTGAATTCAATTTTTCAAAATCTTCCCTTTTCAGGTAATCAAAGGTAAATGCGAAACGCAACCAAACTTGGGTTTCAGCTGCTTCACCCTCACTATCGGTCAATTTTGAAATAAAAGATTTAGGATATCTTCTCTTCCTAAATGCTTCTGCTAAATTTGCAGCAACAGATCTTGAACTTCTTCTAATTTGGTCTGTCAACGAATATTTT
>Ga0172379_10005773_pt1 | contig 17085 bp, 14 predicted proteins | sample GrowelOW334metaG_FD_119756 | JGI IMG/M metagenome (GOLD analysis project Ga0172379, IMG submission 119756) | Groundwater microbial communities from an aquifer near a municipal landfill in Southern Ontario, Canada - Groundwater well OW334 metaG | ecosystem: Environmental > Aquatic > Deep... | reverse complement strand
CACGACCTTCCCATAAGTGACATAGTATCTCACGTTCCCGTTTCGAAAAGAAGTGTTTTTCAAAACCTTCACTAATGTCCTCAACCGGGTAGTTCAGTAGCGATTCTGTTCCATTCAATCCAACAAAACTGAGGTTCCGGCTATTCGACGATTTCAGATGGCTAATATCGGTATGCAAGCAAAAAGTATCTAAAATTACCCCTTCCAAGCTATAATTAACAACTACCACCTGTTGGAGAATGCGGACATATTTTCCACTTTTCTTTTGCATTCGATAATCATAGCGCACTTTATAATTAAAAAAGTTTTCGGGAGCCAGTGTTTGGTAAAATTTTTTAATCGTGTTTTCGGCATTCATAACCCAAGCCCGGTCGTCGGGGTGTATGTGTTCAATGGCAAAGGAGGAGGTAAATTCTTCGGGTTTATATCCTAACACAAGTTCTACTCCACACGATTGCCTGGTGAATTCCATGGAATTCAAATTAAATACAAAACTGTAATAGTCACCCAGACTAAATATAGAAAGCATTTTCTGCTGCAACCCCGCATCAATTTGCTGACTTACCAGGCTTATTTCGTCAGGCGGTCCTTGCCAAATGTTCTTTAGGGTCTCATTGAATATCTGTACCTGCATAAAACGGAGATTAGATAAATAGTTGGTTTATATTTGAAAAACAACATAATAATTCAACTCTCAGTAACCCATTAATGAAATTTTGATGTCTCAATATAATAAAAATTACCGGATTTCCGGTATTTTAGTTTATAAATATAGCCGTTATATTTGGATAAAAATATCTTTATTTATTTTATATATATAAACCGAATACCAATTAGTTCTTTATCCTAATAAAATTCAATAGTTACCTAACAAAATATAAATTGATTTTGTTGCGGTTGCTATAAAAAAAAATAACGGCTTGTGCATGGTTTGTGAATTTAATGATATATGAAATACAAATAGAGTATAAATTAAAAACTAAAAAATTATGAAAAAAAATCTTCTTTTAGCTTTAGGAGCCACCGTGGTTGCTCTTACCGCCAACGCTACTGTTAGAACAGTAAGTAATAACGTGAATTCACCGGGGCAATACACAACCCTGCAGGCAGCTTACGATGCCAGTTCTTCAAATGACACCTTGTATATTCATGCTTCTGAAACTTCCTATGGGAACCTAACCATGGAAAAGCCGCTTGTTTTAATTGGGGAAGGCGCATTACCAAATAAACAAATTCAATATAAAACTCAAATTGGAGGAATTACTTTAACCTATGCACCTTTCCCGGCTACCACCACTGCCAGTGGTTCTAAGTTCTATGGTATGGATATTCCCAACCTAATCCTCAATAATTCTGCTTCTACTGGAACTGGAGGAATAGGAAATATAACGGTATCAAGATGTAAAATAGGTTCTTTTAATGGTAATGCCACTCATTCAAATTTGATAATTTTTCAAAATGTAATAGGTAGCGTAAATGGATTTAAATTATTCAATTCAGTCTTTTCAAATAATATTGTTGAGGGTTTTAATTGTTCATCTGCAGAAGGGGCTAACAATTTAATATCTAACAATGTTATTCAATCATACCTCTATGTTAAGGGAGCAGTTATTTCAAACAATATTTTTTACCATTTCGCTTCAAGTGGCTCTATTGCTTTTTCTAATAATGCCTGCACCTTTTCCAAAAACATTTTCTATGCTTTTACACCTATTGTTGAAACAGCCGTTATAAGTGGCAGCAATACGGGTTCCGGTAATTTATTTAACACAGACCCTGTTTACACCACACCCGCAACATCTGATCAAATTATAGCATATACTTACATAAACCCTGAAACTGCCCCCTTTGCCAATTTGCATTTGCAAGCCAGTTCGCCCGGTAAAAATTACGGAACCGATGGAACCGATGTGGGTATTTACGGGGGTGGATATCCCTGGGTGGATGGTGAAAATACTGATTCCCGGTTTCGCTACTTTCCCATGTCGAAACAAGTTCCCCACATGATTGAAATGAACGTTCTGAATCCTACCATTCCTGTTAATGGTACGCTGAATGTAGAATTCAATGCCCGTTCGCAAAACTGATTTTGTATTCAACATCAGCTTAAGATGTTTAAAATGATTGATTTATAATTTAAACCATTTTTTATGAATACAAAATACCTACTTGTATTGCTTATGTGGTTCATAATACCATGGGCATACACACAAAATATAGTTTCGGGTGAGTATTTTTTTGATACAGCCCCATTACCAGGAAGTGGCACAACTTTTTCTGTGACCGCCAGTGCCGATGTTACCCATCAAATGACCATTCCAACTACCAGTTTAAATGCCGGTTTTCACAACCTTTTTATACGGGTTAAAAATGATTTGAATGTTTGGAGTCCTTATGAAGGCCGGATGCTTTATATATTAGAACCAACTGCCTTGCAATATCCCGATATTGTTGCCGGTGAGTGGTTTATTGATACCGACCCCGGTTTGGGAAACGGAACTTCATTTAGTGTAACTTCAGACTCTATAGTAAGCAGTACGTTAACAATACCCAATACGTTATCGCCCGGGTTTCACAATTTATTTGTACGTGTTAAAAACGATGAAGCCAAGTGGAGCCCATACGAAGGACGCATGTTCTATGTGCTGGAAAACCAATCACTGCTCACTGCAACTATTGTTTCAGGTGAGTGGTTTATAAATTCAGACCCCGGAACTGGCAATGGAACGGCTTTTAGTTTGTCCCATTCATCCACAATACAAACTTCCATTGCAATTCCTACAAATTCGTTACCCGCAGGGTTTAACAACCTATTTATCCGTGTAAAAAACGATTTAGGAAAATGGAGTCACTACGAAGGCAGAATGTTTTACAAGTTGGATTTGGAATTTATTGAAAATAAGCAAGTTGAGTCGGGTGAGTGGTTTGTCGATACCGATCCGGGTACTGGAAATGGGACAGCAATTACTTTTCCATCGGCTGATACCATTAGTCCACTGATTGATATAAATTCCCTAGGTTTGGTTACAGGCACTCACAATTTATTTATTCGTGTAAAAGATGCTGCCAGCAAATGGAGTATGTATGAAGGCCGGGAATTTACAGTTTGTGACAATATTTTGGCAACCCCAACTATAATTGGTGATAACCAGTTATGCAGCGGAGAATCGTTAACCCTTGATGCTGGTATAATATCGGGGGTACTTTCTTATTTATGGAAGGGTCCAAATGGGTTCACCGCAACCTCACAAGCAATAAACATAAGTAATGTTACTGAATTCAATGAAGGAACATATTCCGTAGTTGCTGTGCGGGGCACCACCACTTGCGATACAAGCAACAGCAGCTCGGTACTTGTTATGGTTAATTCAATACCTAATTTAACGATTACCGATCCTTCATCGGTTTGTGCTCCTATAACGGTGGATATTACCACTGCATTTATTGATAACAATAATGTGCCGGGAAGTGCAGCTTATTTTACCGATGCGAATGCCACTAATGTGTTACCAAATCCGCAAGCAGTTGCTGTAAGTGGAACGTATTACATTAAAAAAACTTCGGATATTGGCTTATGCAGCGATATAAAACCGGTGGTTGCAACCATTAATAATAAAACCACTTCAATGATTGACCAAACGGCTTGTGAAAGTTTTACCCTAAATAGCGAAACATTCACAACCAGTGGGGTTTACACCCAAAAGTTGGCCAATTCTGTAGGTTGTGACAGCATCTTAACATTGAATCTTACCGTCAATCAACCAACTACCCTTACATTGACTGAAACCGCCTGCGAAAGTTATATACTAAACAACGAAACTTATACTTCCAGTGACGATTATACTCAAATTCTGACCAATGCTGCCGGTTGCGACAGCATTATCACCTTGAATTTGACCATAAATTCGGTTGATGCAACCGTTGTTGCTTCTGAAAACACCATAACCGCCACTGAAACCGGAGCTAGCTATCAATGGATTGATTGCGATAACTCAAACGTAGAACTAGCAGGGGAAACCAGTCAAAGTTTGGTCATTACGGCCAGTGGAAACTATGCGGTTATAGTAACTGAAAATGGTTGTAGCAAAACCAGCGTTTGCACCCAAATTGAATTTGTAGGAGTATCCGATATGATAACTAAAAATGGGTTTGTTGTTTATCCGAACCCATCCAGCGATTGGGTTACGGTAACTGTTAGCTCCGAGTTATTGGGTTCAACCTACCGGATTATTAATTCCATTGGTAAAACGGTATTAACGGGTGTATTTACCGAGGTATCTACTTTGATTAATTTGGAAGAATACCCGGCAGGAGTTTATTTGGTAAGAGTAGGTGAGCAAAAACAACAGCCTTTTAAAGTTGTGAAGAAATAATAAGTACATAAACATAAATTAAGCAAAACAATGAAAAAAATACTTTTTTTTGGATTTCTGTTTTTATCAATTAAACTAATTGGTCAAACACTTACCACGTATAATATGGACGCTCCCATATATGGCCTTCAATCGGTATATGCCGAAGTAGGCTCGTGTATGGATAAAAACCATAATATTCATATTGCATGGATAAAATCAACAGGCACTGCTACCGAAATGCAATTGATGTATTCCTTTTTTGATAGTGAAACAAAAAGTTTTACCAGTTCGGAAATTACCATTAGCGATAGAAGCGATATTAAACAAGCACCCTATATTTTGACCGATGCCAACAATAATCCTCATATTGTTATTTTTGTTAAAAGAGACAAAAATAGGGGAACTAAATCAGGGAATAATGCAGTTATTTATGCTGGAGACTCTGATGGTGATGGGGTTTTTGAAATTTCCCAAGCTTCGGCAAACGCACTTGATCCAGCAAATAATACGGAGAGTCTTTTTAATTGTTGGGTTAATGGTAGGCCAAATATCTATTTTACGGCAAGTAATGAGGTAGTTGTTGAATATTATGGAAGTGGACAAGATGGAGCTGACTGTTCTCAATGCTATCATTCAGTTACGGCAACCAAATCTGGTGCCTCTTGGACAAGAGAACTGCAATGGAAGGAGTACGATTTAATAACCTGTTGTGGAAATTATAATGAAACATCCGGCACTTCGTTTCCTCCTATATTACAGAATAACTTGATACAAGGGTTCATTTATGGGAATACACAACCAGCATTTGCTTATAAAACTGGCAATACCTGGGAAATGACAAAAATATCAGAATACTATAGTACAAATTTTGAAAATGATAATGTTAAAATTGTTATCAGCAATGATGGTATTACTCATTTTCTATGGGAGTATAATGGCATCAATAATGATAAATTTTGTCATACTATTATTAATGGTTCTAGTTATTCTGCCGTTGAGGAAACAATACTCCAAAACTCTCCAGCAGGTAATATGTATGGTTCTACTGTTGATTTAGTTACCGGATTGCCAGTATATCTATACGGAAAGAGTAGTTCAACCGATTGCTATATAATTATTGATAATGTAGAAACAAAAATCCCAGATGTTGGTGAAATTATGGGACGTCAGAGCATTCATGTCGATAATGGTTTTGTGGCAGCGGTTACTGCAAATGAAAGTAAGGATAAAATTTTTGTCACCATCTCTTTTGATTGTGCGGATGCAAACAATAGTTCCATAACTCAAACTTCGTGCGAAAGTTTTACTTTGAATGGAGAAACATTCACAACCAGTGGGGTTTATACGCAAACTTTAACCAATGCAGCTGGTTGCGATAGCATTGTTACCTTGGATTTGACCATAAATACAGTAGATGCATCAGTTGTTGTTACAGATAACACCTTGGAAGCCAATACTACCGGAGCAAGTTATCAGTGGATTGATTGCGATAATTCCAATTCAGCTATTGCTGGGGAAATCAGTCAAAGTTTTGCCATTAAAGCCAGTGGAAACTATGCAGTTATAGTAACTGAAAATGGCTGTACTGCCACCAGCGTTTGTACCCAAATGGATTTCGTGGGGTTAACGGATGTGACATCAAAATATGGGTTCGTGGTTTATCCAAACCCAGCCGACAATTGGGTTACAGTAAAAGTAGGTTCAAAATTATTGGGAGAAACATTTCGCATTAATGATCCCACGGGGAAAACTATTCTTACAAGCAAATTAGTGGATGAAACCACCAATTTTAATCTAAGCGAATTCCCGTCAGGCATTTATTTTATAAAAGTAGGTGAGCATGATCAGCAACCATTTAAAGTAGTTAAAAAATAATCTAAATACAGTGGTTTCCATCTTTCACTATAAAAAATTGGGGAGGTACCGAAAAGCCATACGAGTAGGAAAACAATTAAAATTAAACCAAAATGAAAAATCTAAATTTGAAATTAATGAGTGCAGCCATAGCTGTAACAGTAGCCTTTTCAGGCTGTTCAAAAGATGAGGAGACCCCCGCTAAAACGAATAGCTTTTCGTTTGAAAGCAAAACGTACGATACACCCAAAGGGTTTATTGAGTTTTATGGTCCGGAGTCGGATAATAAAAGTGCCAATTTCGATATTTTATTGGTGTCCTCCGATGTTAATTATGATGCCCCCTCCGATGAGTACACTTATTCGGACAACTACGATTACATGGTTTTTGAGCTAAATTCTTCATCCTTAACAGAACTGGTATCGGGAAATTATACCTATGATTTTTGGGATATGGAGGACGAATTGGCAAAACCTAATACCTTTAGTGATGCTTATGTAGGGGTAGATGTGATTGATGAATCAACTGCAGACCATGAATACGGAAGCGATGAAACTACCACCGGTACCGTTACCGTAACTAAATCGGGAACCACCTACGAGATAACTTACAGCGTGAAATTGGAAGGAAAAATGGTGGAAGGATACTATAAAGGCTCCTTAACAGCCATTGATTATTCCGATGAAGGTGCTATGAAATCGGGGACCCTACAGAATAGAAAAGTATTGGGTTTTAAAAGATAATCAAAAACCCGGTTTTTAAATAGTGTTGTGTTATGCAAAAGTCCTACGGGATAGGTTTTCCGATAACTCCGCCAGTAAGCTGGAGTTATCGGAGACTGTTCACATAACAAAACAATTAATAAATAAACCGACTTAAAATAAGAAAACATGAAAAATTTGTCATTTTTAACAGTTTTAGTATTCATTGGTTTCACTTTTATGCAATGCGCAAAAACAGAAGATCCCAATATAGATACTATTCCCAATGAAACCACAGTGAAAGTCAGTGGTAACCAGTATCAAGTGGTTGAAATACCAGTGGTTTCCTTCACTTTAGCGCAAGAAGAATATTCGGCCACTTTAGGCGATTCATCGTTAATGGTTTATCGGCACACCGATTCTACCTTGGTTACAACCATTCCCCTGTTATGGACAAGTTTAGGACGACACACCACAACGGAAGGCGACAGACAAGAGAACCACCGACCTTTCTAACTGACACATCTTGACAGTCATTTTCGACTGACAAACAATTACTTTTTTAAAAAATTGGAGCATTATTAACAGGGCTGCTTCACATAGGAATAACCAAAAAAAATTAAAAAAATGAAAACATTAAAATTTATAAGTACGTTGCTCGTAGCAACAACAATGTTTTTTTCTTGTTCAAAAGACGAAGACAATGGTGGAGATGAAGGTTCGTTAAATGGCGTTTGGGTGCGAATTGAAGGTGCAAGTGGCGATGAAACCGACATTGCTATCGGAAATATCCCAGGCGAACCCGAAAACAGAGTATATATGTGCGAGTATGTAGGCAATGTAGGATTGTATAAAGGTTATCTTAATGGAAACACCATTACTTGGGATAATAATTACGGACTACCCGATGCAAGCGTAAAACGAGTAGGTGCACAATTAGAATTTTCTTATCCTTCAGTTTCGTGGTCAATTCCAACTTTATATAATAGTGGTCAATGGTCATCGCATTGTGGCTCATTAGAAAATTCTTCAATAAAATTAGCCGTTGGACTTAATAATAGCTTGAATTCTTGGGCAACTATTAATAGTGTGTCTATAGATGGACACTCAGTCCCATTGACACTGCTTAATTCAGGAACAACAATGCCTGATTGTGATTCACCTAATTCATATTTAACACTTCCTGAACCAGCACAGTCAGATAATAATGGAGGATACTATTTGGTTAAAGTGACTTTTACAGCAGAGGGAGTTAGTGGTTGGTACACAGAAACTCATACTACTACTCATAATAAATCCTCCTTCAATACTAATAGTTGCAATATTTATCAAGTTGGTATGAACGGCATTAATAGATTCGATATTATTCCAATGTAGTGTTGTGCTTGGGCAAGTGTAAAAACGATAACCTATAAAAATGGAGTTCATTTCTTCATCAAAAAAAAGAGTTCAAAGAGGATTTTCTGTTTTTTCTGATTAGTCCTTAATCAGAAAAAACACTCATTAGTAACGACAGGCTTGGTACATTATACCAAGCCTTTTTTTATTATCTTTGCCTTTCATAATACAAATGAAATGAGCAAAGAAAATGCTATAAAAATATTTGAGCAGAAGCAAGTTCGTACCCTTTGGGATGAGAAAAAGGAACTTTGGTATATTTCTGTTATTGATGTAATTGAAGTACTAACAGGAACAGACCGCCCGAGAAAGTATTGGAACGACCTGAAAACCAAATTAAAAAAAGAAGTAAGTGAGTTGTCCGAAAAAATCGGACAACTGAAAATGCAATCATCAGATGATAAATTTTACAATACTAATGTTGCCGATACAGAACAAATTTTCAGGCTCATTCAATCTGTCCCGTCACCAAAGGCTGAACCTTTTAAATTGTGGTTGGCACAATTGGCATCGGAACGTTTGGACGAAATGCAAGACCCAGAAATTACCATTGACAGAGCATTGGAACAATATCTGAAATTGGGGTATTCAGAAAATTGGATTAACCAACGTCTGAAAAGCATTGAAATTAGCAAAGAACTTACAGACGAATGGAAAAAACGAAGATTAAAAGAAGGTGTGCAGTTTGCCACTTTATAATCGAACAATTCCAAATTGTATCTTTCTCGTTTAGATTCCGATTATCTGGGTTTATTAATGTTGAATGTTTCCTATTTCAAAAATAGCGAATATTTGAATACTAAAATAAAATGAAACTTACTGCTGCTGTTTTACCTACATTCTACTAGTTAGTCTATATAGTCACGCAGCATCAAATTTTGTGTCATTCAACTAAAATTCATTATACTTGAATTAAAATAAAACTATGATTACAAAGACTCAAATACGACATTCATTGGACAATCTGCCTGATAATGTTTCAGTTGACCAAGTAATTGATCGTTTGATTTTCATTGAAAAAATTCAAAAGGGATTGGACGACTCAAAGAATGGAAAAATTAAGTCAAAAGATGAAGCTAAAATTCAATTGAAGAGATGGCTAAAGTAAATTGGACTGATTCTGCGATTGATGATTTAAATGATATTGGTGAATTTATTGCAAGGGATTCTGAAAAATATGCTCAAATTACGGTAAGCAAGTTATTCGATGATGCTGATATTCTAGAGATATATCCGTTATCTGGAAAATAAGTTCCAGAATTCGAAGGCGATTCAATTCGAGAACTCATAAAAGGTAATTATAAGATTGTATATCAAATTATTAACGAAAATAGAATTGATATTTTAACCGTTCATAATTGTGCAAGATTAATTGAAAATGCATATGATTTTTCAGAATTTAAAGACAATTAAATAGAAGCTACAAAGCCTAACCCATTATAAGCTCAATTCTTCACCAGTTTCAACAATGCCATTTCCCCATTACTGTTTGAAACCCTTGCAAAATAAAACCCAGCTGCTGTTTGGCTGTTGCTCTTCCACACGGTTTCAAAGGAACCCACGGGACAATCACCTTCAAAAAGCAATTCCAGTTTAGAACCTTTAAAATCGAACAATTCCACAGTGATGTGTTCTGGTTTTTGGCATTGCCAGCGCACCGTGGTTTGCTGGGTAAATGGATTTGGATAGCAACTAACCAATAAGGCTTGTAATGTTTTGGTTTCGTTTATTTCAACAAAATTATTGTTTTGTGTTCCCGGTGTTCCATTGGTATCAGAAGGTTCCCAGCGATAATAGGGTTCATTGTTTTTAAAAGGGTCAATCAACGATAGGGTTTCTCCTTTATCTTCTTCAATTTCTGGCCAAGGTTCCTCAGCCATATAAAGCAGAGAATCCATTAAATGGTTTTGCGAATCATACAAACGGAGGACATCTTCCATAGCTCCAAGTCCAAAATAGAAGGAGCCAATGGCATTGTTTACATTGGGATATATGGTCCGAAACTTAGATTCATCTTCAAAAAGTACCAGATAATTTTTAGGCCCAATTTTGGTTCCATTCGGTATTTTGTAAGAATGGCTGTTATCGCTGTCCTTAAAAATCCAATTACTTAAATCGATGGTAATGTTTGATGTATTGTAGATTTCCACCCAATCGCCACAATCATGATTGGCCACCGATTTATAATTAATTTCATTAATCACTACATCGTTATAATCTTTCACCGATTTTTTGAAAATGGCTTTCACCGTCATCCCGGAGGTTGGAATTGAAAGAAGTACCGAGGCAGAGTTTGAATCTATTCCTTCCCATCGTTCGAATTCATAACCGGGCAAAGGCATTGCTGTGACCTGTACCGGGTTATTTTTAAAATATTTTCCTGTCCAAGGATAGGTTTTTATCAATAGCGAGCTTACTTGCACGTACCCCTGGTTTTTATCGAAAACATCAACAGTTAACGATACAGCGCCTCCTAATGAGAACTGGTTGTTTATATAAGTGCGCATGTAATTGGGGCGCAACGAAGCAAAAGTTTTCAACTTCTCAACATTAGAGTCCCAATTCCAAATGTGGTTCCAACGGGCAATATGGTAGGGCATTTCATCAGCAATGTTGACTTTCAGGCTATCAATTAAATGATGCACCCGGGTTGGTTCAAACTCATAATTAATACGGTCGGCAAAGCGGTTGATGAATTCCGATTTAAATGCTGAATTTTTTACAAGCGACCTAAGCAGCAATGTTGACCAAGGTGGATTAGGCCATCCGGGACCATTCGGCTCTAAAGCAAAAGCCAAGGTATTATTGTTATAACCAGCAGAACCCAAGGTACAATAGCCTATTCCAAATCCAAAATCGGTATCAAAAAGTATCCATCGCCATCGGCCGGTTTCAGTTTGTGGTCTCCAAAATTTAATATTGTTACCTGGCCAGTCTTCGTTATCTACATATATCTGGGCAATTTCGTAATCCATATAATTTAGAACTTCCATCCTGGTTTTAACCTCTTCATAAACTTCCGATTTTGTCATATCGTTGGTTGCTATATAACTCATCATGGCTTGATAATGTTCTGCCGAACCTTCCAAGGCTATGCCATCTGTTTCTAAAATATCAATCTTATTAGCATCAACTCCAAGGTGGTGGTCTGCCAGAAAGTCTTCGTTTACCTTTTCGCGTAGATTCAAAATTCCCCAGTATTCGCCGTTAATATAAACAACAGTAGGTTGGTAGGCTTGCCTCTCCATGTCGAGTTCATTAACAAGACCCGTCATCAGCGCATCGCGGAAGTTAGTTTGGCTCCAATCGTTTCCTGAATTCCGTAATACCAGTGAGTGATATTTGTTGAGATTGCGTTCTTTAAAAAAAGGATAATCAAAGCTATTTGAACCATAAGAATTGCGTGCATACAAAGCCATCGATTTTTGATCATTTGCGCGGCTCCAGGCACCAAAAATTTTGGTTCCACCAGCCGATTGAAATACTTTGGTTCCGTCTGCATCAAAATATTCTATATTAATGGGTCGTTCCCAATCCATCCAAAAGTTGGCCCCAAAATTAGGATTGCTACTTTCAGCATTTGGGCCTAACTCATAAATTCCATAATTCCAGTCGAAAAGGTTATCGGGGTCGGTGGTTAGCGAAACAATGGGTAAATCAATTTCGCGGGTTTCAATTATATAAGTTTGTACCGATGGGCTCAGACTAAGCGAATTGGTGCTAAATACTTTTGCCCTAAGTGATGTGCTTTTAGCTATGGTAACTGGCTGGGAATACTTCATTGATTGTTGAGTAGGTTCTTTTCCATCGGTGGTATAATAAATTACATCGCCAAGCTGAGCAGTGAGAGTAACTGTCAATGAGGAAGCATAGACTCCTCCTACGGGAGAAAACAGAATTTGTTGGGCCGATATACTGTCAAAACCCTGTGTAGTATTTAATAATCCTGGCGTAGGTTCATCAAAATAATACCACAGCCCAGTGCCATCAGGTTTTCGGCCAACGGAAATATTGCTAGGGAGTGCTATACTGTCTGTTTTATCAACTATCAGGTTCTGAGGCGAAACTAAATAAATTTGTTCCCCATCGGCGCCAATCTTAAAGTTAGTATGCATCCGTTTATCCGATAACTGCAATACTTCAGGTACTGATGTATTGGTTACAGGCGATTGATATCCTGCGGTTAAAAAGGGGATTAGGGTTAAATCCGATGACGATGTGTTATAATTGTGCACCTGCAAGCATAGCACATTTGTTCCTTCTAGCAAAACGCCTGAAAAGTTTTCAATGGGAAATAGCTCTGGGGCTTTTCCATTTTTGATTAAGGGTTCAATAGCAGCGGTAGCATTTTGATTAAATAATACAGGTGTATTGGCGTTTCCTAAGTTTTTTCGGGCTATTTCGGTTCCATTAAGATATGCCACAAATCCATCGTCGTAATCAACATGCAGCAAAAGTTCCTTAACCTGTGATAGATTATCGATTGTAAAGGCTTTCCGCACAAATACCGAAAGGGTTCCATTGGGAAAAATGGTTGCATCATCATTATCGCCATAGCCAAATCCTGAAGGCCCTTTAAGCCAGCTTGAAGCATCAAAATTTAGTGTTTTCCAATCGTTGGGTACGCTGGCACTGCCAATGGCGTAGGAGAATTCATCGCCTTGGCTAATCAGGGTATTATAATAAACTATCTCTTTACGATCTTTACCCGATGCAAGTATTAAAAGAGTTTGCTGAGGATTCAGGGTAATGGCCGGAAAAATCCATTTATCCAAAGTATTTTTATCGTCCGATAGTGCCCAGCTATCTAAGCTTACGGAGTTTGTGCCAGCATTGTATAATTCCAGCCAATCAGGACTGTCTTTATCTTCGTCAAGAAGGGTCGAATTTAACGAACAAAATTCATTGATTACTACATTTTGACCCGTAATATGGGATAATGAAAGTAAACTTAAAGCGGATATTATTATAAGATTGCGCATAAAAACAGAGTGAAAATGAATTCTATTCAAAAACAATACCAAATTAATTAGTGTAAATTGTACGTAAAGCAAGGGATAAAGTTAACGTATTAATTGATTGTTTTTTATCATTCCTTAAAATCCTCAGGGAAATCGCTTTTAAGAAATCCCAGAGGGATTTACCATGAACGGCGAACGGTGAAACCCTCATGAGCGTTAGCGAATAACCCCTCACGCAAGTAATAGCCCCGACTTTTAAGCCGGGGTATATGTATTTGAGGTATAAAATCGGCGCAAGCACTGTTGTTTAATTGAAATCGTGCTGAATCCATGCGCCGAAAATGGGAATTTAAAAATTGAAATTCTTAAAAGCGATTTCCCTGAATAATCTTACGGCTACTTGCTGATTTAGTAGTGTAATGTGCAGGTTAGATCGTTTACTTAGTTAAAATAATCGGAGAGCCGGGTAGTGATAGCAAATTGGTTGGTAATACCCGCCTGATTATACCTAACATTAGAATAACTTAGGTGTATTTTCTTAATCCGGAAACCAAAACCCCATGAAAAACCTGCCATTCCGGGACTGTCATCGAGTTTGAGTTCCTGACGGCGTAAATAATTAAAACCACCCCGTAAAAAGAAACTTTTAGTGGGAACAAACTCAACTCCAAAAATCATGTGGTTCAATGTTTCTTGAATAAAACTGAGCGATTCCGTTTCTTCGGGGGTCTGTTCAACATTTGTTGGTTCGGGGTAGTTGGTTTGCTGATACGATAATTTAGGAATGTTTAAATGATGTGCTACAATTGAAAACCGGAAAGGGGCATGAGCTAATTTGGTAGCCATACCTACTTGGATATCGAAGGGAATCTCACCCGATTCTTCGTCGTATTTGGTTATTTGGGCGCCCATGTTTTTTAAAAGAATTGAGGCTGTGAATAGTTGATCAGCGCTGGTATAAGCTGCTCCTACATCCATTACTAAACCAAACGATTTATAGTTTTCGAGCTGCGAATAGATAGGTTTTACTATGGCGCCAATGGAAAAAATGCTATCGAACGATTTGTTGTAGGCAAGGTTTAAGGCCAATTCCGAAGTACCAAAAGTACCAAAGGTATTCCCATCGGTATCGGCATTAATAAATTCGCCCCCATTAAAATACTGCAACCCAATTCCAAAGGAACCAACCTTTGGTAAATTTTTACTATATGATACGAGCCCATAGTTAATATCGCTCATATAATTAACATACTGAATTGCAAATTTACCGCTGGTAGCAGCCGTAAGTAAGGCTGGATTTTCGTAGGCTAAAGTAATATCTCCATCGTTAATAGCAATGGCCGATCCGCCTAATGCTGAGGAACGCGGAGATAAGGGAACTGATAAAAAATCATACACATATTTTCCTCCAATTTGGCAAAAGCTTACTAAAGGGAGTAAAATGGCGACTAGTAAAAGCTGTTTTTTCAAGGTTTTCTTTTTTTTTGTAAAGATATAATAACAAACGAAACACCTGTTTTATTAGTATATAGGATGAATAAAAAACGGAATTAAATAGTTAATTGGCAGTTTCTCAGCCAGTAATTATGCGGAGGCAACCTTACAACCAATGGTGTCGTCTTTGGTTTGTGATTAATTTTAAAACTATTATATGATTCAGTTATCTTATTTAAGCGGGCAAAACAAGCAAAGATTTTCGGGCTCAACTATTTTTCTACTTCTTTCATTTGTTTTCTTATTCTTAAGCAATACCAGTAAGGCACAAAAAGATACCGAACACCAGGAGTATCAAACGTTGTTTGGAAACAATATAACCCATGGTGGCTATGGTGGTCTTTCCATTGGTTATACCAAAATTGGAACTAACGATGCATTATATTCAGGTTTTAAAGGTGCTTGGATAGTTGGGCACGGTATAGGAATAGGAATAGCTGGTAACGGCATGGTTACAGAGTTAGCCGCCGATTTATTTCCAAATCAGGAATATAGCTTTATTTCAGCAGGCTATGGTGGATTGTTGTTAGAACCTATTTTATTTGGATTAAAGCCCGTTCATATTTCAATGCCAATTATAATTGGAACCGGTGCTGTAGTTTTCGATAGCGGGAACTACAATGAAATGAGTAACAGTGATGTTTTTTGGCGACAATTTTTTGTGGTTGAACCAGCTCTTGAAATTGAAATGAATGTTACCCGATTTTTTCGTTTAGCAGTGGGAGGTTCGTACCGCTTCACTTCAGACACCGATATGGTTGTTACCGTTTTGAACGAACCCTATACGGTTGTTGGTAAAAACGACTTAAATACTTACAATGTTTATTTATCGTTTAAGTTTGGTAAGTTCTAATTTATCCTTGATTGGTTAAAAAAAGTGAATATATCAATCCCTCCAATAAATCGGAAACTGCACTAGGAATTGACACCATTCCGGTGCAGTTTTTCTTTAAAAGAGAACTTTTTCACTTCAATTTATTCGTACAGTAAAAAAAATTTCTTTCCTATCTAAGCTGAGCGATTTGACCCCGAGCCCTTGGGGGAAAAAGCGTTTTACTTTAGGTATAACCCCGACATATTCAGGTTTTTTGGAACGATGCCCTAATAATTAATCGGGAACAAAAGTAAAAATGGCCTCATTTTTTATAGATTTGCAGCAATAAACTGAAAAATAGTAAGCATGGAAACTGTGGTAAGTGGGATAAGGCCAACCGGAAACCTTCATTTGGGGAATTATTTTGGCGCCATCAAAAATTTTATTAAAATGCAGCAAGAACATAACTGCTACTTTTTTATTGCCGATTATCATTCGTTGACTACCCACCCAACTCCGGCCGATTTGCACGGAAGCGTTAAGCAGGTTTTGGCTGAATATTTAGCTGCCGGTCTCGATCCTGAAAAAAGCACCCTTTTTATTCAGAGCGATTTGCCGGAAGTATCGGAACTCTATTTGCTTTTAAATATGAATGCTTATGTTGGAGAGTTGGAACGCACCACTTCTTTTAAAGATAAAGTTCGGGCTCAACCCGACAATGTGAATGCAGGGTTACTTACTTACCCGGTATTAATGGCCGCCGATATCATTCTTCATAAAGCATCAAAAGTTCCGGTGGGTAAAGATCAGGAACAAAATTTGGAGATGGCCCGTAAGTTTGCACGCAGGTTCAATCACATGTACAATCAAGAGTATTTTCCGGAACCCGTACCTTTTAATTTTGGGGAACAATTAATTAAAATTCCGGATTGGATGGTTCCGGTAAAATGGGAAAATCAGAAGGTAACGGTATTTTTTTATACGAAGATGCCGATAGCATCCGTAAAAAAGTGATGCGTGCTGTAACCGATTCGGGTCCAACCGCAATGAACCAAGAGGTTTCAGAGCCAATCCAGAATTTATTTGCTATCATGAAGCAAGTTTCAACACCCGATACGCTCTTATATTTTACTGAAAAATATGCATCGTGCGAAATTAGGTACGGCGATTTAAAAAAACAATTGGCTGAAGATATTGTGAATTTTACAGCTCCAATCCGCGAAAAAATTATTGCCATAAAGTCCGATGAAGCCTATCTCTCAAAAGTTGCCCGGATGGGGGCTATTAAAGCGCGCGAAAGTGCCCAAAAAACCATTAAGGATGTGCGTGAGATTATCGGATTCAAAGCATTCTAAAAATTCAAATAGAAAGTAAGGTCGGTATTTTAGAGGCTACTGAAAAAGTCCCAAGTGTCAGAATGTTAATAAATTAGCAGTAAAATACAAGGTAAAAACTTGGTATTTTACTGCTTTTTTTGTATCTTAAGGGTCTAAAATAAAGATACTTAT